>OLWA01002835.1_pt1 | contig 14452 bp, 10 predicted proteins | sample 1673251 | NCBI WGS metagenome assembly OLWA01 (sample SAMEA3178937, study PRJEB25190) | human gut metagenome | biome: human gut; feature: human-associated habitat; material: faeces | place: Austria | collected 2013
AAGAGTTATAAAAATTATTAAAAGTTATAAAGAGTTATAAAACAGGAGCGCAGAGATGAAAAAAAATCCCTTTTCATTATCATTTGGCAAGGAACCGGTCAGTTTAATTAACCGTAATGTTCAGTCTTATGAAATAATTGATACATTTGAGGATGAAAACCCTACTTACCAGGGTTGTGTAGATAATTGTGATTTTTAAGGTGGAAGATAGGTTAAAGGAGCAGCATATGATTAAAGAGTAATCCGTCATGCAGTGTATGCATGGCGGATTTTTCGTATGTAATTGCTTGCGATTGATACATTTTAGATACAAGTATCTGCTAATATATAAACAGCCATGCATAATACAGGCTGAATATATAATCCTCGGGATTGACAGCAAAAGAAGAATATGCAAAGATTTATAAAAGATTATAAATTTTAGAAGGAACATCATGATAGAAATATTAATAGTAGAAGACGAAAAACCGATATCAGACCTCATCAGATTAAATCTCATGAAAGCAGGCTATAGCTGCACCTGTGCCTTTGATGGTATGGAGGCAGCGGATATTCTGGAGGAGAGAAATTTTGACCTGATAATACTTGATGTAATGCTGCCGAAGTTAAACGGCTTTGAGCTTATGGAATACATAAAGCCGCTTGGCATACCTGTGATATTTCTCACAGCCAAGGCCACTTTAGATGACAGGCTAAGAGGTCTCACGTCCGGTGCCGAGGACTATATGGTAAAGCCTTTTGAGATTGTTGAGCTTTTAGCCCGGGTAAATATAGTGCTAAGACGTTATAATAAGATGGAGCAGCAGCTCACCTTTAAGGATATAGCTATCGATACGAAAAACCAGAATGTATCAAAGGCAGGAAAGCATATAGAGCTTACACCAAAGGAATTTGAGCTGCTTGAGCTTTTGATGCGCAATAAAAATATCACACTTTTCAGAGAAAAGATATATGAAGAAATATGGGGAAGTGAGTACTCTGTCGAGTCGAGGACTCTCGATCTTCACATACAGAGACTGCGCAAAAAGCTTGATATAGGAGACAGCCTTAAAACCGTATTTAAGGCAGGATACAGGCTGGAAGAATAGAAAACTAAAGACCTTTGAATATGGGTAAGCGTAATATACAAAAAGAGGGATAAATGAAATTCAGGTACAAGGTATTGTTCACAAACTTAATACTGCTTTCACTTGGACTGGGGCTGGTGGGATACCTCATGATACACAAGAATTTTGAGCTGGCGAAGCAGACACAGCTTAAAAATGCTATTGTGCAGAATAATCTGGTACAGTCCTCTGTGGAGTATGAGCTTCTGCAGCTTTTGAATTCTGCTTCCGATAATTCCGTGTCTCAAAACGCAGATAACTCTGAAACCTCAAACAATAATACGGATAACACCGGTGCCAAAAAAAGTGGTGTTACCGCATCCTCAATAACAGCACAGCTTCCTCAGATAGGAGGCCGCGTGAGCAGCAGTGTGCGCTCAAGGGATTCATTTTTCTATATATATTTTGATGGTGAAAAAGTATATACAGATGACAAAAGTGATGCAAGGATAAGTGATACACTTTTTAAAAATCTCACAACAGGAAACAAAAACTATGTGATAAAAGAAGAATCCCAAAAGCACTATATCTATGTTACATCGCAGAGTGTGATAGATGAAAAAAATCTCTGGATAGTAAGTAAATGCGATGCATCAGAGGCGTATACACTGCTTGATGAGCAGATAAACTATTTCAGGCTGATAATAATAGTCATATTGATTGCAGAGTCGGCAGCAATGTATTTTATCAGCAGATACATGACTAAGCCGCTCGAGAAGCTTAACCATGTCAGCGAGGAAATAGCGCAGGGGGATTATGCCACAAGGGTAAACGTAAAAAGTCATGATGAGATAGGGCTTCTTGCGCAGAAATTTAATATCATGGCGCAGGCAGTATCGGATCATGTAGACGAGCTTAACGATATGGTGCACAGGCGTGAGCAGTTTGTAGCGGATTTTACACACGAGATAAAAACCCCTATGACGTCAATCATTGGATATGCAGACACGATGCGTTCACTGGAGCTTCCGAGAGAGGAGCAGATGATGGCGCTTGGATATATTTTTTCGGAGGGAAAACGTCTGGAGAGCATGTCGCAGAAGCTTTTTGAGCTGATATATCTTCGCCGGCATGATATTGAACAAGCGCGGGTTCATATGGCAGATCTTTGTGCAGAGGTGGTAAAGGTTGTTGAGCCTGCATACGAAAACAGGCATCTTACTATAGAAACAGAGATAGAGGATACTGTGCTGACCGTGAATAGAGAGCTTTTGATTACAGCACTTGTCAATCTGATGGATAATGCAAGGAAAGCGTCAGAAGAAGGTCAGCAGGTTGAGGTTACAGGAAAAATTGTGGACAATATGGCTTGTAATATACCTAAAGATAAAACGGATATAGGCGAAGCCGAATCAGCAGATGACAGGAAATGCACGAGGGCATATGAAATATGCATAATCGATCACGGAATCGGAATGACTAAGGAACAGGCAGAAAGAATTTGTGATGAGTTTTATATGGCAGACAAATCCAGAGCCAGAAAAGAGGGCGGTGCCGGAATCGGAATGTCGCTTGTGGCAATCATTTTAGAGCACCATAATGCAGTACTTTCAGTGGAAAGTGAACCCGGATGCGGAACAACGATGAGGATTTTGCTGCCGTGGTAATCTGAACGCAATATAGATATAAAAAATGGTAAATTCGTAAGATTTAAAGGAAGATATGAAAAAAGACAGCTTCAAATTAATAATAATGTCTGTTGCAGTAATCTGTATAGTAATAGCAGGCATCATGGTGCCTGGCATAGTGCTTGAGGCAAACCAGAAAAGTGAACATGATCATGTGGCGAAGGTTCCTAAAAGCTATCTGCCTTCAGGTTCTGTAATGGCAAAGGAAGCATCTGCCAATCTGAAATTGTCGGAGAAGCTCTCGCTCATAGATGGGCAGTGGGACAGCACGACAGATGATGCTGCCTCTTATGAGATGGATGAGCAGGATTATCAGGCAGTTGCCACATGCAGAAAAAGCATGGAAAAGCTTTATGACGAAAAGCTCTATCCTGTAAATCTTTCACCTGACTACTCTAACTGGTATACGTGGGAGGCAGCAGCGAAAAAGGCATCGGATAATACCTTTAACACATATACGGCATATTACTGGATAATCAGGTTTGAGAAGTATGATGGTACACAAAATCATACAATCTGGATGCTTGAGGATGGGACAATCATTATGGCAAAAGCACATATGAAGGATATTAGTGATATGAGTGAATATAAAGAGGTTTTGCAGGTAGATGATGAATCACAGGCAGAAAATGATTTGTCTGCTTACAAAGGATATTTTGACTACAGCGGGATAGATTTTTCAAAGCTTAAACTGATATCCGAGACAACAGCAGTGGAGCAAAAAAATAATGAAAGCTATGAGGTGCTGCAGTTTTTACAGGAAAATGAATATGTATATGCGATTCATGAGAAGTGATATAGACCCGGTTTGCATAAGTATGTGCAGACCGGGTTTTTATAATAAAAATGCAATGTATGATACAAAAAGTTTACAACTGACATATATACTCATTATAACAACATGGAAGATAACTATTCTGAATAGTCATCGGGAAAGAAAAAAAGGGAGGAGAGCTACATATGGATAAAAGGGGTAACATATCTTCACGAAATATGAGATTATTTGCAGCAATTATGACACTCATCGAGGCACTTGTCCTCATATCACTCGCAGGCTGTGCCGGCAAAAAGGTAGATTATGGCACTGATACAGAAAAACTGACAAAAAGTGCTGTATGCAATGTAAAGGATTTTAGTACAGATGAGACCTACAGCGATGAGTTTTCCGTGCAGACAGAAATTGGAAATGTAAATATAGATATAAGTGCAAAAGTGGAACTGCCTGATTGTAAGACAATGTCAGTAGTTGAAGTGGAAAAGATACCTTATTCTGCAAAGCTCAAGGAAAAGGTATTGAAGGCATACTTTGGAGAGTCACAGATTTATTACTATGATAAGGAACATTGGACAAAAACACAGCTTCAAAATCTCATTGATTCCATAAATTCCTCAACAATACCAACTGATACATCTGGCACAGGAAACAGAGCTGAGTTTTTGAAGGAATATACGCATTATCTGGAAAATGCCGGGGATGAATGGACTATAGCTACAGAGTATGATTCATGTGATGAGTTTGTAGGGAAAAAAGGAAACACCTGGTATAACGTGAATTTTGTTGCAGATGGTGATGAAAATAAATGGCTGTCGGGAATTGGCGCAGGTCCGATTGAAGGATATATCAAAAAGGCAGGAAGTAATGAATATGAGTGGAGCAATATATTTAACGATGGATATGTGCAGCAATACTTTGGACCGGATTCACTCATGGAATATGATACGGTAAATGATATCACGGATTCACAGGATACATCGGGAGAGAAAATCGCGCAGGAGGAAAATGAATCGGGTATCACAATAGAAGAAGCGGGGAATATGATAGACAGCTTTTTGAAAGAGACAGGTTTTTCATCCATCCCGCAGATTGAGAGCTCGCAGCTGAAATGGAGTGGATATAACGAAAGAGCCGATCATGTGTATCAGGAAGATGATATACATGAGTGTGTAAATGGTTATAGATTTTACTACAATATCGGAGTTGGCAAAATATTATTTGATGATGCTTTAAATCCGATGGATTACAGCGGATACAATATGAAATATGGTGATAGTATAGAGGATACTTTTGATAATGAATTCTACAATTTTTATGTTGATAAATATGGTATATGTACTTTTTATATAGACTGCCCGGTAAGTATAGTAAGAAAACAGGAAAATGTAGAAATGCTTCCTTTAGAAAATATATTTGATATTGCCCGGGATGAGCTTAAAAACAATGCTGAGGAATATGTACTGGATACAAATGTAAAATATTACACTCTAAAACTTGCATACATAAGGGTAAACAACCGGACTGATATGCAAAAATACAGTTATATTCCGGCATGGAGTCTGGAATTGCTGCAGAAAGACACTACAAATGCATGCCCTGTATTTATCAACGCGATTGACGGAAGTGTGATACATCCGGACGATCTGAGTTAAGATACAGAATGTTTACATCGGACCGTACTTTCACAGGAATAATTATGTTGTAGAAAAAATGTGACATATCAGGGAGGATTGGCATATGAGAAAACACACAAGAATACTCGCAGCGGCTATGACGATCGTTGAAGCGATAGTAATCATCTCACTCACAGGCTGCTCAGGAAAAAAAGTAGATTACAATATGGAAACTGAAAATATAAACACAAAAGCAGGAAGCGATATAAGTGCGTTTGACGACAGTACGAAATGGAATGACAGCTTTTCTGTTGAGACATCTGACAAAAGTGTGGATGTGGATATTTCAGCAGACATTACCCTGCCGGACTGCAAAAGCATGTCGGTTGTTGAGGTGAAGAATATAAAGGTGGGTGCCGATTTCAAAAAGAGTGTGATAGAGGCTTATTTTGGCGATAGTACCGTATATTATCACGACATACCTCATTATACGAAAGAAGAGATATATCACAGTATGGAAGTTGTAAAAAATGCGATTGCCGGATATCAGCAGGAAATTGATGCGGGACTTACCACAGAAGAGGGCGTCAGCAGGGTGATGAAAATTGAAAATGATCTGCTGGAACAGTATGAAAAGGCAGAACCGTCTGCACTTGATACGCGTGAAATAGCCACAGACTATACGGATTGTAATGAGTATCTGGGATATATTGGTAATGTTTTCTGTGAGCTTAGGTTTGGAATTGCTGAGGACGGTTCGCTTGAATATATTTCAGCACAGCCTCTTAAGGCAGGAAGTGAGGGCACATCATATGATAGCAGTGAGTATGGCTATTACGGACCACCATCATTTGCAGAGGAACAGGGTGTAGGGGGCCTTAATGGAGGTTCTACAGGTGGAGATACTACATCTTCATATGACAACGAGTGTGTATTGAACAAAGAAGAAGCTGTAAAGAAGGCAGAAGAATTTCAAAATAAATTAGGCAGGGCTTCACAGGTATATATAGGAACCTCAGACTACGAGTGGAGTGCAGGAGTGATAGAGGATGGCGATGATACCGTAAAAACTGATGATACAGAGAGCGTTATAAAGGATACAGCGTGGGGATATATCATAGATTATGGCGAGGGTGTAGATGGTATAGCGTTTTGCAAGTCACTCGATTTCACCCGGAATATGGATATATGGGAGAATCTCGATAACTATGATGATTTTATGCCATATGGCAATAGTTCCTTTATTGTGACGGATCAGGGAGTAACGGAATTTACTGTTTCTTACCCGGTTGATATTGTAAATGAGTCAAAAAACGTAGAACTCTTGTCAATAGACACTATTAAAGAGATCATCAAGGATGACATGACAAAGAATTCAGATCAGTATGATTTTACACAAAATCACACTTACAACAATCTAAAGCTCGGATATATCCGTTTGAAGGATGTATCTGACAAGGATAAATATACTTATGTTCCGGCATGGTGTCTGTCAAAACAGGACAAGGGCTACGACAGATATCCGGTGTATGTGAATGCGATAGACGGCACGATCATAAGGAGTGATGATCTAATATAAGATACTGTTATTGGCTGCAATAAAGTTTATACATGGAGTTACATTTTTAGATAATAGATCAGGTTCATATTTATTTGGAAAAGATGTGGAAAATATATGATTAATAAAAAGAAAAAATATATAGGGCGTTTGACACTTACCGCTGCAATTACCTCTATTTTGTTTTCAGGATGTGGTGCGGCACAAAAGGAGCTTGCACAGACGGACAGAGCTTTCTACGAGAAAATATCATACCAGACAGTTACGGTACAGAGCGGTTCACTCACACCTCAGACTACCATCAGTCTGAGCGCGCAGGGCTATACCAGGTTTTCCTATGGTGCGACAAACACGGAGCTTACGCTCGAAAAGGTAAATGTGGCAGTGGGTGATCATGTGAAAAAGGGCGATATACTGGTGGCTTTTAAATCCGGGGAGATACAGAAAAAGATTGAGGACTACAGCGGGCAGATCAGCCAGAATAAGCTTCTGGCAGAGCACTACAGGGCTATTATGAAAATCGATGATACTCAGGATTATTCAAGCGATATAGCCCGGCTTGATAAGGATACAGAGGTTGCGCAGCTTTATCTTGATGAGGCTAAGGAAAAACTGTCGAGATATCAGATCACGGCATCCGAGGATGGCACGATCACAGCAATGAACAATTCGCTTTTGGCGGGAGTTTTTGAACCGGGCAGCAATCTTATAACAGAAATCAGCGGAAACGGCAATTACGAGGCTGACAGACCGGAAGGTTATGACTTTAATGTAGGTGATATATACACGGCAACAGCATCTGATATAGAGTTTGAGCTTAAGGTAAAAGAGGTGGACGATAAAAAGCTTGTTTTTGAACCGGTATCGGACATGTCGGCAGTATCGGATGCACAGATATTTTCCATGGAAGTGACGCGCCCTGCTATAGAAAATGCTGTGTATGTGCAAAAGGACGCAGTACATGAGAAGGATGGCAGGTATTTTGTATACACACTGGATGAGAATGGATACAGACAGGCGGTATGGATAAGTGTCGCAGATCAGGTGGGAGACTACCGGATCATCACAGAAGGACTTAAAAGCGGGGATGAGGTGGTTTTGCAGTGAAGATCAGAAACCTTTTATCAATAAAAAAGCTGGCAGTATTGGGGATATGTGTGTCGTTTTTGGCAGGCGGCTGTGGAAAAATGACAGAAAGCAGCATTCCGGAGCTTGAAGAACCTGTAGCTTTAAATGAAGCCTACAGACCTGTGGAATACGGTACGATTGGCTCCATACAGGTGCTGATGGCTACCGCAGTTCCTAGGGATTACTGCAATTACTACAGTGCCAACGTAAACATTTCACAGATATATGTGGAGCCGGGAGATACAGTAAATGCAGGGGATGTGCTTGCTGTCTGTGATGTGGATGAGGCAAAAAAACAGTTGCAGGAATGTAAGGATGCGCTGGTGCATGAGAATGAGACATATGAGATATCCGCTCAGATCTCGGATACGCAGATCAAAATGTGGGAAAATCAGGCTGCGGATACGGACGAATTTTCAACAGAACAGATTGAGAAAAAAGAGAGCACAGAAGAGGATTACAATACGCAGATTGCCACAGAACAGGAAAATGAACGGTACGATAAGCAGCTTCACGAATACCGAGTGCAAAAGATCAATGAGCAGATGGCTTCATATCAGCAGCTTGTTGATGATGGAACGCTTAAGGCAGCCCACAGCGGTCTTGTCACTTACACTAAGAAGCTGACAGATGGAAGGTCTGCTGCGGCATACGAGAATATAGTCATTGTCTCAGATACGGATGACCTTGTGCTGGATATAAAGGGCACAGCCATAAATGAGTACAAATACAGCGATTATGACAAGAAATATGTGATAGTCGATGGCGAAAAATATGATGTCACCGAGTCTCAATATACATCAGAGGTTTTGGTACTTTCGAAGATAAACAACCGCTATCCGGATGTGTGCGTGGAAAGCAGGGAAAAGCCGTTTCTTACGGCAGGGCAGATGTATCCGGTATATTTTGAAAAGACAAAAGCAAATCAGGTACTTGTCGTGGGAAAAGATTCCATCTATAAGGATGGCGATACCAGATATGTCTATGTGAAAAATAATGAGGGCGGCCGCGAGAAACGCATCATAACAACAGGTGAGTCTGATGAAAACTATACACAGGTCACAGAGGGCTTAAAAGAGGGGGAGCTGGTCTACTATAATTCTACAGATCAGGTTCCGACAAAGTACAGCAAATATACGGTAACAAGGTCTGACTTTGATATAGCAAACTACGGTGTGCGCTACAGCAGATCTGACGCAGGGACGATAACCGAAACCTGTGATTATGAAGGGCAGATCGTATCGGTCAATGTGAAGCAGGACGATACGGTAGAAAAGGGCATGCTGCTTTACGTGGTGGATACCGGAGAGGGCAAAGCTGCCATAACAGAGGCGAAAAATGCGATCGACTCGGAGAATGAATCCTATGCGCAGAAGATTGCTGATTACGATAAACAGATAAAAGATTTATCTGAAGGTGGTAGTAGCGCAGAAGAAAATAACCGGCAGGATGAAAAGCCGGATACAGCATATGATGAGCAGCAGTTGAAACTGAATTTACAATTATTGAATCTGCAGAAAAAACTTGCCTGTGCAGACCACACCTATCAGCTTTCCCGGCTACAGTCAGCATATGACAGCATAAGCGCAGGAAATGACGGCAAAGGAAATATTTCAGTATATGCCAAAAATGACGGAAAAGTTTCAAAGGTGAGTGTCAAGGCAGGAGATAATGTGGAGGAAGGCTCAGATATCCTGCAGATAACCGGAAATTCCACGGACGTACTGCTGGTTCAGGTAAAGGATAGCAATAGCTATAAAGTATATAAGGACAATATAGCAGATGTGGGAGAGCGCGTATCACTTGAGCTGGACGGTACAACGATCTACGGAAGCTGTATCGGTTTTGCCGGTTACGGCAGGGAAGCTCAAAAGGGATATATAAATCAGGATGATAAAGGTGTGCATATTACCGGAATCACAGATTCGGGATATGGAAATGCAGCATTTTATATAAAACTTGACAATGGAATACCGGATGATCTGACTAGGGCATCCGCTGTAAAGTTTTCTTATGTTTCTTTTAAAAAGGTGGTAGTGGTGCCGACTTCGATCATACACAAGCAGATCAATCCGATGGACAAAGATGATATATCCTACTATGTGTGGAAAATTGATGGGGACAGCGTGGTAAAGCAGCCGGTAATATTGAGCGATTATACATCAGGCAGCAATACACTTGTGCTTTACGGTATTGATGAGGGCGATGAAATATGTTTGGCTTCGTAATTAATAAATTAAAAAACAGAAAATGGTTAAATCTGTGTCTGCTTATGGGAGTGGCTTTGTTTATAGCACTTTTTGTGTGCCACCCTATGTTTGAAAAGGGCGCGGGCAATCAGATACTCGACAGACTTTTTACGGATCATGCCACACAGCAGAATGAGTTTCCTGCACAGATGAGCCGCGAGGGAACATATGCGGTGGCAGATTATCCTGATTCGCAGTCAGTGCTTGATAAGCTGTCAGGATACGAAAAGAAGTGGACTGAATATGTGGATATAAACAAGGTTTCCTCACAGCAGCTTATCACACTCCCAGGAGGACGCGCGGATACAGAGTTTGGAGGACCTAACAATTATTTTACAATAGGATATCTGCCGGGACTTTCGGAGTATGCGGATGTTGTAAAATCTCAGACTGGCACAGCCACATTCGAATGCTGTATAAGCGAAAAGACAATGGATCACTACGGACTTGTAGCAGGTGAAAAAATCTATTTACATGTACCTGATGGCGGTGGGAAAAAGGAAATTTCTTTCGTAATATCACAGATCTGTAGTGAAAAAGATATAAACAATCCATATTGGGCCAAGACGCTTTCGGATATGGGCGATGTGATATTTGTTTCGCAGGATGTTTTTGACGAAATGATGCAGTATTACAGCGAGGACAATATCAGCTACAGTGATTTTCTCATGCTGGATTACAGGCAGATCAACACGGAAAATGCCTCACTTTATGACGGTTATATGGAGCAGTTTAAGGATGCTGACAAGCTCTACAATGACAACATCCGTGATACGCTGGAGCGCTTTTTTACACAGCAGAAGACGATAAAGCTGATGCTTTGGGCGTTGGAGTTGCCGTGTCTTGTGCTTTTGATTTTATTTATAAGAATGATATCTGCACAGATACTTTCGCTCGAGGAAAATGACATACTTGTTTTAAGAAGCCGCGGTGCGACAAAATTACAGGTATTTATTTTGTACTTACAGCAGTCGGGAATAATAGCGTTTGCGGGCTGTGTACTTGGAATAGTACTCGGATATATAATGTGCCGGGCTGCCGCATCTACAGACGGATTTTTAAGATTTACGGCAAAGGATATAGGCACTTACAAATTTGTATGGCAGATGCTTGTCTATGCGGTGGTAGCGGCAGTTATCATGGTGCTGTTTATCACAGTTCCGGTGTGGAAAAAATCAAAGGATGCCATATCAGAGCGCAGCAGGGAACGAATATCAAAGAAAAAGCCTCTTTGGGAGAAATGCTTTATAGACGTTATACTTTTGGCTCTGTCAGCATATCTGCTTTACAATTACAACAAGCAGAAGAGTACGCTTGCGATATCTGTTCTTGAGAACAGGAGCATAGATCCTGTCATGATACTGGACAATTCGCTTTTTATATTTGCAGCGGCACTTTTGTGCGTAAGACTTACCGGACTTATTATTCTGCTTGTGGACAGGCTCTTTAAAAAGCATTTTTCTCCGGCAATGTATGCATCATTTTTACAGCTAAAACGAACCAGATACAATCAGGGATTTCTGGCAGTATTTCTTATCATGACAGTGGCTGGCGGTATTTTTGACGCGAATATGGCGCGCACCATGAACAGCAATATGGAAAAACGGATCGTCTACAATGTGGGTTGTGATGCGATATACAACGAAGATTTCAGACTCAGGATACAGAAGAATAAAGATGGCTCTGTAAGCTGGATGTATGACGAGCCTGATTTCGGTAAATACGAGTCGCTCAAAAATGAGGGCATCTGTGACGGGGTCACGCGTGTGCTTGAGGACGAGCGGGTAGACATTTCCGCAGGCAGTGGTTCGATTTCGGATGCATATCTTATGGCGATAAACACAAAAGAATTCGGTGAGACTGCGAAATTGCAGAGTGACCAAAATGATGATATTAATGACGCGCACTGGTTCAATTACCTGAATGAGCTGGCAAAAGAGCCGGACGGAGTCATCATTTCCTCAAATTTGGCAAAAGCTCTGGGACTTAAAGTTGGTGACAGCTTAAATTACTCAAGGTATGTACCGGAGGCTGTCGATGATGATCAGATCTACGCATCCGAGAATGTAAAGGTATGTGCCATAGTAAAAGGGTTTCCGGGCTACGAGCGTTACACCTATGAGACAGATGCAGAAGGAAATGTGACCGAGCAGGAGAAATACCTGATCGTTGCAAATTATGCTACGGTTGTGGAAAAGTTCGGCATGACACCGTACAGTGTGTGGATGAACCTGTCAAAAGGAAAAACGGTGGATGATATATACAAAAATTTAACATCCGCGCAGCAGCTTATAGACGAGAATAAAAACTCAGCCACAGTGCAGATCACAAACGGTATGTTTACATTAAGTTTTATACTTTCACTGATAGTGTGCTCAGTAGGATTTTTGCTGTATTGGGTTATGACACTAAAACAGAGGGAGCTGCAGTTTGGTATATACCGCGCAATGGGAATGAGAATGAGAGAGGTAAAAGCAATGCTTTTAAACGAGCAGATATTTTTATCATTTCTGCCGCTTCTTGCGGGAGCAGGCATAGGTATAACTGCAACAGCGATGTTTGTAAGGCTCATATCGATCATATATCTGCCGCAGAAACACAATATCGGAGTAAATGTATATATTTATCCATCTGATATGCTGGAGCTTACAGGAGTACTTTTCGTGGCTGTAGCCGTATGCTATGTGGTTATCAGCAGACTGCTTAAGAGTATGAAGATAGCACAGGCACTAAGGCTTGGAGAAGATAGTTAGCATGTAAAAAATGAGGTCGTGACATATGGAAAATGCGATAATTGCTCAAAATATAAAAAGATATTTCAAGGCGGGAGATGGTACAACAGTCCACGCACTTGACGGAGTATCCATGGAGATAAAAAAAGGAACACTTGCCATCTTAAAAGGGCGTTCCGGCTCCGGAAAGACCACACTTCTTAATATCCTTAGTGCGCTTGATATGCCGACAGAGGGAAGTGTGCAGTTTCTGGATAAAAACTTAGGGCAGATGACCGAGAAAGACCGGGAAATGCTAAGGCGGTATGAGATGGGATTTGTATTCCAGTCTATAGCACTAATTCCCACGATGACGGCATATGAGAATGTGGAATTTGCCCTTAGACTTGCGAAAAATAAACGTCAGATACAGAAGAATTTGACTGAAATGGATAATGACATTGGAGATGCAAAAAACGATGTGATAAATGAGAATACGCATGATAGAGTATCAGAGCTGCTGGAGCGTGTCGGACTCTCAAAGCGCATGAACCATATGCCGGAACAACTATCGGGAGGTGAGCAGCAGAGAGTTGCGATAGCGCGCGCTGTGGTTCATCGCCCGAAGGTGGTCTTTGCGGATGAGCCGACAGGAGCACTTGATACCGCTGCTGGATTTGAAGTCATGCGATTGTTCCGTGAGTTGATAGACGATGAGGACATTACAATAGTTATGACCACGCATGATCCGAACCTGATGGAGCTGGGGGATGAAGTGTTTGAGCTTAGTGACGGCATAGTAATTTAAATTAAAAGGGGGAAAAGTAGATGATAAACTGCGATGGACTGGTAAAAATATATGAGACAGACGATAAAAAGGTGATGGCACTGGAGGGGCTTGACCTGACGGTGGAAACAGGGGAGATGCTTGCGGTAATAGGAAAATCCGGCAGCGGAAAATCCACCCTTTTAAATATGATAGGAGGACTGGAAACACCCACAGCGGGAGTACTCACTATTGACGGAAAAGATATTTCTACATATTCAGAAGCTGAAATGGTGAGATACCGCAGGGGCAAGGTGGGCTTTGTGTGGCAGAAAAGTGCCAAAAATCTGTTCCCATACCTGACTGTGCTGCAGAATGTCGAGGCAGTGATGATGTTTGAAAATTCAGGTAATACCGATAATTTAAAACACGGAGAAATTATAAAAAAACGCAAGGATAATAATAAAAGTTATGCCCTTAAACTGTTAAATGCAGTTGGATTACAGGAGCATAAGGATAAGCTTCCGGCTCAGCTATCGGGAGGAGAGCAGCAGCGCGCAGCGATAGCGGTGGCACTGGCAAATAAGCCGGACATACTGCTTGCGGATGAGCCGACCGGAGCCGTGGATACAAGGACTGCTGATACAATCTATGAGCTGTTTCATAAGCTGAACAAAGAGATTGGTATAACCATCATCATAGTCACACACGATATGGCACTTGCAGGCCGTGTAGACCGCACAGTGCTTATATCTGACGGAAAGGTAAGCACGGAGAAATTGAAGAAACACCCTGCAATGGAATATACGGTATTGGACAAGGCGCACAGGATAAAACTCACTGATGAGATGCTTGAGGCAGCGGGGATAGAGTCTAATAAGGTCAGGGTTGATGTGCAGGATGGAAGGCTTGTGATAT
>OLWA01002838.1_pt1 | contig 14437 bp, 13 predicted proteins | sample 1673251 | NCBI WGS metagenome assembly OLWA01 (sample SAMEA3178937, study PRJEB25190) | human gut metagenome | biome: human gut; feature: human-associated habitat; material: faeces | place: Austria | collected 2013
ATAACCTCCTGTGCGTCCATGTATGTGTCATTTACACTTAAAATTATGCACTCCAGCGGGCAGCGCCGTATTCTTCGCCGTGCCGATACTTCTTGGCATTCCTGCGTTTTGCATGTACCAGCAGGCACAGTGCGCATCCGCACAGAAACCCAATCAGCAGGTCAAGGGGCACAAAGCCGGACATTCCGTTTCGGAACGCCATTGCCGCGCCATCCCGCAGGTGCAGGAATTTCGCGGAAAAATCCGTCCCGGCTGACAGCCGCCATGCTTCACTCAGCTTCGCCGCGGCAAGTCCAATAACCCCGTAGGGCAGATGCAGTAGCAGGCGTTTTTTCCATGCGTCGGCGTTCATCTTTCCCGCCCTTTCTGCCTGCTGCGCTCCTTCTGTTTGCTGGGGGATGCCGTATCCAGCTGAGGCTGAACATTCCGCTGCGCCTTCCGCTTCGCCAGAAAATCCATTGCATACGCGCGCATTGCCTGATCAATGGCTGCACGGTCGCGAGCTTTGAAGAACACCAGATAGCGCGTTTTTCCGCTGTCGGAAGTACCCTTATGGATGGCATAATCCACCCCATATTGGCGGGCGTATCGTTCAAACGCCTTCACCTCCTGCCGGTCAGCCAGTGCAGTCTGCTCAACGCCCTGATTCTGCCCGATGAGCTGCTTCACGCTCTGCCTGCCCTGCGGTTTCGCTTGATAATGCTCCTTGGCTTTATTCCAGCCGAGTTTCAGCGCTTTCGCGAACGCCGTCGCCAATGTCCTTTCAGTGAATTTGCTGGTATTGATGATGAGGGAGAGCGTTTTGTTTTCGATTTCTTCCTGCATTGGAAGCCTCCGTCATGAAAAAGTGCAGCGCGCCGCCCAAGGCGGGACTTCCAATCGGCGCAGGAACAACTTTTGATGATACACCATCCGCTTACGCCTTTCGCCGTCTGCGCATCAGCAGCATGGTGCCGCTTATCAGCATCAGGGCAATGCCGATAAGCATCACCCCCGATGCCGCCAGCTGCACGCCGGTCTGAATCGTTGTGTAGTTGACCCACTGCGGCATTTCTTTGGGAATTTTGTAGTGCTCGTCAATGACCAGCTTCCGGACGTCGCCGCTCAGGGTGTAGCCCTTCAGCGTTTCGGTTTCCTGCAAATAATAAGTGCCGGGCTGCAAGTGCTCAGCGCGGACAATGCCGTTCTCATCGGATTCCAGCGTTTGCAGGAGATTGCCGTCCGCATCCCGCAGGGCAAATTTCACGCCTTGCAGCGGTTTGCCATCAGCATCGACTTTGATGAACGCATAATAATCAGGGATGTTTACCAGCAGCACCGGCGCTGTTCCCGACCAGCTGTCATCCACTTGGAAGCAATAGTCCGCCATTCGGCTGTAACCGCTGGGTGCAGCCGCTTCATGGACAGTCCATACGCCATAATCAAATGCTGTAAAGGCAAACGCACCGTTTTCGTCGCTGACAGCCATTTCTGCCACAGCGCCCGTTTCCGCGTTGATGAGCTTAAAGAGAATGCCTGCCATCGGCGTTCCGGCTGTATCCACCTTGATAAACTGGATTTTCTTCTGCTGATTCACCACCGTCGCTATCGGTTCTTCCGCATTCGTCCAGTTCGGCGTTACCGTCACCGAAATTGTGCTGCGGTTCAGCAGATACCCATCCGGGGCGGACGTTTCGCAAATGGTGTACTGCCCCTGCGGGACGAAGCGGAAGCGCACCAGCCCGTCCGCATCCGAAACAGCCGATGCCGTTCCGCGTCCATCCGCATCCAGCAGCACAAACTGCGCCCCTGACAGTGCCTTTCCATCCGCATCGGTCTTTTGGAGCAGAATCTCGGCGGGATGGTTGATGGAAGAAACCGTAGCGGAAACAATCGGCGTTTCCTGATCCGACGCCTGAATTTCTACGGTGTACGTCGTCAAATCCAGCACATACCCGGACGGAGCGCTGATTTCCTTGACCGTGTATTTGCCCAGCGGCAGCAGCGGACTTTTCTCCACGCCTTCGCCGCTGGTGCTCATCGTGGCGACCAGCTCGCCGCATGAATACCACTGTGTGCCGTCTTGCCCGATAATGTCCTCCGCCGCCCGAATTTCAAATACCGCGCCTTTCAAATACCCCTGTTCACCCGTCGTCTGCATCTGCCCGGTCTTTTCCAGCAGAATCTGCCCCTTGATAGGCGTATTGAGGATGCTGACGTTCTGAATGGGCACGTTCTCCGCCAGCGATACAATCGGCAGACAGAAGAGCAGCAATGCCGTCAGCAGCATGGGCAGGATGTTTCGTTTTGTGTTCATGGATGCCTCCCGTTTTCTGAAATACAGCAGGGGCACCATCTGCCTGATGCCCCTGTTGAAGATTGTCTTGTCAGTCAGCATTGCCGGGAATCGAAACGGTAACGACACAGCCGCTGTCCAGATACCCGTCCGGCACGGTGGTTTCGCGGATTTCGTAGATGCCCCACGTCAGCACAGGCGTGACTGCCACCCCTTCCGCATCCGTGGTGATGACCGCCACAACCTCGCCGCACCCTTCCTTGCCATGCGAAGGCAAGCCGCTCACGCGGATGACCGTAAAGACTGCGCCAGCCAGACTTCCGCCCGTTTCCGCGTCCGTCTTAACAATGCGAACCTGCCCCTGCATGGGGATATTCGTCACGCTGCGCTCCACGGTTTCGTCCATGACGACGGTCACTTTTTCGCTCCACAGGCTGTTCACATAGCCGACGGGCGCTTCATGCTCCTTGACCATGTAGTCGCCGACCAGCAGACTTTCGGACATTGCCACGCCGTCATCGTTCGTCAGCATGGTGGACACCAAGTCGCCCGTGCTGCCATCCTCATTCAAGGCGTAGATGTCAAAGCGCACACCCGCAATGGGATGACCGTCCAGCGCATCCGTTTTGATGACCCGAATCCAGCCGGGCGCATCCTCATTGACCACCGTCGTCAGAATCTGCACAGGGTTCTGGTAAGTGCCGTCAATCGTCACCTGCCATTCGCCGGTGGACGGATGATAGCCGTAAGGCGCTTGAATTTCCCGGATGGTATAAGTGCCGTACCCCAGCTTCGAGAAGGTCAGATGACCGCTGGCATCGGAAGTCTGCTGCTGCACGAGCGTGTTGTTGGCATCGTAAATACCGAACACAGCGCCGGGCAGCGGTTCGCCGTTCTCCTTGACCTTTTTCAGCTGAATCTTGTTGATTTCATCCCGAATTTCGGTTTCCCCGATGATTTTGCCTTCGCTTGTCACCGTGAAGGTTTTTACCGCCACATTCAGCGCATACCCCTCCGGCGCATAGGTTTCCTTGAACGTATACGAGCCGGGAACAAGCAGAATATCCGGCAGCTGACCGTTTTCATCCGTATACGCGCGGTAAATGGTGCTGCCCTGCGCATCGTACACTTCAATCAGCGCACCGGGCAGCGTTTCCTTGCCGGTAATGTCCCGCTTGGTAATCGTCACCGGCGTGTAAATCAGGCGATTCAGGATAGGCGCATCCAGCGTGATTGCGATTGCCTCCTCCGCTGCATCCATGTTTTCGGGTGTCAGCTGCACCGGGTACTGCTCGGTATTCAACAGCCAGCCATCCGGCGCGGACAGTTCCTTGATATAATACGCGCCATGCGGATACATGCCGGAGAATGTCAAATTGCCCTTGGCATCCGTGATTCCAGTCGCCATCAGCGTATGGGCAGGCAGCTTCTGGCTGTCGCCGTAGGTAATCACCCCTGCATTGAACAAGCCGAACACGCAGCCTTCGCCGGGAACTGTCTCGATGGACGAGCGAATCATACCGTCCGCCGTTTCATCCACTCGAATCGCTTCCTGCTGCTTGTGCAGCGTCACGCGAATCGGCAGATAGGTGTTGACCGCGGACACTTTCACTTCCACGATAGGCGTCTGCTTGCCTGCCGCCGTCAGCGTGAAGGGATACGGGGTATCATCCAGCAGATAGCCGTCCGGGGCGGAAACTTCCTGCAAGCAGTAGCTGCCCAGCGGCAGCAGTTTTGAGTTCACCGCGCCGTCTGCACTGGTGGTCAGTGTTTCCACCAGTTCTCCCTGCTTGTAGAAAACCGTCCCTTCCTTGCCGACAACATCCACCGCAGCGCGGAGTTCAAACACAGCGCCCTTCAAATACCCCTGCTGATAAACAGGCTTCATAACGGTATTGCCCCATTCATCCTGCTCGTCCGTAAAGCGCACCAGCTGCAAGCCGGTCTTTTCCAGCGCCACGCTGCCGCGCACGGGCGTGTTGGTTACATTCACCGTGATGGTTTCCGCCGCTGCTGCCGGAACAGACAGGCTCATCACCAGCAGCACCAGCGCAAGCACCCAGTGCATCCATTGCTTCATCTGCTTCATTTTTCTTCCTCCTGTTATTTGATTTGAACGATGGTCACAAAGTCCGTATCCACATAGCCGTCCAGCGCCTCGGCTTCCTCAATCCGATATTCTCCCCACGGAAGCGCTTCGGTCTGTGCGATGCCATCCGCATTCGTCGTAATCGTTGCAACGACTTTGCCAATGTCGGAAGCATCGTCCGATGCGGGCGCGGTCAATCTCGTCACCGTGAACGTGACACCGGGCAGCGGTTTTCCCGTCATGCTGTCCATCTTGATGACCCGGATGATACCCATCATGCGCTCGTTGATGAACATGCACGCCGTGTCTGCCCCCGCCGTCACCATGATTTCCTGCGCCGAGGCAACCGACAGCCGATACCCCTGCGGCGCGGTTTTCTCGCGAACCTGATAGCGTCCCGGTGCAATCCCGGAAAAAACGGCACGCCCCTGCGCATCCGTCACTGCTTCTGCCAGCACCGCGCCGGATTCATCCAGCAGCTCAAACACCGCGCCTTGCAGCAAAATGCCGTCCATGGACTGCTTGGTCACAAACACCGTGCCATACAGCAGTTCAAACGTGACAACGGCGGATTGCAGCGGGTATGGCGTTCCCTCTATCGGGACGAGCACTTTCTGGATGGAGGCGCTGGGGATTCCGACCAGAAAGCCTGCTTCTTCCGCGCTGGACGCGATTGATTCCATGTAAACGGAGAAGCTGCTTTTGTCCGACAAAATCCGGATGGTATCGCCGCTCTTGACATAGTAGTACGCTTCATCCGAACCGCCGCTGTTCCCCGTGATACTGCCCGCTGCCTTGGAAATCCGAATCAAATCCGCATCCGTCGTCAGCGTAACCGTACCGATATAGCCGCCGTCTGACGCTTGGATGCGCTGACCGCTGACGGTGATTTTCCCGGTGATTTTTGCGTGTGCAATCGCGTTTTTCGCCAGCCAGCGGGCATAGGTCAAGTACACTTCCGGGGCGCCGCCGGAGAAGGCGTAGAAATTATCCATGTCCCAATAACTGCGGACGTACTGCGCGCCTTCCAGCTGCTTAATCACCTCGCGAATAGCAAACTGACCCGCGACACGGCTCCACACTTCGTTGTTTGCATCACTGCGATCCAGCACCATAAACGGGTAGGTGTGCCGAAGCACCCAGCCGATGGCGTGCATGGTCTGCGCCTTGAATCGCACCCCGTTCACGCCGCCGCCTTCTGCGGTGTTTACGAACGCCTCCATATCCAGCAGCGCATACGGGCCGGTTTCTGTTTTGTTCGCGCCCGACCCTTCGCCGGGGCCGGAAAGCGTATGTTCAAGGCAGTACACGGGGAAGTTTTCCAGATAGTGCGGTGTCGCATAAATCGTGCCGTGCGATGCTGATTTCGCCAGCTGGGGATACGCCGCGTCCCTGCCGGAACTTCCTTGCAGCCCCGACTGTCCCGCCTGAAAGCTGCCGATTTTGCCATGAATATTCTTCAGGCTGAATCCATCCGTTTCTGCGGTATACGTTTGCATTTCCCGGAGCAGGCGCAGCATTTCTTTGGGATACGCGAAGTCCGTCACCGTGCAGGCATCCGCATCCGTTTTGCCGGTTTCCGCTGCCATCACCCACACCGTTTCGTCAGCCGTCCACTTCATCTTGCCGCTGGGGAAAGAATCGCCGTACAGGAAGCGCACCTGATACCACCCTGCCCCCGAAGCATCTTCCGCAACGGACACCACCTGCACTGCTGCTGCATTGACGAAATTGCCCTGATACTCGCTGGAAAAATACGCTTCGGACGCATCATCATCCACCGCAGAAAAGACGCGCGTGTCCGTACTGACGCTGACAAAATCGCCGGGATTTACAGGCGGCACCGTTTCGTCGATTTCTTCTTCGCTGCTGATTTCTGGATGTACCGAAGCATCCGGCGATTCTGCATCATCCGGCTGCTCCGAAGCGCCGCTTTCTTCCGCTTCGGGCAGATTCGATTCTTGGTGCGGCGCGTCCTGCGAAGATGTGTCTGCGGGCGTTTCTTCTTCATTGGATGCATCCTCCGGGCGACTGCCATTGACCACGAACAGTCGCTTTTGACCGACGGCAGTCATTCCGTCGCAGGATGGCACGTCGGCGATGCCCGACACATCCGCATCCGTCAAATAGCGGGTATCCAGCGACGCTGCCGGTACAAAGCCGCAGATGGTCTGCTGCTCCGCATCCAGAAACCACACCTGCACGGTTTGATGATTGCTGAAAAACGCGGTCGCCAGCAGAATGGACGCATCATCGACCGCGGCATAAACAATGCGCTCCTGCGATTCTGCGCTGGCGTACACGCTGACTGCCCGCACCGTCCGGACGTAGACATACCCATGTTCTTCAATCGCCGCCTGCAAAGGATGACGGTCGTCCGACGAACTTTCCTCCTCCGAATTGGGGAGCATTTCGTCATGGGACGGCTCATCCGGTGCATCGGATGCGGATTCGTCAGGCGCTTCCTCCACGGGTGGAAGCGCCTGTTCTTCTGCCGGAAGCACAATGACTTCCGTTCCCGTGATGTCCGAGGGCGTGGCTGCTTCTTCTGCTGCCGCACAGAGCGGAATGCAGGTCAGCGCCAGCGCCGCAGACAGCATCAATGATGCAAATCGTTTCAATTTGGATTTCAATTTCATTTGCTTCTCCTTCTTATACTATTTTCGGATGAAAATGAGCCAAGATGCGCCGCGAATTTTTCACGCTGTCTAACGCGAATGAAACGCAGCGTAGCAGCGCTACGCTAAGTGGAATAAGCGGACGACAGCGGGGAAAAGGCGCAAGCAGATGGCTCAGGTGAATCCGAAAATAGTATTATTCTTGAACCGCCAGCAGAATCAGACGGCCGCTTGCACCGCCCGCACTGCGGTCGCAGGTAATCAGGGTCAGAATGTGGTCATCCGCACCGACTGCCGCGCCTGAATCGTACAGTGCCTTGGCTCGTGCGCGGTCTACATACGCTTGAAACGCCTGTCCGCTGGCAAAATCAGCCGCCGCTGCATCCCAGTCACCAACCTGCATGTTGACGACGGCGAAAATCCGATAGGTGCGTTCGCCGTAAATCGTGTCCAGCTGAATGATGCTGTGCGCGGCGCAGTAGCCCGAATCCTTGTATTGCACAAGGCTGCTGAACATCGCGTCGCTATGGCTCAGGTGATGCCCGTAGATGGCAATGTTCCTGCTCGGTGTCTGATAATCCGCCGATGGCAGCGAGAACAGGCAGCCCAGCTTGCTGCTTTCGCCGCTGAACAGGTGCGTCAGGTAGTAGTCCGTCCTGTTCGACCGCACAACCGGATAATCCACCGGCGTACCCGGAATGGTGAGCCATGCGGCAAAATCCGGATTCTGCGCAATGCATGCTTCTACATCGACACTGCGGGGATTTGCTGTCCGCTCTGCCTGTGCTGGCGCGGCAGTGTCGGAAGCAGCCGGGCGTACGGGGGACGGCGCGGCAGCGGGCACAGCGGTTTTCTCTGCCTGCGGCACTTCCAGCAGCAGGGGCAGCACGGTCTGCACGGCGGCTGCCGCGGGGGATGGCGCATCCTCCACCAGTCCCGAAGCCTGTTGAGGGGGCTTAACCTGTGCGGACATGCGCGTGTATACACGGTCATCTTCTTCGACCTCCTTTATCTGCCCGAAAATTGGGCAAAGAAAAATCATGCTTCCGAACAGAAACATGACCATCAGCAGAATATCCACTTTTCGTTTCATGCGTCTTTATCGCTCCTGCGACATTTGCCGCTTCCGAACCCAGTAATCCAGCAGCTTGAAAATTACCTTTTCCATCTGCTCCGTTGTGTAGGAACGTGGAAAATACTTGGTCAGCTTTTCCTGCGGCAGCACGACAGACCCCTTGGCAGGAACCGTCTGCTTGTTCTCCGTCATGATTTCCATGATGCCCTGTTCCGACAGCGTACCCTGTTTGCTTTCGCGCTTCATGCGCTGGGCTTGCGAAAGGGACGGTGTCTGCTGCGTGTTTTCCAAGGCGGTATCCAGCCACTGCTGTTCTTCCGGCTTCAAGTACGAAAGTTCCACGGCAGGGGTAAAGGCGAGTTTGCCCGCGTCCACCTTATCAATGAGCGGCGGCTCAAGGTTGTTCAGGCGAATGAAGCGTTGGACTTGTCGTCCGCTTTCTCCCGTCTCCTTACCGATTACATCTGCCATTTCAAAATTCCCGACAACTTGTCGGGAATTTTCTTTGGATGGACGTCCAGCTTTCCGGCGCATAGCTTCCATTTTCATTTGATACGCCTTGGCCCGTTCGCTGGGCAGAATGTTCTCGCGCTGCAAATTGCTGTCCACCATAATGATGACAGCTTCATCATCGTCCAAATCGCGGACAATGGCGGGAATCTCGTTCAGCCCTGCCAGCTCACAGGCGCGCTTCCGCCGATGACCGGACACAATTTCATATCCGCCGTCCGCCATCGGCCGGGCGATAATCGGCACCAGCACCCCATATTCCTTCACGCTCTCCACCGTTTCCATCATCCGGTCATCGTCCAGTACGCGGAATGGATGATCTTTGAAGGGGTGCAGTTTGCTTAGCGCAAGGCGCTGAATCTGCTCCTGCTGGCGTGAGGCTTCCGTGGAGAAAATGTCATCGTAGGAGGTCAGACTTGGCTTTCTGCCGCTGCTTTTCAAGCTGAAGCACCTCCTTCGTGAGCGCACGATACGCCTGCGCCACCTTGCCGCCGGGGTCGTACTCGAAAATACTCTTCCCGGTCAAGCTCGCTTCTGCCACGCGGACGGAATGCGGAATCGCCATCTCGAACACCTTGATTTTGCCGCCGTAAGTCTCCCGAATCAGCGTCGTGATTTCCTTGGCGTTGTTCGTGCGTCCATCCACCATCGTCATGAGGATTCCGTCGATTTTCAGCTTGGGATTCATTTGCCGACGTACCTTTGCAATGGTTTGCAGCAGCTGTTCCAGCCCCTTGGCAGACAGGTAATGCGCCTGCACCGGGATGATTACGCGTTCTGCTGCCGCCAGCGCATTGATGGTCAGCATCCCCAGCGACGGCATACAGTCGATGATGATGCAGTCGTAGTCCTGCCGATTGCGGGCAAGCACCTGCTTCAAGATGGTTTCGCGGCTCATTGCATTCACCAGCGACACCTCCGTTCCCGCCAGCGCGATGTTAGCGGGCAGCAGGTCAATTCCCTCCGGATGGTGCAGTATGCCTTCGCCCGGCGCAATCGGGACATCGTTCATGACTTTGGTCATCAGGTCTGCGATTGTGGGCGCAAGCTGATCCGGCTGCTGATTGCCGAGGCTGATGGTCATGCTGGCCTGCGGGTCAGTGTCCACCAGCCGCACCTTTTTTCCTTCCCGTGCCATCGCTGCCCCTATGTTGATGCAGCTGGTCGTTTTCGCTACCCCTCCTTTTTGATTTACAGTCGCAAGCACCGTGGGATTCATCCACTTCCTCCTTCCTGCACTCGTTCATCCGTGGCAGCAGAACTTCCCTGCCCTCCACTGCTGTTTGATGGTTGGTTCAGCCTGTAAATATTTCACACCTCCTGTTCTGGAAAATAGAAAGGCATCGACAGATTGCTCCATCAATGCCTTCGTCTCTTTCGACACTACTATTATAGCACAGGTTTCGTTGCTAAAGCGTGCTAATTTGTCTTGTTCGCTGCTAATTTGTCCTGTTTTGTGCTGCGCGATGCTATTTCATGCTATTTGCCGCTATCTTGCGCGATTGCCGCCCGTGTTGTCCCCTATTCAGTTGCTTGCACTTAGCAGCATTTCCAGTTCATCAAGCGCCTGAGTGTGCAAATGATACACACGCGACCGGCTTAATCCGATTCTTTCAGCAATTTTCTCAAAATTCATATGAGAAAGATAATAGTTCAAGAGGATGATCCGGTGCGCCTGATTATCCATGCTGTTTACGACAGCTGTGATTTCTTCAACGGCATCCCGATACTCCTGTGTCAATTTTTCCAACTCTCTGCGTGCTTCCGTGAGACGAATAATCGCATTCTCATTCGCACCCACGTTGCGCGCATGGGCGGTAAATTCGCTTCCCCAAGATGCCGTAACTCGCTGCGTAAGGCTTTTGTAGAGTTCTATCTGCGAGAGAAGGGCATCTATTCTCTGTTCAACTGCTTCTGCCCTTTTCAAAAATGCAACTGCTTTCCTCATGCAATTTCACGCTCCAATCTTTTCAGCAGCTGGATACCATCTATGTCAGTAAGCAATACAAAACGACCGGACTGAAAAAAGATTCGCAGTTCATCAAGCCTCTGCTTGTACTGCATGATGCGGTATGTGAGATAGTCTCGTTCTTCTGCTGTCAGCTTTGTCTCGCTGCGGAACTTTTGCCGAAGTTCGTACTGCATCCGACCGCAGCTGCGGAAATCCTTGACCGCCTGAACAATCACTGCACTCGCAAACGCTTTCCACGGTTCCTTTTCTCCATAAACATAATGGGAACAATTTCTTCTCTGATTCATCCCAGTACCTCCGCCAGATATTCCTTTATTTGTGTATTGTACTTTGCGTTTTTCCTGCTGCTTTTTGCTCAACATACTCAGTAACAGCTCGAAACAGCAGCATCATCAAGGGATGATTATTCCATTTTGCAGCTTTTTCACTGGTGTCCTTTACCATTGAAAGCCACCATTCTTCGGCATCTTGTGCCTGATTCTCCGGCGGATCACAATGCGCTGCATACAGGCGGAACGCATCGCGGAAAATCTCCCATTCATCATCGTTCACTTTGCCATGCATGTTCTCACCGCCATTCCATAGGAAGTTCGCCTTGATTGACCCGCGTGAAACCTTCCATCAGCATCTGCTCAATCTTTTCAGACCATGCGTGCTGCGGCGGAAGTCCCTTCACATCCGACATAGTTCTGCTTCGGCGGTCAAAATAGAGTTTTATCATCTCATCCACAACGCCAAGGTCACGGTTTTTCATGATTTCCACCACATTTCCCACATCCGGCTGAATCTCAAGTTTGGGATATACCGAGCGATAGCGCATCATAAAATCAGCATTGACCCGATGAACCATAAACACATTGTCGGCTGCATTTGTAAGGTCGGCTGTTCCGCTGATGTCGCCTTTGCGCAGAAATGCTTCTGTTTTCCGCGGATGACAGATAAAATGAACGTGAATTTTCAACGTCTTTGCCATTGTGGAGAGCCGTTTGGCAATTCGGGATTGCATCTCATATTTGTCCACATTGCCAAGCTGAATATCCAGTGCCATCAGATTATCGACAATCGCCACCGAAGCACCGTTCTGCTGAACCCAATCGTAAATTGTGCTGATAACGATTTCCCAATCAGTGCCGAAGTCATTGTCGTAGATGGCAAACTTGCCTGTCAGCATAGCATCCAGCTTCGCCTCAATGCCGGGCTTCAGGCAGAAATGATTGGGATTCAGCGGATCAGGCATTACATAGTCTGGGCCCGCTGCTTGAAGCAGTAGCCATTCTCGTATCCGTGATGCCGTCATTTCTCCTGAAAACAGCGCGACTTTATATCCCTGCGATACAGCTGCCAGACCAATCTGACTGACGAGCGTTGACTTGCCCGAAGCATTGCCCCCGCTCCAAATGGACATTTCGCCTGCATTGAATCCCCCTATCTTTGCGTCAAGCGAACTGAGCCGTGACCGAATCACCACAATTTTGCTGCGGTCTACGTTCGGAATCTCTGCAAAGTCCAGCATCCGTGCCTTCGCCTTGCCAAGCAGTGGAGAATTTTCCGCTGCGCTGACTTTTGCTGTCGGCACAGCAGGCGTTACTGCATAAGGGCTGCTGCTGTAAGCTGCCGGGTCTACCTTCTGCCGGAACTCATGCCAATGGTATCCGGCGCAGCTGTTATGGAAGCAGTGGAATCCGAAACCGCCTTGATGGTACGCAAACACGGCGGCATCTCCGTGCTGATGCGAATCGTCAAACGGACAGTGTGCTAATTGGTACTTTGTACCGCTGCTGATGGCTACTTTTTTCTCCACCTCCACGCCATGTGCGGAAAGAAAATGCTCAATGTCCCAAGTGCTTTCTTTGCCGGAACGCCGAGCTTCTGTCGGTATCGCCGCTTGATGCAGTTCCGCTGCAATATTCTTGACCAGCGCAATGGGTGTTTCCCGAATCTGCTCCGGATAGCGGATGATGCAGCTCTGTCGGTGCGGACGTTCCGGCGTATGGGCTCCTTTCGCTGCAATTGTTCCATACAGCTTGGTAATTCTTGATGGGTTATACACCGCCGTATCAATTTTTGCCTCGTCTGTGCTGAACCACATGTCCAGCACAGAGAGAAAATCCGCAACCACTTGCCGGTCATCTGTGCTGATATGTACCTTAAAAAGCAGATGATAGCCATTGCCGCTGTCTGCAACAATTGGCTCGCTGAATCCCGTTGCCATCAGCCTCTTCATTGTCTTTCCAGCAACAGCGTGTGCTGCTTTCTTTTCTTCTGCCGATGCACTGACACCGCTGGGGCGGACTGGGTCTGCATCAATCAAAATCCATTGAAATCCTATGATGTCATTGTCAGACGTTGTTTCCTTCGGACGTTCTACCAGACGTTCATGCTGAGCACGCGCATAGCAGGCACTTTTGACGGGGTTCAGCGACTGGTAAAACGTTCGATTCGGATACTTTGCCAATTCAGCAGCAATGCGCGGACTGTCCGCACGAAAATAACCGCTGACAGTAGGCTTAGGGTCTATACTCCTGATTTCAATGATTGCATCCGGTTCATGCAGCAAGGACAGCCACTTTACTGCGAGTTCCACTGTTCTTGATTCTCCTTTTGCGCTTTTTGTAGATTCGCCTCTCTCCACGGCTCGCGCTGAAGCCATTTGCTAATGCCGGGGATATACTGCCCGCCATCTTTCGTCCATGCGATAGAACTTTTTGCTGCTTCAAGCGCTGTCATGATTATTTCAAGCGTCGCACCATGCCGCAGTGCCTGTTGATATATGCGAAAGGCCTCATCCCAGTCATTTCTGCGATTAGCCGGATAAGCAAACCACAGCTTTTCAAACTCATCCGGATAATGAGATAGTGTATCTATCGTATTACTATTATTATATTGCTGCTGGGTGTGCTGATTTTCAAGCCGCCTGCGATGTGCAAATGCTGAAAAATGCGCATTTGCACCGTTTTCCGCTCTTTCTTTCGTACCGCATATGGACTTGTTTTCAGCACACGGCGTGCTTATTTCAGTACCGTCTGCGTACTGATTTTCGGGACAGAGTAGCCTTATTTTCATACCGCCAGCGGTCTGATTTTCAAGCCAGTTCGATACGGTAACGATAGAACCGTCCCGCGCTGTTTGTATCTGAACATACCCCATTTGAACCAGTGCAGCCATCTTCCTCGTCAGCTTATCACGAGACCAGCCCAGTTCAAGCGCTGTCTTTCTGTATGAGAAGAGCAGTTGTCCCGGCATAAGCTGTTTCCCGCAGATTTCAGCTTTCTGACGGCAGGCACAATTCATACAGTAGTAATACAGTTTGAAAACACTATCATCCTGCCACACAAGACTATTTTGAGAAATGCAGATAGACTGTCTATTCTTTTCGGCTGCTTCTGCCACATAAGTCACCTCCTGTTATTGGAAACGCGCTGGCTGTTCCCGGCAAACCAACATTTTCCCCCATTGCTTCCAACCCAAAGCTGCATCAGCCTTCTCCCGCTTTCATCATGTTGCCGCAGCACGGGCAGAGGCAGAAAGCGCTGCTTCTCATGATTTCAGTCATACTGGATGTTATTTCCTAATAAAAGTTAATGCCGGGCATGCTGATTCCCCCTTCTTGCTGAAAGAGACTTTTATCCCTCTCACCATAACTGGTAAAAAAAATCGGTTTTTTTACGCGATTTCAAGAATTTCTGCAAAAAAAATTTTCACGCTGACGAACAGAAGTGAAATGCAGCGCTACGCGCAAGCAGATGATGCGTCGAAACCGGAAATAATGCCACATCAAAAATCGCAGAATGTACTCCGATGTTCTCTTATATACTTCAGCATTTGATGCAGACGATAACGTTCCTTGTTGATGAGTTTGTCCCATTCCTTCTGCAGCTCCGGATTCAGATATACTTTC
>OLWA01002845.1_pt1 | contig 14379 bp, 10 predicted proteins | sample 1673251 | NCBI WGS metagenome assembly OLWA01 (sample SAMEA3178937, study PRJEB25190) | human gut metagenome | biome: human gut; feature: human-associated habitat; material: faeces | place: Austria | collected 2013
GGCTACAACGAGGAGGTTGACCGTCTTCGAGACGCAAAAACCAAGGGAAAGACATGGCTTGCTGAGCTTGAAGCCGGTGAGCGTGAAAAAACCGGCATCAAAAACTTAAGAATCAAGTATAACAAGGTATTTGGGTATTACCTTGAGGTCACAAACTCCTTCAAGGATATGGTTCCTGATTATTATGTGAGAAAACAGACACTCACCAATGCAGAGCGCTACATAACACCGGAGCTTAAGGAGCTTGAGGATACCATTCTTGGAGCTGAAGACAGGCTCACATCACTTGAGTATGAGCTGTTTCGTGATGTAAGAAAACAGATTTCCTGCAATGTTTCAAGGATTCAGAAAACAGCCAGAGCTATAGCACAGATTGATGTTTTTGCTTCGCTTGCGCTTGTTGCCAGCCAGAATAATTACTGCAAGCCAAAGATAAATGAAAGCGGAATAATAGACATAAAAAACGGACGTCATCCTGTAGTTGAAAAAATGATTACAAATGACATGTTTATAGAAAACGATACATATCTGGATCAGCACAAAAACAGAATCTCAATTATCACAGGGCCAAACATGGCCGGTAAATCCACCTACATGAGACAGACAGCACTTATCGTTCTCATGGCACAGATTGGAAGCTTTGTACCTGCACAAACTGCAAATATCGGTATTGTAGACCGTATCTTCACGCGAGTCGGTGCATCTGACGACCTTGCAAGCGGACAAAGTACATTTATGGTTGAGATGAACGAGGTGGCAAATATATTAAGAAATGCAACCTCAAAATCCCTGCTGATTCTTGATGAGATTGGACGAGGCACGAGTACATTTGACGGACTAAGCATCGCCTGGGCAGTTGTAGAGCATATAAGCAATCCAAAGCTCCTCGGAGCAAAGACACTTTTTGCAACGCATTATCACGAGCTCACCGAGCTTGAGGGCAAGCTTGACAGTGTAAACAACTACTGCATCGCTGTAAAGGAAAAGGGCGATGATATAGTATTCCTAAGAAAAATCGTAAAGGGCGGAGCTGACAGAAGCTACGGCATACAGGTAGCAAAGCTTGCAGGGCTGCCTGATTCAGTCATAGAGCGTGCCAAGGAAATCGCAGAACAGCTTCTTGCAAATGATATCACAGATACTGTAAAAAGCATATCCGTTGACAATGGCCACAAACATAAAAAGGAGCACCTTGACGAGGTTGATATGACACAGATTTCGCTTTTCGACACAGTGAAGGATGATGATATAATTGACGAGCTTCGAAGCATAGACATAGGCAACATGACACCACTTGATGCGTTAAACAAGCTTTATCAGCTCCAGAACAAGGTTAAAAACCGCTGGTAGAAAGGATTAAAATGCCAAATATTGCCATATTAAATCAGGAAACAATAGATAAAATAGCTGCAGGAGAGGTTGTTGAGCGTCCGTGCTCCGTGGTAAAGGAGCTGGTGGAAAATGCCATAGATGCAGGCTCCACAGCCATCACTGTCGAGATAAAGGAAGGTGGAATCTCATTTATCCGTATCACCGACAATGGCTGCGGAATTGAAAGAGACCAGGTTGCGGTTGCATTTTACCGTCACAGCACGAGTAAGATCCGCTCGGCAGAGGATTTACTCACAGTAAAGTCACTCGGTTTCAGAGGTGAGGCGCTGTCAAGCATCTCGGCCGTGGCCCGCGTTGAGCTTATCACAAAAACCTACGATGAGCTCACCGGCACCAGATATGTGATTGAAGGCTCGAAGGAGCTTTCCAACGAGGAAATCGGTGCTCCGGACGGTACTACCTTCATAGTAAAGGATTTGTTTTATAATGTTCCGGCAAGACGTAAGTTTTTAAAGACAGCACAGACAGAGGGCAGCTACATAAGCGATATGGTTGAAAAGCTTGCGCTTTCACATCCTGATATATCGTTTAAGTTCATAAACAATAACCAGACAAAGCTTCACACCTCAGGAAACGGCAACAGAAAGGATATCATATACCATATATTCGGACGCGAGATATCGTCATCACTGCTTGAGGTGAAGCATGAATGCGAATACTTTAAGGTGGAGGGCTTTATAGGAAAGCCTGTTATCACAAGGGGCAACAGAAATTATGAGAATTATTTCATAAACGGCAGGTATGTAAAGAGCAATATATTGTCACGTGCAATAGAGGAGGCCTACAAGAGCTTTCTAATGCAGCATCAGTATCCGTTTACAGTGCTTTACTTTACATTTTTCAGTGAGCTGGATGTCAACGTGCATCCGACCAAGATGGAGCTTCGGTTCGACAACAACAACGAGATATATGTCGAATTGTGTGACACAATATATGCAATTCTATCTCGTAAGGAGATGATTCCCGAGGTGCCTGTAGACAGTACGCCGGCGCCTAAAAAGATAGTGCATGAGTATAAGGAGCCAATACCGGAGCCGTTTGAGAAACGGCGTATCAATGAGGTGAGGGCAGCAGAATCAAAGAGCGTGTACGGACAAAGCGTGACGTCAGCAGTAAAAGATTACTCAGCAATAGAAACTGCTGCAAAAACGCCTGAGACTTCCACCGCGTATAAACCTGCACAGGTTGTCACCGGCACCCAGCAGACTCTTGGGGATTACGACAAGGTTTTTCTTACAGAAAGCGCCAAGAAACAGTTTTCCATTATAGGACAGCTCTTTAAGACATACTGGTTAATAGAGTTTGAGGACAAGCTGTACATCATAGACCAGCATGCAGCCCATGAGAAGGTGCTGTATGAAAAAACAATGGCAAGGCTTGCCAATAAGGATTTTACATCACAGCGCATAAGCCCTCCGATTGTCATGACTCTTGATGCAAAGGAAAGCGAGATGCTTGAGAAATACAGGCCGCAGATAGAGCAGTTTGGCTATGAGGTGGAGCATTTTGGCGGCAAGGAATACATGATCAGTGCTATTCCCGATAATTTGTTTAACATAGATATGAAGGATCTGTTTATAGAGATGCTCGATGATTTTTCCAATGCGACAGGCAGGCAGACTCCTGATATCATCACGGAAAAGGTCGCATCCATGTCGTGCAAGGCAGCAGTCAAGGGCAATGACAAGCTTACTCTTCCTGAGATAAATAAGCTGATAGATGAGCTTTTGTCACTCGACAATCCTTACAACTGCCCACACGGCAGACCAACCATCATCTCTATGAGCAAATATGAGATAGAAAAGAAATTCAAACGTATCGTATGACAACATACACATTTGGACTGAGGTGCAATATGACACAAAAACCGATGATTGTCCTGACAGGACCGACAGCAGTAGGAAAGACAGCTCTATCGATTGAGCTTGCAAAAAAAATAAATGGTGCTATAATATCCGCGGATTCCATGCAGGTATACAAATACATGGATATAGGCTCTGCGAAGGTTACAGTCGATGAGATGGACGGCATAAAGCACTATCTGATAGATGAGCTTGAGCCCTCTGACGAGTTTAATGTATTTATCTTCAAGGATATGGCCAAAAAAGCACTTAATGAGATATACGAAGCAGGAAAGATACCGATAATTGTCGGCGGCACCGGCTTTTATATACAGGCACTTTTGTATGACATTGATTTCACAAAGCAGGATGTGGATGAGGCATACAGAAAGAGCCTTTACGACTTTGCTAACGAGCACGGAAACCATGCACTGCATGAAAAGCTTAAGGATATCGACCCTGCATCTTACGAGAGCATCCATGAGAATAACGTAAAGCGCGTCATCAGGGCAATTGAATACTATCACACCTGCCATGAGCCGATTTCAAAGCACAATGAGACTGAAAGAGCCAAGCAGTCACCATACAACTTTGCTTATTTTGTACTGGATGATGTAAGACAAAGACTCTATGAGAGGATAGATAAGAGAGTTGATATCATGGTTTCAAACGGACTTGTCGATGAGGTGAAAAAGCTAAAGGAAATGGGCTGTACAAGCGATATGGTATCCATGAAGGGCATAGGATATAAGGAAATCCTTGCATATCTCGATGGAGAATATTCACTTGATGAGGCTGTGGACAAGGTAAAGCTTGAGTCAAGACGTTTTGCAAAGAGACAGCTAACCTGGTTTAGGAGAGAAAAAGATACCATATGGATAGAAAAAAATGAATATTCATATGATAATAATAAAATATTAAATAAAATACAAGAAATTTTAGCAGAAAAGAGGATTATAATTTGTTAGATACCAATGAAGCCATTTACAGGCAGTATGAGACACTTGGAATATCAAAGGAGGTTTTGGATTTCGGAACCTCTGTAGAAAAGGAGCTTAAGGAGCGTTTTGACAAAATAGACACAAATGCTGAGTATAATCAGCTTAAGGTCATAGCCGCCATGCAGAAAAACAAGGTGAGCGCAGAGTGCTTCCAGGCATCAAGCGGCTACGGCTACAATGACCTCGGAAGGGATACACTTGAGAGAGTGTACGCAGACTGTTTTGGCGCAGAAGATGCACTTGTAAGGCCTCAGATTACCTGTGGCACACATGCACTTGCACTTGCACTCATGTCAAACCTGCGCCCGGGCGATGAGCTTTTAAGCCCTGTCGGAAAGCCTTACGATACACTTGAGGAGGTAATAGGCATACGCCCTTCAAAGGGCTCTCTTGCTGAGTACGGCATCACATATGCGCAGGTTGACTTACTGCCTGACGGTGAGTTTGATTATGACGGAATAAAGAAAGCCATCAATGAAAAAACAAAGCTTGTCACAATCCAGCGCTCTAAGGGCTATGCTACAAGACCTACACTTTCGGTCAAAAGAATAGGCGAACTCATTGCCTTTGTAAAGAGCATAAAGCCTGATGTGATCTGTATGGTCGATAACTGCTACGGTGAGTTTGTTGAGGATACAGAACCTATCCAGGTTGGAGCGGACATGATGGTTGGCTCACTGATCAAAAATCCTGGAGGCGGACTTGCACCAATCGGAGGCTATATTGTCGGCAAAAAGGAATGTGTTGAAAATGCCGCATACCGTCTCACATCTCCGGGACTTGGCAAGGAGGTTGGAGCTTCACTCGGAGTCATCCAGTCATTTTATCAGGGATTTTTCCTTGCACCGACTGTCGTAAGCGGAGCATTAAAGGGAGCAATCTTTGCCGCAAAAATCTATGAAAAGCTTGGTTTTAAGGTGGTTCCTGACGGTACTGAAAGCCGCCATGATATCATACAGGCTGTAGAGTTCAATAACCGCGATGCCATGATAGCCTTCTGCGAGGGCATTCAGGCAGCAGCACCTGTAGACAGCTATGTGACCCCTGAGCCATGGGCTATGCCGGGCTATGACAGTGATGTCATCATGGCAGCAGGCGCATTTGTGCAGGGCTCATCCATTGAACTTTCTGCCGATGGCCCTGTGAAGCCGCCATATGCGGTTTATTTCCAGGGAGGACTCACATGGTACCATGCAAAGCTTGGAATTTTGATGTCTTTACAAAAACTTTATGAGAGAAATCTTGTTAAGCTTGATTAGGTGTGCTACAATTAACTGAAAACTTTGCTTAAATCCGTTGTCAATCGCCTGGGAGAAGCGAAAGGGATTAATGCATAATAACAAAACAATTAAAAATCTGCCGGCTTCAGAGCGACCATATGAGAAATTTTTATCGCTTGGAGCATCAGGCCTGTCAGACGCTGATTTACTTGCCATCATTATAAAGACCGGCACAAGGGACAAGACTGTGATTGATATTGCACAGGACATACTTTCCGGCAGGCATGGCAATCTGCTCAATCTCTATGAGATGTCCTATGAGGAGCTTCTTAGTATCCCCGGGATAGGGCAGATAAAAGCTATACAGCTTAAAGCGATAGCAGAGCTGTCGCTTCGCATAGCAAAGACAAAAAAGGTTCAAAGCATCAGAATGAATAATCCTCAGACAATAGCTGACTACTATATGGAGCAGATGAGGCATCTCACAAATGAAGTCGTCATTTGTGCCTATTTTGATGTAAAAAGCAGATTCTTAGGAGACAAGTTCATATCCAAGGGTTCACTAAGCTCATCTGTAGTGGACGTAGGCTCCATCATCAGGACCGCCCTGGACAAAAATGCATCAAAACTTGTTTTATTGCACAATCATCCAAGCGGAGATTGTACTCCCAGCAGAAATGATATTGCTGTCACAGACAGATTAATTGAGGGCTCAGGGATTTTTTCCATAGAGCTTTGTGACCATATCATAATCGGAGATAACGAATATTATAGCTTCTATGAAAATAAACTTATATAAACAGAAGACGAGGTAGAATTATTATGAGCAACAACGTTTACGGAATTGATCTGGGAACAAACAATTTCAAGGTATACTCAAAGGCTACAGGCAAGACAATGCTTGAGAAAAACACAATAGCCGTAATAGACAAAAATCAGATATATGCATATGGAGACCGTGCATATGCCATGTATGAAAAGGCGCCTGAGACAATCAACGTCATATTTCCTGTTGTAGAGGGAGTTATTGCTGACTATAATCTGCTTCAGACTATGATTTTTGACTTTTTGGAGCACAAGACAAAGGCACGTATCAAAAATGCCGAGTTCATCATCGCTGTGCCGACAGATATCACAGATGTAGAGAAAAGAGCATTCTACGAGCTCTTCTATAAGAGCAAATCAAAGCCTAAAAAGGTCATGCTCTGTGAGAAGCCTATCGCTGATGCTGTAGGTCTTGGAATAGATGTAAACGAGCCAACCGGTGTCATGATAGTAGATATGGGCGCTGACACAACAGAGACATCCGTTATTTCACTCGGTGGCCTGGTGCTTAGTGACCTGCTTCATTTCGGTGGCAACAGACTTGACGAGTCAATTATCTCCTTTGTGCGAAAGGAGTTCAATCTTGTAATCGGACAAAAGACTGCAAAGCTGTTGAAGGAGACTATAGGCTCTGCACTTCCGGGAAGAGAGGACAGTATGGTCGTAGTGGGACGTGATGTGGTAAGCGGCCTGCCTATTGAGATGGAAATTGGTTCAAAGATCGTTTACGAGGCTATGAAGTCAAACCTTGAGTCTATATGCACATCAATAAAAATGATTCTTGAGAAGACTCCGCCTGAGCTTGCAAAGGATATCATCCATTCAGGCATTTATATCACAGGAGGCGGCTCACAGCTTGCAGGACTTGACCAGCTCTTTGAACAGATTACAGGTATAAAGGTCATCTGCTCAGAATGTCCTGAGGAAAGTGCAGTACGCGGGCTCGTACAAATAGTTTCTGATTCAAAATATAAGAGACTTCCGTTCAGCATCAAAAAATAATAACCGAGGTTAATATGAGTAAGAATTTTCGCAATCGAAAGAGAAAGCACAATAAAAAGCTTCCTGCAAGATACACACTGTTGATTATGACAGCAGTCTGCTTTGTGACCATGCTGCTAAGCCTTACCTTAAATATTTCCGGTGGTCCTTTAAAGACTGTTGCCGGATATGTATTCATCCCAATGCAGAAGGGTATAAACAGCTTTGGAATCCACATTTCAGATAAGGTTACAGAAATACGCACATTAAAAAATGTCAAGGCTGAGAATAAAAAGCTCAAGGCCGAGGTAGAAGAGCTCACAACACAGCTCACAACCAACAAACTTGAACAGTATGAGCTTGACAATTACAGACAGCTTCTTGATTTGGATGCCAAATATCCATCATATCCCAAGGTCGCTGCCAGTGTCATAGCAAAGGACAGCGGAAACTGGTTTTCTACCTTTACTATCGACAAAGGAAAAAAAGATGGAGTGGACGTAGGCATGAATGTGCTTGCAGGAAGCGGACTTGTAGGTATTGTTACCGATGCTGGCGATAATTTTGCCAAGGTACGCTGTATCATAGATGATGCCAGCAAAGTCAGTGGCATGGTTTCCACCACGGAGGACAATCTCACCGTCAGTGGCAATATAAAAACCATGAACGATGACAAGGTAATTACCTTTACTGAGTTAAAGGATGACGACAACAAGGTGAAAGAGGGCGATCCTGTTGTTACCTCATACGTGTCAGACCGTTACCAGCAGGGCATACTGATTGGCTATGTGACAAAAATCGAAAATAATTCCAACAATCTGACAAAATCCGGCACTATCACACCGGTTGTAGATTTTGAGCATATCGAAAATGTCATGGTCATAACACAGCTTAAGCAGACCGGTGACACTAAGACAGCTGACGACACCGAAAGTACAGAAACAGCCGGTGACAACCAGACTGAAAATTCAACTGAAAATAAGTAAGGAGCAGCATGAGACGTAGAATTGTTTTATTTATAATAATAACTTTATGCTTTGTATTGCAGACCACGCTGTTTAAGACTCTTTCCTTTGCCAATATCTCACCAAACCTGTTGATTATAGCCGTATCATCCTTTGGCTTTATGCGTGGCAAAAAGGAAGGACTGTGGGTAGGCTTCTTTTGCGGCCTGCTTATTGACATATTTTGCGGAAATTATATAGGACTGTATGCTTTAATATATATGTATATCGGTTTTATCAATGGATTATTCCAGAAAAGATTCTATCCTGACGATATAAAGCTTCCTATGCTTCTGATAGGAGGCAGCGATTTGTTTTACAATCTGGTAGTATACTTTTTCATGTTTTTACTGCGTGGCAGATTTAGCTTTTTGTACTATCTGAAGTCAATTATCATCCCTGAATTTGTATACACAATGGTTATCAGTATACTTTTGTATCTGGTATTTCTTAAGTTAAACCAGAAGCTGGAAGCACACGAGAAAAGGAGAGCAAAGAAATTTGATTTATGATATAAAAGATTTTCTGAAGAAATTTTTCAGCTCAAGACTTTTTGTATTGGCAGCAGTAATTATTCTCATGTTTGTCCTGCTTGCCGAAAGAGTCTTTACCCTTCAGATTATTAAAGGTGCAGATTATCAGAAAAACTTCATAATGCTGATTAAAAAGCCGCTGTCCATAGAGGCATCAAGAGGCAATATATACGATGTAAATGGTGAGCTGCTTGCTTACAATCAGCTTGCATACTCTGTAGTCATCTCAGACAACGGCAGCTATTCATCTACGAAGGAGCACAATCGTCTTTTAAACAAAGAGCTTAATGAAATTATCAATGTAATAAAAAACAATGGCGGCTCCATATATAATGATTTTCCGGTTGTTTTAAACGATGATGGTACATACAGCTTTACATTCACATCTGAAACCTCAAAAAAGAGATTTCTGTCAGATGTGTTCGGAAAGAAATATGATAAGCTCGAATACAATAAAGCACTTGGATTTGACGAGGCAAATGCCAGCGCCCAGAATATTATTGATTTTCTAAGCTCTGACCAGAATGAATGCTTTGATATAAGCAGCAAGTATGATACACAGGCCACTTATGATATTGTAGTGATGAGATATGCCATAAAACAGAACCGATTCACTAAATACAAAACCACTACTATAGCAAAGGATGTAAATGATTCGATAGTAGCATATGTCAACGAGCATTCAGATACTCTTACCGGCATATCAATTGAAGAGGATACCATCCGCAAGTACAACTATCCTGAATATATTTCATCGCTCATAGGATATACAGGCAAGATATCTACCGACGAGTATAATGAGCTGTCAAAGGATGATGACTCATATACACAAAATGATATGGTAGGTAAGTCAGGCTTGGAGCAGTACTATGAGAGCTATCTGCGAGGCAAAAACGGCGAAAAACAGGTCTATGTAAACAATGTCGGTAAGATAAACGAGGTAATAAGTCAGAAGAATCCTGTTTCCGGAAATGATGTCTACTTAAGTATTGACATCAAGCTGCAGGAGGCCACATACAAGCTGTTAGAGCAGGAGATAGCCGGAATTGTTTACTCCAAAATAAAATCAGGTGAAATACCTATAAGTGATGTTTACTTTGCACTGATCAACAACAATGTAATTGACCTGACACATTTCAATGCATCAGATGCATCAGCAACTGAGCAGGCTATATATAATTCCTTCAGCGGTCAGCTGCAGGATGCATTATCCACTATTGACAGAGAGCTTGAAAGTGGTACCTCAGGCACTGCTTCCATGTCGGAGCAGACACTTGATTATTTTACATGTGTTATGTCAGTGCTAAACGATGATGGACTGCTGTTGAGCAAACAGATAGATACCTCTGATTCCACATATGCCTCATGGAAGGCTGGCACACTCTCACCGCGTGATTATCTCAAATACTGCATTTCAAAGCAGTGGATAGACATCACAAAGCTTGATGTGGACCAGAAGTATGCTGATTCAAGCGAGATTTACACAGCACTCTGCTCGTATATCAAGGATGCCATGACTGACAATAAAGACTTTGCCAAAATTATATACAAATATATGGTAAATTCCGGGGCGGTCACTGGACAGCAGCTGTGCCTTCTGCTTTTTGACCAGGGTGTACTCGATTATGACGATGCAACAGTAAGCAACATTGCTAATGGCTCCATTAGTCCATATGCATTTCTTATGGACAAAATAAACAATATAGAGATAACACCTGCACAGCTTGCCCTTGACCCATGTACAGGCTCCTGTGTCATAACTGATGTAAAGACAGGACAGCTAAAGGCTTTAGTCAGCTATCCGGGCTATGACAACAACAAGCTTGCAAACACTGTAGATGCTGATTACTACCAGTCTCTCAGAGAGGACAAGTCTAATCCGCTATGGAATTATGCAACCCAGGAGCAGACTGCACCGGGATCTACCTTCAAGATGGTATCAAGCACCGCAGGTCTTGCCGAGGGAGTCATTGATACTTCGTCAAAGATTAATTGTACCGGAATATTTACAGAAATCAGCAATCAGCCAAAATGCTGGATTTATCCTGGAGCGCATGGTATGGACAATGTATCTGAAGCTTTAAGGGATTCATGTAACGTATTCTTCTACACAACAGGCTTCAGGCTTGCAAGCAAGGACACCGGTTCATATGACGATGAAAACGGTATGAAATACATACAAAAATATGCATCTATATACGGACTGGACCAGAAATCAGGTGTTGAGATAGTAGAAAAGACGCCGTCCATTGCCACACAGTATCCTGTTATGGCAGCTATCGGACAGAGTAATAACAACTTTACGACTATTTCTCTTTCAAGATATGTGACAGCAGTTGCTTCCGGAAAGCTTTATGACTATAAGCTGATGAACAAAATTGTGGATGCAGACGGCAAAACAGTCAAACAGTATGATTCAAAATCAACCGATATATCAGGCACACTCACTCAAAGCCAGTGGGATGCCATCCATCAGGGAATGCGTATGGTGGTCGAAGACCTGCACGATGTATTTGGCGGCTTTACAGGCGTTGAGGTGTCCGGTAAGACAGGAACAGCACAGCAGGTTGAGACAAGACCAAACCATGCACTGTTTGTAGGATACGCTCCATCAAGCAATCCTGAAATTACAATAGCTACACGTATATCATATGGATACAGCTCACACAATGCTGCAGCTGCATCCAGAAATATAATTTCATATTATTATAATCTGGAGTCACTTGACAATTTACTCGCAGTCAAGGCTGAGGGTGTAAACTCATCAGGCTCAAGTGCCAGAACAGACTAGGAGGTTTATTTTTGTGAGTGAAGCAATAGTTTTCACTTCAGGAAAAGGCGGTGTTGGAAAAACTACGGTTATTTCCAATATCGGAGTTGAACTTTCACAGTTAGATAAAAAAGTCATCATGCTCGATACAGACATGGGACTTCGCAATCTGGACCTGGTAATGGGAATAGAGGACAAGGTCAATTACAATATCCTCGACATCTTAAACCGCTCATGCCGTATCAGACAGGCAATCATACGCAATAAAAAGTATCCCAATCTATATGTAATTCCTGCAGCACCTTCCATGGATACGCTATGCAGCTATGAGGCACGCTTCAAGATACTTATAGAGGAGCTTAAAGCAAGCTTTGATTATTGTCTTATAGATTCTCCGGCGGGTATCGACAGCGGCTTTTGGTTTTCAGTCTCACCTGCAGACCGTGCGATAGTAGTTACCACACCGCATGTATCTGCCATACACGATGCAAGGCGATGCATAAGCCTGCTCGACAGCGCACATCTTGACGATATATCAGTCATTGTTAATGCATATGACAAGCATATGGTAAGAAGGCATCAGATGATATCCGATAATGATATTACAGCACTTCTTTCTACCAGGATTATTGGCACTATTCCCTATGACAAAAGTGTTATCATTTGCCAGAACAGAGGAATACCTGTCCGTGAGGCCAAAAGCAGGCTTGGTCCTGTATTTGCCCGGATATCCGGTCAGATAATCCATTCCTCTGACGATATGAGAGGTGCCGCTGTATGATGCATAAATTTTCCAAAACAGGAGAATACGCCAAGAAAAGGCTTAAAATAGCACTTGCAGAAGATAGGAGCACAATATCTGCTTCTGACAATATGACACAGATTAAAAAAGAAATAAAAAGCGTGATACAAAGACATATGAATATAAACGATGAAGCTTACGAGGTCCGGATTATCATGCGCGACAAAAAATCAATTAATAACCTTTAACAAAATACCTTTTGACCATCATGTCATTAGTATTAGAATTAAGATTACAAAGATAACAGATAGGAAGTAACAAAATGCTCAAACAGTACAGACTAAAGAATTATCACTTTCAATTAGTAGTATACATAATAGCTTTGTCGATTATAGGCATCCTGCTGATAGGCAGTGCCAAGCACTCCGTACAAAGCAAGCAGATAATAGGCTTTGTAATGGGACTGACTATTATGATAGTGCTTTCCCTTATAGATTACACATTTCTGCTCAAATTCGTGTGGATATACTATGCCGGAATGATTGTGCTGTTGTTACTTGTTCTATTTGCAGGTGATGATGCAAAGGGTGCACAGCGCTGGTTTGAGATCGCAGGTATCAGATTCCAGCCGTCAGAGATTGCGAAAATTATACTTATTTTGTTTTTTGCTTATTTCTTTTCCAGGTTTGAGGATAGTATAAACACAGTAAGGACTCTGGTATTATCTGTAATTTTTGCCGGTATCCCTTTATTCCTTATCTTAAAGCAGCCGGACAACTCAACGACAATTCTTACTGCATTAATTTTCGCTACCCTCTTGTTTATTAGCGGATTAAGTTATAAAATAATAATGCCGGTACTTGGAGTTTCAGTACCGATAGTTTTGATAGTGATAAGCTATATATATACACATGCCGATGCACTCATCAAAAAAGGCTTTTACCCTGCTACACGTATAATGTCGTGGCTTGACCCAACAAATTACGCTGATACAGCAGCACAGCAAAGGAACTCTATCTGGGCTATAGGCTCAGGACAGTTGTTTGGCAAGGGACTTAACAACTCTGTTGTAACCTCTATGAAGAACACCAACTACATCATAGAGCCTCAAACAGATTTTATATTTGCTGTTGCCGGAGAGGAGCTTGGCTTTATTGGTACAATCAGTATAATAATTCTTTTGCTTCTTATCGTAATTGAGTGTATACTTATAGCAAGGAAGGCAAAGGACACAAGCGGAAAGCTCATATGCTGTGGCATGGGAGCACTTATAGGCTTTCAGGCCTTTATCAATTTGTGCGTAGCCACAGGTCTTATGCCCAATACCGGTATGACTCTTCCATTTGTCAGTTATGGACTTACGTCACTTGTTTCACTGTACATGGGAATGGGAATTGTCCTGAATGTTGGATTACAGCCGAAGAAATATTCATAGGGAGGTTAGCAATGAACATAGGATTAGTTGCACATGATTCAAAGAAAAAACTGATGCAGAACTTCTGCATAGCATACAGAGGTATCTTAAGCAAAAATAATTTATACGCCACAGGCACCACAGGACGTCTGATAGAGGAGGTTGCAAACCTCTCAGTACACAAATATCTTGCAGGACACTTAGGAGGCATCCAGCAGCTTGGAGCACAGATTGAGCACAATGACATAGATCTTGTCATCTTTCTGCGTGATCCATTAAAGCCTAAGCCACACGAGCCTGAGGTAAACAGTATTTTCCGTATTTGTGATGAGCATAATATACCACTTGCCACCAATCTGGCTACAGCAGAGCTGCTCATTTTATCATTGGACAGAGGAGATCTTGACTGGCGTGAGATGTACAAGTAAACAAAGAATTAAACGACTGCTATGTCTGACATGCATAGCGGCGGTTTTTATGACCGGCTGTGGTACAAAGATTGAGAATGCATATGATACTTATTCCACCGATTATATAAATGGATACAACGGAAGTAATTATTTTGCGTCCAACCTTTGCGTCACAAATGATGTCAATTTTGGTCAGGACAATATGCAGTTTGCAAAAACCGCAGAGGGAGCCGGAGCCTTTAATAT
>OLWA01002853.1_pt1 | contig 14346 bp, 12 predicted proteins | sample 1673251 | NCBI WGS metagenome assembly OLWA01 (sample SAMEA3178937, study PRJEB25190) | human gut metagenome | biome: human gut; feature: human-associated habitat; material: faeces | place: Austria | collected 2013
CTTTCCCATAATGGACACATCCTTTCTTAACTAAATATTATTTTACTTAGTTCGACTTAATGTGTCCACTACTTTATACTAACACCAGTCACCAAATGAACTTCTTAGTGTTTTCTTGCTATAACCATTTCTATAATTTCTATCATCCTGATCTATATCAGTTTGACGATCGTATTTATCACGGCCTAAATGCTCTCCCATTTCAACTTCTAATATATTTTCCAATACATCTTTAATTAATCTCTGAACTAAACCATTTTTTCCAATAACATCATCAATTGTTTTACATTTTTTCACTTCTTCAGTGTAATCAAAGTTAATATCATCTTTTTTTGTCATAAAAATTCCTCCTAAAATTTTTAAGTATATTATTCCATTTCTACCAACTAACCATACAAAAAGGACTGCTGATAGAATTGATATTACACAATTCTTTCAACAGTCCCAAGGTTTAACATATTTTTTATATAAAAAAAGCTAATTAAACAAACTTCAGTGTTTAATCAGCTTTTTGCTGCTATTATTCAAATTATTTTATTTCACATTTTTTTGTGTTCTCATTTACTTTCATTATTGATATCATATACTCACCTATTCTATTAATACAGTATATTGGTAACGGTCTAGATGAGTCTGATTTATATGAAATATTCATTCTTCTTAACATTTGTGTAATTTTTATTATTTCATCTTGTTCTTCTTCATTCTTAGCACCTTGAATATTTACTTCACATAAAGTTTGCCTTTTAATAGGCTTTCTTATTGCTTTAAGTTTGGTCAAATCATTTCTAATTCTGTTTCCATCATGCTTTTCACCTACTAAATAATATGTTGATTTTATGCTTTTAAATATTCCTGTTTCTCTATTTATATTATTCTTACTTTCTTTATAAATAAAATAATCAGGCACTTCATCTTCAGTGTTAAATCTTATTAACCTAAGAAATTCTTTATTACAAACTTCTAGATTGTTAAAATCAATAAAGTTATCGTTTGTTAACTGCTTCCATATTCCTCTCATATTACAATCAGCGAAACAATATACAATTCTTTTTTCTTTCAGTGTTTCATCAATATTATTTAGTATCCACTGAGATATATTCTGTCTTTTAGCATTATCTAGTTTTTGTATTTTAGTATTTTCTAAAACTTTATTATTAATATTTAATATATATTCCCTAGCCTCTTTCCATTTAGTATCAGGGTATACTTTATAATATATGATACCTTTATCTATTTTACTTATTGCAATTCTATTAGAATTATCTTTTGCACTTATTTTTCCTATTCCTAATAATATGTCATTTTCCTTTATACCTGTGATATTATATAAATCACCTTCTACAAAACCACATGCAGATAATAAATCCTTAACTGCACTAAAAATAGTATCTATTCCTGTAGGTTTAATTTTTTCATTTTCACAACCTTCAGTTGATATAAAACTAACAAATTGATTAATTACTTTACATTCTTTTAATGCATTTCTAACAACGTATTTTGAATCTTTTTCCTTTTGTTCATCTATTTGATCATATCTTGGAATATCAATAATTGCACCTTGTATAACATCCCTGTTATCTTCAAATATAGACTTTATCATCTTTTCTCTATCTTTTTTAGTTTCTCCGTCCTTTATATACAAGGCAAAATCATTATTTATAATATTGAATTCAACGTTTAAATTCTCATCATTTTCATAACAATTATCACTAATTTTTTTATTTAATCTTAATAAAATCCTAACTACACCAATGACCATATTTTTCATTTCTTCATCCTTAGTAGCTATGTGAATAAGAACCTTATTATTTAATAAATTAATTTTATATGGCTTACATGGTATTTCTTTATTTCCATCAACAAGCTCTTTTTTCTTATTTAGATTTTGTGGAATGTATTTTTCAAAGTTATACTCTTTGGCATTTGAAGTAGTAAATTTCATATTTTTTTTGCTCCTAATTTGCATAATAACTTAATAGGTTTTCTTAATTGTAAATTAACAAGCTTTTCTTGCACCAATTTAAGAGCTTCATTTCTCTCTGGTAAACCACATCCGTATTCAATATCTTTATTTGTTGAATTCTTTTTAACTATAAGTGCTATGCTCTTATCTTCATTATATTCATTTATATATATAACTGGATTGTACAGTATACTATCCATATTTATTTGTAATATATCACTAAAACATTTATCACATGTGTTCTTATATTTAAATTCACTGGATCCACTTCGTATAATACTCAACTTATTAAAAGCTAATTCTTCATCAATAAAATATGGATTCTCTTTATATACATAAATGGTTGTAGCTTCACGTAATAAAAGCGATGATTTAATTATATTATTATCTTTTCTTATAATTGGATAAGTCGTCCATATTCTTGTTGATAACTTAATATTTAATACAGATTGATTAATATCAATAGGAGTTTTTAACTTTGCACTAATAACATAAGAAAATTTATCTTTATATTTTTCTTTTTCATTTTGTTTATTTACATCTATATCAATTGGTAAAGTAAACATTTCTGCTACATTAGCTTCACCAATAACTCTATGAAATTTCAGTTGTCTATTTAATGTTAGAAAATTAAAACTTTCTTTAGATAATTTATAAATATAATACTGTGGAATTAAATTATACATGTTATTTGATTTTTGTTTTAATATTTCCTTTAAGCTAATAACTTCATATTGCCAAAGCTCTGTAAAATTTATTTGAATTATTTCACCACATTTATTCTTCATTTCCTCTGTCAACCAATCAGCTATCTTTTCTTTTAAAAGTTCCATATCAAATTGCTCTAGTGAATATACCCATCTATTATTATCAATAATAATATCACGTATACTATTATTACAATATATAATTCCATTAAAAATTGATGTTGCTATTTTATATATGGACTTATTTGCTATAGCTTTATATTTATCATCACTTCTAGTTATATTTTCTATTATTTCTATTACTTCATTTGGTAATATAAATGCATATAAATTAACATCATCAATAGTATCTTCATCTATTAAAAATGAAAATAACTGTAAATTATTCTCCATATTTTTTCACCCTTGCCTTGTATTATTCATCATAGTAATCATCATTTATTACATCAATATAAGTATTATTAATATCATCAATTAGATTTTTTAAAGAATTATTAAAATTTCCAAATAAACTATTTATTACTTCATCATTTAAATTTTTTTCTAATAATTCATGCCATGCATAGAATATACTATTTTTAGCATTCTGTTTTTTACTTTCCACTATTGCTTCACAATAAGCTAAATCGCAAAATACAGCCTCACAGCTATTACCATTTCTCTGCATTCTTCCAATAGCTTGTTTTATTGGTACCAACATAAACCATGACATCATTTCTCTATCTTCTTCACTAAGTTTCTTCCATTGACCTATAGATACTATATTATTATATTCAGCAAAGCATAATTTACTAAATAACTCAAGCCTTTCACTATAATCCTCATATTTTTCAGTAATTCCATCTATAATTTCATTCATTTTATAATGTAAAATTTGAATATATGATTTAAAATCCCCTGGTACCATATATGGTCTTATTAAGAAAAATGCACTGCTAAAATATGAATTATATTCTCCATCCACTGAATTTTTATTAGTTAATATATTATATCCCCTAGCAATTATTGATAAAGGTACAATACAAATATCTGCTTCTTCAGTAATTATTTCAAAATTTTCAATATTTTCTTTAGTTATTACCTTAGAAAACTCATTTTCTTCTTTACCTACAACAGCATAATTCAAATCTTTTTCCATTTGTAATACATTAGCTACAACATCACAATCGGAATAGCTATTTACTACAATTAAAATTTTCTTTTTCTTTTCTATTCTAAATTTTATATCTCTTATTATATTCTTAGTGAGATACCTTAAATTTTCTTCCTTAAATTCTAATTTAGAACCAGATATTCTTAAAAACTCTTCCTCTCTAGTAGTTGGCAGAAATTTAATGTCAATTTTCCCTTCTGGTTTATCACTTAACAATAATATATCTGGTGATTTTTTCAAATTATAATGTGCTGAACCTGGAGAATAGCTTGTTCCTGATAAACATATAACACCTGGTCCTTCTAATCCTATATCTTCTTTCATATAAGCCCAATTTTCTAATAAACTTCTTCCAACGCCAGCATATCTCATAATGTCAATTTTTATTCCATCATTATAGGTAAATTTATATCCGTAAAGAGTTCCTATACATGGTTCCTTAACAAATTGCATTAATTTCTTAGGTAACATTTGTATTCCATCAATATATTTAATTGTTCCTGTATATTTGTATTGTAATTTAGAATATTCTTTTGTAATTATTCTAATTAAGTAATCTAGCTGAACTAAAAGAATTAAAAATTCTATCTTTTCAATAAATGTTTTCCTATCTATATTTTTGCCTTGTTTATTTAAAGGTAAAGAGACTTTATTTATTTCCAACAAATTATCTATTTCTTTATATAATTTTGTTTCAGGATATCCTCCATTAGTATTGTGTATGCTCTCTATTTCATTAAATAAAAGATTTAAAGGATGATTTAATTCTATTTCTGTTATATTATCAATATTTATTAAATTTACATACTGGAATAAATAATCAATAAATTTCTCATTACCTTCTACCTTTTCCAGAATTGTTTTTACTTCATTAAATATCTCAGTTGGTGTTAAGATTTTATTCTGTATATACCTGTGTATTTTATCAAACTCTAACACTATTCTTATAATTGATGGCATTATACTATCTATTTTCGATACATTTTTACTAAAACTATATACATCTTTTTTCTTAACTTCAAATTATTGTCAAGAATTTCATCTCTAAATTGTTTTACTTTATTTATTATATTATCATCACCATAATTCAATTTACCATGAGGCATTAATTCAGAATCCAGTGTGCTTTGCACTCCATCAGCTTCATCAACAATTATAAAATCTAATAAATCATGAAATAATTCATATATTCCTCTCTTATATGGATCAATAAAATCCTTCAATTTTCCTTTTGTCAAACTATACGGTGTAGTAACTAATACATCAGCTGAATATATAGCTCTATATCTCTTCATTTTTCCACATTTATTACTATATGGACATGTAACAGAAATATCATCCTCTTTTAACTTGTTACAAGGTACTTCATATGGACTCTCAAAATCATTAGCCAGTGCTTTTACAATGCAGCTACCTGATAAAAATTTCATTATATCATTATCATCTATATACTCTTCTTTAATAGATTTATAATAATTATCTAAATGTTTAAATTCATTACTTTCACCTATAACAGGTATAGCATTTATTCCTAATTTTGTTAGTTCAATTACTGTTGCTATTACATTTGCCACATTGTCTTCTACAATTCCCACTTTGCAACAATCACTTTTAACTGACTTAAAAACATATGTAAATTTAAAAGTTGATTTACCGGCTCCTAAAGCTCCAACTATATGAATATTTCCTTTTACTTTCAATTTACTTTTACTATTTAATATTTTTAATCTTATATTAGGTATATATTTAAACTTTCCACCCATCTCATTAAAAATAGTGCTCCAATTAATTCTTGTATCTATTATTGTTCTAATTTTTTCTTTATATTGAGGCAATTTTTTTATAGGATCTCCTCCTATACTATAAACATCCGCACTATACTTTTTGTAGTCTAATTTATTTTGTTTTTTCAACTTACTGAAATACTCAATAATATCCTCAGCCACATTTTTTTCTGTTATATTGGTGTTAATTAATAAATATTTCAATTCATCACAATATATTTTTTCACGTTCTATCTCATATTTAACTTCATTTCTTACTAAGTATCCATTGACACTTTCACCATAAAACCTTATATCATTATTACATTTTAAATATTCAGTAATTAATTCATTCCATCTTCTTCGTTTTCCTAAATTTAAATAGTTTTCTCTTGCTGTATATATATACTTTTTAATATCTTTTTCCTCTTCTAATGTAGCTAACTCACTAAAGTATTTAGTTAAGACACTCCATGCATCTTTTACTTTTACCTTTGTATTCAATTTACTAATTATTAATAAAACAATTTCAACTTGAATAAATTCTCTAATACTTATATTTTCTATTCCATAATAATTAAAAATCGATTTTATCTTCTTTTTAAAATTATCCATTATACCTCCTCAAATATTCTTTCTATTTCTTTATATAAATGTCTTTCGCTAATTACCATAATATCTATACTTTCATTAGCTAATAATTTTTTAAGTTCTTTTATATACCTTCCAGCATTACTTATATTATAAATAAACTCTCTATGCTCAGGAATTACTATAAAATTAATAATTCTATTATTTTTATTAATTAATTTATCTAAATTAGTATTATTAATTAAAATTTTCACTAATATTTCTGGTGTTCTAGCATCTTTTACATCTAAATTTATTAAAATATTTTTATTACCATCTTTTATTGATATATCATATTCATCTACATTTGGATATAAAATCACTTCTTTTCCACGAAATCTTTCTACACACTTTTTGTAAATCTCAAATTCACCAATACTTGACATTAGATTAAACCTATATACACCTTCGTTCAACCTTAGAATTCTATTATTAAAAATCTTCTTTTTTGCTTTTAGATTATACTTATTAATATAATAATCACATACTTTAGAGCAAGTACCATTTCTCTTATCTTCTAAATTCAATTCTTTTCCACACACTGGACATAATAAGTATTCTCCATTTATATCATTTGCATTTTCATACATTTTTTTTATCATTATATATATATCGTATCCAAAATTTCTTTTTACTTCTATTTCAAGATCTCTTAAAGATATATAATAATTATTAATTATAAATTCTTTAATTTTTTTATAAACTTCGTCTTTATCTTTTAGTGTAGATTCGCGAATATATTTCAATAATTGATACATAAGCTTTTGTCCTGCTTCCTCTACATCATCTTCAGAAGCCCTCTCTAAAAACTCTTCTGTTAAATCTAAGTATGCATCTATTGCAACTCCTTCTAATGTTCCATCATCAATATATTCTTTCATAGGAATATTACCTAGAAAATATAATAATTCCGGAATATTAGTAGGAAAGTCTTTATAGCCTTTTTCAATGAGCTTTTTAGTTAATTGCTGTAAAAGCTTATATAATTTTATTAGCTTAATCTTTTTGTCTTTTTCATTTATAGAATCTCTTATTCCATAAATCAAGTTAAAATCTTCAGTATTCATATTACCCCCAAATATTTGTACATATGTAAAAACACTGTAATAATTATATCAATTATTACAGTGTTTTTCATCAATTAAATCTTAGATATTAAATATAAAAGTGGTTAGTAACAAATACTAAATGATTTATTACTAACCACTTCACCTTAAATATATTAAAAATTTATTTTCTATCTATAAAACTCTTGAGTTGCATATACTTTATTTCCTATCTTATATACTCCTACACCTATGCTGCTGAACTTTGTTGATAATATGTTTTCTTTATGTCCTTGAGAATTCATCCAATTTGTCATAAATTGATTTGCTAATGCTGTATGTAACACCACTTATATAAGCAATATTTTCTCCCCAAGCCTTATATGTAACTCCATCAGCCTTCATTTTTATAGTTATATTATTACCATTTAAATCAGTATGGCTAAAATAATTATTATCTCCCATATCTTGAGATTTAATTCTAGCATATTTTTCCATAGTGGTATTATAAGTTAATGGTGCAACTCCAGCTTTAGTTCTTTCTTCATTTACCTTATTAAATATGGCTTGTTCAACTTGTGCCATGAATTTATCACTTATAGCTGCATCAGTATTATTACTAGTATTTCCTTCATTTAATGATGCATCATTACCAGTAGATGGTTTATTTTGATTATTAGTATGGCTAAAATGTCTATTATATCTATATCCACTTGCTGTACTTACTGCTTTAGAATTTGAACTATTATCAATAGTTTCTGCGTGAGCTTGTACCCCTCCTATAAATATACTTCCTAATACTAATAATGAAATTATCTTAGATTTCATTTCCATTCCTCCTATAATTTGAGCTAATATCTTTAACTCATTTTTAGTAATCTTGTACTTTTACGTCTTTAACAACTTGTCCACCTAATAGTAACATGAATATTTAAATTTTATAATAGTAGATTAATAGAAAACATCTTATATATATCCCTTAAATGATATATTTTCTTTATATTCCTTAAAATAACTTTTATTCTATAATTATCTTCAAATACAAAAAATCCACTAGAATTAACTTAATTCTAGCGGATCTTATACTGAAGTTTTTCTGCCCCGTTCACACCTGCAAAAATTGTATAAGTTTGCATCTTATTTACCTATTACCTTTGCTTGTTCTCTTTGTTTAATTATTTATCTATTTATTTTATACTTTAACTTTACCACTTCAGATGATGATTCTAAAAATATATCTAAATAAATAATTTCTGAGTGACAAAATTTAATTATATCTGATTCTGCTATATCTCTTTTATAATAATCATGAGTAAATCTATTTCTAAGTATTATACATTTGATTAAAAATTCACATAAATAATCATCCATTAACCCTTCTCTAGTTGCTGATTTAATTAAGTCAACACCACTTAATCTTGGATTATATCTATCATTTATAACCAAATAAGTTTCGCATATATCAATTATATATTCAGTAAAATCAGAAAAATATCCTGTCATTCCTCTTGCTATAATCTCATTTGGATCTAAACAATATAACTGAACAGCTTTTCTTATTTTAATTAAAAATTCATGTGCACTATTAAATTTTTCACTTAGACGTTCTTTTTTATATCTATAATATACCATATTTTGATTCCCAATCCTCTCTAACTAACTTAATTAAGTTTTCATTTACTCTATTAAACTTACTTATATACATTAAGTAATCATAATGTAAATCAATGTTAAAGATTAATTTATCTTTATAATCTATATAAATATCAGCAAATACTGTATCAAAACTATTAAGTCCAATAAAGGTAAAGTGTATATCATCATAATTAAAGTATTTTTGTAACACTTCCCTATATTTATTTTCTATTTCAAATTCAACATTAAAGTCATTTTTCTTTATTAAGGCTAAAATATCAATATCACTTTTTCCCTCAAACCAATATTTAGTATTATAACTTCCAAATAAAGTTAAAGATATTAAATTTTCATTATCATTTGTTATCTTTAAATTAGATAATAACTTTTCCATTTTTCACCTCATAAAATATTGACTTTAGTTAAGTATATCAAAGCTTTCTACCATTTTCAAATAAATGATATTTCTTATATATACCTAAACACTATAGTCATATTACTTAATTTTTTATTAATCCTAAGCTTATACCTAAAATTCTTACCTTCTATAAATATTAAAGTCATTATTTGCCACAATAATACTGTGCCACCAGAATTCAATAATGATGTAAGTAAAGATTCACCTTTATAAGTTTTAATAATATACCAACAAGACAAAAGAATTGCTGCAGTAATCATATAATATCCAATTCTTATTACCCCCATAATACTTAACTTTTTTTCTCGCTCCAAAAACTCCTTATATGAATTTATTATACCTGCCTTTGACATCTCCTCTTTATTTTTGTCTCTAACTTCCAATGGCATATTTATCTCTAACTCAACATTAATATCTTTTAATTTATATGGTAGTCTAAAAATATATTCTTGAAGCCATCCATCTAAATCTTCATTAATACATCTATACTCAACATCTCTATAGTCAAATTCTCTAAATAACCCTTCATAATAATCAACTTTAATTGGTATTGTACATTTAATTTTTTCCTTTAGATTATCATTCATAATTTTTCTCCTAACTTTTTATACTTTAATTTTATACTTTCCTAAGCGTTAAAAAAAGCACTAACATATGGTGTTATTGCCACAAGAAACCACGGAACACATATAGCACTGTTTTTTGTAGATGGGAAATATCATAGACAAGGAATTGGTAAGAAATTATTTAAAACTGTACTTGATAATACTACTTCTAATAAAATCACAGTAAATTCATCACCATATGCTATTCCTGTATACCATAAGTTAGGATTTTATGATACTAATAAAGAACAAATAATCAATGGTTTAAGATTTACATCAATGGAACTAAAATTATCAGACTAATTTCCTTTTAATTACTATAATAGTATATAAAAATAAATAGAAAAAGGAAGGCTTTCCTTTTTCTATTTATTTTTATTAAAATTTACTGTTAAACAGTTCAGCTCTATGTGCATATTTACTGCTAATATTCTTTGCATATCCCCAAAATTCTCCGTTACTCCACCATTTCCCTTTAGTCTCTTCACTACACTGTTTTATTATAAATCTTATAGCATTATTACATTCAAATGTTGCCTGCTTATTATTTTCATCGTCTATAATACAAAAAAACAGCTTGTCTGAATAAATTAACTTATCTAACTTCTCTCTTTTATACTTTTCATAATAATTGAACCATTTCATGTATATCAGCTCATCATCCTCATTAAATCTAAACATCACCAGTAACATAGTATAATTTTGGTCAGTTTTAAAAACTACAGCTTTTGAATTAACCATCGGAGAATTTCCTATCTTAACAATATTCTCTTTACTTGCTTTAATAAAAAATAAGGCTTTAGCTCAGATTCTACTTTTGCATCTAATAACACCATTGACCCAACTTTCAAAAATTCTAAATCTTTAAATCCCATTATATTTCTTCCTTACTAATAATTTTTTTGTTTGTACATTTAGTCTAATTTAATCTAATTTATTTAAAATTGTCAAAGTTACTTTCAAGTAAATTCAATAACTCTAACTTCTCTTCATTAGTACTAACTATATCCATCATATTAAATAAGTCTACCACATATAGTTTTTCAAATAATAAATTAATATAATAGTTACTTACTGGTCCATTTCTTTTTAAATATTTAAAAGCTTGCATAGGGTTATTCAGCTTTCCAAGATATATTTCAGCTATTCGCTTAAAATTACCTACTTTCTCAAACCTATCTATCGCTTCTTGATAAAGTCCACTTTGTAAACAGTAAATCGCACTTTTTTCCCATTCTTTCTGCTTATCAAACCTTTTTATACCATACTCTTTAATTTTTTCATAATTATCTCTCTTGCTTCTTCTTGAAAAATAGTAATTATAAACTTTTTCATAGCATCCTGCCAAATCATAACACTTAACCATATTTTCATCATCATCTATCTCTTGATATATTTCTGCTGCTTGCTCATATAAATTTTTATCCATTAGTTCTTGTGCACTAGCTATTTTTATATATCTATCTCTCTCATTTATAAGTTTATCATCTTTAACCCTTTCGAAACATTCTCGTGCTGCTTCGTAATGCTTTTTGTTAAGTAAATTGATACCTTGTAACATCCATTCTTCATCAGTGGTTTTTTCATCTAGACCAAGAATACCCGTATTTAAAAAATTTGCTTTTTTTATATTCTTATCTATATCAGGATAATTCCAAAATATATAATTATCTGTATTTTCGTATATAATACAACCTCTCATTGCCCTAGTGATTGCAACATAAATAAGACTTGAATTATATTTAACAAAATCTTTTAGTTGTTTATTCGCATTCCACCTTGTACTTCTAAAGACCTTTTTCCACTTATTCTCACTATCTTTATCGCTACTAATTAAATTCCACAAGATAACTGATTCAAATTCTAGTCCCTTTATTTCTTCTATTGTAAAAATCAACGGTGCTTGATTATATTTAAAAAGAAAAGAATCTTTCAATTCCTTCTTCTTATGTAGGTCTTTTACTATTATAGCCCTTAACGGTCCTAAATCTTTTAGCTCTTTAATAAGCTCTTCTTCATTAATATTAAGTAATTCTGGCTTATTTCCATATGGAAGTGAATCTAATGCTTGTACTTTATATTTCTTTTCTACAAATTTCTCTTGGAGCTTATTTACTTGATTAGCTAGATTTGCAATATTTCCAATACACCTATAATTCTTATTTAAAGTATAAAGTTCTGGCTTTATATTAAATTCATTATAATACTGCTGCTTTAACTTTTCCCATCTAAATCCACTATGATTTATTATTTGATGATCATCACCTGCTATTATTGTATTCTGAGGTTTTCCATTTGTAAGTAAAAATACTAATTTGAAATGTATCTCGGTTAAATCTTGAACTTCATCACAAATAACAAATTCATATTCTTCTCTACTTTTCTTTTCACCATTTAAATATTCTTTAATCAAATCTAATTCGTCAAAATACAGATTATCTTCTAATAAACTTTCATACCATTTGTATATTTTAAATGCTTTATCTCTATTTCCATAAAAATTCGGTGCCTCTAATTTAGTAAGTTTAAGATAATCTTCCTGCGATATACTCTTTCTATTGATATCTACTTTCCATACACTCCTAATTTCTTCCCAAACCTTTAATGCTTCAAATTCTTTACTAGCACCTAATCCTCTAGAATACACTTCATATTCACGAAGAAACCTTTCCTTCGTCATAGTCTTTCTAACACCTTTTTTCAATCCATCATATAACAAATCTTCAAAAGTTCTAAATTCTGTATTTTTCTTATATTGACTTTCGTTCTCTAAACCTTTTATTAATCTATAGAATAAGTTTTTAGATTCATTTGCTAGCTTTTTATTTGAAGTAATATATAGCTTTTTCTTTTGTGGTTCCATCATAAGATTATAAAGTAATACTGTAGTCTTACCACTACCTGCAGTACCTGAAATAAGCTTAGGCAATGGCATATTTATTATCTTTTTTTGTTCTTCAGATAATTTCAATCTAAAAGCTATAGACTCCTCTTCTGTCACATCATCTTGCTCCATAAACCTATACACATCTTCCTCAGTTATTTCAAAGCATCCAATATCATCTATCATGGCTGAAATATAATTCTGTTCAGGATATTTCTTTTCATCTTCTAATAACTGTATAGCTGTAACCTCTTCCTCTTCTTGCTCTTGTATATATAATTCCTCATTATATTCATCACCAATAATTTTTTTGGCCATTCTAATAACTTTATCATGCTCTATACATACATTATGTATATACAATGGAGTGTCTGTACTTTCTTCCTTTTTACCAAGAGTAAATAAAAGTCTCTTGCCACTATCCTCTCTTGCTTCATAAATACATTTTCTCCTAGTAAAACCATGAAGCTTCTTTACTCTTGTCCCACCTCCCCACAATCCATTTATTAGCCTTTCTATGCTATCTAATGCATTTATTTTTTCACGTTTGCTTACTTTATCTAAATCTTTCTTTGCATCTGGTAATAAATAATACTTATACATTTTAAATCCTCTATATTTTTTTATAATTTATTCTTATATCGTAATAATATGTGAATTCCTTTAACACTTATATCCATTTAATACATTAAAATATAAAGTTTCCTTATATAATTAAATAAAAGAGCCTCTTTCAAATTCATTTCTTGAACGAAGCTCCTATCTGAATGTACTTTTACACTTTATTACTTTATAATAATAAATCGAGTAGGAGCTAAATAATTATTTTATTTAGCGTCCTCTCACACCACCGCACGTACCGTCCGGTATACGGCGGTTCTTTAAGTTTGGTCTTATGTCAATATTTTGGACACAAAAAGTCAAACTTTTTTATGCTGCACTTCTAGCTAATAATTCACATTGTTCTGGTGTCATGTAATTAATAGAAGAGTGTATCCTTTTTCTGTTATACCAACCTTCAATATATTTAAATATAGCTATATTGGCTTCTTCGAAGGTGCGATATGTATTTCTATAGATTTCTTCCTTCTTTATTGAAGAATGGAAAGATTCTATACAAGCATTGTCATAAGGACAACCTTTTTTACTAAATGATTGTATAATATTAAACTCTTTACATAGCTCTTTTAAATCATTACTAGTATATTGAGATCCTAAGTCTGTATGAAATATTATATGCTTATTTTTATCAGGATTTTGATTGTAATAAGCATTTTTTAAAGCTTTAACAACTAAATCATTAGTCATTCTTTTACCGAAAGCGTAGCCAATTATTTTTTTAGAATGTAAGTCAAGAACTGAAGCTAAATAGCACCAACCATCCCTACTAGTATGAATATATGTAATATCTCCTACCCATTTTTCGTTAATATAAGTAGTTGTAAAGTCTCTTTTTAAAACGTTTTCTAAATCTTCTACTACCTTTTATATATCCTTTTAATAGCTGATTTTAATTCCTCATTTTCTAGTTCTCTTGCA
>OLWA01002855.1_pt1 | contig 14336 bp, 12 predicted proteins | sample 1673251 | NCBI WGS metagenome assembly OLWA01 (sample SAMEA3178937, study PRJEB25190) | human gut metagenome | biome: human gut; feature: human-associated habitat; material: faeces | place: Austria | collected 2013
GCATCTGCCGTACCTCGCTCGCCGTATCGGCACTTAGAATTATGCGGTATTGCCAGTATTTTATTCAGCGGCTGCTTCCGTGGTCGCAGCGGCACGAGCCTCAAGATCCTGTTTGATTTGGGGCATCTGCTTATCTACGGTGTAGAAGCGCAGAATCGCAGCAACAACAAGCATGAGAGCCAGCGGAGCAACGGATGCAAGTACACGAATCATCATAATGGCAGAATCGACCTGCACATCCGCACCACCGACATAGCCGGAAGCGCTCATCAAAACGCCCATCAGGAAGCCACCAAATGCACTGCCAATCTTGCCGGCAAGACCGGTCAAGCTGCCCATCGTGCCTTCCATACGCTTAAGGCCTTTCCATTCGTTGTAGTCAGCTACATCGGCAATAAACATATTGAACATCATATTCAGCGGCACGGCACCGGCAGAAACGAGCAGAGCCGCCACAATAAAGAATACCATGTTGCCGCCTGCAAAGAACGTTGCAAGGTAGCCGATGCAGCCTACCAAAATACCGATGACAGACATACCGGCCATACCAAATTTTTTGCGCAGTACGGGCAGGGCAAAAGCCAGCGGCAATACCAGAATCGTGGTCACCGAGGCAACGCCCATCATTCCAAGGTTTCCGATGATGTACTGCCAGTAGTAAGTGCCGACACCCAAGCCCGTGGCAATGTTCTGTACAAAACGAACCATGCAGATAATAAGAACCGGGCGGCTTTCCTTCAGCAGAGGCAGCAGGTCTTTAAGATGTGTCTGCTCGCCATTTTTCTCAGAGACGGGGGTGAATTTTTCAGGAATGGTAAGGATGCGCAGCATACCGATTGCGGTCAACGGGATAGCGATCATACCGACCAGACGGCTCCAGCCGACGGCATCGGTTCCGACCTTTGCCATTGCCGTGGGGAACAAGACATTAAATACCATTGCGCCGGCCATCGTAAAAATACTGCCGTAACCAACGATTTTAGACTGCTGTTCCTTGTTTTCGAAGGCGCGAACCATGTACACAACATTGTTGGCATTCAGGAACGTAACGCAGATGGAGTTCATAAAGGTGTACATACAGAAGATCCAGATGCACTTGGCCGCGGTAGCAAAGCTCGTCGGGCAGCTGAACAGCAGCCATGTGGACAGCCACAGGAACAACATAAAAATCTCATACGGGCGACCCTTACCCCAGCGGGTTTGCGTGCGGTCGACAATAAAGCCCGCAACTACATCGGTAAAGCTGTCAAAAATTTTGCTGACCATGAACAGTGTGCCCACCAGAGCAGGGGCAAGCTGCAGTACATCGGTACAATAGAACGTGGCATAGCCAAGCATCAGTGTGGACAATGCTACAGAACAGGAACTGGAGTTCCACAAAAGCAGCTTGCCCAAACCGACTTTTTCGGCCTTGCGCTGCTGCTTGCGCGCCAGCTTTTCTTCTTTTGTCATAATGATTTCTCCTTTAACTCGTGTGGTAGAGGCTTACCGTATCAATCGATTGTGGTCTTATTGTATCAGAGGATTCGTCATCTTAACAGACAAAAATTGGCGTAAGGGAAATATATTTGGCTTCGTTTGTTGAGGAGCGCCAATTATCTTCTGCAAACGCTAAATAGCTATTTCTAATGTGGCTGCGTTCTGCTATAATACCAGTAGTAGAAATGCAAAAGGAGGTCTCGCAGTGGACCATGTCTTCACTATCGCCGAAGAACGGCTCAATTTGTTTGCTCGCATGGCGAACAGCGCTTGCGGACTGAGCTTATGGTGCTTTGGGATGAAAAAACAGCTGTACACCTGCACCTGCCCGGCTGAGAAGGAGTTCCGTTTATTTCTGGATTTAGGGCAGTGCCTCGACTATGCTATTGCTCATGGTCCCGAAAGCCATGCTCCCATTTTGATGAGCGACCCTATCGGTATGCTTTGGGTCGCTGAGTGCGTATGGCACGGCGATGATGCCGGCTATCTGGTAATATTGGGACCCGTGTTTGATGCCGCAGCTTCTTTGCAGACTCTCCAAAATTGCTTGCGCGGTATGAATCTGTCGGTGTCCTTGACCGTAACCATTATGGAAAAATTGGAACAGGTTCCGATTTTGCCTTTATCTACGCTGCATCAATATATCAAAATGCTGCATTGGGTTCTCTATGAGGAAACTCTGGATGTAGGGAGTATCCGTCTGCAAAATCGAAGCAACATAATTCCCGATAAGGAAGAGTCCCCCTACCCTTGGGATCCGGACCGTGCCCGCGTGGTGGAAGCACAAATCATGCAGCGAATCCGCGAGGGAAACATTTACTATTCGGATAATCGTAAAGGCATGGAACGTTTTGCGGATAAAGATGCCTATAATTTGGGCAATCCCCTGAGGGAAAGCAAAGATACCGCTATTATTTTCACAGCGCTTTGTGCCCGTGCTGCCATGGAGGGCGGGCTTTCTCCCCGCGTTGCAAAACAGCTGGAGGTGCAGTACATCCGTGCTATTGAACAATGTACCGACGTAGGGCTGATTGAAGTCAACAGCGCAATGGTATCGGACTTCGTTCACCGCGTCCACGACTGCCGCATGAATCCGGCTCTATCCGATGCTGTTCAGGAGATTTGTGCCTATGTGCATAGCCATCTGACCGATGACATTTTGCTGGATGACATAGCCGCTGCGGTGGGTTACACTTCCTACTATCTGACAAAGAAATTTTACCGCGAGACAGGACAGCGGATGACAGATTACATCAATCACGCCAAAATACAATACGCCTGTGTTCAATTAACAGGAACAGACAAAACGCTGCAACAAATCAGTGAGGAACTGCATTATAGTTCCCGCAGCTATTTTACCGCCGTATTCCGCAAGGTAATAGGATGCAGCCCCACGGAGTACCGCAATAACGGAGGAAACAAACCATGACCTTGACCAGCCATACAGATTTTGCCGCTTTTCTGGAGGCGGTACAGCAATGCCGTGGGGAGGTACTGTTTTGTACCCGGGAAGGCGACAAGCTGAATCTGAAATCCACCCTGTCCAAATATCTGTTCGCCGCGTTAGCCGGGAATGAGGAACTGCTGAGAAAGGGAAAAATCGTCTGCCAGTTTCCACAGGACGAGGAAAAATTGACACACATCCTTTCCGCCTCAATGTAAAAGCAAACAGGGAATAAAGGCAACACCGCACAATTCCCGCCTTACGGCTCAAGCAGCGCTTCGGTACTTAGAATTATGTAAAAAATGGCGTTTGCGTATTTTGTTTGGCTTTTTTGCCAAAGAAAGTCGAATTAGTATACGTAAACGCCATTTATTTTGTTTTCTTCGCGGAAGCAGCACTTTATACTGTAGGGTATACAATACAGAAAGATGGGTGCTTCCTATGAATCTCTATGCCCTTTCCGTGAATCATCGTGTGAACCCTCTCGGCATCAACTCTGCCGAGCAGCCCTATTTCGGTTGGAAACTGAAAAGTGAAAAGCCGAACACAATGCAAGCCGCATATCGCTTACGGATCTATGCAGACGATACGGTTTGCTTCGACAGTGGGCGGGTGGAAACAGCATGCAACGCTTTTGTTTGCGGTCCCGATCTTCTGCGACCGCAAACATTCTACCGCTGGGCAGTGACTGTATGGGATAATCATGGCGAAAATACCACCGCCGAAAGCAGCTTTGAAACCTCGCTGTCTTCCAAGGAATGGAAAGCCGATTGGATGCGCACACCCCGCGCCTATGTGCAGCGCAAAAAAGGGTTCGGCACACAGCCACCGGCCACGCTGTTTCGTCGCGCGTTTACTCTTAGCGCTGCACCCCGCCGTGCGCGGCTATATGCCACCTGCCTTGGAGTTTACCGCCTGACCGTAAACGGAAAACGCCCCGATATGCGGGAGTTTGCCCCGGAACACACATCTTACAAGGGTTTGTTGTGCTTTCAGACTTACGATTTAACGGCACTTTTGCATATCGGCGAAAATGTACTGGGCATGGAAGTCGGCGACGGCTGGTATTGCTGCCCGCAGACGCAGCCGCCCATCGATGGCTTGCAGCCCGACCATACGGTGTTGTTCCAACTTGAAATTGAAAATGCCGATGGCACACACACCCGTATTTGCTCCGACGAAGGCGTGCTGACACACGAGAGCGCTGTGCGTGCCTCGGATATTTTTGATGGAGAACTCTATGACGCGCGTCTGGCTTTGCCCGGCTGGGATATGCCCGGTTTTACTGCTGCTGACTGGCTGCCCGCTGTCAAAGATACAAAGCAGAGCGATTCCGTTTTATACCCGCAGTTTGACGACCCGGTGATCTGCGTAAAAGAATTGCCCGCACAGTGTGTTTATACCAGCCCCAAGGGCGAGACGATCGTGGATTTTGGACAGGTCGTCGCAGGTCGCGCCCGTGTGACTGTGGATTTGCCGACAGGTGCAGCAGTGACGTTAGAACATTTTGAAGCAGTTGACGCAAAGGGAAACTATTTCAACAACATCGACAGTGCAATGGGCGTAACCGAGCAAAAAGACGTGTTCATTTCCGATGGTACGCCGCAAACATTTGAGGCGCGGTTCACTTTTCACGGATTCCGTTATCTGCGTGTCAGCGGGGTGGAAAATCCGATTGCCGCGCAATTTGTGGCTGTCGTTCTTTCTACCGAAAAAACAAATGCCGGAACCTTTGAATGTTCCAATGCAGATTTAAACCGCTTATACCAAAACACTCGCTGGAGCCAGTGTGCGAATATGATGTCCATTCCCACCGACTGTCCCCAACGCGAAAAGGCGGGATGGACCGGTGATATCTCTTTGTATGCCAAAACCGCCTTGCTGAATGAGGATGTCACGCCGTTTCTGACCCAGTGGCTGCAATCCCTGTGTGTGGACCAGCGCGAAAACGGCTCGATTCCCTTTACGGTTCCGGATGTGTCTATCTACCACTATGCCGGCATTCAGATGGGGGAGCAAACCGGATGCGGCGGTCCCGTGTGCAGTGCCGGTTGGGGTGATGCTGCCGTGACGGTGCCGATGGCCATGTACGAAGTCACCGGCAATACCTGCATCCTTGAAAAGCAGTATGACAGCATGAAGGGCTGGTGCGACTATGTTATCAGCCGTGCCCGTATTCACGCACCGAACAGCACCCTGCCCGATGAAGTGGAAGAACATCTGTGGGACACCGGATTCCAGTTTGGTGAGTGGCTGGTGCCCAGCCTTGCCGGAGCACCTCAAGAGCAGTTATTCACCACAATGGCTACAACTTCTGCCTATACAACGCCGATTTTCGGCTGGCTGGCCGTCCACAAAATGGCACAGGCTGCCGCCGTTTTAGGGCACGAAGAGGATGCTGTTCGGTATCAAGAAAAAGCCGACAAGATGAAACGCGCGATCCGGGCAGCACTTATTACGGCAGACGGTGTTTTAAGGTATGAACGGCAGGGTGCCTATGTGCTGATGTTGGTCTTTGGGCTTGTGCCGGATGCATGGGTGGACAAATTCGGTACAAAGCTGGCAGAAATCATTCACGCAAACGGCGACCGCCTTGACACAGGATTTTTGCCCACGCCCTATTTGCTGGATGCGCTCTGCATCGGCGGGCAGCGCGAACTCGCTTATACGCTTTTGTACCAGACAGAGTCTCCGTCGTGGCTGGCGCAGGTAAAGCGCGGTGCCACTACAATTTGGGAAAGCTGGGAGATGTATCAGCCCGATGGAACGCCTAAAAAAGAGAGCTTCAATCATTATACCTACGGCACGGTAGACGATTGGATTTTCCGCACCATTGGCGGCGTAGACCAAGATGATACAGGCTATCGGCGGCTTATGATTCATCCTCAGCCGGACAAAAGCTTGACGTGGGCCAAGCGTAGCTTTGAAACGGAGAATGGAACCGTATATGTGTCTTGGAAACGTGAAGGCGGACAATTCATCTTAACCGCCGACATTCCCTGTAATACCACCGCCAGAATCATTCTGCCGGATGGCACACAACATGCGGTCGGCAGCGGTCACTATACATTTAATTGTTAAAGCAACACCGTACAGTCACTTTGCGCTGGGTGACCACGGTGCACCCGCCCTGCGCGTGACGCCGGAGGTGTCTGACGACCTGCACAGTGCCGCCGTCACGGTGGAAGCCGCCTGCGAGAACACCCCCGACGGCACCGAGGTTCTGTTTGCCATCGAGGGTGTCGGGGAACAGACCGCCGCCGTGCAGGGCGGCAAGGCTGTGCCGCCCGCGATGATCCAACAGCTGAACGCCGCATTGAACAAAATCAAGAAAGAGGGATGAACCATGAAGAAGGTTACGCTTTCACTGGATAGCTCGTTGAAAGAGATTTTTACCTATGAAGAAAGCCGCGCAGTGTTTGACAAATTCCTGCCCGGTATGCGCACGATGGCAGAAAGCCAGCCCGCAACGCTGGGCTTCTCCGTTCGCAAAATCATACAATTTTCGGGCGGAGCTATCCCCGACGAAGCTGCCGACGCGCTGGACGCAGCCCTGTGTGCGCTCGAACTGTACAGTGCCGAGCCGGAAATGTCCGACACGCCGCTGACCCCCGACGGGGCTGAGGTCGTGCCGGAACCGCCCCGCGACGCCATCTACCCCGGCAAGGTCTGGCGCGATACCAACGGTCGCCGCATCCAAGCCCACGGCGGCGCGCTGTATTACGACGACGGCGTCTACTACTGGTATGGCGAAAACAAGGATCACACCGACGGCAAATGCCCGGTCTGGACATGGGGAATGCGTGCCTACCGTTCCACCGACTTGTGTAACTGGGAAGATTTGGGCTTGTTCATCCAGCCCGACCTGACCGACAAGGACGCGCCGCTGTATCCCACGTCCCGCGCTGACCGCCCGCACATTGTCAAATGCGCGTACACGGGCAAGTATGTCTGTTGGATCAAGCACTGCGGTGCCGATGCCTGCTTTACGGTCTTGCAGGCCGACAAATTCTTAGGTCCCTATGAAATTGTCAAAGCCCACTACCGCCCGTTTGGCTGCGAGGTCGGTGACTTTGACATTGCCGTTTGCGGCGATACGGCGTACCTCTATATGGACGCAAACCACAACGGTCAGCTGACGATGCGCCTGACGCGGGACTTCTTGGAGGCGGAAGAAAAAATCTGCTGGCAGTACGAGGGTCTGCACGCGCCGTTCAGCCGCGAAGCGCCGGCTGTGTTTGAGCATGGCGGCAAGTGGTATATGCTGACCTCCGGCATGACCGGGTATGTGCCGAACAAGAGCGACAGCGCCGTGTCCGACGCGCCCGACAGGCCGTTTGTGAGCATCGGTGACCCGCACGCAGATGACGCGAGCCATGCGTCCTTCAACAGCCAAATCTCGCAGGTGTTCAAAGTTCCCGGTAAGCGCGACCTCTACATTGCGCTGGCTGACCGCTGGGTGCCGGACTACCCCGTGGATGCTAAACTGGCTGATCTGCTGGAGCGCTGCACCGCACAACGCTTTGACCCCGAACACTACAAGGCAACGTCCGAAGAAATGCAAACCATGATGCAAAGCCCGATGCTGACCAGCGCCAATACTTCCCGCGCCAATTACGTCTGGCTGCCCATCACATTTGAGGAAGGCAAGCCGAAGATCTACTGGCGCGACAGCTGGAAATTGAGCGATTTTGAATAAGGAGTTTTGTATGCGCAGCACATTGAATTTCAATTCCCATTGGCAGTTCACAAAACCCGGCGCGGCACCGGTGGCTGTGACCCTGCCCCACACATGGAACGCCGCCGACGGCACCGACGGCGGCAACGATTACTTCCGCGGGACCTGCACCTATACCAAGGAATTTGCCGCCCCCGCACACGCCGACGATGAGGAGGTCTGGCTGGAATTTGAGGGTGCCGCCATGACGGCAGTCGTCACCTTGAACGACCAGCAGCTGACCCGCCACGCGGGCGGCTATTCCACCTTCCGCGTCAACCTGACCCCCGCGCTGGCTGCGCAGAACACGCTGACCGTTGCGGTGGACAACAGCGCCAACCGCACGGTGTACCCGCAGAAAGCGGACTTTACCTTCTATGGCGGGCTGTACCGCGATGTACATATCCTTATTGTACCGCACAGTCACTTTGCGCTGGGTAACCACGGTGCGCCCGCCCTGCGCGTGACGCCGGAGGTGTCTGACGACCTGCACAGTGCCGCCGTCACGGTGGAAGCCGCCTGCGAGAACACCCCCGACGGCACCGAGGTTCTGTTTGCCATCGAGGGTGTCGGGGAACAGACCGCCGCCGTGCAGGACGGCAAGGCTGTGACCGTGTTCCACATGGAAAACGTCCACCTGTGGGACGGCGTGGCGGACCCGTATCTGTACAGTGTAACTGCCTCGCTGCCCGACGGTGACGCCGTGGCGGTCAACTTCGGCTGTCGCAAAATCGCGTTCAAGCCGGATACAGGCTTCTGGCTCAACGGCAGAAATGTCCGCCTTGTGGGCGCGGCGCGGCATCAAGATTGCGCAGGGATCGGCAATGCGCTGACCGCCGCTGAGCATGAGGAAGATATGCAGATTTTGCGGGATATGGGCGCCAACACCGTACGCCTTGCCCACTACCAGCACGCGCAGTATTTTTACGATCTATGCGATAAGTACGGTCTTGTCGCGTGGGCAGAGATTCCCTACATCACCGAGCATATGCCCGAAGCCACCGCCAACACGCTGAGCCAAATGGAAGAACTGGTGCTGCAAAACTACAACCATCCGTCCATTATCTGCTGGGGCTTATCCAATGAGATTACCGTCACTACCGGCGTGACAGAAGACCTGACGGCGAACCATCGCCTTTTGAACGACCTCTGCCATCGCCTGGACGCCACCCGCCCCACCACAATGGCGCACGCTTTTATGTTGGACCCCAACGACCCGTTTATGCAGTTGCCCGATATTTGCAGTTATAATCTCTACTACGGTTGGTACTTGGGTGAATTGCAGCAGAACGATGAATTTTTTGACACGTTCCACAAAAATCACCCCGACCGCGTCATCGGTCTGTCGGAGTTCGGCGCGGACGCAAACCCCGCCTACCAGAGCGCCCGCCCGGAGCGCGGCGACTGGTCGGAAAGCTACCAAGCCGTCTACCACGAGCATATGCTCAAAATGTGGTCGGAGCGCCCTTACATCTGGGCGATGCACGTCTGGAACGGCTTCGACTTCGGCGCGGACGGACGCGGTGAGGGCGGCAAGCCCGGTCAAAACCAGAAGGGTCTTGTGACCTTCGACCGCAAGACGAAGAAGGACGCATACTTTATTTATAAGGCATATTTGAGCAGCGACCCGTTTGTGCATCTCTGCGGACGCCGCTACGTCCACCGCACGGAGAGCCAGACCGAAATCAAGGTCTACTCCAACCAGCCCCGCGTCACGCTGCTTGTGGACGGCAAGGAGTTTGCCGCGCAGGACGGCGACAAGATTTTCAAGTTTACGGTGCCCATCTCCGGCACGCACGAAATCAAGGCCGTGGCGGGCGGCTGCACCGACTGTATGACGATCACGAAGGCAGACAAGCCCGACCCGACCTACCGCGCCGAGGGGCAAGTCGAAAACTGGTTCGATAAGCCGGAAGAGCTTATGAAAGAGGGCTATTACTCCATTATGGACTCAATGGAGACTCTGCAGAAATCTCCTGCTGCCAACAAGCTTCTTTCTTCCCTTATGGTTAAGGCATCCAACGCCTATGGGGATGTTGCAAAAAATGTAAAAATGCCGCCGGAGATGGAAAGTCAAATGGCACGCACATCTTTGCGCTCCATTCTAAAGCAGGTCGCGAAGTCCATCACCCCCGCAGATGTGCAACAGTTGAATGCGGCACTCAATAAAATCAAAAAAGAGAGCTGATCCATGCGTGAAGTCGAACTTTCTCTAAATGGCACCCTGCGTGAGATTTTCTCTTTTGGGGAAGGCCGTGCCGCGTTTGATCGGTTCCTGCCCAGTATGTGGCAGAAGCGCAGCGTTACCGCCCCCCCTTTGGGCATAAAGTCGATGATTTTGACATTGCCCTTGACGGCACAACGGCGGTTCATGTCTATATGGGTGCTGACCATACGAAAGCGACAGCGCCGTTTCCGATGCGCCGGATGCGCCGTTTTTCAGTATCTGTGACCACATGTAAATGATGCAAGCTGTGCATCGTTCAACAGCCAAATCTCACAGATTTTCAAAGTTCCTCGCAAGCAAGACTAGTATATTGCATTGGCTGACCGCTGGGTACCGGATTACCCTGTTGACGCAAAGCTGGCTGATACTCTGGAGCGCTGCGCTGCGCAAAGTTTTGGCCCGGAGCATTATAAGACAGCCTCGGAAGAAATGCAGAGTAACGCACAAACTTTGAATTTCTCATAACCCGGAGGTCGCAGGTTCAACTCCTGTCACCAACTCCAAGAAAAGCCGCTTAGATTCGTAGAAATCTAGGCGGCTTTTCTCTGTTTTAACGCACACTTTAACACACTTTTGTGTTGCGTGCATTGTTGGGCATTGCTCTGAATGATGATCAACAGCACTAAAAGGGGCTTGGGGTGTCCCCCAACAAGTTACCGAAACGGTGCTTTTGTACATACGAAAGCACTGCTTGCGGGCGCTATGAAACCTCTCAACATACTTTCCAAAATTCGAAAATCATTTTGCGATCAAGACCGTCCATTTTCAAGTTTCACTTGATGCGGGCGACTATTTTTTTGCTCAGGAAGTTTTCGAGTTTGCAATCGCCGCAAGCAGGGTAATCCGGTACCACCTCGCAAGTTTTGAACCTAATTTTTTACAAATCCAGCTTCAAAACACTTGTTGGGCTTCGCCCAAACCCGATATTCAGCGCAAGAACGCGCTAGTTCCGCACCTTAACGGACGCTGAATAAGCAAATTTTCTTGAGAAAAATTCGTTTCAGAAAAATCAGCGTTGATTCATCCAATATCATATCAAACCGGACCTATTACTTCCGGTTTTGAAGGTAAAAAGCGGAACTAATGGGTCCTAAAAAATCAAGTGACTTTATGGTATGCTCTATCCAGAACATTTTCTAAGAATCGGAAGCATCCCTTCCGGTTTTTCCTTGAGATTCTCCTAAAATCCACTGAAAACCGGAAGGAATGCTTCCTAAAAATTTCTGCTTCATTGTGATATGCTTTCTACAAGCCTTCATCGAACCTTGAAAATCACATGACCGTCTGCATGGAATACCCGGCGAAGAGACCCTATGAGGACGAGCCGGAAAACGCCGCTGAAAAGGGGCAGGAACACCATACAGAGAGAACGGCGTAAGAACAATGATATTCTATTTCATTTCAGAAAGGATGGTTTGCCTATGACAAAACTGAGCCAGCTTAAAATCGATCCGGAGTTCCAGAATCAAATCAACCCTCCGTCGTTTGAGGAAACCCACCAACTGGAAATGAACATCCTAAAAGAAGAACGTGTACTGAATCCGATCATCACGTGGAACGGCTATATTGTGGATGGACATACACGCTATCAAATTCTTCGGAAATATCCATTTATTCCATTTGAAGTCATCGAAAAAGAATTTTCCAGCCGTTATGAAGCACTCGTATGGATCTGTAAAAATCAGCTTGGGCGGCGAAACCTGACCCCAGAACAGAAAAAGTTCCTGATCGGAAAGCAGGCAGAAGCGGAAAAGCAAATCAAATCGTTTCACGGCAATCAGTATACTTTGGTATCTGAAAGTGGTCTGGTTCAAAATGAACCAGACCGCACAAAGCACGGTTCACGGTCGAAGGTCGCTGCGGAACATGGAACATCCGAAAGTTATGTTTACCGTGCAGAGCAATTTGCAAAAGGTGTGGAAGCTGCGGAGAAGGCAGTACCCGGAGCGCAGAAAGAAATCCTGAGTGGAAAGATCCGGGCAACCGACCGTGAAATTTCCTCGATTGCAAAGGTTCCAAAGGAAAAGCGTCCCGAAGTTGTGGCAGAGCTTCGTAAGCCTAAAGGCGAACGGGATTCCAGTATCACGGATTCGTATTCTTCGCCTTCAAAGGGCAATGAGTTTATAACGACCTTCAAGCAAGACATTCAGGGGCATAAGAAAGAACTCAACAAGGAAGAAAAGCAGAATCTCAAGGATGCCGTCAAGAGCATCTATTCACCTCGCCGCTTGGCAGATGGCGAAGCCATGATGTGCGAGATTCAGGGAGCGCAGGAGGATTTTGTCCGGCGGTGGGAAATGTGTTTTCGTGAATACCCCGATATTCTTACCGAACCGAAGAACAATGAGAAGCTGCTGATTTTTATCGACCGCGCCAGCCGATATCTTCAGATGGTAAAAGATCGTCTGAACAATGATGGAAACCAGAACTCTCAAATGGTCTAGCACTAATTCAGATGTAAAAACGGAGGTGAATGTAATTTCGGATTATTTGAAACCCAATATGCCACTGCCGCAATATCTGCCTTATGCCCGCTTTCTGCTGGATACAGACCTGAGTCACACGGCAAAACTGCTCTATACCCTGCTGCTTGACCGGGCTACGCTTTCTCAAAAGAATAACTGGATCGATACACAGGGGTGCATTTATGTACTCTATCCACTTTCCAGTCTTGCAAAAGATTTGAGATGCAGCATTTCCAGCATAACACGTGCTTTTTCCGAACTGGAAAATGCACAGCTCGCAGAACGTGTCCGCCGCGACTTTTCCAAGCCCAATCGCATTCTGCTCAAGGTTCCGTATGCTACGCAAAATTGCACTGTCACAGTATGCAAAAACGCCGAGCATGACTGTGCGGAAACGAGCAGTGTGATTGCGCAGAAATGCACACCTAACCAACGTAATAAGAACAGCCTGAAAGATAACCACCTGATAAGAACAACAGACGCTCATTTGACCTTTGGAGAATATCAGAACGTCTTTTTAACAGAGATGGAGTACAGGCAACTCAAAGCTGATTTCTCCGGGTTGGATGATCTAATCGAACTGCTTTCGGCTTATATCCAGTCTACTGGCAAAAAGTACACCGACCACGCCGCAACCCTGCGCATCTGGGCAAAGCGGCAGAAAACAGAACGGAAATCGACGCCGGGCATCCCAGACTACACATTCAAGGAAGGAGAAAGCCTATAGAGACGATTGAAAAAACTTTGGAACAGTCCATTTCCATTATTCCCGAAAACACTGAGGATTATTATGGCGAGGATGGCCTGCTTTATTGCGGAAAATGTCATACCCCAAAAGAAGCATTCTTTGCAAAGGGCATTGCCCTGATGGGCAAGAACAAGCACCCCATTGAATGTAGCTGCCAGCGCACGGAAAGAAAAAAACAAGAAGTCCTTATCAGCCAGCAAAAGCACAGCGACCTTGTGCGGCGGTTGAAAGTAGAGGGATTTTCTGACCCGTCAATGCTGGACTGGACCTTTGAAAACGACAATGGCCGCAGCCCGCAGATGCACCATGCACACCACTATGTAGAGCAGTGGCAGACCATGCGTTCAGAGAACCTTGGGCTTCTTCTCTGGGGTGGTGTAGGCACCGGCAAGAGTTTCCTTGCCGGGTGCATTGCAAACGCTCTGATGGAGCAGGAAGTGCCTGTGCGTATGACAAACTTCGCCCGAATCCTGAACGAGCTGAACAGCAGCTTTTCCGGGCGGAATGAAGTTGTAGGCAAACTCTGCCGCTATCCCCTGCTTATCATTGACGACTTCGGCATGGAGCGTGGCACCGAGTACGCACTGGAACAGATCTACAGCATCGTGGACAGCAGATACCGCAGCCAGAAGCCGCTGATCGTCACCACCAACCTGACGCTGGATGAAATACGCCACCCACAAGATACCGCCCATGCCCGCATCTATGACCGCCTATTGGAAATGTGCGTTCCGATCTCCTGCATTGGGGTCAGTTTGCGCAAAGAGAACGCACAGGAAAAGCTGGAACGACTGAAACTTTTGATCGGATAAAACCGAACCTGTCGGAAAGCAAAAATTGCTGGGTGTAGAAGTCACCCGGCTACAAGGATATGGAGGCTTGCCTATGAATTTGAATCGGCCTGACATGACCGAAACTGTGAAATCCGAAAATTATACGAATAAGTTCTTGCAAAAGGACTCGAACCCGGTTACAATGAAAGCGTCTAAATCCCCTGCCATTGAATCTTCTGACCAGACCAAAGCAGCCAAGCACGAACCTCTTGTTTACCGGGTGGAGGAAATCGCCCAGCTTTTGGCGATTTCTCCTCGCGCTGCGTACAACCTGTGCAACACCACGAAGGATTTTCGGGTGCTGCGCATCGGCACCAGTATCCGGGTGAACAAGCAGAGTTTCGACAACTGGTTTGCGGCGGTCTGAGGGAGGTAATCTATGGCATCTATTCTGAAGCGCGGAGATTCCTACTCCGTCCGTTA
>OLWA01002857.1_pt1 | contig 14305 bp, 7 predicted proteins | sample 1673251 | NCBI WGS metagenome assembly OLWA01 (sample SAMEA3178937, study PRJEB25190) | human gut metagenome | biome: human gut; feature: human-associated habitat; material: faeces | place: Austria | collected 2013
ACACATCTATTTTATTCCCAAAATGGCGAAATCCTTTGATTTATTGGGCTTTTCTCGTCAGCAGTACCACCGTCTCCACATGCCCGCCCATCGGGAACATGTCACACGTCCGGACCTTCTTCACCTCATACCCTTTCGCTGCCAGCACCTTCACATCGCGGGCGAGCGTTGCCGGGTCGCAGCTTACATAAACGATACGTTTTGGCGACATGCGGACGATTGTGTCGAGGAGTGTCTGGTCGCAGCCTTTGCGCGGCGGGTCAACGACGACGACATCCGCTTTGGCAGATTCGCTGCCGTCCGCAGAGATGAGTTTTGGAACAACTTCTTCTGCAGCACCGGCGTAGAAGCGGGCATTTGTGATGTTGTTCCGGCGGGCATTTTCCTTCGCATTTTCGATGGCTTCCGGCACAATTTCGACGCCGATCACTTCGCCGGCGCTGCCAAGTTCTTTGGCGATGAAAAGGGAAATGGTTCCGATGCCGCAATACAGATCCCACACTGTCTCGCCGGGTTTGATATCCGCAAATTCAAGGGCAGTACGGTACAATTTTTCGGTCTGAACCGGATTCACCTGATAAAATGACTGCGGGGAAATGCGGTAACGGATACCGCCGATCGTATCCTCGATGGCATCTTCGCCCCAAAGCGTGCTCGTCTTTTTGCCGAGAATTACATTGGTGTTCTCCGGATTGAAATTCAGGCAAATGCTTGTCATGCCATCGATTTTTGTAAGGTTATCCACAAGCGCGGTGAATTTTCCCTCATTTATCCCCATTTTCTTTTTATTTGGTGCATTAAGGACGAGGCAGACCATGATCTGACCGGTGTGATAGCCGGTGCGGATATAAATATGGCGCACAAGTCCTGTCCGGTGTTCTTCATTATACGCCGGAATGTTGTTATTATCCATCCACGCAAGCACGATTTCCAGGATCTCACGCATGATCGGAGCCTGAATCGCGCAGTCCGTCATTGGGATAACGCGGTGCGAATGCCCGGCATAAAATCCTGTCACCGCGTGTGGTTTTCCATTTTCATCCAATTGCTCGCGTACCGGGAATTGGGCTTTGTTGCGGTAATGCCATGGAGTTTCCTCCTGCATCCCGAGGATTGGGAGCCATTCCACGGTAGTAAGATCCACGCCGCCGATGCGCGTAAGACAATTTTTTACTTTGTTCTCTTTGTACCTAAGCTGCGCATTGTACGATAAATGCTGCAAGGTACAGCCGCCGCAGGGACGCGCCGCAGGGCACTGCGGTTCGACGCGGTCCGGAGAAGGTTCCAGCACCTCTAAAAGTCTCGCAAATCCGTAATTTTTCTTGCATTTCATAATACCCGCACGTATGGTCTCGCCCGGCAATACTTCCTTGACAAAAAGAGCATAGCCATCTACATGGCCTATGCCCTCTCCGTTATTTCCAAGATCGTCTATTTTTAAGATTACTTCTTGATTTTTCTTAAAATCCATCGATTATTCCTCCGGTGATGTCTGGCGCAGGTTGCTCTCAAACATGCGGTTGAATCCCAGCCACTCCATATTATCGCCTGCCTGATGGAATACTTCCGTCAATGTCTGCAATTTCGCATCTGCATTGTCCGCGAGATGAAGTGCCATTGCCTCCATCAATGCCGGTACTTTCGGGGAACCAAATTCCAATTTTCCATGATGTGCTAAAATGCAGTGAACCAGTTCATTTTCCAGTTTTTTCGGAAATCCGGGGATGCCGGCTGCTGCCGCAGAAATCTTCTGCGCGCCGATAAAAATATGGCCGAGAAGCTGTCCGTCATCGGTATAATCATTGCGTGGAAATGGCGCAATTTCGTCGATTTTCCCCATATCATGGAACAATGCCGCCGTGATCAGAAGGTCACGGTGAATGAGTGGGTAGGCGCCCGCAAAATATTCGCACATATTTGTCACACTCAAAGTATGTTCGAGAAGTCCTCCCATAAAGCCGTGATGTACACTTTTTGCCGCAGAATGTTTGCAAAATTCTTTGACAAATTCCTTATCTTCGACAAAAAACATTTTCAGCAATTTGGAAAGATATGGATTTTTAACACTATTCACATATGCCACTACTTTGGCATACATTTCTTTGATATCTTTGTCCGTCGTCGGAATGTAATCCGCCGGGTCATATTCGCCCTCTTCACTGCGGCGCACGCGTGAAATATTCATCTGAATATTTCCCTGAAAACTCGTCACGAGACCTTCGCAATAAATATAATCCATTGTCTCAAAATCTTCGATGCCGCGTCCAAGTTCCCAGATCTTGGCATCTGCCGTGCCGGTCTTGTCCTGCAGGATCAGCGAATAATACGTCTTTCCTGCCTTCGTCTTTAAGATTTGTTTGGACTTACAAAGATACGTTCCAACTAATTTTTGTCCTTCTCGATAATCGTTCAAATAATACATATTTTGCTCTCTTTCCTTATTTTGCTTTTGCTGTGACCGTCACAAATGGTCCGAAGATCTTTTTGCCCTTAATTGTCTTAAATGCACGCACGCGGTAACTGTATTTCATGCCGCGAACCAGCATTTTACAGCGGTATCCTGTCACTTTATTTTTCTTAATCGTTTTCACACGGTTAAACGAAGTCTTAAATCCTTTGACATGAACCTTCATAAATACCTGATAGCCGGTCACATTTTTATTGCGCGCCCAGCGGACCTGAATGCCTCCGCGGATGCCTTTTGCTTTCAGTTTTTTCACTTTTGCCGGCGTCAATGCGATAGCGGCTTCTTTCGAATCCACACCTTCGATGCTTTCGCCGTCAGCGGCCGTAAATACCGGGCGAATCTTATAAGTATAAGTAGCTCCTGCTGCCAATTTCTCATTGGTATATGTCAAGGCGTTTACATTTTTATACAGGGAATATTTTCCTTTTGCTTTTTTACGGTAAACATTGTATGAAGCTGCACCATTTACGGCAGTCCATGTCAATGTACCTTTTGTAAATGAAGCATCTTTCTTGCCTGTCAAGCTTGCCGTGCTGTCGAGCGGGTGAAATGTAAGGCCGTTCGTCTGTGCATAAGTCTGCGCTTTCGCACCGGATTTTGCCCAAACCTCTGTGCCTGCCGGAAAAGCACCGGCTGCAATGTCGATGTCATTTTTGATCACTACATTTTTCAAATATGGGCAGGCCGCAAATACATTTGCTGCGATCGCTGTCACTTCTTTGTCACCCATTTCCTTCGGAATATACAATGTCGTCACTGCCGCATTTCCTTTGTATCCGGAAATCGTGCACGTCTTTCCATCACTGCCGGCTGTCGTCGAAAATGCATCTTCTGCATCCACAACCACTTTCCCCTGCGATGGGATAACCGGTGTCGCCGTCGGTGCAACACTTGGTGTCGTGCTCGGCGCCGCACTGGCACTTGCTGACGGAGTTGCACTCGGGCTCTCACTTGGCGCTGCCGTCTCCGAAGATCCGGTCTCTGCCTGCGCTGTCATCGTTTCCTTCTCATTTATCGTCTGTATTGCTGCTTTTTTATCTTCCACAGTTTTCGCCTGCGCGTCCATCGGCACAATGCCGGCAATCAAAGACACGCTCAAAAGAATACTCACATACTTCTTAAACTTTGTCATTTTTACTCTTCCTTTCTGACAATGAAAAACTTCATTTTATATTGCATTCTTCATTGTACAGGCTTTTTGTGACAAAATCAAGGTTTTCTTTTAAATTGCATCACCGCGGAGGGCATGTTTTCTCACACACGGATCTTTGCCGCTTTTGAAAAACCGCTATACGTTCTTCCTTTTTTATTTCTTTTATACGTACGCACTTTCAACCAAAGCACCTTACGCCTTAGTTTGCATTGGAAACGGAACATTCCCCTAAACTTGGAAATTTTGCCGGAAGTCATCTTGAGTTTCGTATATTTTTTCCCGTTCAATGACATATACACCTGCGCATGGGTTCCGCCGTATTTCTTTAAAATTACGGAAATGTAACGCACCAGATCGGTCTTTCCTTTTTTGACCTTGATCGTTGGTCTTTCCAGACCGGGAATGGTAATCGATTTACTTCGCGCTGCCCCTTCCCGCAGTTTGCCATCCTCTATTCCAACGGCACTTATTTTATAATAATAGCGTTTTGCCGGGTTGACTTTTTTGTCCACATAACCGGTCTTCATGCCGGTAAGCACCTGGATCAATCGATATTTTCCTTTCCTTTCTGCCCGGTAGATCCGGTAAAATTCAGCATTCCGGCATTGCTTCCAGGTAATGCTTACACTTTTTTCATTATAACTGAGGCACAAACCGGTTATGAGTAATTTTATGCTTTCTTTCCTCTCATTCTCCGAAGAGACGATGGGAGTTTGCGGCTGTTGATCCGGAACCGCTGGTGTCGCCGCAGCTGGACTTGCCGTCGGCTCTGGGCTTGGACTCGCTGTCGATTCTTCGCTCGGTTTCTGCGTAGGCAGGATGATCGGCGCTCTTGTTGGTGACGGCGTCGGAGATGTCGTTGGCACTGCACTTGGACTTGCCGTTGGCACTGCTGTCGAAGCCGCGGTTGTTGGCACCGGCGATGCCGTCGTATCGGAATCATCCACATCCATGTAATTGATATAAGCGTTACAATTATTAAATGCATTTTGGTCTATCTGCAGAGTTTTCTGTTTCTGTATATTAATCTGTCTAAGTCCCGTAACTTCTCCATTTCCTGCAAAAGCACATCCCATAATATATTTCACGGATGCCGGTATGGTATATTCTCCTGCTTGAAAATTACAGTATCTATATAGTTTTGTTCTATCTGCGTTCAAAACGACACCATTTTCACAAATTAAATCTCCTCCGCTCACACCATTGCGGTAACTCACTCTTACCTGCCCACTAGCAACGGAAAAGGTTTTATCATCTATATTTTTTATATTACTGCCAAGTTCTATGAACATTTCTTCTGTTCCTACACCGCTATATCTTCTGGGAGAAGAAAAACAATATGCTTCCAGTGTTTCAATCGTATCCGGCAATACAATATGTCTTGTACTTTGGAAACATCCCCTTTTCAGTTTGGTAACGCAATATACCTCTCCATCGCTTTCCACTGTTTCCGGAATAGATATGTACCAATGAAGTTCACTGCTTTCTTGATCTGTATTTATATCCTGTACTGCTGCGGTCATCGTTGATGGATCCAATGTATATACAATTCCATACTCGTCTGTATCTGCATCATCTAAACTTCTTTTTAACGGACACTCATGTGATGCCGGCTGTACAGCAGCCTGCTCCGGAAGTTCTATGCTTTTCCCTTTTATCCAGGAGATTTTTTCGATATTTTCGCCTTTGCCGCATTCCTCACAATAATCACCGGTAACTGCCCATGTATCAAAGGAAAAGAATGTAACCTTCTTATAGACATGTTCATGATTCTTCAGGGAAATAAAATTAACATTTTCATCTTGAATTGTCTCTGCAGCACTCCCCTCCTGACCATACACATTTACCGTATTTCCCTGAAACGCCTCTTTCTCTATATCCGTAACACTTTCCGGAATATACAACTTGCCAAGATCATCACATCCATTGAAAGCAAATCGTTGTATCGCAGACACTCCCTCCGGCAAAATAACATTTCGCAGATCCGTACATCCATAAAATAGAGAATCCATGGAACTCGACATCTCCCCAAACACAGTTCCCTCTCCAAATATAATATTCTGCACTCCCGACTCCTCAAATGCTGCTCCTGACACCTCAGATCCTGCCGGAATATATACATTTTTCAAACTCTTTGTGCGCGCAAAAGCATATAGGGAAATAGCTACGTTTTCAGTGCCAAATTTAACTTCCTGTAAATTCATACAATCCAAAAAACAAGCATATCCGACAACTTCTATATTCTTCATCTCCACCACCTCAACGGAAGAACTCTGAAACACAGCGGCATCAAGCCGTCTAATTTTCTCATTAAAAACAACCTCTTTAATATCCGCTGCAAAAAATGCCAGCTGTGAAATCACCTCTACTTTAGATGGGAGAGTAAACGTAGTTCCTTTTAATTCCTTGTCGCAAAAACGATACAAATAGATTTGATCACGGCTAAAAAGACTCCCCTTTTTACTAATAAATTTTTTATTATCTTTATGAACATAGCTGGTAATTTTGTAAAATACCCGGCCTAAACTTACTTCTGTTATGTACTTACCAATATACAGATTTATAGTATTTCGGTATCCGATGTCATCGTGTATCTCTAAATACAGCGCAAACGTTGTAACCGTATAACTTCGGCCTGCCTTTCTTACCTTATCCGGAATTCTTATTGTAAGTTCATTTTCATCTGTTTCAAAAACCTCTTTATCTATTCTATATAAAGTTGCCGTTTTTGTAGTTCCGTCTAAATTGTAATAAAACCCTTGACTATCCTTATACTCCGAATCCAATTCTACCTCTAAAGTACCCCCTTCCCAACTGTATCCATCTACTATAAATTCTTCCCCCTCAGGCGGTTCGGTTGGCAGTGCATCCGGATCTTCCAATTCAATAATTTCCGCCTTACAGTCTGACATTTCCTGCAAGCCGTTATCCTCGATATATTTGCGGTTATACACTGTTATTTTTTTTAGATGAATGGCATTAAAAAAAGCATCATATTCTATCTTTGACACTGTTTTCGGAATGGTATACTCTTCTTTATCACAGTGCGGCATATACTTGATCAACCGTGTCATTTGACTGTCATAAAGAACATTGTCCACAATCTTAAAATATGGATTTTCTCCTCGAAATTTTATATGTGGATTGCAATATCTAAATGTATCATCTTCTATAGTCCTTACATTTTTTCCCAACGTTATTTCCCGGATATATCCACGAAATATATAGTTTCCGAGATAAGAAACCGTATCCGGCAAAACCACAACAACGGCATTATTCATGGAATTATCCCCAATTGTATCCACCACATATTCCTTCCCATTTTTACGCACTTTTTCCGGAACCAGAAATATACTTTTGGGAAAAGGACGCGAAGAATCTAGTTTCGCTACGATAGCCGTTTGAGTAATATCATCAAATTCATAGATAATTCCCTGCTCATCCGTATCGGCATCATCTAATTCAAGAACTTTCGGACATTCGTGCTCATAAACAAGCAATTCTGGCATATTTTGCCTGTCTTCTTCTGTCTGGAAATCAACCATTTCAAAGTTTTCCGCATAGGCGCACTCTTTACAATATTTTCCTTTTACGCCCCAGGTTTCATACTGAAAAAATGTCACTTCTTCCAGTTCATGTTTATGGTCATCCCGACTGACAAAGGTTACATTATCGTCATCATAATCTGCTGCCGGACTTGTACTTTTTGCATATATTTTAAGGTTTCCTTTTGCATTCAATGCCCCCGGTTCAATCTCTTCTACGGAATCCGGAATATAGAGTTTTGTCAATTTCGGAACATCATGAATACCGGCTTCTCCCCCTAATTTTTTTATATTTCGAGGCAGTACGATTGTCTCAAGATTTGCCCCGGTAAACATTGAGCTATCCACATTAGAAAAGTAAACATCTTCGTCAAAGATCAATACATTCATTTTATCGTTGGCAGAATATGCAGCCTGAGAAAATTGAGTTTTTGGTGGAATGTACAAATTTTGCAAATTAGGTGTTGTACTCAACGCTTCATCCCCAATAACAAGTCCTTCGCAATTTATCTTTAATTCCCTTAAGCAATGACATGTTGAAAATGCACCTGCTTCTAATTCTGTTACGTTTTTCAGATCCATACGTTTTATACTGGAGTTATAAAAACAGCCTTGCGGAATCTTTTTAATCTTATCGTTTAGAACCACCTCTTTAATTTCTGCATTACGAAAAGCATAATCCGAAATTTCCGCAACGGTATCCGGAATTTCATAAACCGAATTTCTTCCATAAGCAGAACAAGCAAATGCCACTAATGTTTGTTTTCCCTTTGTAAATACACTTCCCTTTTCGCTGATAAAATTTTTATTATCATGATGTACATGAAATGTTTCTCTGTAGTTTGCCCGTGCAATTGTATTAATATTTTTTCCGACATAAATATCATAGGCCGTCTCTTCACCCGCATCCAAAACATTGGAAAATGAATATTCGGTTACCGTATATTCTTTTCCTGACAGGATCACTTTATCCGGAACCCGTACCACATAATTTCCTTTTTCATTTTTTGTAAGTTTTTCAGCATTCAAGGTAAAATGAACCTGAGTGGTGCTCGTCCAGCACGTATTCCCCCACTCATCTTTCCCATCCTCATCCAGCTCCACAACAACTTCTTCGTCCTCCCAGGCCGTATCTTCCTCCGGCTGCGCCCCCTGCTCAATATCCGAAGATTCTGTCTGCGCCACGGTTTCTGCTGCCGTTGCCGCCGCAGGTGCCGGACAGACTCCCACACAAAGAGAGACAATGAGCCACGCTGCCAATCTTCTTCTCCATACCTTTTTCTTCATACGTTCCATCACATCTCTTCCTCCTGAAAACTCTGCAAAAGCTGTTTGTCATAACGGTACTTTTCGTTGACAGCCGGCATATTGCAGGCGATCAGAACTGCATTTGCCATATCCAAAAATACTTTTTGCGCCTCGCTCTGGCTGTAAGTTTCCACAGCGTCGGCAATTTGGGCACGGTACCGCTGCTGTGCCACATAACAGATCATTGGCAGGAGATCACTCCGTTTCACGATCAATCGGCGGCGCTTACCGTCATTATCAAATTCTTCCAACCACTCTTTCGCTTCGCCGACCCTTTCGACCACCACTTTTCCTTTTCCAAACTGGTCAATCATTTCTGCGATATCCGGTGGACACGGCTCTTCATCGGCATATTTTTCAAGTTTTTGGATTGCCTGTCTGCTGCGGATATGCATTTCATTACGCTCCGGAATATGAAAAAGATCCGAAAGATATTTGTGCGTCATTGTGCTGGCTGGTGATTCAAATAATTCTGCCAGCAGTTTCGTATTCTGGCCGGTCTCCGAATATGCCATTTTCGCAAGTTCCAAAATATTTTTTGCCAAATGTTCCGAAATGTCAGGATTTTTCGAGCGTTCATTGGAACGAATATACTTTTTGATCTGCTCAAGTTCATTTGCCGAGCTCCGATAAAAATGCCGTTTTTTCCACGTCTGAAATCCGCTTTCTGCCAAAAGAAAATTGAGATTGTTTTTTGCGTCATTCCGCATTCCTTCAAGAACGAGCTGGCGGTATTTGGTAAGGAACTCCTGCGCGGTCTTGCTGTAGCCCTTGAAAATTCCGGAATGCTTCCACATCCAATACATAAACTGCTCTTCGTCCAAAGTCTTGACATACTCAAACTGCTGCATCAGCCATTGGGTATTGGTTTGATGCAGAATCTCCGTACCATCATCCAAACCTCCTTCGTACTCCCCGACTATCTTCTGGTATTTTTCCCAATTCCATCCATTTTCAAGTGCATACATTGCGATCATTTCCGTGTAATCATTGATCTGAAACGACGGCTGCGATGCTCCCTCCACAAGATACTGATTTGTCTGCTCCACATTGCACCCAAGGGAAAAGGCAATGCGGAAAATCTGTTCACGCGCAGGCACAGCGACGCTTCGGATGCCAAACCACCGGCGTATGGTCGGAAATGATGCCGGCCGTTCGCCCCGGATTTTGTTCAAGAATGTATGATACGCCTCTTTCCGTATTTTTTCCTGTTGTTCCAATGTTCCGCTCAGCGAAAATCCCATCTGCGAAATAAGAAATGCATCAAATGTCCCAAATAAGACCTCTTTCTCCATAAATCGTACCCCTTTTATTATCTTTTGCCGGCAGCTTCCTGCTGCCGTTTTTATTTTATCAGAAAAGTGTCGAATTTTTTTTCCAAACTTTTCACTTTTTTGGTAACTAATCAGGATCAATAGTTACTCTTTTATTGAATCACTCCTACAAAATCCTTTTTCTTTTTTTTACTTCTCTGTGTCGGTTTCACCGTAGCCGCGGGCTTTTTCGTCACCACAGCCTCCGCTTTTTTCTGTTTGCTCACTGTCAGTTTTACCGCCGTTCCACGCGCCACCTTTTTCCCTTTTGCGACACTCTGCGAAAGCACGGTATCTACCGCTTTACTGCTTTCTTCCCGTTGAATTTTATAAGTCAAATGTACCTTTTTCAATTTCTTTTTTGCCTGCTCCAGCGTCAATCCACGCAACTTCGGCACAACGGTCTTTCCCTGGCCTTTGCTTATCGTCAATACCAGTTTCTGGTCTGCGCTGACCCATTCTCCCGCCGAAACATTCTGTGAAATGACCATTCCTTTTTTCGCAGTGTCCGAATATTCTTGTTTCCATGTGATATCGACGATGCTTCCCCACTCTTTTTCTGCCTCAGCCATCGTTTTCCCCGTCACATTGGTCATCAAAATTTCCTTTTTCGGTGTTTTCGTGGCTTCCGGTGTTACGACCGGTGTCTCTACGGCAATGACCGGCTCCCGTTTTTCGTCTTTGGTTCCTGCATGCAGACATCCGATGGTAATGGCGGTTCCAAGCACAGCCGCACCCGCAATTCCCGCAATCCCTCTTCGTCTTCCGGAACCACTTGTGATGTTCTTCTCTTCTTCGTACATGGCATCGTACAATTCCCGGATACTCTGCCAGCGATTTTTGGCATTTACTGCCATTCCTTTCATAACCGCCTTCTTTTGCTTGGTAGAAATTTCCAGTTCTTTCATATTTAAAAGTGACGGCATATCGTCTCCCAATGCCCGAATTACCGAATCGGTCGGTGCCTCTCCCGTCAACATATAATACATGGTCGCACTGATTGAATAAACATCGGTATACGCTCCCCACCGCCCCTTGTAGCGGTACTGCTCCTCCGGCGAAAATCCCCTTTTAAATAACACCGTCATTGTCTTTGTATTGTCAATATTCCGCATTCTCGCGGCTCCAAAATCGATCAGCACCAGACTTCCGTCTTTTCTTATCATAATATTGTCAGGGCTGATGTCTCGGTGCACAATCCCTGTCCGATGCACTTTTTCCAATGCCAGAAGCACCGGCCGCATCGCATTCAGCACTTTTTTGCCATCCATTTTTCCGTTTTTCTTAATGTACTCTTTTACACTGACTCCATCAATAAACTGCATGACAATGTACGCAGTTTCATTTTCATAAAAGAAATCAAGGACGGACACAATCCCTTCTACTTCATTGAATTTGGACAAACATTTTGCCTCATTCAAAAATTTCTTTATGTCCTCCTCATAATGATTCTTTTTGGCATTTTCATACAAGTATACTTTATTTCCATGTCCGCAGATGACATCCCGACTGACCATTTCGCTCGGAAAATATTCTTTGATCGCCACCGGAATCTGCAACCGGCTGTCCCAGCCAATATAGGTAATTCCGAAGCTTCCCTCGCCCAGCACTTTCCCCAGAATATACCGGTCCGCAAGCCGCGTCCCCGGCAAAAGACAGCGCGGGATCGGATTGTAATCTTCCTGTTTCATTCCACAAAAAGAACACCTCCCAGTCTGACCGAGCGGCTTCATGCATCCGATACAAAGATTTGATCCCTCTATATTCATCCAAATCTCCCCATTACTGTAATGTGCTAATCTTATGATAGCATATTTTTTTCATTTCTGCCAGAGTGATTTTAGGGATTTATGGGGACATGGGGAAGTGGGGTGGTTGGCGGCGAAGAAGTCGGCGGGGAGGCAGCGGATTTCGCCGGGTTTCCCTTTTTACGCTGCCTTTTTGCCCTGCTCCGCGGCGGGGAGGCAACGAATTTCAGCCACTTCCCCCATTTGCGTTGCCTTTTAGGCTTCTTGCCGGCTTTAAAGGCAACGGATTTCGCCGGGTTTCCCTTTTTGCGTTGCCTTTTTGCCCTGCTCCGCGGCGGGGAGGCAGCGAATTTCAGCGACTTCCCCCATTTACGTTGCCTTTTAGGCTTCTTACCGGCTTTAAAGGCAACGGATTTCGCCTGGTTTCCCTTTTTTTCACCCGAAACCAGCACCTCGGTCGTCGCCGTAGCTTCCGGGAAAGGGTATTTCCCGTGCATATCTTTTACAAAATATTTACGGAAAGGGATCAGCATCAGAATACCCAACAATCCTCCGAGTAAAGAGGATAAAAAAATCTGATAAAATTTAGCATCCAGACCAAGAATATACAAAGCAGGTAATGTAAAGATCGCTCCGGCAACGATCACTCCCGAGCTAGCCCCGATAGATTGAATGATCACATTCTGTCCGAGCATATTATTCTTTTTCATCAGATTTCCGCATCCAACCGCGATAATAGCGATCGGGATAGCAGCCTCGAACACCTGTCCCACCTTCAGTCCCAGATAAGCTGCAGCTGCCGAAAAGACGATAGCCATAATAATACCGAAAACCACCGAGTAAGTCGTTACTTCCCGGGGTTTCGAATTAGCCGGCATAATCGGTTTATACACTTCGCCAGGCTTCAACTCCCGATAGGCGTTATCGGGCAACGAATTTAGCTTTTGTTCTTCTTGTTCCATAAGTTTGTATTATGATGATTAATTGAATTAGCGCAACGATGCTTCCTTTTCTCAAACGATTCCAAAAATAACGATTTAATGTAAAAAGTAAAAGATTAAAAGTAAAAAGATCGGAAAAACCCTTTCTAAGTTTCAAATTTTACTGTTTTTATAAGGATTCGGTCACCGAATAACGACAAACGACGGGTTAAAAGGTCGCCCCATCGGCAATATGGGCAAATTTCCGCCTTAACCATTGGACGAGCCGGGTGGTGACTTCCGGTCCGGAGTAGGGAATAAATTCGTCGTACATATCCGACTGGTTAAAATTCGAAATCCCGATAGAAAGTACAGTGACTCCATTCCGTTGGGCCTCCCGGACCATTTCTCGGACATGCACCCGCGGATCGGTCTTACCGGCAGCTGCTGTCGGTGTGCCGTCGGAAATCATAAACAATAATTTATTCTGTGTGGTAGTCCGGAATTTCTGCGTAGCATAATGGATAGCGAATCCATCGGCATTGACATACATTCCCTCTTGAGAAAAAAGCTTTTTGATCTCCAGACGTTTCCCGGGTTCATGAAACCGGACGATTTCAACCCTTTCCTGCTTTACCCGGTGACCATAAATAGAAAATCGGATATCCGGATTGGCTTCGAAAGCAAGCGCCAGAGCGACCGATAACACCAACTGCAATTCCAGTTTATTTTCATCGGTCATCGATCCCGATAAATCGAGCATAATCACCACTTCCAGCAAAGCCGAAGGGGCAGGCAACTCCTCGATAAAAATATGAGGATTCAAATGCACCCGATACAATTCGTCTTCATCCAAATCCCCGCTCTCCTGCTCATAAAAAACACAAGCTTTATTCATCTTTGCCTGAAAGGTCAGAAAGTTCAGCCGGATTTTAGCGGCTAATTCCCTTGCTCTCCGCATCAAGACCGGATCTACTACCCCACAAGAGGCATCCAGTTCCCGATAGCGTTCTGCAACAGGACTTCCGGCCCGTTTCAAAGCCCCTTTCGTATCCTCTTCGATATCGGCCCAAGGCACCAAATCCAGCGATTTACTCAAATCCAAAAACAGATCGTCGAGGATCTTGACATCGATATCCACCGGAGCTCCTTCCACTTCCAGAGGCAGATTCATCATTACCCTGGAATAATAATTGAACATCGGCGGTAACTCCTCGTCCTTAGTTATAAAACGGGCACTGATTTGTTGTGCCAGCTCCACCACTTGTCGTGGTTCCAGGGAAGCATAATCCGTAATCGTATCCAATAGGCCGTCGATCCATCCCAACCGGCTCCGGTGAGGAAGCAAACGGGTTTTAAACACTTCATATTCCAGCAATTCAGGAAAAAGGACCCGGGTAGCCAGATAGTTATAGCGCACATCGTCCAAATCGGTAAACTTCAATTCCTGTTCAGCCCTCAGTAAGGCCAGTGTAAACTGCATCCGGCGGGCAGCGTTCAGATAATAATAATATCCCGGATATACCCGGGCAATCCTCCCTTCTATCCGACGATCTTCTATCAGATGGATAAAATATTTTTGCTGAAGTGTACAGCGGTATTTTTCGTATACTCCCCGGCTATAACAAATATGCCCGACCTGATGAATATATTGGCCGAAAAAAACTTCTGCCCGAACCTGTTCACTCACTTTCAACGAAAGAATCTCGGGATTCATCACCACGGAATTGAAATCCATCCTGGCTCCCCCCTCTTTCGAAAAAATAATCCGTGGCAATTCACCTCCCATATGCAAGGCAATGCGGGCACATACCGGCATCAATCGATAGATATCGGCCGTCTTCGGAAAAT
>OLWA01002858.1_pt1 | contig 14304 bp, 13 predicted proteins | sample 1673251 | NCBI WGS metagenome assembly OLWA01 (sample SAMEA3178937, study PRJEB25190) | human gut metagenome | biome: human gut; feature: human-associated habitat; material: faeces | place: Austria | collected 2013
GAGGGCGACCACATCCGCATCGATACCCGCACCGGCGAGTATATGGAGCGCGTCTAATTTTTCAGAACGTAAACCGGGCAGCGGACGACCGTTTGCCCGGTTTTTTGCAATCCCGCTTTAAAATAACAAGGAGGGCATTCGTATGGAACTGAACAAAAAGGCAGCCTATCTGCAGGGTCTCGTGGACGGTCTGGGCATTGACGACACCACCAAAGAGGGCAAGATCATCAAGGCCATGAGCGCACTGCTGGGCGAGATGGCCGACGCCATCGAGGGCATGGACGAGGACCTTTCCCGCGCTTACGACCAGATCAATGATCTGAGCGACGAGCTGGAGGATCTGGAAGCAGATCTGTACGAGGAGGAGGACGACGAGGACGACTCCGACGCAGAGGAGGAAACCGACGAAGACGACGACGCAAACGATGACGACATCGCCAGCGAGCCGTTCTATGAGGTGGCCTGCCCCAACTGCGGCGAGACCGTTTACGTCAGCGAGGACGATCTGGACGCAGGGGAAGCCAACTGTGCCCACTGCGGAGTGACCTTTGAAGTGGCCCTGGAGGGCGACGACGAGGAAGCTGCCGAGGACGGCCCCGTGCAGTACGAAGTGACCTGCCCGGACTGCGGCACCACTTCGGTCTTTGAGGAAGACGAGCTGCTGGACGGCGCACCCAAGTGCCCCAACTGCGGCAAGGCTCTGGACTTTGAAGTGACTGAGGAATAAACGTCTATTTACAGCAAAAATGATTTTCCACTGAATATAGCCAGAGCGAATGCGGAGGCTATTCGAATCGTTCAGCAAACAAAAAGCTGCTGCACTTTGCTGTGCAGCAGCTTTTTTGCTATCAGATTCAGTGCTGTGCCTCGTTGGCGTCCTGCAGCCACATGCTGCCGATGTCCAGCGCGTTGAACAGACCGCGCTTCGTGCTCTGACGCATCACTTTGGAAGTGTCCGCCGTGGAGATCAGCATCAGCTGGACTTTATCGGCCACCTGCTGCTCGCCCACGGAAGTCGTGGTCAGGATCTGCAGATGAAGCACATAAGGGTCGGACATCCGGCCATAGTACAGTTCATTGTCCTTGCGGACGAGGGGCTTGCCCTTGTAAGTCAGTTTCGGAGTAAATGCCATCGTGAAAGCCTCCCTATTTTTGATTCAGTTCAGTATATCACATTTGCAGCAGAAGATGCAAGTATTTGCGGGCTTTGTGCGGGAAAAGCTGTGCATTTCGTGCAAATTGTGCGGGACGCTGCGCAAAGAAAGCGGTTTTGCCTCTTGCCCGCCCGGGCAGATATGATATACTATAAAAAGAAAGCCGGGGTGTCCGGCACGGGAAAGGGAGGAGAAACGGATGGCGGATTATCAGGAATATCGGCGCAGAGTGCTGCACCGGCGCTGGCGCAGGCGGTTCATGGCAGCGGGGCTGCTGCTGCTGCTCATCATGCTGGGGGCCATCGGACTGCTGTGGAAGCGGCTGCACCGGGAGCAGCGGCCCTCGGGTGTGGTGCAGAACGCCATCCTGCAGCCGGTGACGCAGGATAACACCTGGAACACGGTGGGCTATGCTCCGGCGCGGCAGCTCAGCATTCAGACCCGCTCCGGCGGGTCCGGCACGGCGCTGGACTTCCGCATGGCGGCCCTGCCGGAAAACACTGCGGTGGAAAAAAGCTGGTTCAATGACGTGACCTTCGTGGGCGACAGCCTGACCCAGGGCATGCAGCTCTACGACGAAGGCCTGCCGAATGCCATGTTCTGCGCCTACAAGGGCGTGGGGCCCAACGTCATCGTGAACGGGGCCACCTGCCGCCGGGCAGATGGGGAGACCGAGGTGCCGCTGGAAGCGCTCACCGCCCAGCAGCCCCGAGCTATCTATGTTCTGCTGGGCACGAACGTGCTGGGCCGCGACACGGATTACACCAGCTTCCTGACCTATTACCGGCTGATGCTGGATATGCTGGCCCAGACCATCCCGAACGCAAAAATCTATGTGCAGTCCATCACGCCGGTGCGGCCGGAGGTGAGCAGCAAGGAGAACCACGAAGGCTTGAACAAGGAACGGCTGTGCCGCATCAACGACGAGCTGGCAGCCATCGCGCTGGATAAGGGCTGCTATTACCTCAACCTGTGGGAGGCGCTGGCCGACGAGAACGGTGACCTGAAAGAGGAATACGCCCAGCCGGACGGCTACCACCTGAAGCCTGCCGGGTACACCGCCTGGGTGGACTACCTGTGCAGCCACACAGCAGAATAAAAAAATAAGAGGTTCGTCCGCGGACGAACCTCTTATTTTTTATCTTAGAACAAGCCAGTGATCTTGCCGTCGGCGTCCACATCGATGCCCACAGCAGCGGGCTTCTTGGGCAGGCCCGGCATGGTCATGATATTGCCGCAGATGACCACCACGAAACCGGCACCGGCAGCCAGACGCACTTCGCGCACCTCCATGGTGAAGCCGGTGGGGGCACCGGTGAGCTTTGCGTTGTCGCTGAAGCTGTACTGGGTCTTGGCGATGCACACGGGCAGATTGCCGTAGCCCATCTCGGTCAGCTCGGCCAGCGTCTTGCTGGCGGCAGCGCTGTAGTTCACGCCGTCGGCACGGTAGATCTTGGTGGCAATGGCGTTGATCTTGTCCTTCAGCGGCATCTCCAGCGGGTAGGTGTACTGGATGGGACGGTCCTCCATGATCTCCAGCACCTTCTCGGCCAGCGCCTTGCCGCCCTCGCCGCCCTTGGCGAACACCTCGCTCAGCACGCAGGGCACGCCCTGCTCGGCGCACACCTGCTCGACATAGGCCTGCTCCTCGGCGGTGTCGGTGGGGAAGGCGTTGATGGCAACTACCACCGGCAGACCGAAGCCGTTCTTCAGGTTGTCGATGTGACGAATCAGGTTGGAGGCACCGGCCTTGACGGCCTCGAGGTTGGGCTGGTTCAGGTCAGCCTTGGCCACGCCGCCGTGGCTCTTGAGGGCGCGCACGGTGGCCACCAGCACGCAGGCACTGGGTGCAATGCCTGCATAGCGGCACTTGATGTCCAGGAACTTCTCGGCACCCAGGTCGGCACCGAAGCCTGCCTCGGTGATGGTGTAGTCGGCCAGAGAAAGGCTCAGCTTGGTGGCCAGCACGCTGTTGCAGCCGTGGGCAATGTTGGCGAAGGGGCCGCCGTGAATGATGGCGGGGTTGTTTTCCAGCGTCTGGACGAGGTTCGGGTCCAGTGCGTCCTTCAGCAGGGCGGTCATGGCACCGGCCGCGCCGATCTCACCGGCCGTGACGGGCTTGCCGTCGTAGGTGTAGGCGCACACGATCTTGGAAAGGCGCTCTTTCAGGTCGGCAATGCTGGTGGCCAGACAGAAGATGGCCATCACCTCACTGGCAACGGTGATATCAAAGCCGTCCTCGCGCGGGGTGCCGTTCACCTTGCCGCCCAGACCGTCCACGATGAAGCGCAGCTGGCGGTCGTTCATGTCCATGCAGCGCTTCCAGGTGATGCGGCGGGGGTCGATGTTCAGCGGGTTGCCCTGCTGGATGCTGTTGTCGATCATGGCAGCCAGCAGGTTGTTGGCGGTGCCAATGGCGTGGAGGTCCCCGGTAAAGTGCAGGTTGATGTCCTCCATAGGCACCACCTGGGCGTAGCCGCCGCCGGCAGCACCGCCCTTGATGCCGAACACGGGGCCAAGGCTGGGCTCACGCAGGCAGAGCATGGTCTTTTTGCCCAGAGCGTTCATGGCATCGGCAAGGCCCACGCTGGTGGTGGTCTTGCCCTCACCGGCCGGGGTGGGGCTGATGGCGGTGACAAGGATCAGCTTGCCCTGCTTTTTCGCGTTGTGGATCAGGCGGTGGTTGATCTTGGCCTTGTAGCGGCCGTAGGGGATCACGTCCTCATCGGCAAGGCCCAGCTGAGCGGCGATCTGGGTGATGGGCTTCATGGTGGCTTCCTGTGCGATCTCGATATCGGTTTTCATCAGACATCCTCCTTGATAGCAAAAAAGGACAGCTTTGCGCAGCAATTGCGCAAGGCTGCCCAGACGGTCGGCATTGACATCCCCGCAGCCCTGCACTGTGGTGCTCCACAACGTTCCGTCAGCAGGGATGCGGTCTTTATGCTGTAAAGATAGCACACCGGCAGGGTGTTTGTCAAGGAAAAACATCTAAAGTCCCCACTGGGGCTTTCATTGCTGCGCTGCGCTCGCAAACGCGAATATTTTGCGTTCTACAGCTTTCTGTGCTATAATTAAACTGGATTATTATGAAAACAGAAAGCAGGAATCCCTTTTATGCTGCAAAACCCTGAATTGCATTATCTGGACAACGCCGCCACCACCATCGTGGCCCCGGAGGTGGCAGATGTCATCGACAAGGCCATGCGGGAACACTGGGCCAACCCTTCCAGCCTGTACGGTCCCGGTGCCCGCAGTGAGGAAGCACTGAACGCCGCCCGCGCCGCCGTGGCCCGCACCCTGGGCTGCAAGGCAAAGGAGCTGTACTTCACCTCCTGCGGCAGCGAGAGCAACAACCTTGCCCTGCTGGGCGCGGCCCGCACCCGTACCTTCGGAAAGGGCATCGTGGTGTCCGGCTTCGAGCACCCCAGCGTCCAGCGTCCGTTGGAGCGCCTTGCCGCCGAGGGCTACAACGTGACGGTGGTCAAGCCCCGCGCCGACGGCACGCTGGATATCAACGAAATGCTGGACCACGTGGACAAAAACACCATCCTCGTGGCCTGCATGATGGTGAACAACGAGGTGGGCACCCGCAGCGAGGTCGAGCGCCTTGCCGCCGAGGTCAAGCGCCGCAACAGCCGCACAATCGTGCATGTGGACGCCGTGCAGGCCTGGATGCGGGTGCCCATCAAGCTGGACAACATCGACACTCTCGCGGTGAGCGGCCACAAGATCCACGCGCCCAAGGGCATCGGTGCGCTGTACCTGTCCGACCGGCTGGTGCAGGCCTTCCAACCGCCATACCTCGGCGGCGAGCAGGAGCGCGGCCTGCGCCCGGGCACGGAAAATCTGCCCTATGCTATGGGCCTTGCCGCCGCAGCTACCCGCCTTGCCAAAACGATGCACAGCCGCGACACCGCCATGCGTGCGCTGAACCAGCGCCTGCGGGATGGGCTGAAAGCCTTCCCGGAGGTCGTCATCAACAGCCCGGCGAATGCGGTGCCGGAGGTGCTGAACTTCAGCGAGAACTGCATCAAGAGCGAGACCATGCTGGCATGGCTGGCGGAAGCACAGATCTATGTTTCCTCGGCCAGTGCCTGCGGCCGCGGCCAGCCCAGCCACACGCTGGCGGCCATGGGCAAAGACCCGCTGTCCATCGACACAGCCATCCGCGTTTCCTTCTGCGGCGACAACACCCCGGAGGATGTGGACGCCTTCCTCAACCGCTTTGAAGACGGTATGAAGCATTTACAGAAAATCAAAAAGTAATTGGAGAATATCTATGCATGAGATCATTATGGGCTATCAGGGCGAAATGTCCCTGAAGGGCCTCAACCGCAACCAGTTCGAGTCGGCTATGATGAAGATTCTGCGCTACCGGCTCAAGACCGTGGGCAAGTTCAAGGTGTACTGCACCCAGTCCACCTTCTACATGGAACCCGAGGAAGAAGACGTGGATATGGATCTCGCCTTCGACCGGGTGAGCAAGGTGTTCGGCCTGGCCGCCCTCAGCCGCGCCGTGGTCTGCGACAAGGACTTCGATACCATCTGCCAGACCGCCGAGGATTACCTCGGTGCCAGCCTGCACGGCATCCGCACCTTCAAGGTGGAAGCCCGCCGCTCCGATAAGACCTACCCCATGACCAGCCCGGAGCTGATGCGGGAGTTGGGCGCTTATCTGCTGGGCAAGCACAACTACCTCAAGGTGGATGTGCACAACCCTGACTTCAAGGTCATCGTGGAGATTCGCGATTACGGTGCCTACATCCACGGCCCCAAGGTGCCCGGCGAGGGCGGCCTGCCCGTGGGCACCAGCGGCCGTGCGCTGAACATGCTCTCCGGCGGCATCGACAGCCCGGTGGCGGCCTACCGCATGGCAAAGCGCGGCCTGGCACTGGACCACATCCACTTTGCTTCCCCGCCGTACACCTCCGAGCGTGCAAAGCTCAAGGTGAAGGCCCTTGCCCAGCTCACCAGCATCTACACCGGCAGCTCCAACCTGTTCGTGGTGCCCTACACAAAGCCGCAGGAGTATATCCGCGACAATGCGCCGGATGTGCTGTTCACGGTGCTGATGCGCCGCAGCATGATGCGCATCGCCAATGTCATTGCCAAGAAGCAGGGCTGCGAAGCCCTCATCACCGGCGAGAGTCTTGCTCAGGTGGCCAGCCAGACCGTCAAGGCCCTGCAGTGCACCGACGCCGCACAGGACCTGCCCATCCTGCGCCCGCTCATCGGCATGGACAAGACCGAGATCGTGGAGACGGCCCGCCACATCAACACCTTCGAGACCAGCATCCTGCCCTACGAGGACTGCTGCACCATCTTTACGCCCCCGCACCCGAAGATCCGCCCGGAGCTTGCCGAAATTCTGGAAGCCGAAGCCGCCATGCCCGGCCTTGCCGCGCTGGAAGCCGAAGCCGCCGAGAATGCGGAGCGCATCCGCATCCGTATCACCGATCAGGTAGAGTTTGAGGGGTGATTTGTCCATGACGGCAGAAATTATCAGTGTGGGCACCGAGCTTTTGCTCGGCAACATTCTCAACACCAACGCCCAGTATCTGAGCCGCGAACTGGCGGCGCTGGGCATCACGGTCCAGCGCGAGAGCACCATCGGCGACAACCACGGCCGCCTGGCCGATTTTGTCAACGAAGCCAAGCAGCGGTGCGATTTGTTAGTGTTCACCGGCGGCCTTGGCCCCACGGCGGATGACCTGACCAAGGAGACGGTGGCTGCCTGCTACGGCGACACGCTGGAATTCGACCCCGTGGAGTGGGAGAAGATCGTCGCTTTCTTCACCCGCACCCACCGCGAGACCACGCCCAACAACCGCAAGCAGGCCATGGTTCCGGTGCACGGCCACAAGGTCATCAACAACCACGGCACTGCCCCCGGTGCATGGTTCGAGCAGGACGGCCACTGTGCCGTGCTGATGCCCGGCGTGCCCCACGAGATGAAGGCCATGTGGGAGGAGAGCGTCCGCCCGCTGCTGATGGCCCGCCAGAACTGCACCCTGCACTCGGTCACCCTGCGGGTGCTGGGCGGCGAGAGCGGTCTGGAATACCGCGTGCGGCATCTGCTGGAAAACGCAAACCCCACCGCCGCCATCTACTGCAAGACCGGCGAGTGTGAGATCCGCATCACCGCCCGGGCAGAAACCGACACAGAAGCCGAAAAAATGTGCCGCGCCTATGCCACAAAGTTCTATGATCTACTGGGCGACGCGGTGTATGATGAGGATGTGGCCGGTCTGGAAGAAACGGTCATCCATACGCTGCAGGCAAGGGGCCTCACCCTCGCCACGGCAGAAAGCTGCACCGGCGGTCTGATCGCTCAGCGGCTCACCAGCGTGTCCGGTTCCAGCGAGGTGTTCGGCTTCGGCTTTGTCACCTACTGGGAGCAGGCCAAGGCAAAGATGGTGGGCGTGGACCCCGCCGTCATCGCCAAATATAACGTTGTGTCCGCCCCGGTGGCGGCGCAGATGGCACTGGGCGCTGCCGAGACGGCAGGTGCAGACATTGCCGTCAGCGTCACCGGCGTGGCAGGCCCCACCGGCGGCGACGCCGTCCGGCCTGTGGGCACGGTGTATCTGGGCGCAGCGCGCGGCGATACCGTCTATGTGAAAAAGCTGTTCGTCTCCCGCCCGGACCGCGCCATGGTGCGTGCCCGTGCGGCACAGGCGGCGCTGGAGCTGGCACTGCGGCTGGCACAGGGCAAGGTGCCCGCCGCTACGCAGGCGCTGGCAAAGAGTGCGCAGCACGATGACACCGCGCTGATGGCACTGGATGCATTCTTCCTCAAGGCAGACTAAATGCGGCCCCGGGCCGCGGGGGTGAAGCATTTGACACACGAAGAAAAAACACAGACGGCCTGCGTGCTGCGGCTGTTCGGTATGTCGGCGGCGGCGGTCCGGCAGGCAGCGCAGGCCTTTGCCGCCGAAGGTACGGCGGTGCGGTGCCGCAGCCGGGGCGCGGAAACGCTTCTGGCATTGCAGGCCGAGACGCCCGCCCAGCTGGAAAAAGCCCGGAAAGCCCTGCAGCGGCAGTTTGCCGCCCAGCTGTACGGAGAAGGGGAGACCACCCTTGCTGCTGCCACTGTGCAGGCGCTGGAAGCTCACAAAAAGCTGCTGGTCTGCGCGGACGCTGCCGCCGGGGCACTACTGGAAACGCGGCTGGAGACCGTGGCTGTGGCGGAAAAGGTGTTCGACTTTGGTGCCATGAGCTACGCGGACGAGAAAATTCGCGCAAAGCTGGACGCAAAGACCCGCCGGGTGAAGGGCGGGCCTGCCGCCATGGCTCTTGCCCGGGTGCAGGCCGTGCTGCGGCTGGTGGGTACCGACCTTGCTGCCGGGTGCGTGGAGCGCGCGGAGGACACCGTGCTGTTTGTGGGCAGCCGCCGGGGCTGCTGGGTGCGCACCGTGGCGGACACCGACACCCCGGCCCTCTGGCTGCTGGACATGCTGCGTCGGGCCGCGTGCGGTCTGCCGCAGGCGGCAGGGACAAGCTGGCAGAAGTATGGCAACGCCATCCCGCCGGAACATCTCACCGCGCAGTGCCTGCCGGATGCGACAGACGCCGCTGCTCCCGCCCCGGCAAAGCCGCCTCGCAAGCGGCATTTGCTGCGCAGGCTCTTGCTTCTCCTGCTCCTTCTGGTGCTGGCAGGAGCCGCCGCGGCATGGTACTACACCGGCGGCGACCTGACCGCTCTGCCGCAGAAGCTGCAAAGCCTTGGGGCCGACAGCCTGCCGCATTCCGGGGCAAAACTGATTTGAATCCCATACCATCCCGTACAGGTTTGCCGCCTGTGCGGGATTTTTTTGCAAAAGGGGCTTGCAAAATGCAGCAAAGATTGTTATAATTTTATCCGTTCTAGTACGCTGTACTAAAATTAAAAAGAATCAACGGATAATCGCAAGGAGAAAAGAAGTTATGAAACGAGCAGTATCCCTGATCCTCGCGGGCAGCCTGGCACTCAGCCTTGCAGCCTGCGGCGGCTCTGCATCCAGCACGTCCACCACTGCATCTTCTGCCGCAGGCACCACCCTCACCGGCAAGGGTGACGGCTTTGGCGGCGTCATCACCGCCACCGTTACCATGGAGGGCGACACCATCACCGCCGTCAGCTTTGACGCCCCGGACGAGACCGAGAGCGTTGGCGGCGCTGCACTGAGCACCCTTGCAGAACAGATCGTGGCTGCCAACGGCACCGAGATCGACGGCGTTTCCGGTGCCACCTACACCACCAATGGCTGCAAGGCCGCTGTGCTGAATGCGCTGGACCCGGAAGCAAACCCCTATGAAGAAAACGCCGAGTCTACCACCGAGTGGCCCACCGGTGCTGAACCTGTGGAGATCCCGGCAGGCAGCAACATCGTGATGGCATCCACCTACGGCCTGTACACCAAGAGCCCGGATTCCGCACAGGACGCCGTCATCAAGGCTACCCTGTACTGGGACGAGGACACCGACACCTGCTATGCCATCCGCTTCAAGGAAGCACTGACTCCCTGGGAAGACACCGGCAGCACCAGCGGCTGGGCCTGCGTGGAGGACGCAGACGTGCTGGCAAAGCTGGGCGACGCCGTGATCCCCTTCAGCGCACCGGCCACCGAGTATAGTGAGGCTGTGGAGACCAACTACGCCAAGTACATCCAGATCGGCGATATCGTCTGGACCGGCACCGAGGGCAGCACCGCCAACTGCGAGCATGCGATCGTTTACTCTGCTGTCATCGACGGCACCGAGACCACCCTGTTCGACTACTGCGCCACCGAGGAGGGCGGTCAGTGGTACCTCGACGCCACTGACGGCAAGGACTGCTACCTGCTGACCAGCGACGAAGCCGCTTCTTCTGCCGATGCTGCCAATGTGGCGGCCACCTACAGCATGCAGTATAAGGAAGGCGACGGCCACGGCACCGCTTTCTGGTCCAGCCCCATCACCTTCCCGGGCAACATGCAGCTGCTGAAGGAGTTTGCCGAGCAGACCAACTTCAGCTATGATTACTACGCAGACGGCGGCCTGACCCAGAACGCCGACGGTTACTGGCAGACAGCCGATGCTGTTTCCGGTGCCACCATCGCCGAGGGCTGCACTTATCTGGATATGCTCAAGACCCTGTATGACCGCATCCAGAACGGCGAGTACGAAAAAGCTGTCTGAGAATGATGCTTCCCTTTTGGCCGGGTTATGGTATACTGGTGCAAAGGGGAGAACAACATGGAAGACACGAAAGGCAGAATTTTAACGGCAGCAGCACAGCTGTTCGAGCAGCAGGGCTACCGCAGCGTATCCATGCGGGCCATTGCAGCCCAGTTGGGCATCAGTGTGGGCAACCTGACCTATCATTTCCCGCACAAGCAGGATATCGCCACGGCCCTTGCGGAACAGGAGCTGAAAACCATCATCCTGCCGGAAGAAGCCACGCTGGCGGCGCTGGACGGCTACCTGCGCCGCATGCTCATCTCGCTGGTGGATCACGCCCGCATGTTCGACGACCCGCTGCTGTTTGAAGACCTGCCAGGTCAGCAGCAGGAGAATGCGGCCCGCATCCATCGGTTGCAGCAGAACCTGGAACGGCTTTTCACGCAGCTGCGGCAGCAGGGGATCTTCCGGCCAGAGCTGGACAGTCAGACGCTGCAGGATGTGATCGACCTGATCATGTTCAGCCATGTGGGCTGGCAGCAGCGGGTGTCGGTCAGCCGTCAGGCCACCGACGCAGCTGTGGATGACATGATGCGGATGCAATGGCTGTTGCTGCGGCCTTATCTGACCGAAAAAGGCTGTGCAGAACTGGAAGCACTCGCCGTAAAGTGAACACAAAAAAAGCAAGACCCCGGAGGGCACTTGAACCTTCCGGGGTCTTGCTGTCTTTTAAAAAAATTACTGGTGATCTTTCAGCCACCGCAGGCCCATATAGGCGTAGGCCGCTGCACCTTCGTAGAGCACGCTGTCGTCAAAGCGCACCTTCGGGTGGTGCTGGCCGTAAATATAGCCCTCTTTGGCGTTGCCTGCCGAGATAAACATGCTCACGGTGGGCACCTCGTGGCTGACGAAGGCAAAGTCCTCGCTGCCGCCGCCGGGTTTGCCGCCGGTGATGGGGGTCATATCCATGGCACCGCGGCCCAGCAGTTCGGTCATATAGGTGAGGGAATCTTTCGCCAGCGGTGTATCCACCACCATGCAGGGGCAGTGGTCGCTGAACTCTACGTCAGCGGTGCAGCGGTAGGCTGCCGCCACGCCCTGCGCGATCTCGGTCATGCGCTGATGGATCTGTTCGCTCACCGCACCCTCGGGGTCCACTGTGCGGATGGTGCCCCACATGTCGGCCGAATCCGGGATGACGTTGGACGCCTTGCCCGCCTCGAACCGGCCCGTGGTGAACACGCCGAACTTGGCGGGGTCCAGCTCGCGGCTGTTGATCTCCTGCAGGGCAATGTGGATGTGGGCCGCTGCGGTGATGGGGTCGATGCAGGCGTTGGGCATGGAGCCATGGCCGCCCTTGCCGTGCACGGTGATGTGGTACTGCTCACAGCTTGCCATGGTGATGCCGCCGCCCGGCACCAGCACCGTGCCCACCGGCAGAGGCATCCCGGCCAGAACGTGGAACATGACAGCAGCATCCACCTTCGGGTTTTCCAGCAGGCCGCTGTTCAGCATGTCCAGCGAGCCCTGGAAAATCTCCTCGGCGGGCTGGAATTCCAGCTTCACGGTGCCCTCGATCTCGTCCTCGTGCTCTTTCAGCAGCTTGGCTGCACCCAGCATCATGGCGGTGTGCATATCGTGGCCGCAGCCGTGCATCCTGCCCGGCACCTCGGAAGCAAATTCCTCGCCGGATTCTTCCTGAATGGGCAAAGCGTCCATGTCGCCGCGCAGCAAAATCACCTTGCCGGGCTTCTTGCCGCCCGCCAGGGCCAGCACGCCGCACTTGCCGCAGTCCTGCGGGGTGTAGCCCATCTCAGTCAGGGCCTTTTTGACCAGTGCCTTTGTCTCGGGCAGGTCAAAGCCCACTTCGGGGTGACGGTGCAGGGTGCGCCGCCACTCCACCAGCCGGGGCTCCAGTGTTCTTGCCGTTTCCAGCAGTTTTTCCGGTGCGATCATTCCAAAATCAACTCCCATCAAAATGTTTTTCACAGAAAAGTTTTTCTGATGTTATTATACCTGCAGACAGTTTCATTTGCAATCTTTTTTACGGGCCGTGTCTTTCCTCTTGACAAGTTTTCGGCTTCTCACTATAATTAAGAAAATTCTTAATTAACCGTTTACTTAATTGCGAGGTGCACTATGACTGATCTTGAATTGCTCCATTTGATCACTGCCCCAACGCGGTATCAGCTTTTGACCCTTTTGCTGGAATATCATTACTGTGTCAAGGCTCTGGCCGCAAAGCTTGGCATCAGCGAACCTGCCGTCTCGCAGCAGCTTCAGGTGCTGAAAGACTGCGGCCTTGTCACCGGAGAACGCCTGGACTACCAGATGCATTACCGTGTGGACCGCACACGGCTGGAACAGGCGGTGCGCGCCGTCGCCCCCTTGCTTTCGGCCTGCCAGGTGCCGCAGAGCCGCCTGGAAAACTGTGCCTGCGAATTTGCCGGGACCTGCAGCCGGAGAAAGGCAGGGAAAAAGGCATGAGCATTTCCAATGACTATCTGATCACCGAAAACCCCCTGCGGGCTCTGATCCGCTTCTGTGCCCCTATGATTGCAGGCAACCTGTTCCAGCAGGCCTATACCATTGTAGATTCCGCCATTGTCGGCCATTACAACGGCGAGACGGCATTGGCCGCTGTGGGTGCTTCCTACTCTCTGACCACGATCTTCATCTGTGTTGCCATTGGCGGCGGCATCGGAGCCTCCGTGATCATCAGCCACCATTTCGGGGCCAGACGCTACGGACAGATGCGTTCTGCCATTTCCACTGCGATGCTGACATTTCTGGGCATCAGCGTTCTGCTTTCCGCAGTCGGGCTGCTGTTCAGCCGCCAGATCATGGCTGCACTGAACACCCCGGCGGATGCATTGGAGATCGCCGTGCGCTATCTGAATGTCTACTTTTATGGTCTGCCGTTCCTGTTCATGTATAATATTCTCTCTGCCCTGTTCAACGCATTGGGAAAATCCCGCATCCCGCTTTACTTTCTGATCTTTTCTTCGCTGCTGAATGTTGCGCTGGACTGGTACCTTGTGGCGGTGCAGGGGGCCGGTGTTCTTGGCGCTGCTTACGCCACGTTCCTTGCTCAGGGCATCGCAGCGGTACTGTCGTTCCTTGTATTTTGCCGGGAACTCCGGCAGTATGAGGGTGCTTCCGACGGGCTGTTCCGTCAGAAAGAGCTTTTGGCCATGGCCCGGATCGCACTGCCCTCCATCTTACAGCAATCCACGGTCTCCATTGGAATGCTGCTGGTCCAATCGGTGGTTAACGGCTTCGGCACCCAGGTCCTTGCCGGTTTTTCTGCCGCCATGCGGATCGAATCCCTCTGTGTCGTTCCCATGTCCGCCATTGGCAATGCCCTTTCCTCCTACACTGCACAGAACCTTGGAGCTGGCAGGGCTGACCGCGTCACCCAGGGCTACCGGGATGCAAACCGGATGGTCCTTCTGATCGCTGTTTTCCTCTGTGCGGCGCTGGAACTGTTCCACTCTCCCATCATCGCTCTGTTCCTGGACCAGGCTCCCTCGGCCCAGACGGTTGCCACCGGCGAAAGCTATCTGCGGTTCATCGGCTTTTTCTTCTGTCTGATCGGGTTCAAAATGGCCGTGGACGGAGTCCTGCGGGGTGCCGGAGATGTCCGGATGTTCACCATTGCCAACCTTGTCAACCTGGCCATCCGGGTGCTTCTCTCCTGGTTCGGTGCTCCGATCTGGGGTGTAGCCGTTGTCTGGTACGCCGTGCCCATCGGCTGGCTTGCGAACTTCTGCATTTCCTTTGCGCAATACCGCACCGGAGCATGGCGTACCCAGAGCCTTGCTCTCTGACTGCTCTTTCATACACAAAGCCCCCGGAATGGACTGTTTTTGTCCATTCCGGGGGCTTTTACAGATTCTTCTTTAGTTTTCTCCGGTGTTGGCTCCATCCGGGTGGTACTTGGCGCAGGTGCACTTTTTCCACTTCAGGCCGCTGCCGCAGGGGCAGGGGTCGTTGCGGCCGATCT
>OLWA01002862.1_pt1 | contig 14281 bp, 10 predicted proteins | sample 1673251 | NCBI WGS metagenome assembly OLWA01 (sample SAMEA3178937, study PRJEB25190) | human gut metagenome | biome: human gut; feature: human-associated habitat; material: faeces | place: Austria | collected 2013
AACAGATGATTATAAAACAATTGAAAATTTAAAAATTGTAACAGAAATCTTAAATGCAAAAAGAAATTTAGGATTTGGTTTATTCTGTATAACAGATAATATGTTACATTTACCAAATGAATGTCAATTATTTATAAATATTAATGGACATAATGGAAGTTTATTTGAAAATCAAATAACAGCAACAACAAAGAAAGAATTTTATTTTGACACATCATTTACATTTTTCTTTGAAAATATTGGTCAAAGATTATCAAATATACCAATAAGAGTTAATACAGCATCAAAATTCTCATTACCTGAAACATATACATTTCTAGAAATGTATGATGCTGGAAGAATTGAACAATTGAATATATTACAAAGATGGATGACAAATGATTCAACAAAATCATTACAAGCACCAATAGGAATAGATACAAATGGAATGCAAATAGTGCTTGATATACACGAAAAAGCACATGGACCACATGGTTTAATTGCAGGAAGTACAGGATCTGGTAAGAGTGAATTTATAATTACATATATTTTATCATTAGCAGTAAACTATCATCCAAATGATGTATCAATGATATTGATAGACTATAAAGGTGGTGGATTAGCAGGAGCATTCCAAAAAGGAAATGTAAAATTACCACATATAGTAGGAACAATTACAAACATTGATAAAGTTGGATTACAAAGATCATTAGTATCTATACAAAGTGAGTTAAGAAGAAGACAAATAAAATTTAATCAAGCAAGAGAAAAAACTGATGAAGGAACAATTGATATATATAAATATCAAAAATTATTTCATGATGGTGTTGTAAAAGAGCCAATTCCACACTTATTAATAATATGTGATGAGTTTGCAGAATTAAAACAACAACAACCAGATTTTATGGACGAGTTAATAAGTGTTGCCAGAATAGGACGTAGTTTAGGAGTGCATTTAATATTAGCAACACAAAAACCAGCTGGTGTAGTAAATGATCAAATTCGTAGTAACAGTAAATTTGGAATCTGTTTAAAAGTTCAAGATAGACAAGACAGTATGGATGTTATAAAAAGACCAGATGCAGCAGAATTAAAAAGAGCAGGACAATTTTATATACAAGTTGGAAACAATGAATATTTTGCATTAGGACAATCTGCATGGGCAGGAGCAAGTTATGAGCCATCAGACATAATAAAGAAAAATGTTGATAACTCAATGAAATTTGTATCAAATATAGGATCTGTAATAAAGAAAATAGATGATACAAAAAGAGCTCCAGTAAAAAAAGATGGAGAGCAATTAACAAATATAGTAAAATATATTTATGAATTAGGAAAAAATGAAAATATTCATTTAAAACCATTATGGTTAGAAAATATACCAGAGATAATAATGTTAGATAAAACAAAAGAAAAATATAAAATAGAGAAAAAAGAAAATGAAGTAATACCTGTAATTGGAGAATATGATGATCCATATAACCAAAGACAAGGTCCAGTTGAACTAGACTTTAAGAAACAAGGTAATATAATTGTTTATGGAAATGCAGAAAGTGGTAAAGAAACATTAATAAGTACAATGGTATATGATATCATAACAACTTATACAGTTCGAGAAGCACAAATGTATTTGTTAGACTTTGGAAGTGAAGCATTAAAAATATTTAAAGATGCACCACATGTTGGTGATGTAGTATTAAGCACAGATGCCGAAAAAATTAATAGATTATTTGAAATGATTCAAAGAGAAATGAAAAGAAGAACAGAAGTATTATCAAATTATGGTGGAGACATCAAATTATACATAAAAGATACAGGAATTCCAATGCCACAAATTATAGTAGTTATAAACAACTATGAAGGATTTGTGGAAAACTATGGAGAAAAATATGATGATATATTACTTACACTATGTAGAGAAGGAATAAAATATGGAATAATATTTGTATTAACAGCAAGTGCTTATAATAGTGTAAGATATAGATTATCACAAAACTTCAGACAAAAGATAGCATTACAATTAAATAATGAAGATGATTTCTTAAACATAATAGAAGGTGTAAATAAGAAGAGACCTGCACATGTATTTGGTAGAGGTTTAATCAAATACAGTGATGTTTATGAATTCCAAACAGCAAGAATTTGCGAACCAGAAAGATGGAATTCATTCGTAAAAGATGAAATAAAGAAACTAAATTCAAAATATACAGAAAGAGCAGTTTCAATTCCAGTTTTACCAAATCAAATAAAAGTAGAAGATGTAAGAGAATTAGTTACACAATTAGATAAATTACCAATAGGTATATATAAAGCAAGTTTAGGACTAGCAACATATGACTTCAAAAATAATTTAGTTAATATTATTTCTGCTAAAAATGTAGATGTTGTAGCAGAATATATAACACATCTATATGAAGAATTTAATCTTTTAGAAGACGTGGAAGTTACAGTATTTGATTCAGAAGGAATTGTACAAGAAACAAGAAAAAATCTAAAATTAGATTACCAAAATTATTCATTAAAAATACAAAATAATCTAAAGAAGAACAAACACAATATATGTATTATTATAGGAATTGATAAGTTCTTAACAAATATTGGAACATCAATATTGCCAGATTTAAAGAAAGCAGAAGAATTAAAGAATTATACATTTATTGTAGTAGACAGTGTATTCAAATTAAAAAATCATGAATATGACGATTGGTACAAAGCATATATCACAAAAGATACAGGAATTTGGGTTGGAAATGGTATAAGTGACCAATATATTCTTAGATTAAATTCAAGTAACAGAAACTTAGTAAATAATTGTGGTGACAGTTTTGGATATTTAGTAAAACAAGAAGAAGCAATGCTAATAAAATTAATAGGAATGAAAGATGACGGTGATGACAATGGATAAAGTATTAGTAAAAGTTTATGTTCCTATGTTAGAAGGAATCTATGATGTATGGATTCCTTCTAACAAGAAGATATATGAAATAATTGTATTATTAGTAAAAGCAATAACTGAACTAAGTGAAGGTTGTTATAATCCATTAGAAATGCCATCATTATATGATAAAATAACAGCAGAAGAATATGACTTAAACTTAATACTAAAAGATACAACAATAAGAAATGGAACAGAAGTAATATTAATATAAATTTAAATATTTGAGATTTTGAAAGGAAAAGGATAATGAAAACACTAAGAGAAGATAATATATATCAAGATGATTCAAGTGTAAATATCAATGAATTGCTACAAGAAAATAAAAAAGTAGTTTCATTTTTAGGTTCAAAACAAAGTGGAACAACATTTATTATAAATAATATAGCCAAAATAATGGCTAGAAGAGATATTGATGTAGCAATATTAGATATGACATCAAATAAAGACACATATTATATATATACTCAAAACAAAGAATCAGTAAGAGTTAGTATAAAAGATTGTTTTAAAAATTTAAGTGAAGGCAAATTAAATGGATTACATGTTGAAAATAAATTAACAGTATATACAGATTTACCTAACGAAAAAGAATATAGTGTAAAAGCAGAAAATATATTAGAAACACTATTGAAAAAACATCAAATAGTTCTTATTGATACAGATTTTTCTACAAATATAGATTATTTTACATATTCTCAACAAGTCTATTTAGTACAAACAATGGATGTTTTAACAATTCAACCACTAACAGAATTTTTATCAAAATTAAAATCTCAAAATGCTATAAATAGTGATAAAATAAGAATTATATTAAATAAGTATATGAGTTTGGATGGAATTACAGTAAAACAATTAATTGGAGGTTTAGCATTTTATAATGATCCTTCAATGTCTTATATGCAACAATTATTTGAGAAAAATGGTGTAAGATATACAACAATTTCATATGATCAAAATGCGTATGAAGTATATTTACAAGATGTTGCAAGATATCAAGTTTCAATAGATTATCATTCAAATGAATTTAGAATGCAATTGGAAAGATTAGCAGATGATGTTATAAGAGGATAAATTATAAAAGGAGGTAAATTATGGGAATTTTAGATGATTTATTTAAATCATTATCTGACTTTTTTGGAGGTTCTAGCACAGGTAGTGGAAGTAGTAGTACAAGCAGTAATACTATTTCAGCAAATTTAAATAAAATGGACGATATAAAAAAATCTGTAAAGAAAAAATACCAAACGATTGATGGAGAAAATAAATTAGTTGGTAATTTGTTTGGAAAATTAATAAATAATACAAATGAAATAATTGGTGAAGCAAATACCAAAAAAGAAAATACAAATTTAAAATAGATAAAGGAGGAGAATATGTTTGGATATATTCAAAGTTTTTGTGATGAAGTAATTAAAACTTTAAATGCTACATCAGGTCTCATGAAGGGTGATGTAGGAAGTTATAAAGCACAAGTCGAAACCCTTAAAGCACAAGCTGAGCAATTAAAAGCTAAAGCACAAGATATATTATCAAATCTTCCAATTATGAAAACAATTACTACTACAAGCACGGATGATAAAGGAAATCAAGTAGAAGATGAGAAACAAGTAGTTGATGATGCTGCAACTTCTGCAGCACAAGGCGAGGCAGCAACTGCACAAGCAGAAGCTGAAACAGCTACACAAAATGCTATTTCATTAGAAACATTGATTTCTGCATTATTAGCGCAATTAGCTAGTTTAGCAAGTATGATTTTAGGTTTCAATAATGCAAATGAAGCAGCTCAAGCAGCAACAAGAAATTCAACAAATTTGTTAGTTGCTGGAGCATCTATGATTGGAAAAGTAATTTCAGCTTTTAATGTGCCAGAAGCCAAAAATGTAGGAGATTGGGCAAAAGGATTTGGAAATAATTTATTAAAAAATTTTACAGGAGTAGATCTTTCTGATGGAATAGATACTGATGAAGTAAATAAGATAGCTGGAATAGTAGTAGATACTGGAGCAACAGTTGTAAGTGGATTTACAAGTATTGTAGTAAGTTCATTGGTAGCTTCGACACCAATAGGAGGAACAGTATTGGCTTCATTAGCTGTAGGGACTGTTAGGGGAGGAACAAATTTCTTGCTTAACCTTGGCAGAGATACAGCAGCAAAAGCTGTTTCAAAAAATATTGTAAGTGGGTTGAATTTCTTTGGAATTAAGGTTAAAGAACCAGAGAAAAAAGATGGTGAACATGAAGAGGTTGAGCTGGATGGTGAGAGTGCGGAGGCCGCAGCCACAGCAGTTAGTGGAAATCAATCGGAGCTTGGAAATGGAGATGCTGGATCTCAACAAAATGGAAAACCAGATAAGTCACCACAAGAAATTGCTGATGATATTTGGAAACATGGTTCTGCTACTTGGGGAACTGGAGAACAAAGAAAAAAGAATTTAAGGGATGCAGGATATTCAGAGGCTGAAATAAAAGAAATACAATCAATTTTAAATGGATATTCAGCAAGTGCTAATGCAGGAGGTTCTGGTGGAGCAGGAGGTTCTGGTGGAGCTAAACCTACTACTGAAGAAGAGATAAAAAGGGTTCAGGAAATTCTTAACAATTATGATCCAGCAAAATATGGAGATGATATTAGTTACTGGGAGGATAAATTAAATACTTTAAATCATAATAAAGAGATAGAAAGAGTTCAAGGGATTCTTAATAATTATGATCCAGCAAAATATGGAGATGATATTAGTTACTGGGAAGATAAATTAAATAATTTAACTAATCCTAATAAAGAAGAAATAGAAAGAATTCAAGGGATTCTTAATAATTATGATCCAGCAAAATATGGAGATGATATTGGTTACTGGGAAGATAAATTAAATAATTTAACTAATCCTAAAAAAAAGAAATGAGAAGAATCTAAATTTATTTAAAAAATTAATCTAATATTGCAATATAGATAATATAAAAGGAGGTAAAAATGAGTTCAGAGGTAAGAGTAGATTATGAAAATATGCCGAGTCAATCAGATAACATAAGAAATACAGCATTAGAATTAAATGGTAGACTAACAGCAGTATACCAAAAAGTAACAGAAATGCATGCACATTGGTATGGAAAAAGATATAATGAATTAGTAACAAAATTTAATGAATTAGCACCACAATTAAATCAATTCTTAGAAGTAATAGTAGCAGAAGTTCCATATATGTTTGAAGGAATTGCTAATAACTTCTCTGAAGTTGATATACAACAAAATATAGCAACAGCTAGAAAAGAAAGTTATAAAAAAATTGAAGAAATTCCAGTAATAGATGATGTTGGAATGAGATACATTCAAGAAGAAGTAGCAAATGTTCAAACAGAAATATTATCAGACTTTACTTCAGCAAAAGAATTAATGGATTCTATGCAAAAAACTGTACAACAAATAGTACTTGAATGTGATGGTGCAGATGAATTTAGAAGACAATTTAGAACATTAACAAATGCTTTTAAACAAGTATTAGATAATGTTGAAGCTCAATTCACAGAATTAATGAATAAAGATAGAGAAGCAATAGAAACTGCTGAAAAATCAAATACAACAAAATAGAAGAAAAAGGATGAAGTAAAGAGTATATATTGCTTCATCTTTTATAATTTGATTAATAATAATAAAAATATAATGTGAGGAGAAAAGCATGTTTGAATTTACAAAAAATGTAGCAGATAATCTTGTTAAAAGTTTAGAGCAAACTCGTAAAAGTATGGAAACAGAAGCACAAAATTATGAAGCAAAAGCGACTGAATATGAATCATTAGCAACAGATAAAGAAAATGAAGCAATTAGTAAAGAATCAGAAGCATCTTCAATAGATTTAAATCCTCAAAAAGAAGTACAAGACTATACAACAGATGAAGAAGGTAATTCAGTTCCAAATGGGAGTCATTGGGAAACAGATGAAGCAACTAAAGCACAAAATATAGCAACATATAATCAGTTACTTGCAGAGGCACAACAAGCAAGAGCAAAAGTTGCGGAATATAGAGCAAATGCAGCAAATTTGAGGACCCTAGCTGGAAGTTTGAAACTTTTATCAGGAGATATAAGTGGTTCTATAAATAATTGGAACTTAGCAATAGAAAATTCAACTAAAGCAATTACACAATCTATAAATTTATTAAATAACGAAATTGATAGTATTAGAAGTGCAATATCAGCTTTTAATTTTAATATTCCAAAAGAAATTAATATAGGTAATTGGATTAGCAATATTGAAAATAATATATCAAATATTATAAATTTAGATAATTTTAATACTAAAATTCAAGAAGGATTAAATTGGCTTTATGAAATAGGAAAAAAGACAGGTGCAAAAATATCAAAAGGTTTTACTTCGGGAATAGTTGGAATTTTTGATGAAATAATTAAACCATTTATAACAGGTGCGAATCCATTAAAAAATGTTGTGATATTTGGTCTTGGATTAATTGGTATTTATACTGAACCTCAAATTGATCCTGCATATATTGTTGAAGATGAACGAATAGATAACGCAAAAAAAGAAGCAATTAATCTATATGTTGAATACTTAAATACACTTAATATTAGCGAAGAACAAAAGGAACAATATAGACAACTTTTTGAAGAAAAAATCCAAAATGTTTTAGTTTTAAAAAATGAGTATTTTGAAAGTCTTCCAGGAGTTAGAGCAAATACAATAATGGGAATGTATATTGGAAAATCTGGTGGAAAAGGAACAGGATATTTAAAAGAAGATTCTTTAAATGGAGAGAATTTGGTTAATATACTTATTCATGAAATTGGAGGACATGGTGTTGGAACTATGGGACAATCGAAATTAGCACAAAATGGTGGAATATATATATATGATATAACAGATATTAATAAAGTACCAAATAATCCAAGAATGAACATTGATATAGGTATTGAGGAAGCAGTAACAGAATATGTTACTGGAAAAATATGCAAAGAAAAAAATGAGGATTGTAGTTATAAATATAGTGTTGATTTACTAGAGAAAATGGTTAATTCAATGACAAAATATGGAATATGCGATGGAGATGCATTAGTATATGAAACTTATGTAGGAAATGACAAGAAATTATTAGAAAATAAAATTAATGAAATTCTTGGAGATGATTCTTCTGTTGAATATATGAATGAAACAAGAAAATTAAATTATTCTACAATAAATAAAATAATGGATGGAGCAAATGGCGGACAATCTGAATATAATGGATTTGATTTAAATGATATGAATAAAGTTGCAGAAGAATTTGATAGAAAATGTGTAGAATATGCAGAAAAAAATAAGAACTAAAAAAAGATATATATCATAAATTAACAAAATTTTATGATATATATTCTTTTTTTTATTTAAAAGCATAAAATCAAGAGAGGTGATTTTATGCCAATATCATTATCAAGCAAAAAGAAAATGAGAAATGGGTTATTTGTAGTAATAATAATAATCTTATTATTAACAACAAGATTAGGATATATCCAATTAGTATGGGGGGCAGAACTAAACAACCGAGCATCAAGTCAACAATCACAAAGCAGAAAAATAACAGCCAAAAGAGGAACAATATATGATGCAACAGGAAAATACGAATTAGCAGTAAGTTCAAGTGTAGAAGCAGTAACAATAAATCCAACAAATATATCCAAAGAAAACAAAGAAAAAGTAGCAAAAGCATTAAGTGATATATTTGAATTAGATTATGAAAAAGTATTAAAAAGAGTAAATAAAAGAAGTTCAATAGAAACAATAGTAAAACAAGTAGAAAAAAGTAAAACAGATGAATTAAGAAAATGGATGGAAGAAAATCAAATAACAACAGGGATAAATATTGATGAAGATTCTAAAAGATATTATCCATATGGAGACTTAGCAGCACAAGTAATCGGATTTTGTGGAAATGATAATCAAGGATTAGACGGGATTGAAGCAAAATATAATGATGAATTAAAAGGAACAAATGGAAGAATAGAAAGACAAACAAATGCTGCAGGAGAAAGTCTTGGAGACGAAGAATATATTTCAGCAATAGACGGAAATAGTTTAATATTAACAATAGATATGACAATACAATCAATTGTAGAAAAATATTTAGAAGAAGCATGTATAGACAATGTTTGTACAGATGGAGGAAGTATAATAGCAATGAATCCAAAAAATGGAGATATTTTAGCGATGGCAACATATCCTGCATATGACTTGAATAGTCCATATGAGCCACATACAGATGAACAAAAAGCAGGATGGGAAAATCTAGATTCACAAGATAGAACAACTGCTATGCAAAAAATGTGGAGAAACAAAGCGATATCAGATACATATGAGCCTGGTTCAGTTTTTAAAACAATAACATCATCTGTCGCATTAGAAGAAGGAATTGTAACAGACATAGATAAGCAAGGACAATTTTGTTGTACAGGAGGAATTGAAGTTGCAGGAGTAAGAATAAAGTGTTGGAGATATTATAGACCACATGGATCTGAAAGTTTAAGATTAGCATTAATGAATTCTTGTAACCCTGTATTTATAGGATTAGGGCAAAAAATAGGAGTAACCAAATATTATGAATATTTAAGAAAATTCGGATTGTTTAATAAAACTGGAATAAAATTGCCAGGAGAAGCAAATAGCATATTCATAAAAGAAGAAAAAGCAGGCCCTGTAGAATTAGCAACAATTAGTTTTGGGCAAAGATTTGAAATAACACCATTACAAATGATAACAGCTGTTTCAAGTATTGCAAATAAAGGAACATATATAAAACCGAGAATAGTAAAAAGTATTATAAATAGTGAAACAGGTGAAAAAACAGATATGCCAATTGAAACAGGAGAACAAATAATTTCGAAAGAAAATGCTGAAAAAGTATTAAGCATGATGAACAGTGTTGTATCAGAAGGAACAGGAAAAAATGCAAAAGTAGAAGGATATCAAGTTGGTGGAAAAACAGGAACATCAGAAGATGGAGTTAATACTGGAAAATATGTTACGTCATTTTGTGGTGTCGCAAATACAGATGATCCCCAAATAGTACTTTTAATAACTTTATATAATCCAACAGGAGAAGGTGGACACCAAGGTGGTGGAGTTGCAGCTCCTGTTGGAGGAAAAATTTTAAGTGAAGTTTTACCATATTTAGATAGCAAGGCTGATATTGACAAAATTATGTAAATGTGCTATAATAATAATATCTTGAGTTCTTGCACAGAGTAACTTTAGAAGTTTTGTAAATTTCTGGGGGGCTGTGCAAAACCTCCAGACAATTATGGAGGTGCAACTATGATGCACAACAACATGTCCGGCCGTAACTTTATGAACGCTGAGACCGCCAAGTTTACTGGTGCTGTCCTGCTGGTTACGGAGATCTACGCACTGCTCGCTAGCCTTGTTACAGGCCTGGAGTACATCTTCGCGATGATGTTCATGAACCAGTTCGCCTACTATGCGTCTGGCAAGCTGCTGGATGGCAGCAAGTATATCCACCTGCTGACCGGTATTGTCTATGCTGATGGCGTGGCTAAGGATGTAGTCCTTGTCTCCGCTAAGCTGTTTGTCCTGGTAGCGGTCCTCGATATCTTGTACGTTTTCGTGAAGACCAAGTGGCTGAAGCACGCCAAGATCAAGGTCTTTTCTGAAAACACTGTTGTGATGGCCTTTGCAGTTATTTCTTCTGCGGCATACAGCTGGAACATGCTCCTGGAGAGTAGTACCCTGTATCTGCAGCTGAACAAGCCGGCGACTCTGTTCACTGGTTACTGCACCCTGGCTATCTACTGGGCACTCCTGTTCGTTGTGTTCGTTGGCTTCTGGAAGGCGCTGCTCTTTTTCCGTAACAAGAAGAAGGCTTCTCATTCCTAAAGCAAAGTTTGATTGGCAGAAATGCTAAGATAACTTAATGGGAAAGCGTATATCACATTTTTGTGGTATATGCTTTCTCGTTTTTTTATAAAAATTTTCTTGTTTGTTTTATTATATATGGTAAAATAAATAATATAATTGAATAAGAATATTTTAAGAAAGGAAAATTTAAATGATTAAATTAGGAATAATATATGGAGGGATTTCAACTGAACATGATGTATCTATAATGTCAGCGAAGTCTATATTAGAAAATTTAAATAAAGAAAAATATGAAATACATGAAATTTATATAAATGAATATGGAAAATGGTTTGAAATACAAAATGGAGAAAAAGAAGAAATATATAATTTAATATGGATATTAAAAGAATTAGATATAGTATTTCCTGTTTTACATGGGATTGGAGGAGAAGATGGAACAATACAAGGAATGTTAGAAATGTTAAAAGTTCCATATGTTGGATGTGGTGTATTAGCATCAGCAGTAGGAATGGATAAAGTATATACAAAATTAATATTTGAAAAAACAGAAATTCCTCAAAGCAAATATCAAGTTATTTATAAAAAAGATGAAAAATATTATATTAGAGAAAATGGAAATGAAGAAGAATTAAAAATTGAAAAAATAACTAATAGTCTAAAATTTCCAATATTTGTAAAATCATCAAATTCAGGTTCATCTGTTGGAGTAAAAAAAGCAAGAGATGTGAATGAATTAAAATTAGCAATAGAAAATGCAAGTCAATATGATAGAAAAATTATTGCTGAAGAAGGTATTGAAGGAAAAGAAATTGAATGTGCAATTCTTGAAGATGGCAATAATATAATTGCATCAACTGTTGGTGAAATAAAATCTGCAGAAGAATTTTATAGTTTTGATGCTAAATATAATATACCAGACTCAAAGACTATTATACCAGCAATGATAGGAAGTGAAAAAATTTCAGAGATTCAAAATTTTGCAATAAAAGCATTTAAGGCAGTGGATGGAAGAGGATTAGCTAGGGTTGACTTTTTTGTCGAAAAGGATACAAATAAAATATATATAAATGAAATAAATACAATGCCAGGATTTACTAAAATAAGTATGTATCCTAAATTATTTGAAGCTGATGGAATAAAATATCAAGATTTATTAGATAGACTAATAAATAATGTATTAGAAAAAACAAAAATTGACTTTACATAAAAGAAATGATATAATAGAAATAGTTGGAATTTATCCAAACAGAGTTGAAAGGAGAGATTTATGAAATAGGCTAAATTGTTGTATGCATTATATTTATAACGAAGGAGAGGAAAATGTAATGACTAACATTATGGAATGCACTCAGCGGAAGATTGGTGATACGGTAGAACTTAATCTTGATAAAGAAACTATCAAAGTTGATGAAGAAAACCAAATTATTTATTTTAAATTTGGTTGTGATGAAAATGGTGTAATGGAATATAAAGATCTTGGTTTTAAAGATGTTCCCAAAACACCAAAGTCTATCGTAGCACATCTTTTTAACAAAGATTTTTATACAACTGTTATTGGCATTGATGAAGATGAATATGGAGATCAAGTAGTACATTTTTCCAGAAAGAAGTATCTTCAGGAACAGATTGATTGCATTAAAGTGGATGATATTTATGATTGTAAAATCGTATCCATTGCACCGTTTGGTCTGTTTGCTGAAATCGCAGATGGTGTTGTATGTATGATTCACTGTTCTGAAGCATCCAAATCTACTATCAGAGACCTCAATACTTGTTTTAAAGTTGGTGACAATATTAAAGTAAAAATCATTAGTAAACTTTTTCAAAACGGAAAATGGAAAATTAATGCTTCAAGAAAACAAGCAGATAAAGGCATTGAACCTATGCTTGGAACTGTACTTCCTGTCACTATCACAGGTATTGCTGGATATGATGCATATTTTTGTGAAGTAACACCTTCGCAAAAGGGAATTCTTCATGCTCCTGTTTCTGAAAAGTTTGCTATTGGTGACAAAACATATGGTTACCTTATTGAGCATGCTGATGAAGGTTTTGTACTTCGAGCTTATTAAGTAAAACTTCTCAAACAGAGTTGAAATATATTTTCAGCTCTGTTTCTTTATATACATTGATTTTTTTTGAAAAATATTATATAGTAATAATGAAAAAAAGGATAAAGAAGGAATATACAAATGAAAGAAAATAAAATATTAATGCAATATTTTGAATGGTATTTAAGACCAGAAAATAAATTATGGAATAAAGCAATAGCAAATGCCCAATATCTATCAGCAATAGGAATAACAGATGTATGGTTTCCACCAGCATATAAAGGTGCAGGAGGAAAATATGATGTAGGATATTCTGCATATGATTTATATGATTTAGGAGAATTTGACCAAAAAGGAAGTATAGAAACAAAATATGGAACAAAAGAGGAATATATAAATGCAATAAAAAAATTACATGAAAATGGAATAAGAGTATATGCAGATATAGTATTAAATCATAAAATAGGAGCAGATGAGCCTGAAACCGTTTATGCAAGTGAAGAAGAACAAACAAACAGAAATGTAGATACATCACTTCCAAAAAAAATAACAGCATGGACAGTATACAATTTTAAAGGAAGAAATAACAAATATTCAGACTTTAAATGGAATTATAATCATTTTAATGGAACAGACTGGGACGAAAGTGGAAGAAAAAATGGGGTATTTCGTTTTAGTGGTAAGAAATGGGATCAAAATGTAGATGCTGAAAATGGAAATTACGATTATTTGATGGGAGCTGATATTGATTATAATAATCCAGAAGTTGTTGAAGAATGTATAAAATGGGGTGAGTGGTATGTAGAGACTACAAAAATAGATGGATTTAGATTAGATGCTGTAAAACATATAGATGCAGAATTTTATGATAAATGGTTAAAGATATTAAGAGAAAAATTTAAAAAAGAATTATTTTCTGTTGGAGAATATTGGTCAAATGATGTAAATAAATTACATAGGTATATAACAGAAACTCATGGACAAACATCATTATTTGATGTTCCACTACATTATAATTTTGAAAATGCATCAAAAGATGAAAATTATGATTTATCATATATTTTAGAACATACATTAGTAAAAGAAAATCCGTCAAGAGCAGTGACATTTGTGGACAATCATGATACACAACCAGGTCAAGCCTTACAAAGTTTTGTTGATGAATGGTTTAAACAAAGTGCTTATGCAATAATTTTATTAAGGGAGGAAGGATACCCTTGTGTGTTTTATGGTGACATATATGGAATTGAACATGATAACATAGAACCAGTAAATGATATACAAACACTTATAAGATTAAGAAAAGAAAAGGCGTATGGAGAGCAACATGATTATTTTGATCATCAAAATTATATAGGGTGGACACGAGAAGGAGATACAGAACATTTGCGTTCAGGATTAGCTGTTATTATGACAAATAGAGGAGAAGGAGAAAAAACAATGTATATAGGCTT
>OLWA01002868.1_pt1 | contig 14261 bp, 13 predicted proteins | sample 1673251 | NCBI WGS metagenome assembly OLWA01 (sample SAMEA3178937, study PRJEB25190) | human gut metagenome | biome: human gut; feature: human-associated habitat; material: faeces | place: Austria | collected 2013
TGCGGCTCGACGCGGCCTTGAAACGCTCCCAGAGCGCCTCCTTGTATTCGTTGGCCACGGGACCCGTCTCACGCCACTCGTCGTGGAGCTTCTGCAGCTTGTGGAAGGCCTCGACCACCGAGGGCTCGAGCAGCAGCGCCTCGGCCTGTTCGCAGAGGGCCACCTTCTGTTCGTAGTTCTTCTTCAGGTCGAGATCGCGCAGCTCCTTGTTGATCTTGATGAAGTTGTAGAAGTTCTCGACATGGAGGTTGTAGGTCTCCCACAGATCCTTGATATACTGCTGCGGAACGGGACCCGTATCGCGCCAGCGCTGCTGGAGCTCGCGGAACTTGGTGAAGGTATGGTTGAGCGTCTCGTCGGAATTGACCAGCTCCTTCAGCTCCTCGATGATCTGCTGTTTGACCTTGAGATTGGCCTCCTTCTCGGCCTCGAGGTTGGCGATGAAGATGTCGCGGCGACGGCGGTACTCCTTGAAAAGTTCCTTGAGCTGAATCTCCGCGCCGTCGACTGCGGGTGCAAAATCCTCCTCGGCACCGCCCTCCTCAAGGAAACGGCGGCGTGCGGCCTCGACCTCGGCGCGACGAATGCGGTAGAAGGCGATCTTCAGGGCCTCGACATCGCGGCGGATCGACTGCACGGGCTGCTCGTCGAGCATCCGAGCGAACAGTGCCACCAGCTCCTCCTTGCTCTTTCCGGCGAACTTCTCTTCGGCGGTGTTCTTCTCTCCGGCGAGCTGATCGGCTTCGGCCTCCTCGGCGGTTTCGTCGCCCAGTTCGAGACCGGCGTCGTGAGCGGCCAGAGCGGCCTCCTCATCGGCAAAATCGACCCGTACATCAGCCGGAGCGCTCTCCTCGTCGAAATCCGACACGGGTTCTGCAGCGGGTTTGATCCGCACACGCCGGGGACGCGAGGTCTCCTCCTCTGCGACGGTCGTCTGCGCCTCATCGGCCGGGCGCTCCGTGGTGGCGGCGGCAGCTTCGCCGGCCGGAGCGGCTTCGGTCTCGGGGCTCGCCAGCGGAGCCTCCTCAACGGAGGTTGCGGCAGTCTCTTCGGCGGAGGTTTGGGCCGGAGTTCCGGCAGGCGCTCCGGCATCCGTCACCGACGGAGTTGCCGCATCGGCCGGAGCCGCGGATTCTGAATGTTCGGAGGTTGCCGCGGGAGTTGCCGCGGGAGACGTCTGCGCATCTTCAGCCAGGGGGCTGACTTGCTCCTCGGGAGCAGAAAGTGTCGATTTTTCAGTAGCCATCACAGTAGAGGTTTTTGCTTCCCGACAAGCGGGAGTACATAAATCTCGCAAATATAACCATTTTATGCGGAACCCGAAAAAGAAATCGACAAAACCTGCATCAAGTCTCCGAACCCGGCCCGGCATACCCGATCCTTGCCCGGCGAAGATCCGATCCGTCGGAAAAAGCGGCGGCATTCCGGAAAAAAATTCGTAACTTCGCAAAATGAACCACCCGACGGCGGATTCCGCACCGCCGTCCCAGAATCTGACGACAATGAGCCATCGCATCCTGCTGGTGGACGACGAGGTCGATATCCTCGAATTCGTCCGTTACAACCTCGTCCGCGAGGGTTACGAGGTCTTCACGGCCCAGAACGGCGCCGAGGCGCTGAAGATGGCCGCCGAGTGCCATCCGCATCTGATCCTGCTGGACATGATGATGCCCGTGATGGACGGTGCGCAGACGTGCCGCGCCATCCGCGAAAACCCCGAACTGAAGGATACGATGGTCGTCTTCCTCTCGGCGCTGGGCGAGGAGGAGCAGCAGCTGGCCGGCTTCGGCGTGGGGGCCGACGACTATCTGACCAAGCCGATCAAGATGAAACTGCTGGTCAGCCGCGTGCAGGCGATCCTCAAGCGCATCGACGCCGAAGAGGCCCCCGCCAAGAACTCCTCTCCGGGGATCACCGTCGACCGCGAACGCTACATGGTGATCCGCGACGGCGAGGAGATCAGCCTTCCGCGCAAGGAGTTCGCCCTGCTCGACCTGCTCTACTCCTCGCCGGGCAAGCTCATCCCGCGCGAGGAGATCTACGCCAAGATCTGGGGCACGGAGGTGGTCGTGGGCGACCGCACGATCGACGTCCACATCCGCAAGCTGCGTCAGAAGATCGGCGACGAACGCATCGTCACGGTCAAGGGCGTCGGCTACAAGTACGAGCCCTGATCCGGCACGCGACGGACCGCAAGACGATGCGAATCGGAGCGCCGGGAAGAGCCCCGGCAAACGAAAACAGGTTAGGTTAAACAGGTTCAAGACATGACACAACAGGGAAAATACCGCCGGATCGTCATCAAGATCGGCAGCAACGTGCTGACGCGCGACGACGGACGTCCCGACACGACACGCATCTCGGCACTGGTCGACGAGATCGCCCGCCTGCACCGGGCCCGCATCGAGGTGATCGTCGTCTCGTCGGGTGCCGTGGCCTCGGGACGCAGCCTGCTCGAATCACGCGTCGGACGCATCGACACGGTCTCGGCGCGCCAGCTCTATTCGGCCGTCGGACAGGTCAAGTTGCTCAACCGCTATTACGACCTCTTCAACGAATACGGCATCGCCTGCGGGCAGGTGCTCACCACCAAGGAGAGCCTCTCCACGCGGCGGCAGTACCTCAACCAGCGCAACTGCATGGAGGCGATGCTTGCCGCCGGCGTGATCCCGATCGTCAACGAGAACGACACGATCTCGGTCACGGAGCTGATGTTCACCGACAACGACGAACTTTCGGGTCTCGTGGCGGCGATGATGGGAGCCGAGGCGCTCGTCATCTTGAGCAATATCGACGGCATTTACGACGGTTCGCCTTCGGACCCCGCCTCGCAGGTCATCCGCCGCGTCGCCCCGGGCCGCGACCTCTCGCAGTACATCGACACGGCGCGTTCCTCGCGCGGTCGCGGAGGCATGACGACCAAGAGCCGCATTTCGTCGCGCGCGGCGGGCGAGGGCATCGAGGTCGTGATCGCCAACGGCCGCCGCGACAATATCCTGACGGATCTGATCCTCACGGACCGCGACGTCGTATGCACGCGTTTCGAAGCGGCTCCCCGACCGGCTTCGGGGGTCAAGAAGTGGATCGCCAGCAGCGAAGGCTTCGCCAAGGGCGCCCTGCACCTCGACGCCGGGGCCGCCGCGGCCGTCTCGCAGAGCAAGGCCGCGAGCATCCTCGCCGTGGGCGTCACGGCCGTCGAAGGGGATTTCGAGCGCGACGACATCGTACGCATCCTCTCGCCCGAAGGCGCCCCACTGGGCGTGGGCCGCATCTCGTGCGACAGCGCGACGGCCCGCCGCAACCTCGGCCGCAAAGGTCTCAAACCGCTGATTCACTGCGATTACCTATATCTGGAATAAAAATGGAATACGATACGATCTTCGCCGCCGCCCGGCGCGCCGGCAACGAACTGGCCCTTGTCGACGCCGGGCGATTGAGCCGCACCGTCGTGAAAGCCGCCGCCCTGCTGCGGGAAAACGCCGGAAAAGTGCTCGCGGCCAACGCCCTCGACCTGGAGGCGATGGACGCCGATTCACCCATGCGCGACCGCCTGCGGCTGACGGCGGAACGCATCGCCTCGATCGCCGCCGACATGGAATCCGTCGCCGGACTGCCCTCGCCGCAGGGCGAAACGATCGCCGAATGGACCCGTCCCAACGGCATGACCCTCCGCAAGGTCCGCGTACCGTTCGGCGTGGTGGGCATGATCTGCGAGGCGCGCCCCAACGTCACGGCCGACATTTTCTCGCTCTCGATGAAGACGGGCAACGCCTGCGTGCTGAAGGGCGGCAGCGACGCCCGCCGCTCCAACGAAGCCATCGCCGCCCTGCTCCGCGAGGCGCTCCGCAGCGAAGGCGTCGACCCGGCGGCCTTCACCCTGCTGCCCGCGGGCCACGAGGCTGCCGGAGCGCTGCTGAACGCCGTGGGTTACGTCGACGTGGTGATCCCGCGCGGCGGCGCGGGACTGATCCGCTTCGTGCGCGAAAACACCCGCATACCCGTGATCGAGACCGGGGCGGGCATCGTCCACACCTACTTCGACCTCGACGGCGATCTGACGAAAGGCCGCGCCGTGGTCTGCAACGCCAAGACGCGGCGCGTCAGCGTCTGCAACGCCCTCGACTGCCTCATCGTCCACCGCGAACGGCTCCGGGACCTCGCGGAACTGTGCGACCCGATGGCCGCCGAACGCGTCACGGTCTACGCCGACGCGGAGGCGTACGCCGCACTCGAAGGCCGCTACCCCGCGTGCCTGCTCCGCCCCGCCGCGGAGGAGCACTTCGGGACCGAATTCCTCGACTACAAGCTGGCCGTGCGGACCGTCGGCTCCCTCGACGAAGCTCTGGCGCACATCGCCCGCTACTCCTCGCGCCACAGCGAAGCCATCGTCACCGAAAACGCCGGGACGGCCCGGGAGTTCACCCGGCGGGTCGATGCGGCGTGCGTCTACGTCAACGTCTCGACGGCCTTCACCGACGGCGGCCAGTTCGGGTTCGGCGCCGAGGTCGGCATTTCGACCCAGAAACTCCACGCCCGCGGCCCGATGGGGCTGCCCGAACTCACGACCTACAAATACGTGATTTCAGGCAACGGACAGACCAGAGAGCCATGACGGTCACGCCGCCGCCCGCCGTTTTCGCGGCATCCCGCCGCGTTCCCGACTCCGCCCCGCGCGGGCGAAGCGGAGTCGCCGCGCACCGATGCATCCCCCGACGCCCCTCGCGGAAGGGAGACGCCGCCGCATGGCCCGGACGGCCGGCGCCAAAAGGTCCCGACCCATATGTGACAAAAATTCCACTTATTTCGGCAAATAATTGAACGATTCGTAATCATTTTTTGCTTAAATTTGCACATCCGTAAAATAATACATATATTTAAATTATGATTCGTGAACTTTTCGCCGTGGGCCTGGGAGGCGCCGCCGGAAGCATCGTCCGCTATATGCTCTCCGTCTGGCTGCTCGGAGGGCACACGTTGCTGGGTTTTCCGGCCGGAACGTTCACGGTTAACGCCGCGGGATCGCTGCTGATCGGCATTCTGCTGGAGACCACGAATTCGGCTGCGGCAGGATGGTTGCTCATCGCAGGATTCTGCGGAGGATTCACCACCTTTTCGACCTTTTCGGCCGATGCCGTGCGGTTGCTGCGTGCCGGAGACTACGGGCCTGCGACAGCCTACATTGCGTTGAGCGTCGCGGTCTGCATCGCCTTCGCCGCACTGGGCATGTGGATCGGAGCGCAAATTGCACGCAATTAAAAATGAAAAATTAAGAATTAAAAATAACCTGCAACCCGGTTAAATCCCGGCTGAAATCCCGGTCGCGCTGCGACAAGCCCCCTCCGAGGAGGGGATTTAGGGGAGGGTTAGAATTGGATACGCGGCGGAACGCCGCGAATTAGATGGCTGAATTTGCCCGGGTCAGGCTTGTAAACGACGCCAAAGGCGGCGACAACACCGCCCGGAAGCACAACGACGAAGAAAAAACGTAAACAACCGGATTGCAACCCTAAAGCGAATGAAACGTACGCCATCTCCCTCCCCGAGGGAGGGCCGGGGTGGGGTCAGGCTTGTAAACGACGCCAAAGGCGGCGACAACACCGCCCGGAAGCGCAACGACGAAGAAAAAACATAAAAACTTAAAATAGAAGTTATGGTAATTCTGGTTTTAAACTGCGGCTCCTCTTCGATCAAATATCAGGTGATCGACATGGAGGACGCGTCGAGCAAACTGCTCGCAAAAGGCATCGTGGAACGTATCGGCCTCCCGGAAGGCGACCTGACCCATAAACCCGTCGGCAAGGAGCCGTTCGAGCTTCACCAGCCGATTCCCGACCACACGACCGGCATCAAGCTCGTGCTCGACGCCCTCACCGACCCCGCCCACGGCGTGATCGCGTCGCTCGACGAAGTGAAGGCCGTCGGCCACCGCGTAGCCCACGGCGGCGAGTTCTTCCCCGAGAGCTGCATCGTCACCGAGGACGTCAAGGCGAAGATCCGCTCGCTGTTCGAGATCGCCCCGCTGCACAACCCCGCCAATCTCGAAGGCGTGCTTTCGATCGAAAAGGTCCTGCCGGGCGTGAAGCAGGTCACGGTGTTCGACACCTCGTTCCACCAGTCGATCCCGGCGGTGAATTACATGTACGCCCTGCCCCACGCCTATTACGAGAAATACCGCGTGCGCAAGTACGGCTTCCACGGAACCAGCCACAAGTATGTGGCCAAGGTGGGCGCCGAACTGGCCGGACTGGATTTCCACAACTCGCGGATCATCACCTGCCACATCGGCAACGGCGGTTCGGTGACGGCGATTCTCAACGGCAAGTCCTACGACACCTCGATGGGCTTCTCGCCGCTCGACGGCCTGGTGATGGGCACGCGCTGCGGCCAGGTGGACGCCAGCGCCATCACGTTCATCGGCGAAAAGGAGGGCATGAGCTACGCCCAGCTCGAGACGATGATGAACAAGAAGTCCGGCGTGCTGGGCCTGACGGGCATCTCGAGCGACATGCGCGACATCGACCACGCCTACGACGAAGGCAACGAACGCGCCATTCTGGCCCGCGACATGTACTACCGCCGCATCAAGAAGTTCGTCGGCGAATATGCCGCCGAGATGGGCGGTGTGGATCTGATCGTCTTCACGGGCGGCGTGGGCGAGAACTCGAGCGAAATGCGCGAATCGGTCTGCTCGGGGCTCGAATTCATGGGCGTCCAGTTCGACAAGGAGGCCAACCGCGGCACGCGCGGCGTGAACAAGATCCTCTCGAAGCCCGAATCGAAGGTCAAGGTCGCCGTCATCGCCACCGACGAAGAGCTGATGATCGCCACCGACACCTACAACCTGGTCAAATAGAAACAACGGATACAACAATCCCATAAAATCTCAAACATCATGATTCAGCATCTTACCGAGATCGTCGAAGAGGCGAGAAAACGGGGCAAAAAGCGCCTTGCCGTAGCTTACGGCCAGGATTCGCACACGCTGCAGGCCGTCTACGAGGCCTACAAGGAGGGACTTGTCGAACCGACGCTCTTCGGCGACAAGGCCGTCATCGAACAGGTCTGCGCCGAAAACAACATCGACATCAAGGCCTTCAACATCGTCAACGAACCCAATGACGTGAAGTGCGTCCAGCAGGCCGTTGCGGCCGTCGTGGCAGGCAATGCCGACGTGCTGATGAAGGGTCTGGTCTCGACGGACAAGTACATGCGCGGAATCCTGAACAAGGATGCCGGCCTCTTCCCGCCGAAGGGCGTCCTGAGCCATGTCTCGATCATCGAAATGCCCTGCTACCACAAACTGCTCATCATCTCGGACGTGGCCGTTATTCCGCTACCCGACTTCAAGCAGAAGATGAAGCAGATCGGCTACCTGGCCCAGACGGCCAAGCTGCTGGGCATCGACTGCCCGAAGATCGCCTGCATCGCCCCGTCGGAGCAGGTGCTCACGAGCGTGATCTCGTCGACCGAAGGGGCTATTCTGGCCAAGATGGGCGACCGCGGCCAGCTGGGCAACGTCATCGTCGACGGCCCGCTGTCACTCGACGTGGCCCTCTACAAGGATGTCGCCGAACACAAGAAGGTCAAGGGTTCGTCGGTGGCCGGCGATCCGGACTGCCTGCTCTTCCCGAATCTCGAGTCGGCAAACGTCTTCTTCAAGAGCGCCACGCACCTCTGCGGCGGCGAACTGGCCGCCATGGTGATGGGTACGAACGTTCCCTGCGTGCTGACTTCGCGCGGCGATACCAGCCTCACGAAGCTTTACTCGATCGCACTGGCTTGCCTGGCCGTGAAGAAATGACCTTTGCGGCGGGATAGCCGCACCTAACCTGACTGAACCGAGAACTTTATGAGCTACAAAATCTTAGCGATAAATCCCGGCTCAACATCCACAAAGGTCGCTCTTTACGAGGAAGAGCGGCCTTTGTTGGATTTGACGCTGCGCCACTCGACGGAGGAGCTGCAACGCTTCACCGATGTCATCGACCAGTTGGATTGGCGGAGAGGATTGATACTTTCGGCCCTGCGCGAAGCGAACTTCCCGCTGCGCGAACTGTCGGCCGTCATCGGCCGCGGCGGACTGATCCGCCCGATTCCGGCCGGAGTATACGAGGTGAATTCGCGGATGCGCTACGACCTGCGCAACGCGACGATGAAGCATGCCTGCAACCTGGGCGGGCTGCTCGCAGCACAAATTGCACACATGGCCAAGGTCAAGGCCTACATTGCCGATCCGCCCGTGGTGGACGAAATGGACGACACGGCCCGCATCACCGGCATGCCGATGTGCCCGCGCAAACCGATTTTCCACGCCCTGAATCAGAAGGCCATCGCCCGTCTGCACTGTGAAAAGAGCGGACGGATCTACGAACAGACCAATCTGATCGTGGCCCACATGGGCGGCGGCATCTCGGTCGCCGCACACCGGCAGGGTCGGATCGTCGACGTCAACAACGCGCTGGACGGCGACGGGCCCTTTGCTCCGGACCGGGCCGGGAGTATCCCGTCGAGCGAACTGATCAAAGTCTGCTTTTCGGGGCAATACACCCGCGAGGAGCTGCTGAAGTATGTTTCAAGCAAGGGCGGACTGGTCGCCTATCTGGGTACGAACTCCGTGATCCAGGTCATGGAACGCATCGACAAGGGCGATCAACGAGCCCGCAAGGTGCTGGATGCCATGTGCTACAACATCTCGAAACAGATCGGAGCCATGGCCGCCGCCCTCGAAGGGCAGGTGGACGGGATCCTGCTGACGGGCGGCATCGCCTACAACGAACCGGTCGTGGAGTACATCCGCAACCACTGTTCGTTCATCGCGCCGGTGACGGTCTATGCGGGCGAGAACGAACTCGAGGCGCTGGTGCAGAACGCACTGGTCGTCCTGCGGGGGATCGTCACACCGAAGGTCTACAAATAGCGGGAGACAAAAATCGCAAACAAATGGAAGACGGATCGCCTACGACTTGTGGGCGATCTGTTTTTTGAGGATGTCGCACACCTCGTGGAAAGCCTCGAAACGAAACAGCGCCGATCCTCCGACATAGAAGACAAAACCGACCACCAACTCTGCCAGCAGCCGCAGGATGTCGCTGCCCGGAATGAGCGACCCGACGCCGCGCACGACCAGCCACATCCCCGCCGAAAGAAGTGCCACGGGCAGCAGCGTACGCAGGAAGCGCCCGATCGTAAGGTCGGTGAAACGCAGCGTGGCGACAAAGTTGATCCCCATCTCGCAGGCGGCGATGGCCACCAGACCCCAGACTACGGCCATGACGCCGCGGGGGATTGTCACGGCGAAGATCACCGTCATGACCACCTTCTTGAGGATTTCGAGCCGCACGATGAGCGGACCGGCGCTCCGGGCCTTGAGGATGTTCATCGAGATGACGGCCACGGGCGAGAAGAGGCCAGCCAGGCAGACTACCTCGAAATAGGGCACCGTGGGCATCCACTCCTCGGACAGGAGCACGCCGAACAGATCGTGGGCCACGGCCGAGAGCCCCAGCATGACGGGAAACATGACGTAGGCGACGATCATCACCACCTGACTATAGCTTTCGGTGAGTTTCGGGAGGTCGTCGCGAATCTTCGAGAAGGCCGGGAAGGTGACGTTCTGCACGGCCTGCATGCCGGTCGTGGCGGGCATGTCCTTGATCTTGACGGCCTGGTCGAACGATCCCAGGGTCGAAGCCGGATAGAGCGATCCGAGGAAGAACTGCGGGATCTTGTTGTAGAAGTTCGAAATCAGGTCCGTAGCCATGAGGCTGCAGCCGAATTTCGACATTTCTTGCAGGGGCTGTCGCGAGAAGCGGCCCCGCGGACGCCAGTCGCTCAGCCACCAGAGGATTGCCGTGCGCAGCCCCACCGAAACGACCCGTTCGATCACCAGGCTCCAGATTCCCCACCCGGCCACGGCGAAGGCAATGGCGGCCAGTCCGCCGACGAGCGACGCGAGGAAGGTCACCTTCGAGAGCAGCGCAAAGCGGAACTGCCGGATGAAGATCGTGTTCTGCACGGCGCACAGAGCCGTCAGCGGCAGCAGCAGATAGAAGACCGGAGCGATTCCGGCGATGACCGGCATGTCGTACCAGCGGGCCACCAGCGGCGCCGTGGCCACCATCAGCACGTAGCAGAGCGTCGCAACGCTCATGTTGAACAGGAAGACCGACTTGTAGTCGGTATCCGAGGGGTCCTTGCGGCGGATGAGCCCCTGCGAGAAGCCGCCGTCGATGAGGACCAGCAGTACGGTGACGATGGCCGTCGGGATGGCCATGTAGCCCATGATCTCACGCGTCAGCAGGCGCAGGATCACGAACCGTACGGCCATCGTGAGGAGCATGGAACCGATCTTCTCGGCCATGCTCCACGCAACGCCCCGCGCGACCTTCTCTTTGAGCTCTCCGGCCAAGGTCTAACCGTTGTGACGGGCCTTGATCTCGTCGTTGCGGCGACGGATGTTCCGCACGTTGGAGATCTCGACGTAGGAGGCTCCGCCGTCGGGACCGAAGCTGCCGCCGACGATGGCCATCAGATCCTCGTCGTCGAGTTTGCGATACTGATCGATGAACTCCAGCGCATCGATCAGGAAGTGGTAGCGGTCCGAAAGCTCCTGATTGCGCAGAATGGGGACCACGCCGTACGAGAGGGCCAGAATCCGCTGGGCATGACGCGAGTAGCAGACGGCCATAACGGTCTTGCGGCCGCGGAAGGCGGCCAGATAACGCCCCGTGCGACCGGTTTTGGTATCGAGCAGTACGTACTTGATCGGCAGATTGGTCGAGGCCCGCACGGCCGAACGGGCCAGCTGGGCCGTGATTTCGTGGTTGACCGAGACCATGTTCATGTCGATCATCGGCTGGAAGTGCTCCTCGTCGCGTTCGATGGCGCGGGCCACGCGGGCCATCGTCTCGACCGACTCGACGGGATAGTCGCCCATGGCCGTTTCGTCGCTCAGCATCACGGCATCGACCCGTTCGTAGATGGCGCTGGCCACGTCGCTGACCTCGGCACGCGTCGGGCGCGGCGACTTGACCATCGAATAGAGCATCTGCGTGGCGATGATCACCGGACGCTTGGCGCAGATACACTTCTCGACGATGCGGCGCTGCGCATTGGGAATGGCCTCGGCCGGGAGTTCGACACCCAGGTCGCCGCGCGCCACCATGATGCCGTACGACGCCTCGATGATCTCGTCGATGTTGTCCAGTCCCTCCTGGTTTTCGATCTTCGAGATGATCTTGATATTGCTGTGGTGGGCGTCGAGGATCGACTGCACGGCCTGCACGTCGCGAGCCGAACGGACAAACGAATGGGCGATGAAGTCGACGTCGTTGCGCACGGCCCACTCGATGAAGCGGCGGTCCTTCTCGGTCACCGACGGAAGGTCGATCGAGACGCCGGGGACATTGACGCTCTTGCGCGAGCGCATGGCGCCGCCGACCACGAATTCACAGTCAAGCTCCTCGTCGGTTTTCGACACGACACGGATCTCCAGCTCGCCGTCGGCAATCAGCATGCGGGCGCCGACCGGAATGTCACGCACGATCGTGGGGACGTTCATGTAGACGACCTTGCGGGTGGTGAGGTCCGAACCGTCGGAGCCGCGAACGGCCACGCGGTCCCCGGCCTGGAAGCGGATGCTGTTGCCATATTCGTCGGCAATCGTCGTGACACGGATCTCGGGACCCTTGGTGTCGATCATGATCGGAATGGCGGGATTGACCCGATGAACGGTCTCGACGATCTTCGTGGCGCCCTCTTCGGTGACGTGGGCCGAATTGACGCGCACGACGTCCATACCGGCATCGAAGAGTTTCTGGACAAACTCCTCCGTGCAGCGGAAATCCGACATGGTGGCGACGATCTTTGTTTTTTTCATGCGATACATAGCGGTACTCTTTGTTTTTCGGTTATGACTTGCGATGCTCAACTATCGGGCCGACTGCAACAGCGCCTCGACGCCCAGCCGGTAGGAATCCAGGCCGAAGCCCATGATCGAACCCATGGCCACGGGGGCCAGCAGCGAGGTATGGCGGAACTCCTCGCGGGCGAGGATCGACGAGATGTGGACCTCGACGACCGGCACCCGCACGGCCGCCACGGCATCGCGCAGCGCCACCGACGTATGGGTATAGCCTCCGGCATTGAGGACCACGCCGTCGAAGCGGCCGTCGGCCTGCTGGATCGTGTCGATGAGAACCCCCTCGTGATTCGACTGCCGATACTCGAACTCGACCGCCGGATAACGCCTGCGGAGTTCGTCGTAGAAGCTCTCGAAGGTTTGCGTGCCGTAGACGGCAGGATCGCGGTGTCCCTGCAGATTGAGATTCGGGCCGTTGAGAATCAATATTTTCATGTGTCGTAGGGTTAAAAATCCGAACGCCTCGCCGTATGACGGGCAATTCGGTAACAAAGGTAGTTATTTTCGCCGAAAAATCGGTATCTTTGCCCGATTGCCACCACAAAAACATGACCGAATTCGGATTCATCGAACAGATACGCCGACTTTTCGCCACGCTTCCCGACCAGGGATTCGAGGGCATCGGCGACGATTGCGCCGTGCTGCCCGTCGACGGGGACGAGGCACTGGTCTTCACCTCAGACCTGCTGACCGAGGGGGTTCACTTCCTGCGCCATGCCACATCGGCCCGTGAACTGGGCCGCAAGTCGCTGGCCGTCAATCTGAGCGACGTTGCCGCGATGGGGGCGCGCCCCGCAGCGACGCTGCTCTCGATCGCCCTGCCGAAGGATGCCTCCCAGCAGTGGGCGCTGGAGTTCATGGAGGGCTACCGCGAACTCTCGGCACGCTTCGCCACGCCGCTCGTCGGAGGCGACACGACCCGCTCCGAGACGGGCATCACGATCAACGTCACGGCCATAGGCCGCGCCCCGATCGACCACCTCAAACGCCGGCGCGATGCACGTCCGGGTGACCGGATCTTCGTGGCGGGCGAACTGGGCGCCTCGGGGGCCGGGCTTCGGGAGATCCTCGCCGGGAGGCTTCATACGCCGCTGGCCGACGCTCACCGCAACCCCGCTCCGCAGGTCGACGAGGGGATCTGGCTCGGCGCCCGACAGGAGGTGCACGCCATGATGGATCTCTCGGACGGACTGGCCTCCGATCTGTGCCATATCCTCGACCTTTCGCACGCGGGGGCCGAGATCGATCTCGAGAGCATCCCGGTGGCCAGGGGATCGGATCTGCAGACGGCGGCCTGCGGCGGTGAGGACTACAAACTGCTGCTGACGGCCGCGTCCGAAGCGGCCGACCGCCTGGCCGCAGCGTTCCACGCCCGATTCGGCACGCCGCTCTACCCCATCGGCCGCATCACGACCGGCAACGGCCTCACCTGGCTCCGCAACGGGCAGCCCGAGGCACTCGACTGGCACGGGTTCACCCACTATTGACGTCCCCCGTCTCGCGCGTGATGCCCCCGCGCGGAGCGCCCGAAGCAGGCTCAAAGCCATCCCTTCGATCGGCTCCGATCCGTCGGATGCCTTCGAAAACAGCCTCCGGAACCAGCCTCCGGAACCGGCAAACAACCGGTTTCGACAAGCCCGCATTCCATCCGCACCGCCCCTGCCCGGGCAAGTCCCGTGGTTGGAAACCGCTCCAAAAGACGACCGGACCCCTCTCCGTCAGGAAAGGGGTCCGGTCTTATTTCAAGCATGCGGGGTGTTACTCTTCGAGAATGTAGACATCCTCGTTGCGCCGCTGCATGTGGTAATGTTCGCGGGCATACTCCTCGAGGTAGTCGTCGTAACGCAGCCGTTCGAGCAGCGTGCTGTCCTGCGCAATCTTCCCGACATAGAACTCGTGCTGACGCTCCAGAGCATTGATCTGCCGCTTGATCTTCACGGCATGGAGGGCATTGCGCCCGATCACGAAGACCGAGAACACGACGATGATCGCCGTCAAGACGATCCAGAAACGGCGCCCGAGTTGAATCTTCATCGGCCCTACGGAATGTGCATGTATTTGTGCGTCTGGATGGAGATGTTCCAGCGGGGATGTGCCTTGGCATACTCGACCAGCAGCGGCATCACCTCTTCCGAGCGGCTCCACTCAGGCTGCAGATAGAGTCGGCAGCGGCGTCGCACCCGGGCGGCATTCTGCTCGGCCCACGCCAGGTCGGCCTCCGATTCGATGATCACCTTCAGCTCGTCGGCCCGGCCGTAGGCCTCGTCCAGAGGCGGCTGCTGCCGCTTGGGCGAGAGGCACACCCAGTCGAACACCCCGCTGAAGGGGTGTGATCCCGAGG
>OLWA01002870.1_pt1 | contig 14259 bp, 7 predicted proteins | sample 1673251 | NCBI WGS metagenome assembly OLWA01 (sample SAMEA3178937, study PRJEB25190) | human gut metagenome | biome: human gut; feature: human-associated habitat; material: faeces | place: Austria | collected 2013
GCAGACCCCCACGACACCATGGTGAACGTTCTGGCCGCCTGCAAGAAGGTGGAGGACGACTGCGAGATCTTTGACATCTGAGAACAAGGGAGCAAACCCTCTCAGTCATCGCTGCGCGATGCCAGCTCTCCCGAGAGGGAGAGCTTTTATTATCCGCAGCTGTTTCGTGTTGAAAAAATCCGCAGTTTTCAACACTTTCCACCCGGTTTTCAACACTGTTTGCGGAAAATCCACAAAACAGACGGCTAAAAGTGCTTTTTCGCCGGAAAAACTGCGTGGAAAACCCGGGTAAAACCGTGGAATATCCATTTTTATGGGGGGAAAAATTGTTGAAATCCCCCGCCCGCCGCAGCGGATGCGGCCCAGGATCCCGCAAAAAGGAGAGTTTTGTATGAACAAAAAGCAGAAAAAGACCCTGTACCGCATCATCGCTGCGGTGGTGCTGGTGCTCATCCTCAAGCTGCTGCCCCAGTTCCCCACGCCGGTGGAGCTGGCGCTGTACTGCATTCCGTATCTGGTGGTGGGCTGGGACGTGCTGCGCAAGGCACTGCTGGGCATCAAGAACCGCCAGCCCTTCGATGAGTGCTTCCTGATGGCCGTTGCCACCGTGGGTGCCTTCGCGCTGGGCGACTACGTGGAAGGCTGCGCCGTTATCATCTTCTACCAGATCGGCGAGCTGTTCCAGAGCGTGGCCGTGGGCAAGAGCCGCCAGAGCATTTCCAGCCTGATGGATATCCGCCCGGACTACGCCAACATTGAGGGCGAGGACGGCAAGCTGGAGCAGGTGGACCCGGACGATGTGGTGATCGGCACGGTCATCGTGGTGCAGCCCGGTGAGCGGGTGCCCATCGACGGCGTGATCGTGGAAGGCGCTTCCGCCCTGAACACCGCCGCCCTGACCGGTGAGAGTCTGCCCCGCGACGTGCAGACCGGCGACGAGGTCATCAGCGGCTGTGTGAACATGACCGGCCTGCTGAAGGTGAAGACCACCAAGGAGTTCGGCGAATCCACCGTCTCGAAAATTCTGGACCTGGTGGAAAATTCCAGCATGAAGAAGGCCCGCGCCGAGAACTTCATCACCCGCTTTGCCCGCATCTACACCCCCGCTGTGTGCTACGGTGCTCTGGCGCTGGCCTTCATCCCGCCCATCGTGCTGCTGGTCCTGGGCCAGCCCGCCCGCTTTGGTGACTGGGTGTACCGCGCCCTGACCTTCCTGGTCATCAGCTGCCCCTGCGCACTGGTCATCAGCATTCCTCTGAGCTTCTTTGGCGGCATCGGCGGCGCTTCTGCCTGCGGCATTCTGGTCAAGGGTTCCACCTATCTGGAAGAGCTGGCCCGCACCGGCATCGTTGTGTTCGACAAGACCGGCACCCTGACCCAGGGCACCTTTAAAGTGACCGGCATCCACCCCGCAGAGGGCACCAGCGAGGAACAGCTGGTGGAAGCCGCCGCGCTGGCCGAGAGCTGGTCCAAGCACCCCATCTCCCTGAGCATCAAGGCCGCTTACGGCAAGGAAATCGACCCCAGCCGCGTCACCGACGTGCAGGAGCTGGGCGGCCACGGCGTCACCGCGAAGGTGGACGGCAAGACCGTCGCCGCCGGCAACGCCCGCCTGATGGAAAAGCTGGGCCTGAAGGCTCCCGCTGTGAGCGAGACCGGCACCATCGTGCACGTGGCCATTGAGGGCATGTATGCCGGTTATCTGCTCATCGCCGACATGGTGAAGCCCCACAGCGCACAGGCCATCCGGGGCCTGAAGAATGCCGGTGTGCGCAAGACCGTGATGCTGACCGGCGACGCAGAGCCGGTTGCAAAGACTGTTTCCGCAGAGCTGGGTCTGGATGAGTACCATGCGGGCCTGCTGCCGGGCGACAAGGTAGACCAGATCGAAACGCTGCTCGCCGCAAAGCGGCCTAAAGAGAACCTCGCCTTTGTGGGTGACGGCATCAACGATGCACCGGTGCTGTCCCGCGCCGATGTAGGCATCGCCATGGGTGCGCTGGGCTCCGACGCCGCCATTGAGGCCGCCGACGTGGTGCTGATGGACGACGACCCGGCTAAGATCGCGCTGGCCATGCGCATTGCCCGCCGCACGTTGCGCATCGTGTACCAGAACATCGTGTTTGCGCTGGCCATCAAGTTCGCCTGCCTGGTGCTGGGTGCTCTGGGCCTTGCCAGCATGTGGACGGCCATCTTCGCCGACGTGGGCGTGATGGTGCTGGCTGTGCTCAACGCCACCCGCGCCCTCTACACCAAGGACCTGGCCAAGAAGAACGAGCAGTAAGCCAGACGCCCGCCGTGGACGCCCGCTGAAAAGGCTCTCCCTTCGGGAGAGCTGGCGCGGCAGCGCCTGAGAGGGTTCCGCCCTATAAAACAAAAATCATCTGCAGCAAACTTTCTCAGGCTTTTGCCGGAGAAAACGCTGCAGATGATTTTTTTGTTTTATTTAATAGTAAGTGATTTGTGTTGTGTCGGGGAAAGCCGTCTTTTCAAAATTGCAATTTTTCGCAACTTTCACGCTTTTGAGTGCCGTACACGAAAAAAATACATATTCCTCAATTCTGGTCACACTTTCAGGGATTATGATCTCCGCAAGTTCATCACAGCTGGCAAACGCATGACCCTTGATCGTTTTTGCTCCATCCGGTATCAGAACAGAGGTGAGATGCCCGCAGAGGGAAAAGCTGTATTGGCCAATGTCATCCAGCAGGTCCGGAAGCAATACATCCTTCAAGTTCCCACAACCGTAAAAAGCATATTGCCCAACATTTGTAATGCCCTCATCAAAATATACCAGCTCGATCTGGTCCCGTACTTGCGCCCAGGGAACAGCACTCGCCCTGCCATAGCTGTCCATTCTGCCCGAACCGGAAATGTAAAGCACGCCGTCTTCCAGCGACCACTGCGCATCCTCGCCACAGCTGCCGGAAGCCACTGCCGCCGCGCTTTCCACGGCTTCGCTTGCACTGCTGCTTTCGCTGGCGCTGGCCGCCGGGGCGGCTTTGCCCTTGTTCAGCATGGCCACACCGCCCACACCGACACCCACGGCCACAACGGCCGCGCCGCCGAGGATGCCCAGCATCTTCCGGCGGGAGATTTTCGCTTCGGGCGCGGGCTTCTCGGCAGCGGCTTCGGCAGCCTTGCGGGCGGCTTCGGCCTGTTCGGCGGCGCGGCAGGTCTGCTCCTTTTCCGCTTCGGCGGCGCGGCGGGCGGCTTCCTCTGCGTCCCGTCTGGCCTGCTCCTGCTTGCGGCGCTGTTCCGCCTGAGCGGCAAACAGCACGGTGGTCTTGTCCGGGTCCTGCATTTCCGGCACCTGCGGGGCGGGCGCGGCCACCCGCTCGGTGCGGTCTTTTTCCGGCGCAGGGGCCGGGGCAGGCGGGACGTCTGCGGGCATCAGCCGCACAGTACGGTCATCGGCCGGGGCGGCGGGCTGTGCCGTTTCCACCCGCACGGTCTCGTCCACAAGAGGGGCCGGGGCAGGCGAAAGGTGCGGGTCAAAGGTGGCCTCCGGGTCTGCTCCGTCGGCAGGCGGGTCCTGCACCAGCTGGCCATTGCGCCAGTGCCAATCCGGCCCCGGCGTGCCAATGGTGTCGTTGAGGGGGTCCGGCCTGCCGCCGGGCGGGTCGATGGCGAGAGGGGCAGGCTGCGCCTGCGGCAGGGCTTCCAGCGCCTTGCGCAAAGCAAGCGGGCCGGCAAAGCGCTGGGCAGGGTCCGGCGCGCAGGCCTTGCACACCAGCTGCCCCAGCGCATCCTGTGCGCCGGAGGGCAGGGGCAGGGCCTCGCCCGCAAGCCGCCGGGCCCGGGCCTGCTCTGCCGCCGAGAAGGTGATGGGCTGAGGGTAGGGCGGGTAGAAGGGCATCCGGTTCGCGTTCAGCAGCTGGTACATCACAAGGCCGAGGGAGTAGATGTCCACGTTGGCGGTGTATTTCTCGCCGCGGAACACCTCCGGGGCCATGTAGTTCACGGTGCCTGCCCGGGTGGACGCGCCGGTGGAGGCGCTGGCGATGCGGGCCACGCCGAAATCGCCCAGCTTGTAATCGCCGGTGTCCGAAATAAAAATGTTGGCGGGCTTGATATCCCGGTGGATGATGTTGTACTGCCCGCACACTTCCAGCGCGCGGCACAGGTCGGTGCCCAGGCGGATGACCTCGGCCCGGGTGAAGGACTTGTTCTGGCGCAGTGCGTCGTTGATGGGCCGGAGCAGCTCCATGCGGATGAGGATATCCCACCCGATGCCGTCCTCATGGGGGATGATCTGGTGGTCCTCATAGCTCACGATGTTGCTGTGGCCCTTCAAGCGGCTCATGAGGGCGATCTCGCGGTTCAGCTCCTGCACATAGTCGCGGAAATAGGTGGATGCGCCCTCGCGGTCCATGCCGGCTTCCAGCACCTGCTCATACTCGCTTTTGTCCGCCGGGATGGTGATGGCCTTCAGCGCGCCGGTGAACACCATGTCGAAATCCCGGCGCTCGATCTCGAACACCTTGCCGTAGCTGCCCGCACCGATGAAACGCTTGATGTGCCAGGAGCCGAAGAAGGGCTCGTAGCGCTTATAGTATTCGTTGTCCATGATTCATTCTCCTCGCTGTGCAGAGATTTCTTCTGCTTGCAGTCACTTTTAGCCAGTTATTACGACTGTTATTGTTCTGCCATCCGCCAACCAGCCGGTCGCCACGCCAATCTCCGTGCCACTTCCGCATACAATATAGTAGTCCGAGGACGCGGTGTTGTTTCTTTCTTTCCATCGCTGTGTGTCAGATACCGTAATGCTTCCCGTTGTAGAAACATAGCCAAGACTTCCCCGCGCAGTACGCGTCGGCCCCATATCTTGCTGGTTCAGCTTATTTCTGGTTTCTTGATCAATTTCACCATTGTAATATTGCTGGTGATTCTCCATCACTTTTTGCGCGAGTGCTGTCAGTGTCGAACTTTCCGTCAACGCATTCAAACCATTGTTCGTGCGAGCTTCATTGATGACACTTATAATATTGCTTTTGGACGGAAGCGGTTTAGACGAAGCCGCTGTCGAAGCTGTGCTGCTAGACGCGGGTGCCGTACTGGATGCAACCGGAGCTGTACTGCTGGCCACAGGGGCTGTACTGGATGCTGCCGGAGCCCTGCTGCTGGCCGCCACACTGCTGGACGAGCTGACCGCCTTTGAGCTGCTTGCCGCACTGGACGAGCTGACGGAGCTGCTGGACGAACTTACCGAGCTGGAACTGCTCACCGGCTTTTCGCTTTCCGAACTTGCGGCGGCACTTTCGGCCACGCTGGCGGAAGCACTTTCTTCGCTGGCCGCGCTATGGCTGGCCTTCTCCGATGCGGCAGAGGATGCCGAACTGCTGGAAACGCTTGCGGTGCTTGCCGCCACCGGGAGCTGGCTGTTTCCGCGCCCGGCCAGAGCAAAGCCACCCACGGCCACCACGGCGGCAACGGCCACGCCGCCGATCGCCAGCGGCAGCTTGCTGCCCTTCTTCTGGGGTGCCGCAGGGGCTGCAGGGGTCTCCTGCTGCTGGGCTGCCTGCGCCGCAGCGGCCTGTTCGGCTTCCGCCTTGCGGGCGGCTTCCTCGGCGGCGGCCTGCTCGGCCGCGCGCTTCTCGGCGCGGATGCGGGCCAGCTCCGCTTCCTTTTCTTCAGCGGCCTTGCGGCGGGCGGCTTCCTCCGCTTCCCGCTTGGCCTGCTGTTCCTGACGGCGCTTCTCGGCCTGGGCTTCAAACAGGAAGGTGGTCTTGTCGCTCTCCTGCACGTTCTGCACCGGCTGCACCGGCGCTGCCACGCGCTCGGTGCGGTCCTCCGCCGGGGTCTGCACCGGCGCTGCGCCGGGCATCAGCCGCACGGTGCGGTCGTCGGCCGGGGCGGCGGGCTGGGCTGCTTCCACCCGCACGGTCTGGTCCACTGCGGGCTCCTGCGGAGCGGAAGGCACCGGCGCACCGATGGTCCCGCTGTCTGCGGTCTCCGGCTCCTGCGCGGGGCTTTCCGGCGCGCGGGCCGGAACCGGGCGGATGGTGCCCTCGTCCGGAACATTTTTGGCCGGGGCGGGCGCAGGCTGCAGGTCTGCCGTCCCGCCGGTGCCGGGCACGGGCACGGCGTCGCCGCCGGGGTAGATCACCCGGGCTTCGCCCTCGGTGTAGAGGATGGCTTCCAGCGCCTGCCGCATCACGGCGGGGCTGTCGTAGCGCTGGGCCGGGTCCGGGGCGCAGGCCTTGAGCACGATCTCGGCCAGGCGGCCGTCGGCGTTGGCCGGGGGCGGCAGGGCTGCACCGGAAAGCCGCTGGGCCTGGGCGCGCTCCCGCTGGGCGGGGGACATGGGCTGCGGGTAGGGCGGGTAAAGCGGCATCCGGTTCGCGTTCAGCAGCTGGTACATCACAAGGCCCAGGGAGTAAATATCCACGTTGCTCGTGTATTTTTCGCCCTTGAACACCTCGGGGGCCATGTAGTTCACGGTGCCTGCGCGGGTGGAAGCACCGGTGGAGGCGCTGGCGATGCGGGCTACGCCGAAATCGCCCAGCTTGAAGTCCTCGGTCTCCGAGATGAAGATATTCGCGGGCTTGATGTCCCGGTGGATGATGTTGTAGCGCTGGCACACTTCCAGTGCGCGGCACAGGTCGATGCCCAGGCGGATGATCTCGCGCCGGGTAAAGCTCTTGTTCTGCTTCAGGTAGCCGGTGATGGGGGTGAGCAGCTCCATGCGGATGAGGATATCCCAGCCGATGCCGTCCTCGTGGGCGTGGATGGCGTGGTCCTCATAGCTGACGATGTTGCTGTGGCCCTTGAGCTTGCTCATGAGGGCGATCTCTCGGTTGAGGTCCTTGACGTAATCCCGGAAGTAGGTGGACGCACCGTCCCGGTCCATGCCGTCCGAAAGGATCTCCTCCAGCTCGTCGGGCGAGGATGGGATGGTGATGGCCTTCAGCGCGCCGGTGAACACGGTGTCGAACTCGTCGCGGCGCTCGATCTCGAACACCTTGCCGTAGCTGCCTGCACCGATATAGCGTTTGATGTACCACGCGCCGAAAAACGGCTCGTAGCGCTTATAGTATTCGTTGTCCATGATGTTCCTCACTTTCACGCGGGCGATTCCCCGCTGTTGATGGCGGGCCGGGGGCTCACCGCTTTTCTTCGTCCGGGGCGTCCTGCGCCTTTTCGGCGGCGGGGGCCAGCTTCCGGGCGGGCTGCAGCTTTTTGGGCGCGGTCAGCGGGGCTGACGTTCTGAGCCCGGCGGCAGGGGGCGCGCCTTCCGGGGTGCGCGGCTTTTCCTGCCAGCGCAGCAGAAGGACCGTCTCGCCGGGGTCCCTTTCCGGGGCAGGCGCGGGTCCTTCCGCCGGGGGTGCCTCGGCAGGCCGGGGCGGCAGCGGGGCAAGGGTTTTGGCCGGGGCGTGGAAGCCGTGGGCCTTTTTCGGGGCCGGAACGGGCTGCGGGGCCGGCGTCTCGGCGGGGCGCGGTCCCTCCCGGGCCGGGGCGGGTGCCGCAGTCAGCGCTTCCAGCGCCTGCCGCATCTTGGCAGGGCTCGCATAGCGGGCCGCAGGGTCCCAGGCACAGGCCTTGAGCACCACCGCCGCAAGGGCCGGGTCTGCCTGAGCCGGGGGCGGCAGGGGCTCGCCGGAAAACCGCCGGGCGCGGGCGCGCTCCTGCTGGTCCGGCGTGATGTTCTGCGGCGGGGGCGGATAGAAGGGCATCCGGTTCATGTTCAGCAGCTGGTAGAGCACCAGCCCCAGCGAGTAGATGTCCACGCTGCTTGTGTAGCGCCTGCCCTGGAACACCTCCGGGGCCATGTAGTTCACGGTGCCCGCCCGGGTGGAGGCCGCCATGGACGCGCTGGCGATGCGGGCCACGCCGAAATCGCCCAGCTTGAAACTGCCCTCCTGGGAAAGGAAGATGTTGCCGGGCTTGATATCCCGGTGGATGATGTTGTTTTTCTGGCACACTTCCAGCGCACTGCACAGGTCGATGCCCAGGCGAAGGACCTCGGCCCGGGTGAAGATCTTCTGCCGGCGCAGGTCGTCGTTGATGGGCCGGAGCAGCTCCATGCGGATGAGGATGTCCCACCCGCGGCCGTCTGGGTGGGGGTAGGCCCGGTGGTCCTCATAGCTGACGATGGTGCTGTGGCCCTTGAGCCGCTGCATCAGGGCGATCTCCTTTTTGATGTCATCGACATATTTCTGGAAGTAGTCGGACACGCCTTCCTCGTCCATGCCGCTGGCCAGGATCGCGTCCAGCTCATCCTGCGAGGAAGGGATGGTCAGCGCCTTCATGGCGCTGGTGCTCACGGTGCCCAGGGCGTCGCGGCGCTCGATCTCGAACACCTTGCCGTAGCTGCCCGCGCCGATGAACCGCCCCAGCCTCCACTCGCCGAAAAACGGCTCATAGCGCCGGTAATATTCCTTCTCCATGGTGTCTCCTCGTCTTGAAAATAAACGGCCCGCCTTATCCCACGCGGACAAAAAGCAGGCCGTTTGCGCTCAGGCCGATGCGGGATCAGCTGAACATATCAATAATATCCTTCGTCAGCTGCACAACGTTCCAGATATCGTCTGCCGTCCAGGAGCCGCTGTCGTCACCGGAATCGGACGACGCAGAGCTGCTGGCCGGGGGCGTGCTGGCTGCCGGGGCCGAGCTGCCGCCGCCGGAAGAACCGCTGCCCGAGCTGGAGCCGCGGCCGCCCGAGCCGCTGCCCGAGCCGGAGGAAGACGATGCCGCCGGGACGGGGTCCGGCTCCGGCAGGATCTCCATGGCCTGCTCCTCCTGATAGGCGATCTTGCCCACAGCCACGCCGTGGCCGTCCGGGGAAGCGTCGTACCAGTAGACGTTGTCGAACTGGACAAAGGCGTACTGGCTGTCGCTGATCTGGCGCACCGTGGTGCGGCTGCCGTTGGCGGCGGTGTAGGTGCCGGACTGGCTGCCGGTGCTGTTGGTGGCCTTGAAGGTCATGGTGCCGTTCTCATAGCCGTCGGCATAGGTGCCGGTGAACTCCAGCGTGGTGCCGTCGGCGGCAGTCTTGCGGTAAGTGCCGGTGCCGTTGGGCAGGTCGTTGGACCACTGGCCGTTGTAGACGCTGTAATTGCCCGCGAACAGCTGGATGCCTTCGCCGGAGCGCTTGCCGTCCACCACCTGGCCGTAGTACAGGCCGGTGGTGTCCACCAGAACTTCCTTGGTGCCTGCGGGCAGGCTGGACTTGATGGCATCCCACTCGGTGCCGCTGCCCATCAGCCAGCCGTTGACATAGGACAGCACCGCGCCGCCCAGAGAATCGGCATTCGTGAACTGCTGCAGCACCACCTTCAGAGTGTTGTAATCGCCGCTTTCGAACCAGCCGATGACGCTGTTGTAGAGGTCCACCGTCTCCTTCTGCTCTTTCAGATAGGCGGCGGTATCCTCAATGGGCTTGCCGCCCACTGTCAGAGTGGCAAGGGCCGGGAGGGTGCTCAGCACCTGCACCTGGCACTGGTCCACGCTGAGGGTGGTCAGGCCCGTCAGGGCGGTGAGGGGGCTGTAATCCACGATCTGGTTGCCGGAAACATCCAGCTCCTGCAGGCCGGTCAGGCCCTGCAGGAAGGAAAGATCGGTGAGCTGGTTGTTTGCAAGATTCAGCTTGCGCAGGCCATGCAGGCCGTCCAGGCCGTTGCACTGCTCACTGGTGAGCTGGCAGTTGGTCAGGGACAGGGTGTCCAGCGCATCCAGGTTCGCCAGCTCGGACACGCCGTCCGGGAAGGTGACACCGTCGGCGGAGAGCTGTTCCAGCTTCTGCAGGGCGGTGAGCTTCGTGAGCTTGTTCTCGTCCAGCGCGGTGCTGCCGCTGCCGGTGATGGTCAGGCTGGTGAGGTTCGGCAGGGAGCACAGGGCGGCCCAGTCTTCGTCCGTGGGGTCCTGCACGGCAAGCTCGGTGGTGTCCTCGATGCTGTAGGAAACACCGCCGATGCTCACATCCTTGCTGACGCTCAGCTTCTTCCAGACGAAGAAGCCGCCAACGGCCAGCAGTGCGGCCAGCACCACCAGCAGGACGATCAGCAGGATAGGGGACTTCTTTTTGCGGGCCGGGGCCTCTGCCACGGGCTCCGGCGGCATGGGCGGCACACCGCCGCCTGCCTCCGGGGCAAAGAAATCGGCTGCGGGGGCCGCCGGGGCGCTCACGCCGATGCTGTAGTCATCGTCCTGCGGCGGGAGGAAGGCCCGCACCGTCTCATCGCCTGCGGGCGCAGCGGGGCCGTTCGGGGCGTAAGCCGCCGTATCATACACAGGGGCGGCGGGCTCCACCGGGGTGAAGACGGTCGCGTCGTCCGCAGGGGCGGCAGGCTCCACCGGGGTGAAAGTCGTCGCGTCGTCCGCGGGCGCGGCGGGCTCCACCGGGGTGAAGACCGTTGCGTCATCTGCCGGGGCGGGAGTCTCCACCGGGGTGAAGACCGTTGCGTCATCCGCAGGAGCGGCGGGCTCCACCGGGGTGAAGACGGTTGCGTCATCCGCAGGAGCAGCAGGCTCCACCGGGGTGAAGACGGTTGCGTCCTCTGCAGGGGCAGCAGGCTCCACCGGGGTGAAGACCGTCGCGTCCTCTGCAGGGGCAGCGGGTTCCGGGCTGAGGGAAGCCGCCCGGTGGAAGGACTTTGCACCGCTCGTTGCCGGGCTGATGGTGGGGCCGTTGTCCTCCTCCAGCGTTTCATAGGGCTCCGGCGCGGCCGCCGGGGCTTCGGCTTCCTCCGGGGCCTCTGCCGGGGCAGGGGCCGGTTCCGGCGCAGCGGAGTGCACCGACGGCGTGCTCCAGAAAGGAGCCGACGAGATGGTCTGGTCGTTGGGGTCGTCCTCCGGCAGGTCCGGCTGGGGAGCAGGGGCGGCTTCCGGGAATTTATGGCCGCAGACTTTGCAGAATTTCTGCTCGTCAAAGTCCGCTTTGGTCCCACATTCGGTACAGAATTTCATCGCAAGTTTTCCTCCGTGTTCAATTCATTCCGGTCAAAACGCAATGTTTACGGCCACAGCTGCACATCCGAGACGATGATCATGCCGCACTCCTGCGTGTGCACGACGATCTTCAGATATTCTGCGCCCGCAATGGAAGCGGTGACGGTGAGCTGGTCGGTCTTCTGGCCGATGACCGGCGAGGTCTGCACCAGCACATCGTCGGCATAGATCTGCACATAGCCGGTGCCTTCCGTGGCGGTGTCCTTATAGGGTACCAGGTTGAAGGTCATGGACGAATAATTGCCGTAAACACGGTACTCTGCCGAGTAGAGCTGCTCCGATCTCCAATAATCATCGCCCAGCACAACATAGTTCACGGCGTCGGAGTAATCGTTGCCGAAGGGGTCTTCCGGGGCGGTGGCGTTCCAGTCCCAGCCGCCGTTCAGCACGGACAGGGTGGACAGGGACACCGGCTGCGAGGAGGACACCTGGGTCATCTTTGCAGTCAGGGTGGCGTTGCCGGGCAGCTCCTTCAGGGCGTTGGTCAGCAGGGTGCGGGCCCCGGCGAAGTCCTTGGCGGCGATCTTCTCATCCGCCTGAGCGGCGACGGCGGAGGCGTAGTTCTGCGCATAGAGCGAGAGCTTGACGTTCAGCGAGGAATCGCTGCCCACCAGATCCATCGCGGTCTGGATGGTCTTGTAGGCGTTCAGGTAGTCGCTGGTCTTTTCATACTGTGCTGCCGTCTCGAGGGCTGCGCTCTTGTAGCTCTCGGTGTACTCGGCGGTCTTCTGCAGGAAGTCGGCGTCGCTGCCCAGCAGCTTCTGGGCTTCCTGCACCGTCTCCAGCGCGGACTTGTAGTCCCCGGCGGCGGCGTACTGGGCGGCCTGGTCCAGGGCGTCCTGCTTGTTCTTGGCCGCCAGCGCCTCGGTGTATTCGGTCTGCTTTGCGGTGAGGTCTGCGTCCTCGGGGTACTTGTTCAGGCCGCCGGAAAGGGTGCGCAGGGCGTTGGTGTAGTCGCCTGCGTCGGCGTAGGTGGTGGCATCCGCCAGGATGGACTCAATGTCCTGCTTGCGTGCGTTCTCGGCGTTGGCCTCGCTGATGGCACCGCCGATGAGCGGGATGCTCTCGCCGTTGTCCGTCAGCAGCGAGGGCACCACCACGGCCGCTGCCGCGATGAGCAGCACCAGGATCAGCAGCAGGATCCACTTGGCCTTGCCGCCCTTCTTTTTCTTCTTTTCTTTCTTGGCCTTTTTGCCCTTCTTGCCGGTCTCGGGGGCCGGTTCCGGCTGGGGCTGCGGGACCCGCATGGTAGGCTCCGACTGGGGCTGTGCCGCCGGGGCCGGGCCGGGCACGATGCGGGTGGTCTTTTCGTCCGCAGGCTGGGCCGCCGGGCGCGGCTGCGGCTGCGAAGAACGGGTGTTCACGCGGACCCGCGGTGCAGCGGCGGCTGCGGGCTGCGCAGCAGGCTGGGCCGGGCGCGCGGGTTGGGCACCGCTCTGCAGGTTCTGCAATGCGCGCTTCATGACCGCCGCCGAGCGGAAGCGGGCGTCCGGGTTGTGCGCGCAGGCGCACAGCACCAGGTTTGCCAGATCGCGGGAGGCGTTCACCGGGGCCGGCAGCGCATCACCGCGCAGGCGGCGGTTCAGCGCGTCGGTGCGGGCCTTCTGGTCCAGCATCAGCTGCTGGCTGGGCACGAAGGGCAGGCAGTCGTTGTTCAGCAGGCGGTACAGCACGATGCCCAGCGAGTAGATGTCCACCCGGCCGTCGTAGTTGGTGCCGCTGGCCACTTCCGGTGCCATGTAGTTATAGGTGCCCTTGATGGACTGGCCGCCCCGGGTGCCGGACAGCTTGCGCGCGATGCCGAAATCGCCCAGCTTGAAGAAGCCGAACTCGTTGATGAAGATGTTCTCGGGCTTGATGTCGCGGTGGATGATCTGCTTTTTCTCGCAGATCTCCAGCGCCGAGCAGATGTCGATGCCCAGACGGATGACCTCGGCCTCCGAGAGGGTGCGGGTGCCCTTCCAGTCGTTGAAGGGGGTGAGCAGCTCCATGCGGATGTAGATATCCCAGCCGATCTCGCCGGTGCGCTCCACCACCTTGTAGTCCTCGACGCTGACGATGTTCTGGATGCCCTTCAGGGTCTCCATGAGCTGGATCTCGTTGACGAAGTCATCCACGATGCCCTGCAGGTAGGTGCGGGTGCCGTCCTGGGTCATGCCGTCCGAGCGCAGGGATTCCATCTCCGAAGCGTCCTTCGGGATGGAGATCACCTTGATGGCGGCGCTGCTGGTCAGGTTGTGGTCACTGCGCACGGCCTTGTAGACCGAGCCGTAGGCACCGCTGCCGATCCGCTCCACGACCTTCCATTCGGGCCAGATCTTTTCAATTTCCTGGGTCATGTTTGGTTCCTCCTCCATTAAAACAGATTCCTGATCCGGTCCAGCAGCCCGGTCGTAGCGGGCCGCCCGATCTCGAGCACGATCAGGGTCACATTATCTTTTCCGCCGTTGTCCAGCGCGTTCTGCAGCAGGATCTGCGCCGCCTGCTCCGCCGGGAACTTTGCCAGGATGCGGGCGATGTCTTCGGGCGGGACCATGTCGGTCAGGCCGTCGGAGCACAGCAGATATTTGTCCTGGTCCGCATAGGGCAGCTCGGCGTAATACGGGCAGATGGTCAGCTCCTCCGGCGGGATGCCCAGATACTGGGACAGGGGCGCTTTCTCGCCGTAGGGCGCGATGGAAAGGTGATCTTCCGAGATCTGGTACAGGCTGCCTGCACTGAGACGGAAGATCTTGCTGTCGCCGATGTTGCACGCGCTCACGCCGTTTGCCGTCAGCAGCAGCATGGCGGCGGTGGTGCCGCAGGTGCCCAGGCCGTTCTCCTCGATGAAATGGCAGATGTCCAGGTTCGCGTTCTGGCACACCGCCTCCAGCGTCTGGCGGGGCGTGCCGCTGCGCAGGGTGCTGAAGGCTGCCTTTGCCGCAAGGTAGGAAGCCATCTCACCCCGTTCCTCGCCGCCCATGCCGTCGAACACGCCGAACAGGGAGGTCTGCGCCGAGGTGACGCTGCCAGTGATGGGCGCGCGGCCCCGGCCGGGCTGATCCGGCTTTGCATAGATGCCGCCGCACAGGAAGTTGTCCTGGTTCATGCGCCGGTGCCTGCCGATGTGGCTCATGCAGGCATAGGAGATCTGATAATCCATGAAATTCCTCCTGCCGATGTTTCGGTTATTTGATCTGCGCCACGACCAGCGAATAGTTATCCGGTGCGCCGTGGGAGCAGACGATGGCGCTGATGCGGTCCAGCACCGGCTTGAGGTCGTCGGTGCGGAAAGCCTCGGCCAGCTCTGCCTGCAGCGAGACCGGCGGG
>OLWA01002872.1_pt1 | contig 14246 bp, 15 predicted proteins | sample 1673251 | NCBI WGS metagenome assembly OLWA01 (sample SAMEA3178937, study PRJEB25190) | human gut metagenome | biome: human gut; feature: human-associated habitat; material: faeces | place: Austria | collected 2013
CACGTACGGTTTTGTGTAGGGGTATGGGGAGTAATCCCCATATCTACTAGAGAAAATATGGAGGACGTATACCATGGCTAAAGCAAAACCTCTTACCCTTTCATTTGAAGATCGCTCACGCTTGGAAACCATTACAAAAACAAGAACATTGCAGGCTCAGACAGTTACCAGAGCAAGAATTCTCCTGCTGAAAGCAGATGGCGAGTCTATTGACTCTATTGCTGAAAAAGTCGGCCTGAACCGCAACAGTGTTCTTCTTTGCCTCAAAAAGTATAATCAGGATGGCATTGAAAATGCCATTTATGACGCTCCTGGAAGAGGCAGAAATGCAGAAATAACTGATGACGAAAAAACATGGATCATTAATATTGCCTGCCAGCGTCCTGGTGAATTTGGCTACTCAGCAGAAACGTGGACATATGCAAAGCTGACCATTTCTTGCAACTATGCCAGGTCGATTTATATTTATTTTTACGCCAAAGCACGGATCATGGTTGAACATGATTGAAGGCTTTTTTGGCAAGATGACATGTCAGATGTTGAAAGGAATCAGAGTATCATCAAAACAGGAACTTATTGACCGTATCTACAAATACTTTGATGAGGTGAATGAAGTTCCAGTAGTCCACCATTGGAAATATAAAATGGATAACTTTGGAAAGGAAGATATTGATCTAGCTAATTAATTTACTGTGTACTAGACACTGAATGAAGAAGAGAGTGAAAAAGTGATCCAGCATGCCCTCGACCTTGGCATTAATTTTTTTGATACGGCAAACGGATATTCTGCCGGAACCAGTGAAGAATATCTTGGAAAAGCGATTCGCAACAACATTGCAAGAGACAAAGTAGTGATCGCGTCCAAAGTTTACTTCAATGAAGGACGTCTTTCCAGAGAAGCAATCCACAGAGAAATCGACGGTACACTGAAACGTCTCGGAACAGATTATCTGGATCTGTATATCATCATCATTTTGACTATGAAACTCCAATCGAGGAAACAATGGAAGCATTAAATGATCTGGTAAAAGCTGGCAAGGTCCGTGCACTTGGTGCATCTGCGATGTATGGCTATCAGTTCCACAACATGCAGCTTGTGGCAAAAGAACACGGATGGATGCCATTTTCCACAATGGAAAATCACTACAACCTTCTTTACAGAGAAGACGAAAGGCAACTGATTCCGATCTGCAAACAGATGAATGTGTCCCTTATGCCGTACAGTCCGCTGGCAGCAGGTCACCTCACCAGACCATTCTGGAATTCCGATTCTCTCCGCAGCCGCACAGACCGCGTTGCTATGGGAAAATACGACCGTATGGAAGAACAGGATTTAAAGGTTGTCCAGAGAGTTCATGAACTTGCACAGAAACACCAGTGCAAAATGTCCCAGATTGCCCTCGCATGGCACTGAACCTCCACCTCACCCCGGAGGAAATTTCCTATCTCGAAGAAATGTACGTCCCACATCCGATCGTAGGAACTATCGACAAGAACCCACCGCAGGGCGTGGTGCTGTTGGATGAGAAGAAATAAAAATTTGGAGATATTGAAAATAAAAAAGCCAAATGTTATAATATCAACAGGCAAGAGAAAGAAAAAATTTAGCAAAGACAGAAAAACGAAAGCCCTTGGAGCTGCAGCTCCCGGGGCCTTTTGTTAATCAAAATGAAAAAGCTCAGATTGGGTTAGGTAGTTAAATTTGTTTGAAGCGCGAATTAAGAGCACACACGAAATTCCTAGAAAGTTCGCACTATAAAAAATCTTAAAAACTCTATAAATAAAATTGACAAAGTAAAAAATAATGGAAAAAACAATGATTAAATAAAAATTTGTATTGTATATACAAAAATATAGAGTTAAAATTATTTAATTTTGCTGTCGTTCCCCACGCGGGAACGTGGATTGAAATTCCCAATAACACAAATATTGTCGTTAAATTTTTCGTCGTTCCCCACGCGGGAACGTGGATTGAAATGCAAAAGAGTTGATCAACAGATTTGGAAAGAAGGTCGTTCCCCACGCGGGAACGTGGATTGAAATAATGCTCCCGGACGGAACAGCGGAACGGAACTTGGTCGTTCTCCACACGGGAACGTGGATTGAAATTGCGTTAAAGCAGGAACTACAGCTACAATCCCAGTCGTTCCACACACGGGAACATGGATTGAAATATTGGTTGCCTGGATGTTTGACAGGTAGCTCTTCGTCGTTCTCTACACGGGAACGTGAATTAAAGTGGGAGGGAAGCGTATGAAATATATAGCACATCGAGAAGATGAGAGAGAACAGTTATTATTAGACCATCTAACCGGAACAGCTGAGAAAGCAAGAGATTTTGCGGAAGCCTTTGGTAAAGGTGACTGGGGATATTGCTGTGGAATGATGCATGATCTGGGAAAATACAGCGAGAAATTTCAACGAAGAATCAGAGGAGAGGAGATAAAAGTAGATCATGCCACGGCAGGAGCAAGAGTTTGTCTGGAGTTGGGAGGAATGTATCCGTTTTTGGAATACTGTATTGCAGGCCATCATGCTGGTTTACCAGATGATGGTGGAGACAGTGATGCAGGAAATTTTCCAACGCTAAAAGGGAGAAGAAAGAAAAAAATAGAAGATTTTCAAGCATATAAAAAAGAAGTTCATATTCCAGAATTAAAGACAGCACCCATTGATATAAATAAAACTAAAAATGCAGAGTTTTCTTTAAGTATGTTTATGCGAATGTTGTATTCTTGTTTAGTAGATGCGGATTTCCTTGATACAGAGAAATTTATGACAAATGGAAATACCGGACGGCAACAGGGAGAAAGTATGTCGCAGCTTTTAGAAAAACTGGAGCAGCATATCGCAGGATGGCTTGAAAATAAAGAAACTGAAAGTGTAAATGGCAGAAGGACAGAAATCTTGAGAGCATGTCTGGAAGCCGGAGAAAAAGAAAAGGGACTTTTTCGCTTGACCGTGCCGACTGGTGGAGGAAAAACAATTGCATCATTGGCGTTTGCATTAAGACATGCAGTAAAACATAATATGGATCGAATCATTTATGTGATTCCATATACCAGCATTATTGAACAAAATGCAGAAGTTTTTCGCGAAAAACTGGGAGATCAGAATGTGCTGGAGAATCATTGCAACGTGGATTATGAGAGCACAGAAGAATTGAAACCGATGCAATTAGCCTCCGAAAACTGGGATAAACCAGTAGTAGTTACTACAAATGTACAGTTTTTTGAATCTTTGTTTGCAAATAAGTCATCGAAATGCAGGAAACTTCACAATATGGCAAACAGTGTGATCATATTTGATGAAGCACAAATGCTTCCGAATGATTATCTGAAACCATGCCTGGCTGCCATAGAAGAACTGGTGTTGAATTATGAGGCAACAGCAGTATTGTGCACAGCAACACAGCCAGCATTAGATCCGTTTTTTAAAAATATAAGACAGATTACAGAACTTTGTCCAAGAATGGAGGGGCAGTTTAAATTCTTCAAGAGAGTGCACTTTGAAAATGTCGGAAAACTGTCAGAAGAAGCACTGCAAAGCTGTCTCTTGGAAGAAACGCAGGCATTGTGCATTGTGAATACAAAGAAAAGAGCACAGAAAATATACCGTGAAATAAAGGGTGAGGGCGTTTTTCATTTATCTACAAGTATGTATCCGAAACACAGAAAACGTGTATTAAAACAGATAAAAGAGAGACTGGCTAATAAAGAAAAATGTATCCTTATTTCAACCAGTCTGGTGGAAGCCGGTGTGGACTTGGACTTTTACACAGTGTACAGACAAATCGCTGGTATAGATTCTATGATCCAAGCGGCGGGAAGATGCAATCGAGAGGGGAATCGGACGGCAGAAGAAAGTAAAGTTGTGATTTTTCAATTTGAGGAAAGTGAAAGAGTTCCAGGACAGCAATTGCAGATTGATATTTCTGAGAGTCTGATTGCAGATGAAGGTGAAAACGAAGATTTAGAAACTGTAACAAAATATTTTCAAATGCTTTATGATGTGCGAGGAGAAGGCCTGGATAAAAAGAAAATCTGCGAAGAATTAAAAGGTGGACTACATAACTTTGCCAGAGTCGGAAAAGAATTCAGGTTGATTGAGGAAAATACGAAGACAATTTTTATAAACATAGAAGAGGAAGCACAGGAAATATTGCAGGATCTTAAGCTGAAAGGATTTACAAGATCAGGAATAAGACGGGCCGCACAATATTGTGTAAATGTCTATGAGCAGGAGTTTGATAAGTATAATGGTGCTGGTATGCTTCGACCTGTTTCAGAAGATATTCAGGATTTTTATGTGCTGACTGATTCAGAACAATATTCCGAGGAGACAGGACTAAATCTGGATATTGATTATGGAATGGCACTCTGGGTATAAAAATATGTTGAGATAGAATGGGGAGCTAAAAGTATTTAACTGCTTTTAGCTCCCCATATTTAGATTATTATAACTAAAGTTATTATTTCAATCCACAGGATAGTTCCTGACTTACATAAAGTATAATATAGACTTATATAAAATTCAATAAATTTAGATATAAATAATTTGAAGATGAGTATTGTATATTCTATATAAGTATAGTATATTTAAGATATTAGATGAATATAAAAGATAATTTGCTGATACAATTATAATTTACAGAAAAAGGAGTTCCATATGATTTTATATCACGGAAGTAAAGAAATCGTAGAATATCCGGAAATCAGGAGAGCCAGATTCAACAAAGATTTCTATTTTGGCTTCTATTGCACAAACATTGAAAAGCAAGCCGAGCGTTGGGCAACAAGATACGGAGAAAAGGGATATATCAATAAATATGAATATACAGCAAACACGGAATTAAAAATCCTTAAATTTGAAAAAATGACAGAAGAATGGCTGGATTTTATCATTGCCTGTCGAAACGGACAATCTCATTCATATGATATCGTAGAAGGTCCAATGGCAGATGATACAATCTACAATTATCTGCAGAACTATCTGGATGGCAAAATTTCAAGAGCTGCTTTCTGGGAACTGGTAAAATTCAAATATCCGACACATCAGATCAGTTTTCATACAATTCAGGCATTAGACACACTTAAATTTGTAGGAAGCGAGGTTGTATATGGCAGCGAAAAATAATAATAATCTTTTTTTTACCTGCAGTCTGATTGAATATATGGGAAGACTGGAGAAACAGCCTCGTTCCAAAATTGTAGATTATCTTGGCAGGAAAAATATACAACAAATTTATAAATACGCAGATGTATTTCACTGTGAATCAATAGAAAAAGTGGCTACAGAATTTGTTGAACGATGTGAAATTACAGAGGGCGATTTTGATAATGTGTCAGCATGTAAGTATACAGTTCCTGATTATTGGGATATTGGAGAGGTATATGAGCGGCTGATCGAGGATATATATGGTGATGCCGAGATTGAAAAGGGAATTTGGGGAATTTATCATTCCTGGATAGACAGACATATTTCGGATTACAATACGGATTTTTATTATCAGTCAAGAGAGTATATAGCGGCATGCTATAAGGCTGGAGAAATATTATAGCACAGAAAAGAGGAATTACTTATGGGTATGGGGGTAAAGGTCAGAGTCTGGGGAAGTTATGCTTTGTTTTCCAGACCAGAAATGAAAGTGGAACGGTGTTCTTATGATGTGATGACACCGTCGGCGGCGAGGGGGATTCTGGAAGCTGTTTACTGGCATCCTGGTATGCGTTGGGTCATTGACAAAATTTATGTGAAAAAACCAATCAAGTTCACCAGTGTGCGGAGAAATGAAGTAAAAAGTAAGGTATCAGCGAGCAAAGTACTTGAATCTTACAATGGCGGGAAAAAACCATTGTATTTGAGTACGAAAGAAGAGATTGTACAGAGAGCATCATTGTTGTTGAGTGATGTGGAGTATGTCATTGAAGCTCATTTTGAAATGACTGAAAAAGCGAATGAAACAGATAATCCGGGAAAGTTTAAAGACATTATCATGAGAAGGCTGAGAAGGGGAGAATGTTACCATATGCCATATTTTGGATGTCGTGAATTTCCGGCAAATTTTGAATTATGTCAGGAAGAAGAAATTCATACGGCATATGATGATGTGGATGAGAAAGACCTTGGATTTATGCTGTATGATCTTGACTATTCAGACAAAGAAAATCTCATGCCGATGTTTTTCAGAGCAGTTATGAAACAAGGAGTGATAGACTTGCGGAATTGCGAGGTGGTTCGATGATACTGCAGGCGTTGATGGAGTATTATGAAAATTTAGCAAAGCAGGGAAAATTGCCGAGACAAGGATGGTGCCAGGCAAAGGTTTCCTATGGAATCAATTTGTCTAAGAATGGAGATATAAAAAATATATTTTATCTAAAAGAGGAGAAAACAAGAGGAACAAAGAAAGTATGGTTGCCAAAAACGCTTATAGTTCCATTAATGGTTACTAGATCTTCTGGTAAAGTGTCAAACTTTTTGTGTGATAATTCTAAATTCCTTTTAGGAATTGATACATATGGTACCGACAAAGGAATGTTAGAACGATTTCAAGCAGCTAAAGAAAAACATTTGAATTTGTTAGAAAATGCTTCTGGTGAAATGGCTCAGGCTATCTGCGCCTTTTTTCATAAATGGAATCCGGAGAAAGCAAAAGAAAATCCAGGTGTTATGGAAAAATGGGAAGACATCACAGATGGTGGGAATCTTATTTTCTGCATGAATGAAAAATATGCACAGGATGACGATGAAATTAGAAAGATATGGGATAACGATAATAAAGAAAAAGTGTCTGATGCAGAAGGAATCTGTTTGGTGACAGGAGAAAGAACGGAGATTTCAAGGACTCACAGAAATATAAAAGGTGTTCCAGGGGCTCAGTCGAGCGGCGCGACACTGGTTTCTTTTAATGAGCCAGCATTTAAATCCTATGGAAAAGAGCAGAGCTATAATGCCCCTGTTGGAAAATATGCCGAGTTTGCATATACAAGTGCATTGAATTATCTTCTGTCACAAAGAAAATATACATTTTCTATTGGAGATTCTATGATTGTCTATTGGGCAGAAGCAGCAAAACAAGAGTATCAGGATGCACTGTTGGCACTGTTAAATCCAGCAAAGGACAATCAGGAAGAAATTCATAATATTTTTGAGAATCTCAGAAATAACAGACCAGTTGTGGTTGATGATATAGAGTTAAATCCATCGCAGAAATTTTATATTTTGTGTCTTGCGCCTAATGCGGCCAGATTATCTGTGAGATTTTTTTATCAAAACTCCTTTGGAAATATTATGAAAAATCTGGCACAGCATTATGAACGAATGAAAATCGTAAGTCCCAGTTGGGTTGATTACGAGTATCTGGGCATAGATGATATGCTTAAGGCAACTGTAAATCTTAATTCCAGAGATAAAAAACCTGTTTCGAATATGGCGGCAATGGTGCTTTCGGCAATTTTGCAGGATGCCAGATATCCTGCAAGTCTGTATACAGATACGTTGATTCGAATACGGTCGGAGCAGGGAAGAGTTACGTGGGAAAGAGCTGCAATCATAAAAGCATATATGATAAAAAATTATAAAAATATGGAGGGGGATACATATATGGGCTTAAATGAAGCGTGTACAGATACAGCATATGTATTGGGAAGATTATTTTCTGTTCTGGAAGCTATTCAGATGGATGTAAATCCGGGAATAAAGTCTACAATTCGGGATCGGTATTTTAACTCAGCATGTGCTACACCGGCATCGGTATTTCCAGTACTGATCAAATTAAAAAACAGTCATATCAAGAAATTGGAAAGGGAAAAAGAAAGCTCAAAGATATATTATGAAAAGCTTCTGACAGAGATTATGAATAAGCTTGAAATATATCCAAAACGTTTGTCTTTGGAAGAACAGGGGAAATTTATTCTTGGTTATTACCATCAAGTGCAGAAAAAATATGAAAAACGGGAGGAAAAATAAATGAGTGAAGTTATTAAGAACAGATACGAGTTTGTAGTATTGTTTGATGTGGAAAATGGTAATCCAAACGGAGATCCAGATGCCGGAAATATGCCTCGAATTGACCCAGAAAGTGGACTGGGAATTGTTACAGATGTCTGCCTGAAAAGAAAAATCCGAAATTACGTAGAAACTGTAAAGGAAGATGAACAAGGTTACAAAATTTATATTAAAGAAGATGTGCCGTTGAACCGCAGTGACAGAACGGCATGTGAAAGTGTTGGAATAAAAGAAACAGAAGATAAAAAGGTTACGGAAGCCTTAAAAAAATTGAAAAAAAGTGATCCGGATGTAGATGTGAAACTGAGAAATTACATGTGCGAGAACTACTATGACATCAGAACTTTTGGAGCTGTTATGACTACATTTGTAAAAGCTTCTCTGAATTGTGGACAGGTACGGGGACCGGTTCAGATAGGATTTGCAAGAAGTATTGATCCGGTGATCAGTCAGGAAGTTACAATTACCCGTGTGGCAATTACAACGGAAAAAGATGCAGAGAACAAGAGTACAGAAATGGGAAGAAAAAGTATTGTTCCGTATGCATTATATCGTGCGGAAGGATTTATTTCCGCGAATCTGGCACGAAAAACGACTGGTTTTACAGAAGAGGATCTGGAACTTCTGTGGGATGCGATTATAAATATGTTTGAAAATGATCATTCTGCAGCTCGAGGAAAAATGGCAGTGCGTGAACTGATCGTATTTAAACACAGCAAAGAACTGGGAGACTGCCCGGCATATAAATTATTTGATGCGGTTGAGGTAACACGAAAGGAAGAAATCGAATATCCAAGAAAATATCAGGATTATATTGTTGAAGTGCATAACGATAAGACTCCAGATTCTGTAGAAGTGAAAAGGATGATCTGATGGAGTATACAGAAGACGATTATTTGATGATATCAGGTATACAGCATTTTAAATTTTGCAGAAGGCAGTGGGCGCTGATTCATGTAGAACAACAGTGGGCAGAAAATGTACATACAGTGATTGGAGAATTAATGCACAAAAAAGTACACGATCCCTATCTGACAGAAAAACGTAAAGATACGATTCTGGTTCGGGCATTGCCGGTTTCATCAAGAACTATGGGCGTAAGCGGAGAATGCGATCTTGTAGAATTTCATAAATGTGAAGACGGTATACGGCTTCATGGACATAGAGGAACTTACTTGATTTATCCGGTAGAATACAAAAAAGGAAAAGCAAAATCAACAGATGCGGACAGACTGCAGCTTGTAGCACAGGCAATGTGTCTGGAAGAAATGTTTTCCACAACAGTATCAGAAGGGGCACTTTTTTATGGAGAAACAAGACGTAGAGAAGTGGTTGAATTTACGGATGATCTGCGGAATGAAGTCAGAGATATGTTTGAGGAGATGCACCAGTATTTCAGAAGAGGATATACTCCAAAAGTGAAAACAGGAAAAATGTGTAGTTCCTGTTCATTGAAAGAACTTTGTCTGCCGAAGTTAAACAAGCATGTTTCCGTGAAGTCATATATAGCACAGATGCTGAAGGAGGAAGAAACATGAAAAAACTTTTGAACACATTATATGTAACTTCTGAAAATAGTTATCTGGGGCTGGACGGAGAAAATATTGTTGTTTTTGAAGATAATAAAGAAAAGGGACGGCTTCCATTACATAATCTGGCAGGAATTGTTTCATTTGGTTATCGCGGAGTAAGTCCTGCTTTGATGGGAGCCTGTGCAGAAAGAAATATTTCTCTTTGTTTTATGACGCCGCAGGGGAAATTTCTGGCAAGAGTAACAGGAAAGACAAGAGGAAATGTGCTTTTGCGGGAACAGCAGTATGCAAGCTGTCTGGATTCGGCAGTCAGCCTGGAAATTGCAAAAAACTGTATTCTTGGAAAAGTATATAATGCGAGATGGGTTCTGGAACGTTGTGTCAGGGACCATGAGATGCAGGTTGATGCAGAAAAAATGAAAATAGCATCGGGAAAATTAAAACATGCATTGGATTTGATACAGGCATGTGAATCAAAGGAACAGTTGAGAGGATTTGAAGGAGAGGCGGCCAGTGTTTACTTTGGTGTCTTTGATGAAATGATCTTACAGCAGAAAAAAGATTTTGTATTTCAGGGAAGAAGCAAGAGACCTCCGATGGACAATATGAATGCAATGTTGTCTTTTGTATATACTCTATTGACAAATACAATCGCTGCTGCTTTAGAATGTGTAGGTCTGGATCCCTATGTAGGATATCTTCATACAGAAAGGCCAGGAAGAGTTTCGCTTGCATTGGATATGATAGAGGAATTACGAGCAGTGCTGGCAGATCGTTTTGTACTGACCTTGGTAAATAAAAAGATCGTGAGTGGCAAGAATTTTACTCAAAAAGAAAATGGGGCAGTGTTGATGGATGATGAGCTTCGTAAACGACTACTGATAGAGTGGCAGAACAAGAAGAAAGAGACTATTACGCATCCGTTTCTGAAGGAAAAGGTGGAATGGGGGATGGTTCCTTATGTGCAGGCAATGCTTCTGGCAAGATATCTGAGAGGAGACCTGGACAGTTATCCGGTGTTTTTATGGAAGTGAGGTACTGTTATGCTGGTATTGATTACATATGATGTAAATACAGAAACGAATGCAGGAAAAGCGCGTCTGCGTAAAGTGGCGAAGCAATGCACAAATTATGGAAGAAGAGTACAAAATTCTGTTTTTGAGTGCATCGTGGATAATGCACAGTGTGTGGAACTAAAGGCGATATTGTCTGATATTATCGATAAGAATTTGGACAGCCTTCGGTTTTACTATCTTGGCAATAATTATCAAACTAAGATAGAGCATGTTGGAGTAGAACGGGGAATTGCAGCAGATCAGGTATTGTTCCTATAAAGTGCGAATCAAAAGCACACAGAAAATCCCAGGGAGACTCGCACCATAAAAAACTTAAAAAAGCGTACGAAAGAAATGAATAAGATAAAAAATTCAGAAAGAAGGAGTGATGTAAAATGCAGATTTGTAATACCTATACAAAAGTATAGGCGAAAAATTGTTAAAATTTGCTGTCGTTCCCCACGCGGGAACGTGGATTGAAATAATTCAGGAGGTAAAGAAAAATGAGTAAAGTAACCATTAACGGAGTAGATCTTGAACTGGATCTGATGGATGCAGAAGGCGGTGATCAGCTGATCGTGAACGGAAATTATATTCCGATCACAGAAGTTGGAAAGCAGTACGAAAAAGCGGGAAATGCACAGCAGCAAAGCGTGCTTCCTATACAGCCGGAAACGGATCAGAAAACGCAGAAGGATCCGGAAGAAGGAGATCAGGCAGACACGACCGGAACAGAACCTGATGAAAAAGAATCGCAGGAAGGAGGGGAAAACGATGAAGAATAAATTCAATTTTTCACGGAGAAATCCAAAAACAAAGAAGATTGAAAATACTGGATTTATGGAATTCAGAAATGTATCGAATAATGCAGCAGACCTGTATATATACGGTGACATTGTTTCTTCAACATGGGAAGCATGGTGCGATGAAGATACATGCCCGCAGGATATATCGGATTTTATGAATCAGATTGAACCGGGGGCTGAACTGACGGTGTACATCAACAGTGGCGGTGGTGACGTATTTGCCGGGATAGCGATTCACAGCATTTTATCACGGCATACCGGACATAAAACAGGCATCGTGGACGGAATGGCTGCGTCGATCGCATCCGTGATCCTGATGGCTTGTGATTCGATTGTAATGTCATCGGGAGCGCAGATCATGATTCACAAACCGCTGTCATGGGCATATGGAAATGCGGATGATTTTCAGCGGCTGATCAGTGAACTGGATAAATGTCAGAAAAGCATCACGGACATATATATGGGACGAGTGAAAGAAGGCGTGACAGAAGAACAAGTCACAGATCTGATCAATGCCGAAACATGGATGACGGCAGAGGAAGCAAAGGAAATCTTCGATGTGCAGATCGAAGAACGTCCAGCGGTCGCCGCCTGTGTTGGCTGGATGATGGAGAATTTCAAAAAAGCACCAGAAGGCATTAAAACACAAAGCGCAGATGATGTGACGGCGAAGATTACAGCCGAAGAAGAAGCAATCATAGAAGAAATGGAACTTTTCGGAATCTAAGGAGGAAAACAGAATGAGCAAAGCATTTTCCCATTTGTCGTATGTATTGTCACGAACCGCTTCTGCTATTCTGACGAAATAGTCTGGCAGAGCTTGTATCTGTTCGTTGGTGACGTTGTTCTTTATTTCCGTACAAGTTATATCGGTGAATACGGTAAGAAGTTGTTTATCCAGTGTTTTATCCGTATTTGTTTTGTAAAATTCCATTTCATCACAGCTTACAAAATCACCCAGACCGCTTAATACTTCGAATTTGATTCCGGTCGCTTTTATGCCTTCTGAAAATGAAACTTTGGAAGGAGCATTCTGCTCTTTAAAGTCATATTCTCCCTGTAATGTATAATCTGATCGGTCAGGATTGGTTGTTGTATATACTTTGACCTTTCCGAAGTTTCCATTACCGGATCGTGTATAATAAATTAAGTAGTCTATTTCCGTATCTCCTTTAAAATAGTATTCCAGCGTGACAGGGAATTTGGCGGATTGTCCCCACGGAGTGTGGAAAGGGGCAGCTCCATCAGTTGAAAATTTGCCATCATATGTATTTTCAATATCCTGTCCCTCCTGATGCTCACTCGCTTTGCCTCCGGTTGGTGTAACCTTGATGTCACCCTCAACAATTACTTCGCCTTTGGCATATTGATTAACGGTGATAGTATAGGTAGCAGTAGTTGATGTTACTTTTATGTTGGCTGTTCTTTTGGTTTCGCCTGTATTTTCATTCACTGTAATTCTCAGGAAAGTTCCTTCTGCTGCTGTCTTTTGTTTTGAGCATTGTAGCCAGTTTGCTTCATAAGAGACACTCCATTGAGCTAACTCCATAGATGTGTTAATTGGAATCTGGACAGACGTACTTGATTTATCCAGATTTTGTATCAGATATTCTTCACTGATACTGAAGGAGCTATTTATAATCGATTTTTCGGTATCCTTGCATGCCAGTGAAACTGTGAATAGAGTAAAAAGGGCTAACAGGTTAGTAATGAATCTTTTTATTGTCATTTTTTTGCTGTATTAGTTTTTAAGATAGATGAGGTATAAAAGGGTGAATCAAAAGTCTGACTCACCCTTTGTCTCTCATTTATTATTCGGACAGTATGAACAGACTAAATTCGCTCCATACAAAGAAGGAACCACTGGTCCAGTTGCTTTCACATTCAAAGCGTAAGGTGTTGGCAGCATTGTCTATTGAAACGTCGGGAGAAACATAAACTCCTGCAGCACCTGACGGGAGACCATCTTCATCCCACGCAAAACGCTTGTAAAGTTGTAAATTGTTCTCATTCGTTCCTGTATATAAATTGAACCATGCCAAAGCGGCATTTCCGTTATTTGATCTGTTTGTATAGGTGAAACGGAATGTCTTAGTTGATACGGGCAATTTTACTTGAACATAATGCTTGTCGGCAATTGATACACTCCACGCGCTGTGGAAGTAGGTACCTATATCTCCATCCAATAAATTAGCTAAGGAACCTTCTGACGGTTCTATTGCATTACTGGAAAGCATGTCCGCTGTCAGACTGTATTTTTCAACAGATGCAACCAGTATAAATGGATTCGTGTCGAATTCGAAACCGTCTTTTCCATTAATTTCCAGAATCTTTATACCCACATTTCCGGAGGTCTTCGTAAATTTAGGGATATTAACCTGAACAGAAGATGTGTTTCCAGGCTCAAATGAGATGATGTCCGAAACTAACGTTGCTCCTTTTAAGGTAGTAGTCGTTTCATCAATTGCTACTTTACAGGCGAAATTCCATTGGTTTTCGACTTGCAATCCTAAAGCAAGATCAATGATACCTCCACTTTGTGATAAATATTTAGTCACGGTTCCTGAACTGGATTCAGTGACTGAAAGAGATGGAGTAATAATCTCCGGTTTCAGAACTAATGTGTTCTTATCTGCCAGGATGGAATCGGATGTACTGGTCAGCATGATTGGAAGAACACACGTTTGTCCCTCTTCAAGAGTCTGCTCAAAGATTTCTATCTCGTTGGTATTCAGCTGTAAATTGATGATCTTATAGGTTTCAGCAGAAGAATAATCGAGTTCTTCTATGTTGAACGAATAACAATTGGCAGGCATTGCCACATAGTCCAAACCTCTCTCGGA
>OLWA01002873.1_pt1 | contig 14246 bp, 8 predicted proteins | sample 1673251 | NCBI WGS metagenome assembly OLWA01 (sample SAMEA3178937, study PRJEB25190) | human gut metagenome | biome: human gut; feature: human-associated habitat; material: faeces | place: Austria | collected 2013
ATCGCACTGCGACAGACATGTCAAAATAATTAAGAAAATTGCGTAAATTGAACAAATATCTCGCTTTCGTTAAATATAATGTACAAATTCATGCAATTGAGTTATAATAAAGGATAATTGTAAGAATCAAATCAGGAGAAAAAAATGGACATTATGAAGAAAACAAAGATAGAACAGTATCTTCAAGGACCATTATGGGCATTGCTTATTCTGGCTTTTGTAGACATTGTGTTCTTTTTCTTGGATATTCGATGTGGAGTGATCTTAGCGGTCTCACTAGTCGTATTTTTAGTTTTTCAGATGATCATTTATTCCCGAAGCAAACAAGAGATCATCAAAGAATGTATGGATTTTATGTTTGAGCAGAGTCAGGTGCAGAATTATTTGTTACAACAGCTTCCTGTTCCGTATGCACTGCTTGATGGGAATGGAATGATCATATGGTCAAATGATGCATTTCATAAAATTGTGGGAGAGAACCGAGGAAAGTCATTGCAACAGATTTTTCCGAATCTGAACCGTAATCTGCTTCCGTCGGATGTGATGCACTCTATTTCTCATATTGAATATAAAAAGAAATGCAAAGAGGGAGATAAGGAAAAAGAACAGACGCTATTCTATAAAGTAGAGATGAATCGTATTCGTGTAGAAGATTTCTCTGATGAGAATGATAACAGTTGTTCTAGACAGATGCTTAAGGACAACGATCTGATCGCAGTATATTTTTTTGATCAGACATTACTTAAGAAATATATGGAACAAAATGAGAATCAGAGAATGGTCATTGGTTTAATCTATATTGATAATTACGAAGAAATCCTTGATGATATTGATGCGGTGAAACGATCTATGCTGATCGCAGTGGCAGATCGTAAGATCAACAAATTTATCCAGAATGTCTCTGGGGTTGTGAAGAGAACAGAGAGAGATAAATATTTTGTTGTATTTGAACAGAAATATTTGGACAAGATCAAAGAAAACAAATTCTCGATCCTTGATGAGATCAAGACGATCAATCTTGGGAATTCTATGCATATGACATTAAGCATCAGTTTTGGAATTAATGGAAATACGTATCAGGAAAACTATGAAGCAGCCTGTGCAGGTATGGATCTGGCATTAGGACGTGGTGGTGATCAGGCAGTGATCAAGGATGGGGAAGATATTTCCTATTATGGTGGCAATTGTGAGGTTATGGAACGTACCACACGAGTCAAAGCACGAGTTAAAGCGCATGCGTTAAAAGAACTTCTTGAATCAAAGGAAAAGGTCGTGATCATGGCACATAAGATTCCGGATCCAGATGCGATCGGTGCAGCTGTTGGTCTGTACAGACTTGGACTTTCTCTGGGAAGAAAGGCACATATCGTTATGAACGAAGTAACGATCTCTGTCCGTGCGATGGTTGATGAATTAAATAAAAGTGGTATTTATGATGAAGATATGTTCATTGATAACGAACAAGCAATTGAGATCACAGATGAAAACACGTTATTGATCGTAGTGGATGTAAATCATGCAAATTATACAGAATGTGAACAGTTATTAAGTCAGACAAAGACAACGGTGATCTTAGATCATCATCGAAAGAATAAAGATATGATCAAGAATCCGGTACTTTCATATGTAGAGCCATATGCATCTTCTACATGTGAATTGGTAGCAGAGATTCTTCAATATGTAGATTCAAAACCAAAGTTAGAGCCAATGGAAGCGAATGCCATGTATTATGGAATGCTTGTAGATACGGACAATTTTGTGAATAAAACAGGTGTCAGAACATTTGAGGCGGCTTCATATTTAAGACGTTTGGGACTGAATACGGCAGACGTCAAAAAGCTGTTTAACGTGAATAAAGAGGACTATGACCACAGAGCCGATATTGTAAAGACGTCGAAAATTATAGTATCGCAGATTGCAGTCGCAAAGTGTTACACAAAGTATCCAAATATAAGAGTGATAGCGTCACAGGCGGCTGATGAAATGCTTAATATAGGTGATATTCGTGCGTCGATAGTTGTATATGCACAGGACGGCGGCGTGGGTATAAGCGCCCGTTCGCTCGGTGATATTAATGTACAGCTTATTATGGAGTATCTCGGCGGCGGCGGACACAGTACCGTTGCCGGTGCACAAGTAAAAGACAAAAATGTAGATATGGTAATTGAGGACGTTGAAAAGGCTGTCTTTGATTACGTTGCAAATAATGAAAGTTAATTGGAGGAAGGACAATGCAAGTTATATTGACAAGAGATGTAAAAGGACAAGGTAAAAAAGGTCAGATGGTAAATGTATCTGACGGTTATGCAAGAAACTATCTTTTGCCGAGAGGTCTTGCCGAACCGGCTACAAAGTCGAATATAAACGTAATGAAGGGTAAGCAGGAATCTCTTGAATACAAGAAAAAAGTTGAGCTTGAAGAGGCAAATGCAATCGCAGAGAAAATGAAAGAAATCAAGGTTGTGCTAAAGGCTAAAGCAGGCGAAAACGGTAAACTTTTTGGATCTGTAACATCAAAAGATGTAGCAGAGGCGCTTACTTCACAACACCACATCAAACTTGACAAAAAGAAATTTGTTATGCCTGACGGCATAAAGACATTGGGAACAACGACTGTTGACGTAAAAATTTATACAGGCGTTGTCGGTAAGTTAAACGTAGTTGTAGAACAGATATAACTTTGGGGAGGTAATGGATTTATGGCAGAAATGTCGAATCCTGTTGACGTAATGGGCAGAGAACTGCCATATAGTCAAGAGGCGGAATTGGCTGTAATAGGCAGTGCGCTTACTAATTCGCACAGTGTTGCGGAGTCGGTTGAAATACTTAGACCGTCTGATTTTTACTTCCCACAGAATAAGGAAATATTCAGTGTAATTCTTGATTTATTTAACGAAAATGCGGCTATAGATTTTATTACCGTTTCAAATAAGTTGAGCCAAAGCGACAAACTTGAGGCTGTCGGAGGTATCGCTTATTTGAGAAATGCGGCAACGAATGTGCCGACAACAAGGCACGTGACGTATTATTCGCAAATAATTAAGGAAAAGGCAGTTTTGAGAACACTTATTAAAAGTGCAGGCGATATTTCCGATATGGCTTACGGTCAGAACGATAAAGTCGAAAGAATAGTCGACCAAGCCGAACAGCTTATTTTTGACGTTACATCATCAAACAACAAGAGCGATATACTTCCTATAAGTGAGATATTCATGGGCAGTTATCAGGAACTTGTTGAAAACTCTTTAAATCAAAGCGGTATAACGGGTTTGCCGACAGGCTTTGATGAACTTAACAGACGTACGGGCGGTTTTCATGGCGGCGAACTTATTCTTATCGCCGGACGTCCGGGTATGGGTAAGTCAAGTTTTGCGGTAAATATAGCGGAACACGTCAGTATTACCGATAAAAAAACTGTTGCGATATTCAACCTCGAAATGCCGAAAGAACAGATTGTAAACCGTATTATATGCAGCCAGGCACTTGTTAATTCAAATAAAATCAGAACAGGTGATATAACAGGCGAAGATTGGGAAAAAATCGGTGCAATAGTAAACAGAGTTGCAACTGCACCGATGTATATAGACGATACTGCGTCAATAACGGTATCGGAAATTCGTGCAAAATGCAGACGATTAAAGCAGACAAAAAATCTTGAACTTATCGTAATCGACTATTTGCAGTTAATGCAGTCGAGCGGAAGAACAGAGAGCAGACAAAATGAAATTGCCGAAATTTCGCGTTCGTTAAAAATTCTTGCAAAGGAACTTAATATTCCTGTCATTGCACTTTCACAACTTTCGCGTGCAGCTGAATCGAGAAGCGATAAGCGTCCCATGCTTTCGGACTTGCGTGAATCGGGTGCCATCGAGCAGGACGCCGATATGGTTATGTTTTTGTATCGTGACGAATATTATAATCCCGATACCGAGGATAAAAATTTGGCTGAATGTATTGTCGCAAAAAACAGAAGTGGTGAAACCGGTATGTTTAAACTTGGTTGGAAAGGTGAATATACTAAGTTTTCTAATGTTGAATTTGCATTGAAGGAAGAATAATGGTTTTAGATATTATTAAAAAGACCTTGCGTGAATATAATTTATTGAATAACGGCGACAGCGTGCTGGTCGGTCTTTCTGGCGGTGCGGATTCGGTGTGTCTTACTCACGCACTTTGGTCGCTGAAAGATGAATTTGACATAAAATTATATACGGCTCATATTAATCACGGCATAAGAGGCGAGGAGGCAAAGAGAGATGAACTTTTTGCCGAAAACTTTTCAAAAAAATTGGGTATTGAATGTTTTGTGTTAAATGCAGATATACCCCAAATTGCAAAAGATACAAATGTGTCGGAAGAAACAGCCGGCAGAAATGTGAGATATAATTTCTTTAATAAATTGTGCAAAAAATACGATATAAACAAAGTTGCAACGGCGCATAACAGAAATGACAATGCCGAAACTTTGCTTATGAATTTTATGCGTGGCAGTACGACAAACGGACTTTGCGGAATACCGTATGTCCGCGGAAATATAATTCGTCCGATATTGAATGTTTCACGAGATGAAATCGAAAAATATTGCAGTGATAACGGACTTGAATATATGACAGACAGTACAAATTTGACAGAAGATTACACACGCAATAAAATACGTCACACATTACTTCCGTATATTCAAAAGGAATTTAACACGAGTTTTATTAAAACCGTTACGGAAAATGCTTGCTTGATAAAATATGACAGTGATTATCTTGACGGTATTGCGGAAGATTTTTATAAACATCACATCAGAAATTGTGCTGTTAATATTGAAGATTTGAATAATACGGATAGTGCGATAAAAAGACGTGTTTTAAGATTGATGTTAAGAGATATTTATAACGGTCTTAACGATATTTCGTCAACATATGTTGCGGATATATTGTCGCTTGCCGATAAAACAAGCGGCAGACAAATAAATTTGCCGTATGGTATTGTTGCAAAAAACGAGTACGGCAAAATAATACTTGAACACGAAAAAGGAGAAACACAGCCGTTTGAAGTCAGTATTAATATCGGTGAAATGATTTTCATTTCGGAACTTGACAAAAAAGTTTTGGTATCTGAAACGGATATGCGAAATAAAGACGGTGCAATATATCTTTCGTGTGACAAGACTGATAAAATCATTGTACGCAACAGGCGAAACGGTGATAAATTTCAGCCTATGGGTATGAACGGTACGAAGAAATTAAAGGAATATTTTATAGGTAAAAAAATTCCTAAAGATAAACGAAACAGTGTGCCGATAATTGAGATAAACGGCGAAATTGCCGCAGTCGGCAACAGAATAGACAAACGTTTTGCTTTCAAGGATAAAGGTATAAAAATAGAATTTTACGATAATTAAGGAGGTAGTCAGTTGCAGAAAAGATTTAAAGGACTCGGAGTATGGGTGGCAATGCTTGTAGTTGCGTATCTGATTTATATGTTCGCAGTCGGATTCGGTGCATCGCAGACCAAAATGGTTTACTCTGATTTGGTCAACAGTATAAAGTCCGAACAGGTAAGTTCGATGCTTGTGTCGGGAAATACCGTAACGGTGACACTTACAAACGGTGACAAAGCGAAGGTGAAAATTCCGTCACTTGACACGTTGCAGGCAGATGTCGGAAAAGAAATGAACGACCAAATGGATAAAGGCACTTTAAAGCAAGAGGCTTATGAAACCAAGATTTCATGGACGGCGGTTACAAATATAATTTTGATAATTGTATTTATATGTGTGTTCTTTTTCGGATTTTTGCGAAAAGGCGGTTCGGGTGCAACCAATTTTACAAAGAGCAGAGCAAGACTTAATGAGAACACTAAGAACGTGACATTTAAAGATGTTGCGGGAGCTGATGAGGAAAAAGCAGAACTTGCGGAAATAGTCGAGTTTTTGAAAAATCCTCAAAAGTTTGTAAGTCTTGGTGCGAGAATACCTAAGGGTGTACTTCTTGTCGGCTCACCGGGTACCGGTAAAACACTTCTTGCAAAGGCGGTTGCCGGAGAGGCGAAAGTTCCGTTTTTCTCTATAAGCGGTTCGGATTTCGTTGAACTTTATGTCGGCGTAGGTGCATCGCGAGTGAGAGATTTGTTTGAACAGGCAAAGAAAAACAGACCGTGTATTGTGTTTATAGATGAAATAGACGCAGTCGGCAGAAAAAGAGGTGCCGGTATGGGCGGCGGTCACGATGAAAGAGAACAGACTTTAAATCAGTTGCTTGTTGAAATGGACGGATTTGGCGAAAATGAAGGCGTTATAATGATGGCGGCTACAAACCGTCCGGATATACTTGATCCCGCACTTTTAAGACCGGGACGTTTTGACAGACAGATTGTCGTTGACGTTCCAGACGTAAAAGGCAGAGAGGCTATTCTAAAAGTTCATTCGGCTAAAAAGCCTTTGGCAAATGACGTTGACTTGGAAGAGATCGCAAAAGCAACAGCAGGTTATTCGGGTGCAGACCTTGAAAACTTAATGAATGAGTCCGCTATTTTTGCGGCAAGACGAAACCATCTTGAAATAACAAGAAAAGATATTGAGGACGCAAACTTAAAAGTAATGATGGGAACGGAAAAACGTTCGAGAATTATTACCGAAAAAGAAAAGAAACTTACGGCATTTCACGAGGCAGGCCATGCAGTTTTGGCAAAACTTGTCGATAAAACATCGCATATTCATAAGGTGTCAATAATACCGCGTGGCAGAGCAGGCGGATATACGATGTATGTGCCTGATGAAGATAAAATGTACACATCAAAAAATGAAATGTTGGACAGAATAATTGTAATGCTTGGCGGCAGAGTTGCCGAAGAACTTACAATGGACGACATCAGCACAGGCGCGTCAAGTGACATTCAGCGTGCAACTGACATAGCACGTCAAATGGTTACAAAATACGGTATGTCAGAGGCAATCGGCCCGGTATCGTATGATGACGGCGGCGAAGTGTTTATCGGACGTGATTTTGCACACTCAAAAGCATATTCCGAAAAAACAGCCGCAGATATTGACGCGGAAGTAAAGCATATAATGACTTTACAATACCGGAAAACTGAACAAATTCTTACTGAAAATATGGCTGTACTTACACGAGTGGCTGAAAAACTTCTTGAAAAGGAAACTATTGACGGTCAAGAATTTGAAGAATGTTTTAATATATAAAAAGGAGGAAACAATAATGGCACAAGTAACAAAAAAGACTCTAATCGGTGAGGCTTTAAGCATAGATGAAGAAATCGCTCCAATACTAATGGGTATCGGAATGCACTGCCTTGGCTGCCCGGCATCACAGGGTGAATCACTTGAGGAAGCTTGCATGGTTCACGGCGTTGACGCTGACGAACTTGTAAAGAAGATTAATGACTTTTTGGCTTCAAAGTAATAATTTAAAGCAGATAACCGTAGCTTATGCTACGGTTATTTTTTTATAAAAGTGAACATATATATGATTTAGATTAAATTATACGACACAATGTGACGAAATTATTATATGCGAACTATTACCGATGTGTATCAAAAAAGAGGTGTACCGTCAATGATAAAACATTTATCATTGTATGAAATGTTTAAATAAAGTATCGGTTTTTGTGCATAGTGTACTATAATATAATGCTCTCAACTGCTATAATAAGTTCAACAAATAAACAAAGAGAAAGCGATGGCAAAGGCGTCATATTCAATCTAACATTGATGATTTTATCATTGTGTATTAAAAAAGTCAATATGTCTAAAAAATAAATTTTATTGTTAGATGTGTTGAATGATTTCCACAAAAAAAATATTGTAGGATATACATATAAAATATATTTCAGAGGTAAATAAAATGTCAAAGAAATTTTTAAGTATTATTGTGGCGGCAGAAATGTTATTTGAAGTATATGAAATATTGCAGAACGGTACAAATTGAATGGATCGCAGATCAAGATTAAGGTTCAGCGTCGGCAGACGAAAAAACATTGACTTCTTTATAAAAAGCAATAATTTCATATTTTACAGCAATAATGCTTAATGATTTTTTGGATTTGGCGGTGTATAATCTAATCATAAATAAAACGATATGCGAAGGAGCAATTATTATGGATAAGGTTATATTAAAGCAAGAAAAAGTTACAATACCTACATATGAAATTTCTGATTACGACAAAAATCCTATGTTTCTTGAAAAACGTGTATATCAAGGTTCAAGCGGACGAGTTTATCCGCACCCTGTATGCGAGGGTGTTTCGGACATTAAGACTGATAAAGAATACAACGCAATTTTCTTGGAAAACGATTATATACTTGTAATGATTTTACCTGAAATCGGCGGTAAAATTCAAAGATTATACGATAAAACAAACGGATATGACGCTGTTTATTATAATGAAGTTGTAAAACCGGCGCTTGTAGGCTTGGCAGGTCCATGGATTTCGGGAGGTATTGAGTTTAACTGGCCGCAACATCACAGACCGTCCACATTTGATCCTGTTGACTATAAAATCGAAGAAAACAATGACGGTTCGATTACGGTATGGGTAGGCGAAACAGAAAAGATGTTCCATACGAAAGGTATGGCGGGATTTACTGTATACCCAGACAAGGCATATCTTGAAATAAAAGGTCAGGTATACAATCCGACAGACAGACCTCAAACATTTTTATGGTGGGCAAATCCTGCCGTTGCGGTAAATGACTATACACAATCAATATTCCCGCCGGATGTTCACGCGGTAATGGATCACGGCAAACGTGATGTATCAAAGTTTCCTATTGCCGACGGAGTTTATTATAAGGTTGATTATGCACCGGGTACGGATATTTCAAGATACAAAAATATTCCTGTACCGACTTCGTATATGGCATATCATTCGGATTATAATTTTATAGGCAATTACGATTATTCCAAAAATGCGGGACTTCTTCATATAGCCGACCATCACGTTTCACCCGGTAAAAAGCAATGGACTTGGGGTAACGGTGATTTCGGAAAAGCGTGGGACAGAAATCTTACAGACGAAAACGGTCCGTATATTGAACTTATGACAGGTATGTTTACAGACAATCAGCCCGACTTTACGTTCTTAAAACCGTATGAAGAAAAGACTTTCGTTCAATACTTTATGCCATACAAAAATGTCGGTGCGGTTAAAAATGCTTCAACAGAAGTTGTTATGAATCTTGAATTAGATAACGATACGGCTAATATAACTGTATATTCGCCGATACAACTTGGCGATGTAACAATCAAACTTGCTTATGACGGAAATACGGTATTTGAAGAAAAAGCAAACATATCACCGACCGATATATTTACAAAGAGTGTTCCTATTCCTAACATAGATGAAACAAAGCTTACACTTGCCGTATATAAAGACGGAAACAAATTATTAAGCTACACTCCTATGGGCGAAAATGACGAGGAAACACCTAATCCGGCAGAGGCATTGCCTGAACCGCAATTTGTGGAGACAACCGAAAAACTGTTCCTTGCGGCTACACATTTAGAGCAATACCGTCATGCTACATATTCGCCTGAAGATTATTACCTTGAGGGATTGAAACGAGATGAAACAGATATTCGTCTTAACAACGGATACGGAAAATATTTGTATAATAAGGGCAGATTTGCGGAAAGTGAAAAATATTTCAGACAGGCTATTAAATCATCAACTTGGAAAAATCCTAATCCATATGATTGTGAACCGTATTATAATTTAGGATTATCATTAAAGAAACAGGGTAAAATCAATACTGCATTTGACGCGTTTTATAAAGCTGTTTGGGACGGGAATATGCAGGATAAAGCATTTTATCAATTAGCCTGTATTGCATCGGGCAGAGGTGATTATAATGATGCGTTGGAATATATAGAAAAGTCGCTTGTAAAGGGAATGCATAATTTAAAGGCAAGAACTTTAAAATCGGCATTGCTCAGAAAACTCGGAAAAAATGCAGAGGCAACAGAATTTGCAAAAGAAACACGCAATATAGACGCATTAGATCACAGTGCATATTATGAACTTTACAAAATAACCGGTAACGGCTTAGACGAAATGCAAGCTGTTATGCGTGGTGACAATCATAACTATATCGAACTTGCACTTAGCTATATGTCAGCATATTTGACAGATGACGCAATCGAAATATTAAAACTTGCACCGAATGACAATGAGCCTATGGTGCATTATTATATGTATGCACTGACAAATGACAAATCAGAACTTGATAAGGCTGAAAATTCTGACAGCCTGTATTGTTTCCCGAACAGACTGGAAGATATAGCTGTATTGGAAAAGGCAATATATAACGGCGGTAATTATGCTGCTTATTATCTTGGATGTTTGTTCTATGACAGAGGCAGATGGGAAGAATCAAAAGAATTATGGGAAAAGTGTGCGGATAATATAAAACTTCCGACAGTGTATAGAAACCTTTCGCTTGTTTATTACAATAAATTAAAAGACGGTGTCTTAGCACTAAAAGCCATGGAAAAAGCATTCAGTATTGATAAGAGTGACGCAAGAATATTCTTTGAACTTGATCAACTGTACAAAACACTTAATTTCTCTCTTGAAAAGAGATTGGCAAATATGAATGAAAATTCCGACTTACTTGAAAAGCGTGACGATTTATATACGGAATATATCACGTTGCTTAATATGAACGGCGAATATGATAACGCATACAATCGTATTATGAACCATAACTTCCACCCTTGGGAGGGCGGTGAAGGTAAGATACCTGCTCAGTACAGAATTGCGCTTATTAATAAGGCTAAAGCAGAAAAAAATACAGAAAAAGCAATAGAATATCTTGAAAAAGCTCTCGTTTATCCGTATAATTTAGGTGAGGGCAAGTTAATCGGTAATATGGATAACGATATATATTATATGCTTGGTAACTTGTATGAAGATAAGGAAAAGTCCGAACAGGCATACAGACTTGCCGCAAGAGGTGAATTTAATCTTTCTTCGGCGATGTATTATAACGACCAACCGCCGCAGATGATGTATTATTCCGCAAAAGCGATTGAGGCACTGGGCGATAAAGACGAGGCTAAAAAGAGATTTAACGCATTTATTGAGTATGCAAATAATCATATGAATGATGAAATGAAAATTGATTACTTTGCTGTATCATTACCGGATTTCTTGATATTCGAAGGTGACTTAAATAAAAACAATAAGGTACATTGTAATCTTATGGCGGCACTTGGATATTTGGGTATAGGTGATAATGATAATGCCCAAAAGTATGCAAAACAAGGACTTGAATTAAATCAATGCCACGCAGAACTCAGAGATATAGTAAAATAGGTGATACAATGAAAACAATAGATTTAAGCGGAAAATGGAATTATAAAACAGATATTGACAATAGTCAGACAATAGACAGCATAAAATTTGAAAATAATAATTTTAATCTTCCGGGTTCAACTTGTGATAATAAGATAGGCAAAAAAACAGAATACTTTGACAAAATATCAAAAGAGGCTGTACGTGCACCGAGAGAGCGATATGAATATATCGCTCCTCTTTGGCTGCAAAAAACGGTCAACATTCCGAATGATACAGACGGTAAAACTGTCAGACTGTTTATGGAGCGAGTTAATATAGCATCTGAATTATGGATAGACGGTGTGAAAACAGACAGACAAATAATTGAGCTGTCCACACCTCACATATACAATTTAACAGGAAAAATAACACCGGGCGAACATACGTTTACGCTGAAAATAGACAACAGAAATTTGCTAAACCTTGATACAATGGCAAGCGGATACAGTGTCGATACGCAAGGATATTGGAACGGTGTTATCGGACGTATTGAACTGCAATATGAAGAAAAAGAACATATTGACAGCATTCAAGTATATACAGATGACAAAGGCATAACGCTTAAAGTTGTTGAAACATCGGATGTACATTCTCCGTTTAAAACGGAGAAAGCGACTGTTACCGTAAATGTTACTTCACCAAAAGGAGATTTACTTGGAGAAAAAATATTTGAAACGAAGGTGTTTAATTCAAAACAAGTCGATTATTTCAGATACGATATTTCCGAAATAGATTATTGGGACGAATTTAATCCTAATTTATATACGGCAACAGTTAAATATGAATGTAACGGTCATACCGATATAAAATCCGTAAAGTTCGGTATGCGAACGATAAAAACGGAAAATAAAAAGATTTTGCTTAACAACAGACAAATTTCTTTGCGCGGTACAATAGATTGTGCTATATATCCGCTTACAGGTTATCCGCCTATGGATATTGAGGTGTGGCGAAAAAATTTCAAGACTATCAAAAGCTATGGCTTAAATCACGTTCGTTTTCACGCATGGTGTCCGCCTGAATGTGCCTTTAATGCGGCTGACGAAATAGGAATGTACATATCTGTTGAAATGCCGCTATGGCTTAATCACGATGTATGTGCACTTGAAACAGGTGAAGACCCGATACACCGTCAATATTTTATGCAGGAGGCTATTAATATCTCAAAAACATACGGCAATCACCCTTCGTTTATAATGTTTTCAAACGGTAATGAAAATATGGGCGATTTTGATATGCTTAACGACATAACCACTTGCATAAAGGCTTATGACAACAGAAGAATTTATACGCTTACGACGAACTTCGACCACCCGATTATGCCGTGTGAAGATTATTTGTGTGCATATGAGGCAGGCGGTCACAATGTCAGAATACAGAATTGTCAGGATAAGGCGGCTGAAAATACGTCGCTTGATTATTCGGTAGCGGTAAAAGATGTGCCTGTACCTATAATTTCGTTTGAAGTGGGGCAGTATTGTGTATATCCTGATGTTGACTTAATTGAAAAATATACAGGCAATATTCTGCCGGTAAACCTTGACGCAATTAAAAAATTTATGATTGAAAAGAATGTGTATCATAAATTGAATGATTATATTAAAGCGTCGGGCGACTTAGCTGTTAAGCTTTATAAAGAAGATATTGAGGCGGCACTTAGGACAAAAGATTTCGGCGGCTTTGAACTTTTGTCGCTATCGGATTACACAGGACAAAGTACAGCCACTGTCGGCATACTTGATGTGTTTTATGAAAGTAAAGGCTTAATTTCGCCCGATGAATTTAAAAATTTTGCAGGTGAGGCAGTACCGTTATTTAAAGCAAAGAGAATATTTAAAAATACAGATACATTGGAGGCGGAATTGGACTTATATGATTTCGGAGAAAAGAAAATCAACAATCCTGTTTATAATTTGACGGTACAAAACGGTGAGCAAGTATTTTATAAAACGTCAACAACAGAAAGTAAGGTAAGCATACCTCTAAACAGTATAACAAAATCAACAATGCTTAGTGTTATACTTGAAGTGAACGGTTATAAAAATACTTGGAGAATATTTGTTTTTGCCGAAAATAAGATTGAAAACAATGTTCGTATGATTAAATCTGAAGAAGAACTTGATGATATAATCAAAAACGGCGGAAAAGCTATTGTGACGAAAGAGTGTTTCAAAAATCCGATACATGGAAGTTTTATACCTGTATTTTGGTCGCCGGTACATTTCCCGTCACAAAAACCGTGCGGTGCAATAATTGATAATAAGCATAGAATATTTGATGATTTCCCGACAGAAAAATATCCCGATTATCAGTGGAAAAGACTGCTTGATAACTCGGTCGGTACAGATATATCGAAGTTTGCTGGTGAAGTAAAACCTATAATTGAAACAGTACCGAATTTCTTTGATAATACTGCATCATCACCGCTGTTTGAAACAGAAATAGGCAAAGCAAAGCTATTGTTCTGCGGTTTTGATTTAGACGGAGATTATCCCGAATGTAAACAGCTTTTAAGCAGTATAACGCAATATGTAAATTCAGATGAATTTTAAAATAAGCCGAAAAGGTTAATTTTAGAGTCGGAGTTGGACTCCTTTAGGAATCCGACTCCGACTTGTTTTTAAATTAGATTGTTATCTAAAAACTTGCTTATACCATTTAAGGCTGAAGATTAGGAATACCGTTTGGAGTATATATTTATTCTTATGCTGATACTACAGATAAGGTTGTAAGCGAGGCACAGCATGTGTTAAGACTTATACAAGGATATAACCTTAGTTTTCCTATTTATTTGGATATGGAAGATAAGGTACAGGCTGTATTGTCTGATTCGGAAAGAGGAAATATAGCATCTGTATTTTGTAACATAATTCAAAATGAAGGATACAAAGTGGGGATAT
>OLWA01002875.1_pt1 | contig 14235 bp, 10 predicted proteins | sample 1673251 | NCBI WGS metagenome assembly OLWA01 (sample SAMEA3178937, study PRJEB25190) | human gut metagenome | biome: human gut; feature: human-associated habitat; material: faeces | place: Austria | collected 2013
TTTGTATTCATTTCCTATACTAAATTTTTCTGTTCTTGGTAATTTCATTATTATTTCGAGCATATATTGTATATATTTTTCTGATTTTGGTATTAATGTTAGTTCTTTTTTTATTTCACTCATACTTTTTCCTTTGTTTTGATACTTTATAATATATAATAGTGTGTAAAATTATATACACACTATTTTCCATTTAAAATTTCTAGTATTCTGCCTATATTCTAGCATGTTATATTAATTGGTTCATCGCCTGTAAGCGTTCAGGTCTACTTGATATAAAGTACTGGACGGAACCCGTAGTTCGTGATAGTACTAGGGGCATAAAAGTAACCACGGTAACAAGCAGGGTAGCTCGCGTACGCGCCGCCGAAGGACCCGCCACGAAGGTTATATGTGTTGTATGTTGTATTATAGCCTAAATTTGCTACATATGAAGCCTCTTGTGTCCATTCCCATAAGTTTCCTGCAACATCATATAAACCTTTTCTTAGTACTTGACTTGTTGAACCTGTTGTTAGTATTACCCATGAACTTGTTCCTGAATTTGTTGTAAAACTACTTGCATCTTTAAATCCATCTGTTGATGCATTTGATGTATTTACATTTGTGTAATACCCTCTTAGATTTGATAATGATACATTGTCATAATTTCCCCAGTTTGTGCTTTTCATGTCTGAATAATCTGAACTCTCACTTAAAAATTTCATCATCATATCCCATTGTGTTCCTGTTATTAATCCACTTTGTACATATGAATTATTGTCATATAATCTTCTACTCATCTCTACTGCTGTATAATAATCTGCATGATAATATGGTATACTATTTGCTTTTTCTACTATATTTCCTGTTGCTTTATTGGGGTAACTTGCATCTGGTACTGTTTTTCCTCTTGCTATATAATCATAGTTTTGCCATCCCCATCCATTTATTCCTGATTGTATTCCTACTGCACTAAATAATGATTTATTGTTCGTGAATGTTACACTTTCTTTAAATGTGTTTGCTTCTTCATCTAATGTTGATACTCCGGCTTCATATCTTCCTACATAAAATCCACCATTTTCATATACACTTTTTAACATGCTATTTTTTAAATTATTATATTCTGTTTCATCTTCAAACCATCCTACATTTGCCGTATCAGCTGCATATATGTCTGAATAGCTTGTTCCATTTCTATATATTGCCGTGTACTGTTGCAAACAATGTTCTATATTTACATAGTCTGTACTTGATGAAGGCTTTTTTTCATTATTTAAATTATAATTTGTATTATTATACAAGCTCTTTGGCACTACCACCCATACATATTCATTTCCATTTGAATCAGCAATCACAAGCCCTGTATCTACACTAGTACTTGTATCATAATGAAAATCACTACTTGGTAGGTATGGAACTGTCTCTTCTGTATTTCCTCCATTTAATACAGTTTCCATTTCATCTATTAAACTATTCATTCCTTTTAAATCGTTTTCACTTGCTTCTGCTGATTTTGTTTTGCCCTCTTGTGCTTTTGATATTATTCCATTGTCTCCTAACACTAAGTTAATACTTACTCCAGCAAGGATTAGCAAAACAACTATAGTCACAACTAGTGCAACAAGTGTGATTCCCTTTTTGCTTTTTAACATAATTTTTCCTCCTTGGTTTTATTTTTTCACATAATAATTTATTTATGCAAGTAAAATAATATCATTTTTTTCACACCAGTGCAACAGTTTTTCTTCAACTTTTAAAATTTGTCGTTTTTTAGAATTACCTTTCTATCTATATAATTCTTATTCATTATACATTTTTTTCGTCCATAGAATGTACAAATTAGTCATTTAATATTCTTCTACTTCTATCACTGCTTTTTCTTCTAATGCAAAACGTTTTTCTACGCTTATTTTGCTTACTTGATTATCATCTTTGAATACGAAGTTATTCATTGCATCAAGTATAGATTTTGCTATGTTATCAACATCTGGTTTCTTTGTTGGACTTATTTTATTTTCTAGCATTTCCTCTACTTTTGCTTTACTTGTGCTTTTAGGAATTTTTAAATAAGCAATTATATTTATTGAAAGCCTTCCTTCTAGCATCTCGTATCTTGGATATTTTATTTTAAAATATTGCTGTATCAAAAATTCATAATCTTTTGTTTTTCCAGGAGTATATACTCTTCCAGTATACATATTTACTCTTGGTCTTTCCTTTCCTACTATTTCTCCCGGTACTTCAAATTGATATTTCATTGTTTCACTCCTTCTTTAGTTTTAATTTTAAAACACATGACTATTATTTAATTCTATTTTCTTTGCCGGAAATCTTCGTAACTCTTACATCATTTACGAGAGTTTCCGACAAGTGCTTATATAAAATTTCTATTATGATTTTATTATATGACTAAAAATGCTCGCTTTTGTAAGCAATTTATTTCATCTTTTTATTTTGTAAACTCCAAATATTGTACATTATCATACACAAATTTTATGAATTCTTCTTTATCACTTAATTCTCCAATATATTCGCTCGGAATTTGTGATACAACTCCTCCCAATGATAATTTTTGAAATACGCTTTCAAATGCTAGTTTTTCTTTATAGTCTATTTTTTCATCTTCACTCGCATGGTACGAACTTGTATATTTTTCTTTGTCTGTTACATTTTTTATTACTCCAAATCTTTCTTTGTCTATTCTTTCGAATGTTTTGCATACCTTTTGACTGGTTTCTCCATATAAGCAAAAACCTAAGCCAGAGGCTTTCTTCCACTTTTCAACAGTTTCTTTTAAATACTTTACTATCTTTATAGCAAATTCCTTTCCATCTGGTTCAGTGTTAGAAACTTCTTTCACCATCATTGTTGCTTCATATACTCCTACATATCCTAACGAAATTGTAGAGTAACCATCTTTCAAATATTTGTCGATTTTTTCTCCTGATTTTAAATGCGCTATCGCACCATATATCCAATGTATTGGACTCGTATCACTTACTGTACCAAGCAAAGCATAGTGTCTGCACAATAAAGCCTCATGGCACAATTCCAGTCTTTCATCTAGCAAGCTAAAGAATTTATCTTCATCACCATCTGCCACGATTGCAATTTGTGGTAAATTTATGCTAACAATACCTTGATTAAATCTTCCTTCAAATTTATATGTTCCATTCTCATCTTTCCATGGAGTTAGAAAACTTCTGAAGCCCATTGGTGAAAAAACATTTCCGCTATAATTTTCACGCATTTTTTTAGCCGATATAAAGCTTGGTTCTTGTGTCTTATTTGCACATTCTAATGCAAGATGTGTTAAATAATCATATTTTTCACCATTTAAGCAATTATTTTCATCAATTACATAGATCAACTTTGGAAATTCCGGATTAATATATTTTCCTTCTGCATCCTTCATTCCCTCAATTCTTTGTTTCAAAATTTCTTCTATTATAAGTGCATTTTCCTTTATGTATTCATCATCTTCTCTTAAATACATAAATAACGAAACCAGTGGACTACGCCCGTTTGTAGTCATTAGTGTATTTATCTGGTATTGAAGTGTTTGTACACCACTCGTTACTTCTTCTTTTATCTTCTTATCTAATATTTCTTTTGAAGGCACGCCTCCAAACTCTTCCTTAAATTTTTCATAACTCTTTCTAACATACTTTTCCAAATGACTGATATCTACAGATTGTCCACCGTATTGTGTTGACGCAACTGTTGCAAGAATTTGTGCAAGCACAGTGCAAGCAACTCTAAAACTTTTTGGACTCTCTATTAATTTGCCATTTATAACTGTACCATTGTCAAGCATATCTCCAATACTAATCACACTAGAATTAAAAATTGGTTGTAAAAAATAGTCCATATCATGAAAATATAGTACTCCTTCTTCATGGGCTTTTACTATTTTTTCAGGCAACAACAGTCTCTTCGTTAAATCCTTAGAAACCTCTCCAGCTATGTAATCCCTTTGTGAAGACGCCAGCACAGCATTCTTACGTGTTCCGTCTTCCAACATCTCCATATTTTGATTTTTTATGAGTCCAAGAATAGATTCGTCTGTGGTGTTCTTCTTTCTAACCAACGCTCTATTATATCTATAAATCATGTATTTCTTTGCAAGCTTAAACTTTTTCTTATCCATAAGTTGCTCTTCTATTATATCTTGCACATCTTCAACCAAAATTCTCTTTTTATCAAGTGACTCTATATATTTTATTATATCCTTAATATCTTGCTTATCTGCTCTTTCCTTTTCTGTAACCTCTTGGTTTGCCTTCTCAATAGCAATTGCAATCTTCTCTCTATTAAAATCTACTACACGTCCATCTCTCTTAATAACCTTCATAAATTCCTCCTTGGATTTATCTAAATTACTGCCTCTTTAGTTTCATTATAAATAATATTTTTTAATATAACTAAGCAGTATTGTTTGCAGAACATTTTTCTGCCCCCATTGACATAATTTACCTAAAAACATTATCTCATAATTATTATACCTTAACAATTTATTTTTTCTGTTGCAAATGCAACGTTTTTGAAGTATAATTGAGTAAATTTTATTTACAAATTTAAGGACAATGTTAATGGAAATATCAGATATAATTGAAAACATTTCTTGTAATTGTATTAAGGTTCAACGTAAGACCTTTGAAAAAGGCAGTATTATTACAACTTACATAGAAAAAAGAAAACAAATTTGCATACTGCTTTCTGGAAAAGCAGATTTAATTAGATATGATTTAAACGGAAACAAGGATATAATAGAAAGTTTTGTTGAGACAGATATTTTTGGTGAAGCCTTCTACCCTGTTCATACCAACCACGAACTTTTTGTTTTAGCAATGGATAAGTGTGAGGTTCTTCTATTTTTGTATGATGACATACACGAAAAATGCAGAAGCAATTGTAAATTTCACACAACACTCGTATCTAGCCTGCTAGAACTCATATTAAAACAGGCAGTACATCAAAATACAAGAATAGAAATCCTCTCAAAAAGGTCTATCAGAGATAAATTACTTACTTATTTTTCTATTCTTTCTAGTAAAAACTTCTCTAAAAATATTACACTTCCAATTTCAATGACTAGCCTCGCCGATTACCTAAGCGTAGATAGAAGTGCAATGATGCGTGAGCTCAAATGCTTAGTAGATGAGGGATTTATAAGCCGTGATGGTAATAAAATTAAACTTTTATATTAAAAAATTTATATTTTTAATTTTTGCTTTTAGCTAAAGCTTCAGTTGAAAAAGAATTAAATTTTGTCAAGAAAAAGTCCCATTTAAAAGGCAAGGGCGCATACTTTTTGTATGTAACCGCGTTTTAAATGGGCTCTGACGTAGTCAAAATTGTAATTATTTTTCAACAATATTTAGTCATTATCACTTTCTATATTACTCCCAACTTCATAATTTTCGTTTTCTGTATTTCTGTTCTCTGTATTTGTAATATTGTTTTTTCCTTGAAAAGTCTCATTATTTTTATTGCTCTCTGTATTATTTGTTATTTCCGTATTGGTTTCAGTATTTTCCGTATTGCCTGGCACTTCTGTATTTTGCTCTGTGTTTTCTATTTTATTTTCAATATCGTTATTTTTATCGCTTTTTGTGTTTTCTTTATCATTCTTTTTGGCAATATCATACTCCTTCCAAGGGTTGTCCGAATCTGGATCCGTTGGGTCCCAACTATTTACCTCACTGTCTCCAGAAATTTTTCTTTCTGATGGCTTACCCAATGGTCCAGGGTTAGAATCTTTGTAAAAATATACTTTTGTTCCAGCCGCACAATTATCATATATCCATTTTGCATTTTTTACAGTAAGCCTTATGCATCCCAAAGAAGCTGAAGTACCTAGTTTATCATACTCCCAATATTCTAAACTTGCATTATTATACTTCTCCGTATATGGTACAGAATGGAACAATATATTTCCAGTTATTTGTGTTGCATATTGGCCATACACATCACCTTGAAGCCCTTTCCATTCCCATCCACCATATTTTTTTAGTGAATAAGTTCCGCTCATTGGTGTTGCATAGCCAACCGAGCAAAGCATTACCTTTACACAGTTTTTGTATTCTCCATTTTCGTCTTTTTCATATACATTAACTACATTTTGATCACAATTTACTTCTAACCTATACTTAGTACCACTAGTATTCTTAGGCTTTTCTTCAATGATTGTATTTTCAGCCACTTCATTTTCTTCTACAATATTTTCTATAATCTCTTCATTTACATCTTCTTCAAAATTTTGTGTATTTACGAGTTCATCAGCTAAACTTTCTGGTTCCTTTGTGGCAACTTCTTTCGCAGTATTCTTACTAATTACACTTGCAATTATTATCGTTATTAAAATAGCTAATATTAAAATTATAATTCCTAATATAATTCTCTGTTTTTCTTGCTTTCTTTTTCTAATCTCACTTCTTGATTGCATTCTAAAAATCCCCTTCATATGTTAGTAATAACATTATACATTTTAAGAATAGTCTCGTCAATAGAATTTTGCTATCTTAAAGATTTTAACTCTTTTATACAATTGCCACATTTATAGCATAATTTTTTTGCTCAAAATGTGTTACATAAAAGCCTTCCAAGGAGTATCCCTGGAAGGCAAGTATACTATTAAATTTTGGTGTTATTTTTAGAAAATGAATAAATGTTTTAATTAATCATTCATGGTACTCTTTGTCTCATATTTTTCCTTCAAACTCTGAACATACATCGAAAGATACTCATAATCAAGCGTAAATTCGAGGCCAAAAGTTGACTCTCTACCATTATACTTAATAGTATATTTTTCGTACCAATCTTCATTTATTATTGGTATATAAGAATCATATTAGTATTATATTTCCTCTTTATGTTAATGTCAACATTTTCCCCATTATTTACCTAATCAGTCATTCCAAATTCTTATTACTTGGTACTTCTATTGATTTTCCATCATAGCTAAATTTCGAGCCATGGCATGGACATTCCCAAGTTTTATCTATATTATTAAAATACAGCTCACACCCCAGATGTGTGCAAATAGGTTTTACTTTAAAAATTTCTCCAGTATTTGCTTTATACACTCCAACCTTTTTATTATCTATTTCAATTATCTTACCCTCTCCTATTTTTATATCATCTATTTCATCTTTTGGTATTTTAAACCTACTCATAAGTATTGATTTATTGGCTTCTTTTAACATATTTCCTACTTCGACTCTATTCTTTATTGGTTCTACTCTTCTTGCTTTAAACAAATCTTCATACTCATTTTCTTTTCCTAATATTTTATCTGCTATTATGTTTGCCGCAACATTTGATGATGTAATTCCCCATTTATTAAACCCTGTTGCCACATACACATTAGGCATCGTAACAGAAAAATCTCCTATATATGGAATTTTGTCGAGACTTATACAGTCCTCTGCTGACCATTTATATAATACTTCTGCATCTGGATATATTTTTCTTACAGCTGTTTCAAGCCTCGTATATCCATTTTTCAATTCCTCCGTTCCAGTTTTATAATCATAACCAACCGCTAATAATAATTTCTTTCCATTATCCTCGATTACCCTAAAAGACATATTTGGGACTTCGTAATTTATATACATTCCATCAAACAATTCGCTTTTTACATCAGCAACTATTGCATAAGATGTTGATTGATACATCTTCAAAAAATAGTAACCCGGAATCTTTATAAACGGATATCTTGTTGTAATTACTACATAGTCTGCCGTAACCTTATTTTTATTCACATATACTTCATACTTGCCGTCAACTTTCTTTATATCTGTAACCTGCGAATTTTCATATATTCTACTATTATTATTCACGATGCATTTTGCCAGTCCATATCCATATTTCACAGGGTGAAGCTTTGCTTGCTCACAAAACTCGATAGCTCCTGCAATTTCCATTGGTAGCTCTATTTTATTAACATATTGGCACAAATCTTTTTCTAGTTTATCTACTGCTCTCTGCTCTTTTTTCAATTTGTCTACTTCTGTTTCTTTTGCAGTAAAAACATATGCCTTTTCTCTCTTAAAGTCACAATCTATTTTTTCATTCTGCACTATTTCACTAATATTTTCTATTGCCTTCTGATTTGCCTTTAAATATTTTTTTGCAAATTCTTTTCCCTGTGAATCTATTAAATATTTGTAAAAAACTCCATGCTGACTAGTAACTTTTCCAGTATTTCCGCCACTTGTGTGACTACAAATTCTATCTCTTTCTAATAAAACAACATTAGTATATTTGCTTAAATAATACGCTGTTGTAAGACCAGTAAGTCCTCCGCCAATAACACAAACAGAGGCCCTCATATCATTTCTTATACTCTCATATTCTTTATAATTTTTTCTCTCCTCTTCCCAAAAAGATTGCATAATTTTTTCCTCCCGCTCCTTCTAAAACATTTATTACACTATTTTTTCCAAGATTGAAAAATTTATGCAATTTCAAATTATTCGCAATTCAAACTTATAGACACAAAAAAATGCCAATTTTATTTGGCATCTTTTTTATCTATTTTTCATTTTCTTCTTTAATTTGCTTTTTCTTCTTTCCAGTTATACCAGCATTGCTTACCTTTTCAGCAATCGCCTTAGTTGTGTCTTCAACCTTTGTTTCTATTTCTTCTTTTTGCCTAATTGCTTCTTTCTTTATTTTCTCTGTTTGGTCTTTAATTTTTATCTTAACAGCTTGCAATTTAGGGAAGGCATCGACCAATCTTCTATGTAATGCAGACTTGCTTTGTAAAATTTCCCTTACCTTCTTAGTAATCTCTTCTGTATTATCAGTTTCCTTACTTGCAGTAATATCAGCCTTTTTAATTGCTTTAATAACAACTCCAGAAACAATATTATCAAACGCATAAATTACAAACAAAATTCCAGACACAATATTTAACCACATCTCTGGTATTAATTCTAGTTTTCCTAGCAAGAATGGATTTGTTATATATGTTACCATTAGTCCCAAAATTCCAAAAGGAATTATTGTACCTAAACAAACTCGTCCATTTAAATTAAACTTTCTTTGGCTATAATCCCACCATCTTGCCTTAAACATTTTTTCCATTACTAAACTGGTCAAGTATTCCAAAGTTCCGCATACGACTATCGCCATAACAAATAGCACAAGTGCATCATATTTATATCTTCCCAATAAAAAGGTTATTAGAAGAGCTCCATAGCCATAAATCGGACAATAAGGTCCAATTAAAAATCCTCTATTTATAAACCTTTTATACTGAATAAGTTTACATGTAACCTCCATTATCCAACCTGCTACAGCATATATCATAAATAGTAAAAAATATATTCTAACATCATAACCTAGTATTGTCATAGAAAAACCTACCTTATAAATCAATAATTACATTAAATATATTACCAGTTATATGGAAATTTTGCAATACATTTATAATAAAATTAATCAGCATTTATATTAGCACTATATACCATTAGTCTTATATGCAAAAAGCAAATGCCGACTAGCACTTGCCTTCTTTTTCTTTTGTTTTATTTATCATATTTTGTTGTAGTTTTCGCTATAGCGAAATATACACCGTATATTCTTAAGAACAAATCTAAAAATTTTCAATCCTACCTCTATGCTTCTCTATAAAAGTTCTAATTTTGTAATTTAATCTGTTCTTCTTTTATAAGTGGATACCTTATAAGTTTGTCCTCTTCCAAATTTTCTTTATTCATATTTACAGCTGTAATTTGGTGATTATCATAAGTTGTATAATAATAAATCCCTTTAGTAGCGTTACAACATGATGTATAAATAGTTATCTCATATTTATCATTGCCTAAATTGCAGCAACCTCTCTGTTGGTCAACAGAATTAAGAATATGGAAAAACTGGCTAACACTCTCTAATTCTCCATCTCCAGAAACAGAATTCATTTTAACAAATGCTGTTCTAACAAACCTAGATTGCGAAGATAAATCTCCTGGAAGTCCAATTGCTCCCATTCCACGGCTATAATTCTTTAAATCAAGTCTATTAGAAAACGTATTTTGTGGTGATTTATTTGATAAATGCATGTAATTATTCAAATTAAACATTTGCTTGTCAAAAGGTGGATTATTAGTAAGCACCCCCACTGGGTTATCATATATTATTATTCCATCCGTCACAGACTCCACAGTAATTGCTTTGTTACTATCAGCAATAATCCAATGCAATTGTGCAAGTGGCAACCTATCATTAAAAGGCTCATTCAAAAAATTCATATTTTGAAGAAGCTTTTTCGCTTCATCAACACTTGAGCACTGCCCAAGAATCCATGGAATAAACTCAAACTGAGTTACATTATTTTTCCCTTCTTTTTCCTCATGATAGACTGCGTTTCCAACAAAATTAAGTCCTGCAATTCCAAGCCCTTTCTCATTTATTGCATCATAATACAATGGGTAATCTTCTATCACATAAGCCATTCCAATAATAGCATAATGCGAATTCATCTCTCCCATTTTTCTAAAGTTAAACTTAAAATTTCGTGGAGTAATCGTAATCTCATCTCCATATGAAAACTCATAGTCTAACGTACGTCCAAAATAAAAATCTTTAGTTTTATAAGTTGTAGCTGTACACATAATACCTCCTAAATATATATTTTTTCTAATTTTTGCTTTTTGAAAACACCATTTCAAGATTCTGTTCTAACATTTTCCTTTCATCAGATTTCATTGTTCCCAGTCTAACTAGCGGAATTTCGTACTTTTCTAGAATTTTATCCTTTACTTTATCTCTTCTTTCTTGCATCGTTCCTTCTTTATGATAAAAATATCCATCAACTTCAACTGCGACCACTGTTTTCTTATCCATTTTATTAAAAATAACAAAATCAATATGAGTCCAGGTTTTGTTTACAAATTTCCATTCATCTGGTGTCAATTTTTCTAATTCCTCAAGCACATCAGATAGTGGAACATGAACAGCAACATCAAGATTATTAAAATTCTTCTCTTTTATCAAATCCATGATAAAATTATATGTAATATTCTCAGAATCATATTCAGAAATTCTTTTCTTCCCCTTTAAGTATTTGAGCCTTTGCTCCATATTCTGCTTATATAATAAATCATATATAGATTTTATCTTACTCTTTTTCACCTCAAAATTATTATATTGAATATATTTTATCAAATCATCAAGATTAGTTCCCTCATTTTCTTTATTATCAGAAACAACCACTCTCAGATACCTTTTAGCACGTGTTATTGCAACATTTAGCATTTTAGGATCATCAACAAACTCACTAATCTCATTGTCAACAGTAGTTATTACTATTGCATCCTTCTCTCTTCCCTGAAACTTATGTACAGTATCAACTTGTATATTATCTATATACTTATGCAAATTCTGCTTTTGTTCTCTATATGGAGAAATTATTCCAATATTTTCAAACGATACTTTTTCTTCAAGTTCTGGTAAAACTTCCTGTTCTATAACATCAATCTGCCTCTGATTATAATGACCTCTAGCATGATTCCCTTCTGCAGTAACATACGCTTTTAATACATCATTTTCTCCATTATCCTCTGTCATGATTATAAGTTGATTATCATAAAACTTTTTATTGCAGAACCCTATAATCTTAGGGTGACATCTATAATGTTCCTTAAGCATTGTGTCTGGCGCAGCTTTTATAGTTTTACTTACAGAAGATAAAAAGCTATTTTGCAAATAATTATAACATTCTTCAACATTATATTTCTTAGACATTCTCTCAATCTTAGTCACATCTTGAGTCGTAATAACATTCGGTAACTGTTTTAAATCACCAACAATAACCGCATTCTTTGCCACAGACATTGCGAGCACCCCAGTTATCAAATCTACCTGAGAAGCCTCATCCATTATAATATAATCAAACTTATAATTCGACTTAAAACAATTCTTTATGGAGTGTGTAGTACTTAAAATTATTGGATATTCCCTATTAAACTTTTCTGGATTTGTAGTAAAATCTGCCATTTCAAAAATATGCCTTTGTATTTTGCCTTTATACTTTACTCTAACAAAATCCTTAAGAATCTTCATAGAATAATCTGTCAAATTGCTTAGTTTTTCCTTATAATCTAAAACTCTTAGTTGTCTATTGCAAAGATTAATTTTTTCTTTTATCTCAAGCTCCCTCACAATAAAAAACAATTTATTATACACTTTTGCTAAATATTTTACATCCTTATTATAAAATCTCAGATTACCTATTCCTAAAAATAATGCTGACCTTATTTTAAACCATAAATTAACTTGTTCATCTCTTGCCTCTAAATCTTCGCACTCAATCTTTAAATCCATAATCTGTTTTGCAGATATCCTATCAAGGCTTCTTATTCTTGGCATATCTTTCAAAACCTCATATTCTTGTCTGTTAAAATAATCATGCTCTGTCTGTATTTGGCTAAGTTCATCTTTTAAAATTGCCACTTCATTTCGTAATGAGAAAATTTTTATAATATCATTATTCAAGCCATTAATTTGCTCTTCTACTTCTTTTCTATTCTCTAACTCAATATTAAAATTTGGATAAATACCAGTTTGGTTCTCAATAAAATCCGCTTTATTGCTGCTCTTTCCAAGTCTCGCACATAAAAAATCCAAATCATATTTTCTTAATTTCTCATATACATTTTCCGTTGCAGAATTATTATTAGAAACAACCGCAACGGTCTTTCCGCTTCTAACAATATTTGCAATAATATTCAAAATAGTCTGCGTTTTACCTGTACCAGGAGGTCCTTCAATAATACTAACCTGATTTTCCATAGCCTCCATTACAGCTGTAAATTGTGAGCTATTTGAACCAAATGGATATATAATTGTTCTTTTAGTTTCCACATTTCTTGTAATACCTTCGCTCGGATTCAAATACTTATACAGCACTGTATCGCTTTCAATACAATTTATCTTGTTATATTCATTCATAAGAATTGCAGTTCCATTTTCGGTTTTTATACTAACAATTTCAGAAATATCTTTAAAATATTCAAATTTATTCGTAGAAATAACGTGATTTACACTCTTCGGCACCAATTTAACTTGATGTCGTGGAACAATCCTCGTTGTATTGTCTTTAAAAAATATCTTATAGTACTCAGAAAATTCAAAAACCATATCTATATTAAATGTATGACCACCAAATACAAACACATCACATTGGTCTATATCAATTTCCTTTGGGTCTTTATAAAACTTAAAATCGTTTCTATCATACGAATATATTTTATCCGATGTCTTAAAAATAACATTAACCAGACCACTTTGATATTCATATCGTATAACATCAGCAGTCTTGTCCTCTTGTTTAATTAAAATTAAATATCTTTCTACATTCATTAGTGCTCCCAATTTGTATTTTCTGTAAATTTTATATTGTAATTATTGGAAATAATAATATCACATCAAAAATATTTAATCAATATTTTGTGGATTTTATAATATATTTTCTCTTCGACACAATTCGACAGCATTTTTATATAAATGATATTATACTATAATAAGAAAATAAATTAAAGAGAAAAAGATATGGAAATAATTGAAACAAAAACAAAATACTGTAAATATTGTGGTGAAAAAATACCAGAAGACGCTATAATTTGCACTCATTGTGGAAGACAAGTCGAACAAATAAAAAATGAGCAACCTCAAGTAATAATAAACAATTCAAATTCGAATATTAATAACAATACGAATAGAAACAATGCTAGTTATCATGGTGGAGCCAAGAATAAATGGGTTGCATTACTTCTATGCTTATTTCTTGGTTTCTTTGGAATACATAAATTCTATGAAGGAAAGATTTTATTAGGAATAGTATATTTATGCACATTTGGGCTTTTTGGAATAGGCTGGTTTGTTGATTGCATTTCATTATTATTTAAACCTAACCCTTACTATGTATAAAATTTGATTATAGTTATCAACTACTTAAACTGAAACAAAAATGAGAGATATACTTTATTTAATAAGTGAAGTGCACAAAAAAGTTAGATACTTTTGGTGTACACTTCAAAGTTTATCTCTCATTATCTTCTACTTCTTTTACAAGTGCTGTTTTCATATTATTTCTTTTTCCACCATATATATCATCAAACAAACTATTGCCAATCGCTAATACATTCTCCGGCTTCACATTCATTTTTTCACATGCTTTCAAAAAATTCTTCTTTAACGGTTTGCACGCAAATCCTATGTAATCAATTCCGTTTTCTTTAA
>OLWA01002878.1_pt1 | contig 14221 bp, 13 predicted proteins | sample 1673251 | NCBI WGS metagenome assembly OLWA01 (sample SAMEA3178937, study PRJEB25190) | human gut metagenome | biome: human gut; feature: human-associated habitat; material: faeces | place: Austria | collected 2013
GTAAGGATGGAGAAAAGGGATTTGATGGTGCAATAACGAATCTTATGATGCAGACCTATCTGTGCAACTGCGATTTTAAGAAGAGAGTGAATAAGAAAGGCATTGAATATGGATGGGATGTTGCAGTGTATTCATCTATTGAGCATATCTATGGATACGATTATGTGACTTCCTGCTACAAGGATAATCCACAGGATTCATGGAAGCAGATTGTAGATTATATGCATGAGATGTATCCGGAGGCAACGGATAAGCAGATAAGGAAGCTGTTAAAGTAATACAGGCATGGATAAGGAGGTGCCACAATGCCATTTAAGATTGTTCGCAACAATATAACAAAGGTAAAAGCAGATGCAATCGTAAATACTGCTAATCCAAATCCGATATGTGTAAGTGGCACGGACTTAGCAATATATGAGGCAGCAGGAAAAGAAAAGCTTCTCGCAGAAAGAGCGAATATCGGCAAAATTGCAAGAGGTGATATTGCTGTCACTGGTGCATATAACCTAAAGGCAAAATATATTATTCATACAGTAGGTCCGGTATGGACGGATGGATTGCACCATGAATTTGAAATTCTGAAGCATTTTATGGAATCCCGGCTGTGCTGATTGCAGAGTGTAAAAGTCGGATTGATAAGGGACTGATGACGGATGTTCTTGATGAATTTGACCATGTACTTGGCAGCAGGAGCGTGGATACTTATCCATCAAATGTTAGTGGGGATGCAAAGATTTACTTAAATGTTGGTATAGTTATTTTTTGTTTATTATGGTATATTTTAAGCATAATGTTTGATGTCTGGTATATTCATTTGGAGCCAACTCAAATAATATATAGAAATTACTTGGGTGCAAAAAAAGTAATAAAAGCAAGTGATATTTATTATTTTGAAAGAAACTCAAATGGCTCGTTAATTATAGTATGTTCTGATAGGAAAGGAAGGGAATGGATATGAACGAAGAATATGGGCTAACTCCTTATGAAACAAGGGAAATCCTGTTTTATAAAACCGATAATGGTGAAGTTCGGGTTGAAATCCTTTTATATCAGGAAAACTTGTGGCTGACGCAGGCAAAGATGGCAGAATTATTTGAAGTGCAAAAGGCGGCTATTTCAAAACATTTGAAAAATATTTTTACATCCGGCGAATTGCAGGAAGAAGCAGTTGTTTCCAAAATGGAAACAACTGCGGCAGAGGGCAAGCGGTACAATACAAGCTATTACAATCTGGATGCCATTATTGCTGTCGGATACCGTGTTAATTCTAAAAAGGCTACGATGTTCCGCATTTGGGCAAATCGAGTATTAAAAGAATTTATTATTAAAGGCTATGTGATCAAATCACTTAATCTTTTACTATTTCCTTCCGTTCTACCGATTATCCTTGCTTCATCAATATAATGTATTTCCTTTTCTGATAGTCCATCATAATAATCCGTTATACACACCACCTTACATAGATTCACTTTCCTCACACAGTACTCCAACAATGCGTCCCATGCAACTTTACATTTCGACTAAGAAATCCATAAGTTCATTATAGAAATTCCATTTTCTCTTAATGACAATTGTTTTGGTTTTTTCTCTTTTTTTAAAATCTTTGGTCAAGTTACTAAACTCAAGATAATTAATTGTCACTTCGCTATCCCCATTTTTATTTTTAGAAATATTTGCAACAGACAAAATCTTCCAAATATCCTTATGCCCTGGTAGATTTTCAATGTCATACTCATTCTTAATTCTGCTACTGTAAAATGCCCAATCAGCTTCGCCCTTCCGCGATAATATTTCACCTAATATAGGATGCCCTTTTCTTGAAAGGAATACAGAAGATGTTTCTTCCTGATTTAAATACCTAAACCGATATAAATTTCCTCTGCGGGAATCATAAATATACTTCCACTCATTCCATTCTCTCGGATCAAAAATAACGGTAGTTTTCCTTTTTTTCTCTAGTGCTTTTTTAGCTTTATATTCTTCCAGTTTTTTCTTCATATCAGGGCTTGTCTGTCGTGAATATAAAGGACTGACTGACATTTTTTCTACAGCATCACTAAAAGCTGCTGTATAGTTGGGGTGCATTTTAGCGCAACGTTCCACAATATTGTCTTCACCATCTATGATAACTCCCCTGTAATATTCACATTGATAATCTTCATGCCAAATTTTTTCAGCCTCAGGTCTGAAAACCCGACTTTTTCCATCCATCGCCAGTTCTCCTTCAACTTTCGATTTGTTACTCACATACCAGATCTTTTGTCGAATTATTTTATGATAGCCATTAAAAGCACCTTCTCTTGTGGTTATGAGTTAATTATAAAACACCAATTTACAACTTTTTTCATAAAAAAAATTGTACAGGGCTTTCTGATGTATAATGAATTTGCACAAAAACATTAAAAAGGAAAGTGACCCTGTACGACAAAGACATTATACAATGAAAACTCATTAATTGGTAGACTTCATAAATATTTTCTAGCATATTTTGAAACTGTTTCTGTTTCTACGGCAGAAACATTATTTTTACTGGTACTTTCAATACTCGCATTGTGATCTCATTGGAAATGCCAGAGCAGATTCTGTCATTTATGATCTTGCTCCTGCACCAACAGGGAGGAAAGCCAGATAGTTTTGAGGACGTGGGAGAGATTCCGCGTCCTTTTTTGTAGTTTTATTGCAATAAAGAACAAAGATTCGATGTGCGAGGGCAGACTTTGGGACTCGTAAAATGCTAAGCTATAGCCATCATAAGAAACAGGCATTTAATTTACGAAAACAGGAGGACAGGACAAAATGGAAAAATTTATTTATTGGATAAAAAGGACACTGCATCATTCAAAGCACTGCAACAGCTTATGTATGCTGTGCAAATATTATGATGAATGTAAAATCGACGGACCGGTATAATAGCAGGAGGACACGACAATGAAAGAAATGTATTTTACAATAGCAGGATGTAACCATTATTACGGAAGCGACTTCATGGAAAAAGGCATGAAGGTCAAGCTGGTCAAGGAGCCGGACAATGAGTATGACAACGAAGCAATACAGGTAAAGATAAAAGGACTTGGCAAGGTGGGCTACGTAGCCAACAGCCCATACACCGTGAAGGGTGAGTCAATGAGTGCAGGCAGACTGTATGACAAAATCGGTGGTAAGGCAAAAGGAAAGATTGTGTTTGTGACAGACGGCGGAGTGATTTGCAAAGTAATCAGTGATGGTAAGGACAAGCCGGTGATGATAGAGGAAGATAAAATAAATGATGAAAATCTCTAAAAAACTGTATGACTCAAGTACTATGTGGTAAAATAATAAGCAGGACACTGGGGAGGTACATATGAATTATCTGGTAATCGATTTGGAAATGTGCAGGGTAAAGAAGCTCTATAGAAAAACATATAAATACGCCAGTGAAATAATACAGATTGGCGCAGTTCTCTTAGATGAAGGATTCAACAGAATAGCCACAATGTGCGAGTATGTAAATCCTGAATACGGCGTGCTGGACAATTTCATAGAGAGCATGACAGGCATAAAAAACCGCGATATCAAACAGGCTCCGAAGCTGACAGAGGCACTTGAGCATCTGACAGACTGGCTTGGAGACAGGGAGTACAAGGTCTATGCCTGGAGTGACTCTGACAGAACGCAGATACTGCATGAGATAAAAGCAAAGAATATAGAGAGCGCAAATATAGATGATTTTATGAAAGCAGACCGCTGGATTGATTACCAGGATGTGTTTAAGAAGCGATTTGACTTAGACAGATGCTACAGCTTGGAGGATGCTCTTGAAAGTGCAGAGATAAAGCCGGAAGGCAGATTTCATGATGGACTGGACGATGCAGTAAATACCGGAGCACTGATAAAGAAGCTGGAGCTGAATCCGGAGTATGAGATTGCCAAGTATGCACTTCCGGAGTCGGACGAGCATCTGAGCTGTACTATTGGGGATTTGTTTGAGGGATTGCAGTTGAAGTTTGGATAATATGCAAATACTATGAAGTGGTGTACATATTCTTTCATAAGGGAATGCGAATATCATAGAAACTACAAAGACAGATGCCGGAACAAGAGTATTGCCAATCACAGAAGATGTTTAAGGTAATTTAATATAGATAATAGGTAACGCTTTGGCTTTTGATGGTTGGGGCGTTATATTGCTATAGAAAAAACGAAAATAAGATTGTATAATATAATTTGGAAAAATTTTGCCTTGAAAAGGATGTGAATAGATAAATGGAAACTTTTTATTTGATTGATTTTGAAAATGTTCATAATGATGGCATTGCAAATATTGAAAGTATGACAAAGGAAGAACATGTGCATATTTTCTCAACACAGAATGCAACAAATATAAGACAGGACATTTTTTGGTTAAAAGAAGATAGAGATATCAAACCTCATTTAGTTCCAGTGCGAAAGCAGTCATTGGATATGCATCTGGTTTCTTACCTAGGCTATTTGTTGGGAGTGTATGGTAAGGAATGTAGTTATGTGATTATCAGTAAGGATAAGGATTACGATAACATAGTTAAGTTTTGGAAAGAGGAAGGCTATCCTAATATTTCACGAAAAGAGAAGTTGCCGGGAACTGCTTCTACTCAGAGGCAAAAAACACAGACAGTATCTCAAACAAAAAGTAATGTGCAGACTGTGAATAGTAAAATTAGTGCAGGTATGGCATATGAATTTGCAGGTGATGATAGAAGTGAATTAAACCTGTTTATGCAGCATGGACTTGTGGCTATAGGATATGATGGAAATTCGGCAAATAGAATCTGCAAGTTTGTTATTGCTCATTGTAATGATGAAAGAATGCTAAATAGAATTCACAATGACTTCAAGAACTCCTTTAATAACTATTCCGAAGTATATGAGGATGTTAAGTCTATTCTTGAGAAATTTGTGCAATCAAAGAGTAAAGTCGCAAAAAGAGAATCGCAGGTTCGTTCTTTCTTTGGTCAGCACTTTAAGAAGAAAATATATGTGGATTGCAAAGAGGAAATCATTCAGATTATTTTAAAGTCAGAAACTAAACAGCAAGTGAATAATGGATTGTTAAAATTGTATTCAGATGGAACAGTGGTTTCACACATTTATAAGACAATACAACCATTGATTAGTGAGTTACCAGGTAAGTAGTAAAAATCCTTAGTAGTAAGAATTTTTGTTTTACTACTAACAGGTAGTAACAACTTGCAGGGTTCTGCTCTGATTTGCCACAACCTGTAATTTCAGAGCGAATCACCATAATCCCCAAAGTCCCTTGCAAACAATGGCAGTCTAGGGCAAAACAAGGAGAAACAAAACAATAAAGCAACCGAAAACCATTGCAAAGCAAAAAAACAATCAAAAACGATTGCAAAAAAGACAGACTGATATTAAAATAAGCTTAGAAGGAGGCTATATAATGGTTAATTATGTTTCTTTAATTATAGATGTTGAAAAATCAAAAAAATATGGTGTTGAAGATAGAAATGTAATGCAACACTATTTGTATACGTGTGTCAAAAAGCTTAATTATTTGTTTGGGGAAGAAATACAATGTGAAGTAACATTTAGTGCAGGGGATGAATTACAAGGACTATTTAATAATGTCGTCGCAGCAATATCGTATTTTAGAATATTAGAATTACTTATGAAACCAGTAAATTTAAGAGCAGGGATTGGAGTTGGAGAATGGACTGTAAAAATGGAAGAGGGACTATCGACACAACAAGATGGTCCAGCATATCATAGAGCTAGACAGGCAATTGAAGAGGTATATGAAAAAAAATTGCAGAACATTAGAATTTGTTCAGAAGAAAATGATGTGTTAGCAAATCATTTGATTAATTCTTCACTTCCGTTAAAAAGGCAGCAAATATATATGCAAAATATTGTGCAGGTTTTACTTGAACTATTGTTTCCAATAGTACATAGGGTTACAAATTTAAATCGCATAGATGTGGTGTCAGAATTACTTCAAATTAAATTTGAATACAAGTTAGGTTCAAGACGTTTAACTAAAAGTAATATTCTTATGGAAAGAGGTTCTTTGGATTTGCAACATATACCTGAAGCATCACCAATTTATATTGATGGAGAAATACTAGATGAAGAATCGGTTATAATTAAGAAAAATACAGCGACCATAATAGCTAATATATTGCAGTGTTCTAGACAAAATGTAGATAATATCATGAGAAGAGGAAATGCAAACAAAATAAGAGAATTAGATTATGTAGCATTGCAGTATGTAGAAACGGTATACGGAGGAAAAGTATGGAATTAATTTTACTAGGACATATCATTGGTGATTTCTATTTACAAACAGACGAAATTGTGTCAAAAAAAGGAAATGTTATCAAGTATATGCTATTACATTGTGCTATATATAGTTTAATTATTAGTGTGTGCTTTAATTTTATTTATAATAATAGTGGTCAAACAATTCATATATTCGGAATTATATTTATAACACATTTGGTAGTAGATGCTGTTAAACAAAAAATATCGGAAAAAACTAAGAAATATGAAAGTATGGTATTTCTAATTGATCAAATATTACATTTGTTAGTATTGATTATAATTTTGTTTTATATAAATGGCTCTTTGAAAAACCTAAATATAATAAATGAAACGATATGTGGAGTTAGTTTGAATAAAATAATAGTTGTTATTTGTATGATGTTAATTTGTGCAAAACCAAGTGCAATATTTATTACAATGATATTTAAAAAAATATCAAAATTCAAAGAAATTCCAGAAAAAAGCAAAAGTGAAAAAGAAGAGGCAAAAATCGGCCGCTGGATTGGAATATTGGAGAGGGAAATTATACTAATATTAGGGCTAATGGGACAATATGGTGCCATAGGATTTGTACTGACAGCAAAAAGTTTGGCTAGATTTAATCAGTTAAATGATCAATCATTTGCGGAAAAATACTTAGTTGGAACACTATTGAGCTCGTTTCTGGCGATAGTATGCATTGCAATTTACTCCGTATTGTATTGAATAATAAAATATTACCAAATTAAAAATGTGACATAAAATAAGTCACAATTGGGGTTTGCTCGGTTATATAATTAAGGAGGGATTCAAGTACGGTTACATTTGTGAAGTTCTGATAATATAGCTCTATCTACAGCAGAAGAAGAGTCGTTATATTAATTCTTTAGTACATAATCAACAGTAGTACCTAAAACATTGCATACATTAACAAGTGTGGTAAGGGAGATTTTAACCTTACCATTTTCTATGTTACTAATATGGCTGGTATTCACTTTAACAGAAGATGCAACAAATTTCTGAGTAAAACCTTTGTGTGTTCGTATTTCTTTTAATTTCTTGCCAATAGAATCGAAATCAATATCCTTTATGAAATCACCTCAAATTATATGATATATAATTGTAATATTTTTATAGCTGTAGTATAATAATCCAAAAACTATAAAAAAGTTTAGCTACAGAGTAAAAACAAGCAGAAAGGAGAGAAGATATGGGTTATAGAAGCAATTATTTTGATTAAAATGATGCGTATGATAACAACAATGGTTGGTATAAATGTATTAAGTGTGGACGTAGTTTCAGAAAAGGTGATATGGATATTGACCACATTATTCCACAGAAATATGGTGGAAGAGATTCCGTATTAAATTTGCAATGTATTTGTAAGCATTGTAATCGTTCTAAGCAAGCTAGTTTAAGAGATGCCCCAAAAGATTTGTTTGGAGCAACTAAAAGGGAAGTAAAAAGTTATTATAATAATTAAAACGTTTTTATAAAATTTGAATACCATATAAAAATACAGACCATTTAAAGAAAAAATGAATATTCATATAATTAAAAGGCAGTATAGCGAGATTATTTCCGTAAGGGAAAAGAAAGGAAGTATTATGAAAGAATTTTTTAGTATGGGAAAAACTATGAAAAAATTAATTTCTGTTGTAATGTCTCTGGCATTGTTGCTTACTTCAGCAGGAGTAATTTTTTCAGGTAGTGATGTAAAGGGAGCAGCAGCAGAAGTTGTTTCATCAATGGATTATTATTCAACAAATGATGGACCAACAATTACACATTCAGGAGTTGGTACAGTCAGCTATGGATTTGTAATGCCAAAGTTTAACGGAAAAGCCAGTAGTGAACTTTCCATTGCAGATGTGGAAAAAGACATTCAGGTTTATGTTAAACAGGAAAACGGAACAAATGGTGAATGGAAGAAAATTGAAGATGTAAGTTACTTCAAGTGGAATGACACTTGGGCATGGGAATATCAGTCATGGGGTGGCTGGGTTTGCTGGATGAAACTTACAGAAACAACATATTTCCGTTTCCATGGAAAAACAAATAACATAAATCTTGATTACAAATTGGAACTTAACAAACTTTCAAAGTATAAGCTTACAAGTATTTCTACAACAGAAACAAATATTCAGGCAGATACAACAGGTGGTTCAGCTACACATTGGGGAGCATGGACATTTAATGGAGACAAGAGTATCAAGTATGAACAGATTCAGGATGATGTTAACATTACAGTAGACAACAATGACGGAAAAGGATTTGTTCAGTTTTTAGGCAATGCAGCATCAGGATTTCTGTGGGATCAGAACTTTGGATATTACTCAGATGGTGATGGTGGATATTGGTTTACAAATATCAGTTGGTCATTTACATTAAGATTTGCATCAAAGTCAAATCCAAATGTACATCAGGATGTAAAAGTTACATATACAAAGCCAACCAGATCAAATTACAAAATCACAGCATATAATGGCACATCATACGATGCAAGCACAAGTGATACAGCATCAGTTGGTATTCCACTTCCAAAAATTGGTGGAACAGAAGCCATAAAAGATGATTTGGATTTATTTAAATACGAAGTTAAGGTAGATGGAAAGTGGATTCCACTTACAGATGTTGCAGCCTGTGGATGGGTATATGAAGGAAGTGGTTACAACAAATATTCACTAAGCAGTCAGTGGGGTTATTTTGTTGATCATGTTTATGGACTTTGGCTCCAGCCTGTAAGACAGGATACAGAAATAAAAGTCACATATCCTATTGATGGTAAAAAAGGTGGAGATGCAAGCAATAACTATGTATTGTATACAATTAAAGGAAATACATCTTATAAGCCAACACTTCCGTCAGATATGTCAGATATTAAAGTAAATGACAATTCAAATGCATATACACCGGCAGGTTGGAAGATGATTTTTAATGATGAATTTGATGGTGCATCTCTTGACACAAGCAAGTGGTCATATGATGAAGGATTCTTACTTAAAGAAGACGATATTAACACAGCCGGTTGGGGAAATCAGGAACTTGAATACTACACAAGAGACAATGTATCAGTAAAAGATGGTGCATTAAATATTCTTATGAAAAAGCAGTCAAAGGTATTTACAGAAAAAGGTGATCCATCTAAGAAAGCAACTGCTCAGTATTCATCAGGAAAGATTACAACAAAAGATAAATTCTCAGTGAAATACGGACGAGTTGATTTCAGAGCAAAAATGCCTACAGGTACAGGCATATGGCCTGCTATGTGGATGCTTCCAAATGACTCACGTTATGGTTCATGGCCATTATCAGGTGAAATAGATGTATTTGAAGGACGTGGAAGAACACCAAATATGGTATTTGGTACATTACATTATGGTGCACAGTGGCCAAATAATATTAATACATCAGATGCATTTAACATAACACGAGATGGTAATAAAAAGACAGGCATTGACGACTGGCATGTATACAGTGTTCAGTGGGATGCTGAAAATATTAAGATTTACTGTGATGGCAAATGCTATTTCAAATGTACATATGGTGAGTGGTATTCAGGCTCAGACAGAGGAAATGCATATGCACCGTTTGACCAGAGATTTTACCTTATTTTAAATCTTGCAGCAGGTGGAACATTTGACAGTGGTTATGTACCTGACAGCAGTTTTACATCAGGAACAATGTTAGTTGATTATGTTCGTGTTTACCAGCGTATGGTTAAGGCAGGAGAAGACGAGAAGGCAGACAATAATGCAGGAGTTTCTACAAATGGAGCAAAGGATGGTCTTTATGGAGATTATAAGATTGGGAAAGGTGTAACGCCGGTTACTCCAGGAACAACAAATCCAAGTGAAACAAAACCTGAGGGAACAACAGCTTCAGGTGAAACAAAACCTGAAGGAACAACAGCCTCTCCAACAACAAAGAAAATACAGAAAAAGACTCCAAACAAAGCATTAAAAACAACAGTTGTAAAGAAAGCAACAAAGAAGAAAAATTCAAAGAAAATCAGGCTTTCATTTAGAAAAGTTAAAGGTGCTAAAAGATATCAGGTACAGGTTTCTAAGAGTAAAAAGTTTACATCAGTTATTGTAACAAAGACAGTAAAGAAATATAAAAAAGTAACAATTTCTAAAAAAGCATTTGAAAAGAGAAAGAAACTTTTTGTACGAGTTAGAGCCGTTGGCTGCAAGAAGTGGTCAAAACCTAAAAAAGTTAGAATTTTAAAGAAATAATAATTAAAAAATAAAGTAGACCGTTATATTATAAAAATTTCATTATAATGATGAAGTTTTATGTATAACGGTCTATTGCTATTTTGCCCGTAAACAATTAAAATAAAAGCAATATTTTGAGAAAACCAGGATGGCAGCAGCTAGAATGAATCCAAAAACATTGCAGTATATAATGGGACACTCTGATATCTCAGTTACATTAGATACATACACACATTTGGGTTTTGATGAAGCTGCTGATGAAATGAAAAGAGTTGCTGGAAATAACCTTTGAGGTAAAAGAAAGAGGATTACTTCAATTTTTACTTCATTTAAATATTATAAAATGCTGAGTTATACAAGTTTTTGCAAAGAAAAAATATATAATATATTTCTTATAAAGCCTGTATTAATCGGCATATGAGAACATTTGAAAGGAAATAAGAAATTATGACAAAAATCCTATTCATCTGCCACGGCAGTGTTTAATGGATGCTGTGAAAGCCTAGGCTTTAAAGGATTTTTTGATGATTGACGAATAATTTACACCTTATTTATACCTTTGGAAGACCGGATCGGAATAATAGAGAAATAAAGAAATAGATAAATATAACAGGAAGCAATTTTGTCATATTGGAAATAATTAAAATTTGCTGAACCGTGTTGATTTTATTGATTGAGTATAATAAAAGTAAGAACAGAAACTTCCATGTTTGAAGCGGTTACCAGAATTGACAAAGAAATGCAAGTTAGCCAATCCGGTAGTCCAGTATATTTTTTCATTGTCACCCGACGTTTTTACAAAACATATACTTATTCCGCTTGATGCGTCATTCTTGTTCTGAAAACAGGAACAGAATCCTTACAGCGACTGTAAGTGTTATTTATTGTGCTTCTGTGCTATCATTTACCCAGAAATGGATAGGAGGCATTCACATGAAACCAATTTTGAATATTGAAAATCTTACCAAAGTCTATGGGACGTTGCCAAACCAGACGAGAGCACTGAACGGAATCACTTTTCAGGTCATGCCGGGAGAGTTTCTCGGTATTATGGGAAGCAGTGGTTCCGGCAAATCCACGCTTCTCAACTGTATTGCAACTGTGATTCAGCCTACAGGTGGAAGCATTCAGGTGGAGGGAGATACTCTGCAATCCCTCAAGGGAAAGGCTCTTGCAGAGTACCGTGGCAAAAAAGTTGGTTATCTATTCCAGAACTTTGAATTGCTGGACAACCTGACTGGCAGGGAAAACATCCTGCTCCCGACTTCCTTGCATGGGGTATCCGAAGCAGAAAGCAGCCAGCGGCTGAAGCAGTTGGCTGACTATCTGGAAATCACTGATGTTCTGGATAAGTTTCCGTCCAAGATGTCCGGCGGCCAGCGTCAGCGTGTTGCGGCAGCAAGGGCTCTGATCTTACATCCCCAAATGATCCTTGCCGATGAACCGACGGGTGCGCTGGATTCTAAGAACGCAAGAAGTCTTATGGAGAAGCTGTCCGGCCTGAATCGTGACGAACAAGCTACGATCCTGATGGTAACCCATGATTCCAATGCCGCCAGCTTCTGTAAGCGCATCCTGTTCATCCAGGATGGCGTGATCTTTCATGAGCTTCGGCGTGGAGACGAAAGCCAGCAGGAGTTCTACGGGCGCATCCTGAAGGTGATGGCGCAACTGGGAGGGGGCAGCGCAAATGTTCTCTAATCTCATTCTTCGGAACAGCCACCGCAGCCGAAAGGAAAACGGTCTGTTTTTCAGCTCCCTGGTGATTTCTATTGTTGCCTTTTACATGATTCTTTCCATCTCCACTCAAGATGTGATGCTCTTTTTGCAGAAAATGGAGAGTGACGCAGTTGACAAACTCCTGCTTCTGATTCCTGCGTTTTATGGGATGACCCTCGGTATTCTGTTCTTTTTGATCTATTTTGCCTGCAAGTATCAGTTCGAGCGCAGACGGCATGAGTTTGGTGTTTATCTAATGTTGGGGATGCGTAGAAGTAAACTGTTTGGTATGCTTCTGGCGGAAGATTGCCTGACTAGTATTCTTGCCATGCTCATAGGTTTACCTGTGGCTGTGGTGCTTTCAGAAATTGTCAGTCTTGTCACCGCCAAGCTAGTAGGCATGGGAATCATCGGTCATCAGTTTTCTTTATCTTGGTCTGCGATTGAATGGACGTTGGCAGGATTTCTGGCAATTAAGCTGACGGCACTTCTGATTTTGAGTGGACGGATCAGCCGCCAGGAGATCGGTACTTTGCTATCCCAGCCAGCGAACCGTCCCAAAAAGCAAATGCCTTCTATTTTCTATGGGCTGGCTGCTGTATGTGCAAGTGTGATGTTGGCAACGGCTTATTACATGGCAATTCAAGGAATTGCATGGACAAAGGTAAGTATGATGGGACTGACTTTACTGTTAGGTTCGGCTGGTACGATGTTGCTGTTCTACGGAATGCGGACACTGATTGCTCTGATTGTTAAAAAAGGCAAAGGAAAAAAGCAGCTTCATGTATTTACTTTCCGCCAGATTCAGGAGAATGTCATTCATCAGTCAAGCTCTATGGCTATCAGCTCTCTGCTGATTCTTGCAGCACTGTGTTGCTTTGGTGCAGGCTTAGGAATCGCAGGGACAAACAATCTATCCACCGACCATGTAATTGACTATACCTTTGAAGATTATACCGTTGAAGATTCGGCGCAGGTTCTTTTGAATATACAGAAAACCCTGAACGAAAACGGTTTGGAAAATCAGTTTTCTGAGCTTTTTGAAATGAAGGTTGGGCATATTCGCACCACAGAAGATTATGAGAATGCCTACAGCATGGACGCTGTTATGGACTCTCTTCGGAGCCTGCCCCAGTCGGAAGATCGGGATGTCCTTTTGAACACTCTTGGTTATGCCACAGATCCGTATCTAATTTGTCTGTCAGACTATAATCGTTTACTGGAATTGTCCGGCAAACCTGTCATTAAATTAAGTGAGGATGAAGCCGCTGTTTATATAGGTTCCGACTTCACTACTGTAAATCGCACCGCAATGCTGAACGGCATACTTACTGAACATCCTGAAACGGAACTGGTTGGCAGTCCGATTCATCTTACAGGAGAGGTTCAGTCTGTGAATTTGGTCGCGGACCGTTCTATTACTTTGTCCTTTGCATTGATTCTTCCAGATGAAGCCTTCCTCTATCATACCCAAGGAATGTATGATACGTATGTGAATGCGGTACTCAGTAAGCAGGCTATGGAAGGAAATAGCCTTATGACTGCATATTTAAATTTGAGCGAGAAGCTGGACGAAACTGGCCTTGAATATGAAAGCTATCTTCAGAATATGGGCCGCCAGCTTTTCTACACCGTAGCATCCATCTATATTACCCTCTATCTGGCGATTGTGTTCCTGGTGGTTGCCAACACCATTGTGGGTGTTCAGTTCCTGATGAGCCAGCAGAAAACCGGGCGTAGATACCAGACCCTGATCCGCTTGGGAGCCACTTACGAAAGCCTTTGCCAGTCCGCCAGAAAGCAGATTTCGTGGTTTATGGGACTTCCTGTATTGGTTGCAGCTGTCAGCAGTCTGTTTGGAGTCAGAGCGTTGTTTACAGGGATACTCTCGTCCCGAACCCGTGGGACAGTGTCTGAAATGCTACTTGTATCTACTGCTATGATTTTGCTGCTTTGCGTGATAGAATATATTTATATGAGAGTGGTCAAGCGCTCCAGTGATCGGT
>OLWA01002879.1_pt1 | contig 14217 bp, 11 predicted proteins | sample 1673251 | NCBI WGS metagenome assembly OLWA01 (sample SAMEA3178937, study PRJEB25190) | human gut metagenome | biome: human gut; feature: human-associated habitat; material: faeces | place: Austria | collected 2013
GTTCGTGGCCTTCGTCAACGCAAAGCACCTGTTCCACTTCAGCTATCAGCGGTATCTCATCAACCAGATCCGCGAAAACTTTGGTCTGGAGCATACGCCCATCCGTCTGGTCGTGCGGGAGCGCGGCTCCGGCGAGGTGGGTGCCAAGGACGTATAACACGTCAGGGAGGCTCAGATGATGAAATCTGTTCTCATCGCTGCGGTGTCCGCTGTACAGGCGTATCTGCTGGGCAGCATCGACACCGGTATCCTCGTCAGCAAGTTTTTGTACCACGATGATGTGCGCAAGTACGGCAGCGGCGCTGCAGGCATGACCAATATGCTGCGCACCTTCGGCAAAAAGGCAGCGGCACTTACCGCTTTCGGTGATGTGCTCAAGGGCGTGCTGGCCGTGTGCATCGGCCGCTGGCTGTTCACCCTGATGCCGGAAAGCACCACGCTCTCGCCCTATCTGGCAGTGTACCTTGCCGCCATCTTTGCCATTATCGGCCATTTGAAGCCCCTGTATTTCGGCTTCAAGGGCGGCAAAGGCGTGCTGGTGGCGGGCGGCACCATTCTGGCCATCCAGCCGGTTCTGATCCCCTTTCTGGCGGTCATCTTTCTGGCCTGCCTGCTGCCCACCGGCATGGTGTCGCTGGGCAGTGTGACCATGGCGGCACTCTACCCGGTGCTCACCATCCTGTATGGGGTGTTCCGGGGCTACTCTGCCGCCGACCTTACCGTGTGCACCATCGGCTCGGTGATCATGGCCGCAATGGTCATTTATATGCACCGCTCCAACATCCAGCGCATCCGCGAGGGTAAGGAGTACCGTTTCGGTCGTCACGGCAAAAAACAGGACAAATAACACAAAACAACAAACCACCCCGCAGTGGCCGGCAAACGGCTGCTGCGGGGTGGTTTTTGCGTGTTTATTCCTCCGTCTCGGTCTCTTCCTCAGGCTTTGCTTCGGAATGCCGCCGACGGAACCAGTCGGCGGGGATGCCGCTCTGGGCGGGGGTAAGATCCGGCGCAGGATGACCGTCCGGCAGGTGCGCGCCAAAGGCCGGGACAAAGAAGAACTTGCGCACGATGAAGATCAGCGCGATGGCGCCCACGCTGAGCAGGTTCTCCACGGCGGAATCGTGTCCCACCACCAGATGGCGGGCAATGGCGTAAAGCAGCACCTCAAGGCTGCTGCCGGGGCTGTGCTTGGCCAGCATCTTGATGAACTCAATGCCGATCACAATGTCCAAGCTGCGCTCCAGAAAGGTGCGGATCTCTGCCTCGTTGCCATCGAACAGCAGGCCGGGCATCCAGCGGATCAGAGGCACAACGCTGAGCAGCAGACCAATCAGCACCAGCCCGGATAACAGCACTTCCAGTAGACTGGAAGCCTGAATAATGCGGTTGCGCAGGGAGGTACGCCAGTGGCTTTCTACCGGGTGAGAGGGATGTTCCATAGTAAGACCTTCCTTTCGGCATTCTGCTAAACAGGATTCGACAAACTTCTGGTTAGATTGTAGCAGAATGCGGGCGGGCTGTCAATTTCAATCCACGATGGTGACGGTGGTCTGCGGGCCGACGGCCACATAGCCGGACTTTTTGATGCAGTCCTGCCCGTCGGCGGTGTCCAGCCAGTCGTACAGGCGGCGCTCCGGGCTGTCGGCAGCGGCATCCGGGTGGATGACGGCGTAAAAATCGTTGCACAGGGGATAGCTGCCGTCGGCAAGGGTGTCGTTGCTGGGGGTCACACCGTCCACCGCCAGCAGCCGCAGCCCGGGCTTGGAATACATCTGGTCGATGTAGTAATACACGGAAAAACCGATGGCGTTGGCGCTGTTGTTATAATCAGCAATGCTGTCCACCAGCTCACCCATGGCGGCAGGTGCCAGCTCAGAGGGCGGGGTCATCAACTCTCCGCCCTGAATGAGCAGCTTTTTGAACAGGGTCTGGCTGCCGGAATCCTCGCCGCGCTGGAAAGCTACGATGGCCTGATCTTTGCCGCCCACATCCTTCCAGTTGGTGATCTTTCCGGCGTAGATGTCCCGCAGCTGCTGCTGAGTAAGCGCCTGTACGGGGTTGTCCTCGTTGACGATGAACACCAGCGCGTCCACCCCGATGGGCTTCTGCTCCAGCTCCACATTGGCTTCCTGCAGCTCTTCCTTTACATAGTCCGGCGCTTCGTATACCACCAGCATCCGGGTGGTGGTGTCATACAGGCCAAAGTTCTCCCATGCGTAGGCGGTGGTGCTCACCGTAATGCTGCTGCGGGCTTCCTCCAAGTCCATGCCAGTGGTATCGGCCAGCATCTGCGCCATCAGCGGGATGCAGGCGGTGCTGCCGTCCAGCGGGGGAAACTCCTCCACGGTCAGAAACGGCTCTGTCTGCTGCACAGCCGAGGATGCCGCAGAGGACGCGGGCTGCTCTGCGGCAGAGGAAGCCGTGCTGCCGGAGGGCGCATCCGTGCCCTTGCAGGCGGTCAGTACCCCGGCAGCGGAGCAGGCAGCCAGCCCAAGCAGAAAGCTGCGGCGGGAAATTTTAGTGTTTTTCATAAAAAAGCCCTCCTAACTCAATAGCCGTAACTCGGTTCATCGTCCGCAGTGGCAGACGAGAAAATGCTCTGGCAGTACAGCCAGTTGCCGCTTGTGTCCATCCAGCCCACATAGAAGCCCCGCTGTGCAGCAAACACATGGTCGGGCAGGGCGTTCAGGCTGTTAGAATAGTACCCGGCGCAGCTGGCAAGCCCCTGTAATACTACCTTGCCGTCTGCGTCCAGCACATCGCATACGTTGCCGTAGGCGCTGCCCGCAGCGGCGCGGCTGCCGTAGAACATGGGTCTGCCGTCAGGGTCGGTGGTCAGGTAGTTGACGTAACTGTATTTGCCTTGCAGGGCGGTCAGGTCACTGACAAGCCCCTGCGGGCCGTACAGTCGGGTGGCGGTGGTCTCGTAGCGGTCGTTATCCTGCAATTCCAGCCAGACATAGCCGCTGCCGCAGTTGCTCATCCGTACCCGCTGCTGGTGCTCCACCGGCTCTACGGTGGTGTCGGTCAGCAGCTTGCCGTTATCCTTGCTGTACACCCGCAGGCTGCCGTCCAGCGCGTAGACGGCTATGGTGCTGTCGGTGGCGTCCACATCATACAGCGGGGTCTTTGTACCGGTCTCCAGATCATAGAATTCGTAGCCATGATCCTCGCCGCTGTGCCATGTTACCACATAGCCCGGGAAATACTGGCTGGGCTGCTCGTCAAAGGCGGCGATCAGTCCGCGGTCCTCGGTGGTCATATCCCGCAGCTCGTACCGGCCATCGCCGGTGGAAAAGCTGGCAAGACCGCCCGGGTAGACCTGCAAAAAGCCCGTATACTGCTCGCCGGTCAGGGTGTTGTACAAAATCTGGTCGGTGGTTTCCTCTCCGGTGGCAATGTCCAGCTCCACCCAGTCACTCAGAGTGTCGCTGTCATAGAAAAGGCGGTAGGCCGAGGCGGCATCGGCGCGGTAGACAGGGGTGCCGTCCTTTTCCTGCACCGCCACCCAGCTGTTCTGCTGGTAATCCGTATCCCAGTCGTAATCGTCCAGCCCTTCCGGGCGGGCGTAGCAGCTGAACACCAGCTTATCGCCGCATACGGTGCAGCTGTATGCGCCCTCCGGCACCGGCAGCGCTGCGCCGGTGGCAAGGTCGATGACCTGACAGGTGCCGTAGCCGGACTCCGGGACGTATCCGCCATCGATCAGGCGGCTTTCCTGCAGTACCAGCAGGCCGTTTTGCAGCGTGGCGCTCTGCTCGCCCTCAAAGGACATCACTTCGGTGCCGGTCTTATCGTACAGGGCGGTGCGGCGCCCGCCCCGGCCGGTGGGGTCGGACCAGCTGCGCAGCCAGTAGTCTGCGGTGCCGGTAGCGCTGTCCTGCACCAGTGAGACATTCTCGCTGCGGGCAGACTGATGCAGCGGGGTGCTGCCGCACAGGATGGTGGTGCTGCTCCCGGAACGGCCGTAGTAGTACAGCACCCGCAGACGGCCATCGTTCAGCACGGCGGGGTCGTACAGGGGCTTGCCGCTGTCGTCCGTGGGCACGGAAACGGCAGAGCTTGCAGCGCCCGGCACACCGGTAGCGGGCGGCAGCAGGGCACAGCCGCAGCCCAAGGTAAGGGCAAGGGCTGCGCAGACCGCCCCGCAGCCGATACGCAAGACAACACGCTTCATAAAAACACTCCTTTGCAAAAAAACAGGGAGGAAAATTTTTCCGTTCACTCAGAATACGAAACAGCCGCATTTTTCATTGCAGAGTTTGCAGAAAAATGCGGCTAAAAACGGTTACAATTACATTACAGCTGCGCCGGGGCATGGGACGCTTCTGCCTTGTCCATCTGCTCCAGCTGCCACAGAAAGGCCAGCAAAAAGGGCAGAGAAATGAAGCAGGTGAGCGTATCCGCAATGGGCTGGCAAAGCTCCACACCCACAAGACCCAGCACCCGGGGCAATACTAAGATCAGCGGGATGAAGCACACGCCCTGTCGGCAGCAGGCCAGAAAGGTGGCGCGCCCGGCCTTGCCCACGCTCTGGAAGGTCATGTTGGTCACCACGATCACCGGCTGCAAAAGGATGGCAAAGCACTGGTAGCGGAAGGCGGGCAGCGCCACGGCGGTGACTTCCGGGTCGTCCCGGAACAGCCGGATCAAAGTCTCATCGTTCCACCAGCACACCGCGATCAGCACCACCAGAAGCGCAAAGGCGGCTTTCAGGGTAAAGACGGCGGCCTGCCGCACCCGGTGGTACTTGCGCGCGCCGTAGTTGAAGGACGCCACCGGCTGCAAGCCTTGTCCCACGCCGATGGCCACCGAGAGGATGAACATAAAAATGCGGGACACGATGCTCATGCCTGCCACGGCGGCATCGCCGTAGCTGCGGGCGGCAATGTTCAGCAGCATCCCGCCGATGCTGTTCAGCCCCTGACGGCCAAAGCTGGGCGCGCCGCCTGCAAGGATCTGCAAAAACTCGCGCGGCTCCCGGGTGACGGCAGAAAGCCGGAACTGGCTGACCGTTTTGCCCCGCAGGAACATATACAGTAGAATGCCAAAGCTGATGGTCTGACTGAGGGCAGTGGCAATCCCGGCACCGGCAGTGCCCAGCCCTAAAGCGAACATGAACAGCGGGTCCAGCGCGATGTTCAGCAGTCCGCCGGTGACCAGCCCGACCATGGCAAGGTTCGCCTTGCCCTCATACCGCAGAATGTTGTTCATCACCAGACTGGAGATCATCAGCGGTGCGGCAAGCAGGATGGGCCGGGCGTAGGCGCAGGCGTGTGGCAGAATGGTCTCGGTGCTGCCCAGCAGCATCATGAAGTCCGGCAGGGTGGCAAGACCGACCACTGCCAGCACTACGCCAAAGGCCAGCGCCGTAAAAAAGCTGGTGGAAGCAAAGCGGGTGGCGGCGTGGGTATCCTGACTGCCCAAGCGGCGGCTGATGATGGTGCCGGAGCCGTGCCCCAGCATAAAGCCCAGCGCCTGAATGATGGCCATTAGGCTGGAAACGACGCCTACCGCGCCGGAAGCGCTGGTGGAGATGCGGCCTACAAAAAAGGTATCGGCCAGATTATAGATGCTGGTGATCAGCATACTTAAAATCGTGGGCGCGGCCAGACTGAGGATCAGCCGGGGGATAGGGGTCTCGGTCATTTTGTGATACTGCACCGCAGTGCGGTCCTGCTGGGTCATGGGCAAATATCCTCCTTCAAAAACGAGAAAGCCGCCCCTTCCAGAGCGGCAGATAGTCCTGATAGAAACAGTATAACGCAGTTGCGGCAAAATGTCGAGAGGGGGAAAAACGGCCCTTTCTCCCCTGCGAAGGGGCGAAAAAGCAGGCGAAAACAGGATGGTTTCTATATAAAGTGCTAAAGAATTGTCGAATTGCTTGTGAAAAATCACGATATGTGGTATTCTTTATAAGAAGGAATTGGAAAAATCTGTGCATTTTATGATTGGGAGGGATTTATACATGAAATCCGTAGCACAAACCGTGATCGAGGCCGACCGCTTTTATACCATTGCCGCTCACACCGGCAATGTCATTCAGGCAGTGGAGGGCAGCAAGGACGGCGGCACTGTCCGTCTGGGTAAGTACGACCACAAGCCCGAACAGGAGTGGAGCTTTGTCCGCGAGGGCGATGGCGTGTACCGCATCCGCAACCGTGCCTCCGGCAAGCTGCTGGATCTGACCATGACCGGCACCGCCAACGGCACCTGGCTGCATCTGTGGGAGGACGTGGGCGGCACGTCCCAGATGTGGAAGGTGGAGCACACCCCGGAGGGTACCGTGCGTCTGCGCTCTTCCTGGGCAGGCGGCAAGTGCGTGGACACCGTGGGCATGGGCGCCGAGGTGGGCGCTGTGCTGCAGATCTGGCAGGAGGTACCCGGCGGTGGCGACCAGCTGTGGGTCATCTCTGAGGTAAAGGACCGCGTAAAGCGTGCCGCCAAGGTTGAACAAGCAGCACCCGCTGCCGAGACTACGGCAGCACCGGCCAAGGAAGCCGCTCCCGCCAAGAAGCCCGCAGCCCGCAAGCCCCGCACCACCAAGAAGGTGGAGGAGAAGCCCGCTGCGCCCGCAGTAAAGGCCGCAGAGCCGGTCAAGGCAGAAAAGCCCGCTGCGAAGAAGGCTGCTAAGGCAAAGGCTGAGCCTGCTGCCCCCGCCGCAGAGGTGAAGGCTGCCCCCGCTGTGGAGACCAAGACCGAGACTGCTGTCCCTGCAACCAAGGCCGCACCTGCCGCCGCAAAGCCCAAGGCAAAGCGTGCACCCTGCAAAAAGACCGTAAAGAAGTAAGAGATCATAAAACGCAAAAAAATCGGACAGACCGCAGTCTGCCCGATTTTTTGCGTTTATAGAAGCTTTTTTATGCAGCAGGGGAGGCGGCATCGCTCTGGGCGGCGGTCTGCACGAACTGCACGATGCTCTCGATGGTCTTGCGCAGCTGCACAAGGCTTTCCACGTCAGAGTCCTGCATCCGGGAGGTGGGCGCGGTCACCACGGTTTGGGCGGCAGTCACGGTGCCGGAAAGCTCCGCATGGATGTGGTGGGCGGGCACATCCAGCAGGATGTGCACCTTGGGGGACAGGGTCTTGAGCAGACCCTGCTTTTCGATGCCCAGAATCAGCTGCGGTGCATCCTCCCCGGCAGCGAGGTTCGGCAGCTGAAGGTAAAGGTAGCCTTCCTTGGCGTTGGCGGGCTGCACGGTTTTCAGCTGCTTGAGATCCAGCTGAAAGTCGTTTACCTGCTGCAAGCTGGTGGCGGCGGGGTCTACCCCCAGCAGGGCAGCCAGCTGGTCTTGAGAGATGTAGCTGCCCAGCGACCAGCCCGGCAGCAGCAGGCTTGCCAGCGGATACTCGGCTACAACCGTGCTGCGCAGCTTGTTGTACAGCTGTCCGGCGTCGTACAGAGTCTCTTCCTCGCCGATGTACATCCGGGTCAGAGGGGCATCGTTGACGGTGCTGGTGCCCGTTGGGTACAGCGCCAGCTGCACCGCCCGGGGGGTGTACTGGCCGGTCAGACTGCCGGTGGTGCCGCCGAACTTGTCCAGCAGGGCGTAAAGAGCAGGGGGCTCGGCCTCGGTGGAGGTAATGGTGTAGTCCAGCGCAAAGCTGGCACCGCTCTGGAATGCCTTGATCTTGCGGCTGACGAAGCTGTATAGCACTGCCGCAGCCACCGCACACACCAGAACCAGACACAGCAGAACAATCAGCGCCGCCCGCAGACCAGTGCGCTTTTTGTGGGAAGATGCCATGGGAAACCTCTCCTTCCGGTAAACGTATTTGCTTCAGCATAACGGAACTGCACGCAAATGTCAAGCGCCGCAAACTGCGGACAAAACAAAAAACCTGAAACATTTCTGTTTCAGGTTTCTGGCGGAAAGATGGGGATTCGAACCCCAGAACGCTTTTGACACGTTACACGATTTCCAGTCGTGCGCCTTAGACCAACTCAGCCATCTTTCCACATCTTTTGTTCTGCCTTTGGGCGGGTGCCCTTGGCGCTCCACTATAATACCTGAAAGCAGGCTTTTTGTCAAGGATTTTTTTGAAAAAAATCAGACTTTTTTAAAAATGACGAAAAAACGCGAGAAAACGTTCTGCCGCATGGATGGAAAGCACAAAAGGCCCTTGACGCACCTTTAAAATAGGTCTATATTGAGGGCAAAGAGCACTGCGGTGGGTCATTTTGTGCCGCAGCGGCGGGAAATATAAGGAGGATGCTTTTATGACTTATCCTGAAGTGCTTGCCAATGCCCGTACCTGCATTGGTCAATACTGCAAGGCCTGCCCGGTGTGCAACGGCGTGGCCTGTAAAAACCAAATCCCCGGCCCGGGTGCCAAGGGCGTGGGCGATACCGCTATCCGCAATTATAATAAGTGGGCCGATATCCGGGTGAACATGGATACTCTGTACCCTGGCGGTACACCGGACACTACGCTGGAGCTGTTTGGCAAAAGCTTCCGCTATCCCTTCTTTGCAGGCCCTGTGGGCGCAGTGAACCTGCACTACTCCGATACCTACACCGATATGACCTATAACGATGTACTGGTGCGCGCCTGTGCGGAAAACGGCATTGCTGCCTTTACCGGCGACGGCACCAACCCCACCGTGATGGAGATGGCAACTCGCGCCATCGGCGCTGCGGGCGGCTGCGGTGTGCCCACCATCAAGCCGTGGAACATCGACACCATCCGCGAGAAAATGGCACAGGCCAAGGCCAGCGGCTGCTTTGCCGTGGCCATGGATGTGGACGCAGCGGGTCTGCCTTTCCTGAAAAACATGACCCCGCCCGCCGGCAGCAAGAGCGTGGAGGAACTGACCGAGATCGTGCAGCTGGCCGAGCGCCCCTTCATCGTCAAGGGCGTGATGACCGTCAAGGGCGCACTGAAGGCAAAGCAGGCCGGCGCCGCTGCCATCGTGGTGTCCAACCACGGCGGTCGCGTGCTGGACCAGTGCCCTGCCACCGCCGAGGTGCTGCCGGAGATCGCCGCAGCCCTCAAGGGCACCGGCGTAAAGGTGCTGGTGGACGGCGGCATCCGCACCGGTGTGGACGTGTTCAAGGCGCTGGCGCTGGGCGCAGACGGCGTTCTGATCTGCCGTCCCTTTGTGACTGCTGTCTACGGCGGCGGCGCAGAGGGCGTGAAGTGCTACATCGACAAGCTGGCCGGGGAACTGACCGACACCATGCAGATGTGCGGTGCTCATACGCTGGCGGAGATCACCCCGGATATGGTGCGGGTCTGAGCGTTCTATTGTAAGTAACAAAAAAGGAGATGCCCGGCAGGACATCTCCTTTTTTGTTACTTCAAAGTGCCGTCCAGCACCTGCTGGTAATACCACGGCTTCGGGGCGTGGAAGGTCTTGCCGCTGAGGAAGGCAAAGTCCGGCTGGGTGAAGCGGGGCATGGTCAGCTCCCATGCGCACAGCGCCTGATACTTCAGCTTCAGCTCCCGGTTAGCGCTGTTGTTGCCGTACTTGCTGTCGCCAAGGATGGGGCAGCCGATGCTGGCCATGTGGGCGCGGATCTGGTGGGTGCGGCCGGTGATCAGCTGCACCTTCAGCAGAGCCAGACGACCGGAGACGGCGATGGTCTCGTACCGGGTCTCCACCTCCTTGGCACCGGGCTGCTTGTCCTCCACGATCTTCACGATGCCGCGGTCGGCGTCCTTGAGCAGATAGCCGCCCAAGGTGGCGTCCGGCGGCATGGGACGGCCAAAGGTGACGCAGAGGTAGGTCTTTTGCACCTCGCGGTTCTTGATGGCAGAAAGGAACAGCTCCTCGGCCTCCGGGGTCTTGGCAATGATCACAAGGCCGCTGGTGCCGGTGTCCAGCCTGTGGCACAAGGCGGGGGTGTACAGGTCGTTCTCCTTGTACTCGCCCTGCTTGTTCAGGTACAGCAGCGCACGGTTCAGCAGAGTATCGTCCTCCGGGCCGTCCACCGCAACACCGGCGGGCTTGTTTACAATTAAAATCTGCGGGCAGTCGTACACCACCTGCGCCGGGGTGCGGGCGTTCTTCCATGCGGGGCCTTCCACCCGGCGGTCGGCGTCCAGCACATCGTCCAGAATGAACAGCTTGATCTCATCGCCCGCCATCACGCGGGTGGAAAGCGGCTGCTTTTTGCCGTTCAGCTTGATCTTGTTCTCCCGCAGCGCCTTGTTCAGGCGGCCCGGGTTCAGCGCCGGGTACTGCTGGGTCAGATAATTGTCAAGCCTTGTGGGGGCCAGACATTTTACTTTTAAAATTTTCACGGGAAATTCCTCTCTATCTTAAAATCAGTTGCAATAGAATGGGTTCTTGATTCGTTTTTATTGTAGCGGAATAAATCTACCGCGTCAAGAAAGAAGGTATTTTTATGAACCTGAAATATAAGATTCTGGCTGTTCTGGCTGCGGGCATCGCATTGACGGCCTGCGGCAGCTCCGGCACCCCCGCCAGCACCCCCGCATCCAGTGCAGTGCCGGCCTCGTCCCATGTGGCAGAGGAAGGGGTCACGGAGCCCATCAACATGCTGACGTGGACGCTGGATGACCTCGACAGGGAGGACACGGTCACCTTTATTCCGGCGGAGATCACCTCCGGTGTGCAGGGCGGCAACCTGACTGCAAAAATCTTCAGCTATGACCTTTATAAAAAAGAAGATGTTGAAAAACTTGCCGTTGGGGATCAGATCACCCTCCACGAAGAGGGGGCTGCATGGAACCAGTTTGTGACCGTTGCAGTGGAGAGTATCGAGAAAAACGATCAGTACCATCTTGTCACCATCAATGGCGGCATGGAGGAGCAGTACGGTCTTGACCTGAAGCTGGAAGATGATGCCTACCGGACGATGACCTTTGACGATTACCCTGTCTACTATGAGATGGGAGAAAAGACGATGCCGCTGGCAGAGGATGTAGTGCTGAAGGACAGTTCTGCCGACCCGCAGGCCGAAGCCGTGGAGACTACGGGCGCGGATGCAGTGGCAGCAGCGATCAATGCAGACCCCGATAACTGGACCACCTATAATACCACGCTGGTGGTGCAGGGCGGCAAGGTGCTGGAGGTGCGCCGCATCTGGGTGCCGTAAATTTTGCTCAAAACCGTTGACAAACGTTTTGCGTATGCTATAATTTAGCTGTACGCAAAGGGGCACTGCGCTGCTTTGCGGAATGTAAAATTATGACAGATGGCAATGATGGGGTCAGAAATGCACACACCACCGTCCAGAGAGAGCGCTCATGGCTGTAAGGTGCTCCGGTCGGGATCATTTCGCGCCACCCCGGAGCTTCCGGCGATTGTAAACCGGACGCTGCGCAGCGTTAATGCGCCGAAAGCGGCAGGGGACAAGTGATCCTTTGCAATTTGGGTGGTACCACGGAGTTTGATGCACAAGCAGCCTTCGTCCCTTTTGGGATGAGGGCTGTTTTTTGTTTTTTCTCCGTGCCGCCCCTCTGCCATAACAGCATAAAAACGGCGCCTGAGCGCCAAAAACGATTGAGGAGAGAAAGATCTATGCAATGGACCGGTTTGAATGAACTGCGCGAAAAGTACCTGAGCTTCTTTGAAAGCAAGGGTCATCTGCGTCTGGACAGCTTCCCCCTGGTACCCAAGAACGACCCCAGCCTGCTGCTGATCAACAGCGGCATGGCTCCCATGAAGAAGTGGTTTCTGGCACAGGAGGAGCCGCCCCGTCATCGCGTGACCACCTGCCAGAAGTGCATCCGCACCCCTGACATCGAGCGCGTGGGCATCACCGCCCGCCACGGCACCTTCTTCGAGATGCTGGGCAACTTCTCCTTCCAGGATTACTTCAAGGAAGAGGTCATTCCCTGGGCATGGGAGTTCCTGACTTCCGACGAGTGGATGGCTATCCCGAAGGATAAGCTGCACATCTCCGTCTACGAAGAGGACGATGAGGCTTACGACATCTGGACCAAGAAGGTGGGCGTTGCCCCCGACCACATGGTCCGTCTGGGCAAGGAAGACAACTTCTGGGAGCACGGCTCCGGCCCGTGCGGCCCCTGCTCTGAGATCTACTTCGACCGCGGCCCCGAGTACGGCTGCGGCAAGCCGACCTGCGGCGTGGGCTGTGACTGCGACCGCTATATGGAGATCTGGAACCTGGTGTTCAGCCAGTTTGATGCTGACGGCAAGGGCCACTACGAGCGCCTGGCACGCCCCAACATCGACACCGGCATGGGTCTGGAGCGTCTGGCCTGCGTGATGCAGGGCGTGGGCAACCTGTTCGAGGTCGATACGGTCCAGAGCGTGCTGCACCATGTGGAGCACATCGCCGGCAAGACCTACGGTGCCAACCCCAAGGAGGACATCTCCATCCGCGTCATCACCGACCACATCCGCAGCTGCACCTTCATGGTGTCTGACGGCATCCTGCCCTCCAACGAGGGCCGCGGCTATGTGCTGCGCCGTCTGCTGCGCCGCGCTGCCCGCCACGGCCGTATGCTGGGCATCGACCACCCCTTCCTCGTGGATCTGGTGGAGACCGTCATCCAGTCCAGCGAGTCCGCTTACCCCGAGCTGCGTGAGCACGACGCCTATATCAAGAAGGTCATCGGCACCGAGGAGGCAAACTTTGCCCGCACCATCGACGCCGGCATGAACATCCTGAACAACATGATCGACGGTCTGGAAAAGGCTCACGAGCACCTGCTGAAGGGTCTGGACGTCTTCAAGCTGAACGATACCTTCGGCTTCCCCCTCGACCTGACCAAGGAGATCGCTGCGGAGCAGGGCATCGAGATCGACGAGGAAGGCTTCCACGCCGAGATGACCAAGCAGAAGGAGCGCGCCCGTGCAGAGCGCCTCAAGAAGAACATCTCCGGTTGGAGCGAAGACCTGTTCGGCACTCTGACCGCTGAGCCCACCGAGTTCGTGGGCTACGACAGCCTCAAGAGCGACAGCGTCGTTGTGGCTCTGAGCGACGAGGAGGCTCTGACCGACGCCATCGCCACCGACGAGCAGGCCAAGGAAGGCGTGCTGGTCGTTCTCGATAAGACCCCGTTCTACGCTGAGATGGGCGGTCAGGCCGCAGACCATGGCGTCATCACCGGCGCTGAGTGCGTGCTGCGCGTGCAGGACGTCAAGAAGACCCCCAAGGGCTACTATGTCCACACCTGCACCCTCGAGAGCGGCATCGTCCATGTCGGCGACCATCTGACCGCCCGCGTGGATAAGGAATACCGCATGGCCATCGCCCGCAACCACACCGCTACCCACCTGCTGCAGGCAGCTCTGCGCGAGGTCCTGGGCGACCACGTCCATCAGGCAGGCTCCTATCAGGACGCTTCCATCACCCATTTCGACTTCACCCACTTCAGCGCTGTCACTCCCGAGGAGCTGATCCGTGTGCAGAAGATCGTCAACGACAAGATCTTCGAGTCGATGAACGTCACCGTCAAGGAAATGCCCATCGAAGAGGCCAAGAAGCTGGGCGCTATGGCTCTGTTCGGCGAGAAGTACGGCAAGGTCGTCCGTGTTGTTGATATTGAGGGCTGGTCCACCGAGTTCTGCGGCGGCACCCACGTCAAGAACACCGCTCAGATCGGCGGCTTCAAGATCGTCAGTGAGTCCTCTGTTGCTGCTGGTATCCGCCGTATCGAGGCTGTCACCGGCCGCAATCTGCTGATTCGTGCCAATATGCAGGAAGCGATGCTGCACACTGTGGCTAACACCCTGAAGGCAAACAATGTCGCCGCTCTGCCCGCTCGTGCGGAGGCTGTCATGGCTGAGAACAAGGCCATGAGCAAGGAGCTGGAGGACATCAAGGCAAAGGTCGCTGCTTCCAAGGTCACCAGCCTGTTCGACAATGCTGAGACCGTCGGCGACGTCAAGATCGCTTCCGCTTACTTCACCGGTACCTCCGGCGACACCCTGCGCGGTATGTGCGACACCATCCGTGACAATGCCAAGGCTGCTGCTGTGGCTGTTCTGGTGGGCAAGTCTGACGACAAGATCACCATGGCTGTTACCGTGACCAAGGACGCTCAGGCAAAGGGTCTGAAGGCCGGTAATCTCGTCAAGGAGATCTCTGCCATCGCAGGCGGCAAGGGCGGCGGCAAGCCCGACTTCGCTATGGCTGGTCTGAAGGACGAGACCAAGATCGACGAGGCTCTGGCCGCTGTCAAGAGCATCGTGGAGAAGCAGCTGGGCTGATTCTGGAATAAACCTCTCCGTCATCGCTGGCGCGATGCCACTGCCCGGGTTGCGGCACCCAG
>OLWA01002883.1_pt1 | contig 14202 bp, 6 predicted proteins | sample 1673251 | NCBI WGS metagenome assembly OLWA01 (sample SAMEA3178937, study PRJEB25190) | human gut metagenome | biome: human gut; feature: human-associated habitat; material: faeces | place: Austria | collected 2013
GGATTTTCCAATGTTCCCACGCGCCACATCAGAATGAACGAATCGGCGCGTCCGTCGTCGCCGTCGGCCGGAACGCTCCACGTCAGTTCGACCTCGCCCGCCGTATCGCTGTGCCGCAGATCGGCGACGGGATCGGGATCGATGCCTCTGTCCATCGACACGGCCAGATAAGCGTCCACGAGTCCCGAACCCAGCCGTCCTTCGTAGTCGGAATTGTAACTGTCCACCTCGTGCACGCCCCTTTCCAGATAGGAACGCAGCTTGTCGGGCGTGAACCCTGGACCGCCGTATTTCGCCACGGCCAGCGCCGCGATGCCCGAAACGTGGGGACAGGCCATCGAGGTGCCCTCCATGTAGCCGTATTCGGTTCCGTTGCTGACCTGCGGGGGCATGGTCGAGAGGACACAGCCTACGGCACCGCGGGCCATGGTGTAGGCCGGATTCTGACCCTCGGCGGTATTGACATAGTCGAAGTAGTAGTCCTGGTCGCCGCCCGGGGCCGAAATGTTCGATCCGGGGCCGTAGTTCGAGAAGGTCGAGAGGGTGTAGTCTGCGGCGATGGCATTGACCGAGACGCAGTAGTCGGCTGCGCCGGGGAATCCGGCAGCGGGGGCATATTCGTTGCCCGAGGCGAAGATGGGGATGCCGCCTTCGATCGGACCGTTGGGCGATCCGGCGTTGTGGACGAAGTAGTCGAGCGAGGCCTTTTCCAGCGGGCAGTTGGTCTCCCACTCCTCCTGGGTAGCGAAGCCGGCGGTGTATTCGTATCCGTTGGCGGCACCCGAGCCGTAGCCCCAGCTGCACTGCAGGATGACGGCGCCGTTGTCGGCGGCATACTTGATGGCGCGGGCCAGGCTGACGGTGTTGCTCGACGAGTTGCCCGAGAAGATCTGACACGACATGAGCTTCACGCCGGGATTTTCGGCCGTACCGCCGGCGATCGAGGTGATGCCGATTCCGTTGTTGTTGCGGGCGGCGATCACACCGGCCACGTGCGTGCCGTGGCCCGTGTCGGCCGAGGCGTCACACGAGATGATACCCGTATTGTTGATGAAATCGTAGCCGTAGTAGTCACCTACGTATCCATTCTTGTCGTTGTCCTTGTGCGAGCCGTAGGTTTCGCCCTCGTTCACCCACATGTTGGCCTGCAGGTCGGGGTGACGCCAGTAGATGCCCTCGTCGAGCACGGCCACCACGATCGACGGATCGCCCGTCGAGCGCTCCCAGGCCTTCTCGCAGTTGACATCGGCGCCGACCTTGAATTTGGCCTTGGCCACCTCGGCATCCTCCTCTGCGTCGATGACGAAGTGATCCTGGTATCCGCGGTTGATCACGTGCCACTCCCATTTGAGCAGTTCGTCGTTGTAGATGTAGCCGTTTGCGCCATCGGCACGGGTTGCGGGGGCATTGAGCAGCTCCTTGGGGAAGGGGATGGGTTTGCGGTCGGTGCGATAGGCGCGTTTGACGGTGCGGTTGGGCGCAGCGGTCTGCACTTCGCCCAGCGTCGAGAGGCGGTCGACGACCTCCTCGACGCTGTACTTGTCGCTGAAGCGGACGACGTACCACAGGTGCAGCCCGGCCTGACGGGTCTGCTCCTCATGCAGCTCGTCGATCGGGAAGACGCGTTCGAGTTCGCACTCGCCGAGCATGTCGAGGACTTCATCCACGGAGTAGATACCGCTGCGAGTGGCGGCGGCACCGCTCCGGGTCTGGGTCAGTCCGCGCTCATCGAGCAGATCGCTCACCGAAGGATCGAACTTCACGATGACTTCGCCGGCCATTTCCACGGGTTCCGTCTGTGATTCGGAGCCCGTGACCGTGGGTTCTACCGGTTCTTCGGTCGAACAGGCATTGAAGGCGATCAGCGACAGGGCGCCGAATGCCGATACGAGATATTTGTTCATTTTCATATTGTCAGATCAATTATTTGCGCAGGGTACCGGTCTGGGATCCCGAGTCGGTACCTTCCTCCTCGTCGTTGGAACTGTCGGCCAGATCCTTTTTGGGGAAGGCCTCGTAATAGTAGTTCATGTTGGCGGGTTCGTTGGAGAAGCCGGCCAGATTGCCCTTTTCGTCCTTGCCCTCCTGGGTGAAGAAGAGCGTGTAGGGGGCCCACCAGTCGAGCGACGGGTGATAGAGAACCCATTCGGGCAGTTCGCCGGTCAGACGGTTGAGGTTGATGGCGAACATCTTCAGCTGCGGCATCACGCGTTTGATACCCTTCGTGACCAGAACGCATTCTCCCGAGGCGTTCTTGAGCGAGTCGGGAGCCTCGGTGTAGACGGGTACCGAAGCGTCATCCTTGAAGTCGGGCAGCGAACCCTGGAAGTAGTTCACCGAGAGAATCAGCGTATCGAGACCCGTAACGGCAACCTCTTCGCCTTTGGAGTCGGTCGTGGTGCCGGGCTCCCATCTGAGCAGCCACGTGGGGAATTCGCCGAACGTCTCCGTCGAGGAGTTGTACTTCGTATGCTGGTAGAGACCGCCGAAGTTGGTTGAGATGTTGTTGCTCAGGTCGTAGATCAGCCGGCGCTGGTTGTTGGCCAGACGCAGCACGTGCAGTTTCGGGAAGTTCTTCGGGTTGATGACCTCGGGAATCTGCTCGAAGTTGTTGCTGCCCAGGTCGAGGTACTCGAGGTTGCTCAGATTGGTGAAGTTCTCGTCGAGTTCCGTCAGACCGAAGCCGCCGATGGTCAGTCGCTTGAGCTGTTTGAGCTGGCAGATGTAGGGGCCGGTGCTCAGATTGAGCTGGAAGGTGTTGACGTTGCTGTAGAACTCCAGCTCCTGGGCTCCGGTCAGGTACTGCACCTCGAAGGGAATGCCCTCCTTGGTGGACATCATGTAGAACTGGGCATACTTGACACGGCCCTTGAGCGAATCGACATAGCCCTCCATGCCCTCTTCCCAGAGGGTCACGCCGTCCCAGTTGTCCATCTTTTCGCCGGAGCTCTCCCAGCTCGAGCCCCAGATTTCGAGCGAGCGGGCGATGCCCAGCAGGGCTACCGAGTCGCCGGCGCGGGTTCCGCGCTCGATGGGTTCGGCCGATTCCTGGTTGATGTAGAGACGGTCGTTCTGGGCGAGCATCTCATCCGAGACCTGACTGTCGGCTGTCGGGGTGAAGAGGATCTCGGCCTTGCGCTCCTTGGGCAGCGAGTTGATGCCCCACGTGACGCGTACGGTCACTTCGCGCGGACGCAGACCGTGGTCCAGATTGACGTCGTACTGACCGACCTTCACCCAGCTGGCTACCGAGTCGGGGATCTTGACGTCAAAATCGACGTTGGTCTTGACGCGCACGTCGAAATAGCGATCGTCAAGCGACGCGTAGTTTTTGATTTCGACGGTCGGTTCGTCGAGCGTGATGGCGTAGTCGAACCCCTTCTGCTCGACGCGGATCTCCTGATATTCGGAGCTGTTTTCGGCCTTGACGATGCGGACGACGCCGTTGCGGACGGTATTGGTGATAGCCGAGTCGATGATCAGACTGCACTCTTTGGTTCCGCGGCCGTTGGCGGGCGATACGGTGATCCAGGGTACGTTCGATGATGCAATCCAGTTTTCGCTGGCCGAGACCCTTACCTTTTCGGTACCGCCGGCGGCATCGATCGAGATCGAGTTGCTGTCGATGCCGAACGAGACCTGCTTGTCGGCCTGGGAGCAGGCGGCCAGCGTAGCGACGGTCAGCAGTGTTGATGCGATATAATAGCGTACTTTCATAGTTATTCGAGCATTTCAGGGCAATTGATGATATTCTGCGTTTTGTCGTAGATCAGGTTGAATGCGCCGGCCTGCCAGTAGTAGCAGATGTCCGAAGCATCGAACGTGATGTTGGGGTTGTCGCTGATATCGAGGTTGTAGATCAGGTAGGAGATCGTGTCGTCGATTTTGCGCAGGTCGTTCGAGCCCAGGAACAGACCGCGGATACCGGTATGCTGGTAGATGCCCGTAGGCCACTCTTTCAGACAGCGGTTGCCGTTTTCGTCGCGTTGGCCGCGGACGGCATAGACCGTCAGACGCAGGGCGTCGGTCGGACCCCACGGGAACTTCGAGAAGGAGTTGTACGAGAGATCCACTCCGTAGAGATAGGGCATGTTGCCGGCGTGGAAATCCTTCGGAAGTTCCTTGATCTTGTTGTAGGTCAGGTCAATCGAGATCAGGTTGGCCTGCGTTTCGGGACGGGGGCTGGTGAAGCAATCCTCTTCGAAGTTCTCCAGACCGTTGCCGGCCAGCAGGATGTAGCTGATCTGCGATTCACTCTTGGCCATGCAGGCGGGATAGGTCTTGATCCGGTTGCCCGAGAGGGTGAAGGTCGTGACGTTGATCCCCTGATACTGGCCGTTGTCCTGGTTCTCGAATCCGTCGATCTCGTTGTAGGCGAACGAGACGCTCGAGATGTAGTAGGGCGAGTCGCTGTAGAAGATGTCGGGAACCTTGGTCAGCTTGTTGTACGAAGCCGTGAAGGTTTCGAGGTTGTCGGTGTTGAAGAGGATCCGGTGACCGTTGACCTCCTGGGATTCAAATCCGGTGATCTGGTTGTTGTCCAGGTAGACATCCGAGGGCATGAAGTCGTTGCCCAGGAAGGGGATGATGCTTTCATCGCCTCCGTTCTTGCCGATCTGGTTGTTGGCCAGGTCGAGCAGTCCGAGGTGACCCATCAGCTTGACGTTCTCGGGGAATACCTCGAGGTTGTTGTCGCGGGCGTAGAGCATCTGGATGGTCTCCTGCGAAGCGCCGTTTGCCAGGGCGTTGATGGCATCGAGCAGCTCCTTGCTCGTCCAGCCGGGGATGGTATTCGTACCCTTGTTGCAGGAGATGTTGACCTGTACCAGAGCGGGCATGTCGCCGACCTCGTCGGGCAGACCGTGCATGTTGGGGCAGTTGTAGATCTCGAGCAGCGTGCACGACGCGAGTTTGCCGATCGTCGTGGGGAGTTTCGAGATGGGGCTGTTGCCCAGGTAGAGATACTCGAGCTTGGTCAGGTTGCCGATCTCGTCGGGCAGACTCGTCAGGTTGTTGCAGAAGCGGCCGGCGATGACATCCTTGGGCTGGATTTCGAGCTGACGCCCGGTCTTGCGGTCGAAGATCTGTGCTTCGGTGTAGCCCTGTTCGTAGAGATAGGTGGCCGGGCTGGAGAGGTTGTGCTCCTTGAGGGCCAGGGCGCAGGGGTAGGACATCTGCGGCTGGATGTGCGTGGCAGCCAGATACTGTCGGTTGTACTCCAGACGGTTGCGGTTGCGGTCGGCCAGCGACTTCGACTGATCGAGCATCGGGTCGTAGGTGCCGGTGTTGGTGTCGTTGTGCGTGCCGAGGTAGAGCTCGACCAGCTCGGTGAGCTGACCGAGGGCGGCGGGCATGTCGCCGCTGATGCCGAACTCGCTCAGTACGAGCTTGGCCACACGGCCGTTCGAGTGCACCTCGACGCCGGGCTGATTGGTCCACAGGTCGGGCGACTTGTTGAAGTCCCAGTTGCAGCCCTTGTTGTAGTCCTGACCGCCGTAGTACCAGTTCTTGCCGTCGAGCGCCTCCCAGATGGCCTTCAGGGCGTAGCCGTCCTGAATGTACTCGTCGGCTTCGTAGAGCGTGACGGGGACTTTGGCGTCGGTGGTTTCGTTGTCCTTGACGGTGAAGTGGTAGTCGGGCAGATCGACGTCCGTATGGGTTTCGAGCATGAGTTTGTCGGTGTCGTAGGTGACAAAGCCCGTGATCTCATAGGTGGCGGCGGGCAGCGAGAGCAGCGAGTCGCAGGTGATCGACGAGGTCTGGTATCCGAATTCGGGGCTTTCGCTGTCGTCTTCGTCGAAGTGGATCGAGAATTCGGCCTTCAGATAGGTGAAGGTGGTGTCGGGCTTGTCGGTACCGACCTCATGGACGCTCACGTCGAAATAGGCGATCTCGTCGAAGGTATATTCGCGGGTCCGCGAAACGGCGCGCGAGCCATCCCATTTGCCGGTGAGCTGCGAGATGTCCTTGATCAGGTTGAAACGCACCTTGCCGCGGGGGGTGACATTGGCCGTCAGGTCATGCACGGTCAGTCCGCCGGCAACCACCGTAAGGGTGTTGTTGCTGGTCGTACCGCTGTAGAGGGGTTCGTCTTTGATATCGTAGAGCATGAAGGAGATGATCTGGTAGTCGCCGGCCAGGAGCTGGAGCTTGTCGCTGCGCAATCCGAACTCGGCGCTCTCCTTGTCTGCGGACGAAAGCGTCATGGTTTGTGTGATGGTCGTGTTCCCGGAACGCAGATTGACCTGCAGTTTGGTGGCGTCGTCCAGGTAATCGAGTTCATCGACAATGGCGCGCGACTGGGTCTGCGACGAGGCCTCGGATTGCGAAGCCTCCTTGTAGAGCTTGAACTGGACGTAGCCGTAGTCCTGCTCGCGGTTGTCGATACCGTCGTCGTCGGAGCAGGCCGTCGAGCAGAAGGCTGCCAGACCTGCGACGAAGGCGAATAAGGTTTTGATATTCGGAAGTTTCATGGAAAACTTGTGTCTTGTAAACTCTTTAATCATAGTATTTTGAAAAACAGGGGCCCCGCCCCATTCAACGGGGCCCTGTTTTGCGGTCTTTGGGAAAACGTCTAGTAGTTGCGTACGCAGACGACTACCGCCACGACATCCTGTCCGTTGTAGAAGATCAGGTTGCCCTTGTCGCCCTTGGCGCCGGCGTCACCGTATCCCGACATGGAGATCATGCAGGTGCCGTCGCCCATATCCATGAACATCAGCCATTCGTTTCCGAAGGGGTTGCTCATGTAGGTGGAGTATTCGCCCGAGAGCAGCAGCGAGAGCGAACTCTGGCTCATGCTTTCGTTTCCGTAGGTCAGACGGTAGAGCTTGGCGCCCATTTCGATGTATCCGGCATTCTCGGCCACATCCGGATCCGTGTTGGGATCGGCATCGGTCAGATCCTCCAGATTGAAGTAACCCTGCTCGATGTAGTAGTTGGACATGAAGTCCTCCGTGTAGGAGAGCGAGAAGCCTTCCGACTGCGAGGCCGTCTTCTGTTCGATCGAGGCGAAGATATAGGGCTTGTATTCCTCCTTGAGGTCGAAGCTGCCGCTCGTATCGAGAAGCTGGTTTTCGAGATCGCCGTTCATGTCGATCTTTGCGGCCACGGTCGGGGGCAGAGCCAGGATGGTAGCCGATCGGGATCCGGCATAGGCCTGCACGTCGATGGTGTAGCTCTTGCTCTGGAAGGCGCCTTCGGCGTCGTTCCATTCGGTCGTCGGAGTGACCGTTACCCAATTGATGCCGTTTGCATAGTAGCCTCCGTATCCGTCGGGCGTGATGACGATGAACTGAATGCCTTTGGTGCTGGAAACTTCCATCGTGCACTTCTGGTCGGTGATGACCGTGCCGTTCGTATCCACATAGTAGCCGTCGCCGTTGAAGGTGAAGGTCGCACCGAGATCGCGCGAGCGGACGATGTCGCGGAATGCGGGCATCGAGATGCAGTACTTGTTGTGGGCGTTGTTGCCGGGATCCTCGTCCTTGTCGATCGAGGCGTCGTAGAAGTCGATCACGCCGACGGCGCCGTCGATGTTCTCCTCGGTGAATTTGCCGGTGAGGGTGATCTGATTGGCATTCTCGCCTTCGATGGCCGTCGAGGTGGCGTTGATCCACTCGGGGGTGGAGATGAGCCACTCGAAGTTGCCCTGGGCCTTGAACACATACATGAATTCGCCCACACGGGTCGGCCACTTCATCTCGACCGTCCCTTCGGGAGCATTCTCATACGGGAAGCTCGTCTCCGTACCGGTGTACTTGGTCATCGCGCTCTGCGAGAAGACGTAGGGGATGATGAAGTCATCCTCGTTGGTGTCGTAATCGGAGGCGAAGAGCGAGAATTCGCGGGCTGCATTGCCGCGGGTGATGCGGGCAATGACTTCGGTCTGTCCGCCCATCGTGAGCGATACTTCGCAGACGGGCGTCTCGTCGAACGTCTCCTGATCGATGGTGGTCACGTAGAGGGTGACGGGTGTCGAACTGGCCTTGCCGGAGATCGAGTAGTCCTCCATCGTGCCGTCGCTGATCTTGAACCAGCGGGCGGTTTCGGCGTCGGTGGGGATCGACGCGGTCCAGTCCATGTTGGGAGTGAAGGTCACCTCGCACGAGGTTTCACCGGCCGGAATGGTCAGCGTCGCGAGATCCGGGAAGACGGGACTGACGGTCGGACCGTCGTTGGTATCCTCATCCGACGAGCAGGCGGAGAGCATCAGGGCTGTACTTGCCAACAGAACCGATGTCCAGTGTAAAATCGTGTTTTTCATAAGACATTGCGTTTAGTGGTACTATAATTAAAGAGAATGGGAATTTGATGAATGCTCGAGAATCCTCATTGGTTGGAGTTTCCGGGATAGTCCGGATCCTGACGCGGATCGCGGGCACCCGACATGTTCTCCTCCGTTTTCAGGCGTACAGCCTCTTCGAGCGATACCCATTCCAGGACATTGTAGAAATGTCCGACCGTTCCCACCATCGTTCCGACGTTCTTCAGATAGACGTACAGCCAGAGGGATGCATATTTTTGGCACGTATTGTAGTACGAGTCGTAGTAGGGGCTTACGGTACCCAGGATCTTGTCGTCGCCGTTGATCTGTCCGAAGACGGTCTGTTCGTCGCTCAGGACCTGATCCTCATCCATTTCGATGGCCGGATCGGCGGGGTCGTCGTTCGTCAGCCGCATCGTCACGTCGTATCCGTCGTAGAGGAAGTCGTGCAGGATGATCGTATTGGGTTCCGTGGGGTGTTTTTCCGTGAAGATCAGACGCTGGTAGTTGGTATCCAGCGCGCTGGGGTAGTCGTAGAGCAGCAGCGACGTAACGACGCACCAGCCGCTGAAGGCATCCAGGTCGTAGTTGCAGCCCTTGTAGAGGACGACCTTCGTCAGATCGCTGTCGGGGTAGAGGTTCGTCCATCGGATCTGGTCGGGCACCACCAGCTTGAGCTTGAAGCCGAGCGAGTCGGTATCGGAGATGTGGTCGTAGTAGCCGGCCACCTCGACATTGGCCGTACGTTCGCCGGCCTTGATGGTGATGGAGTTCGATTTGATCCGATAGTGGTAGCCTTCGATGGCGGTGCTGCCCTGGTCGATGACCTCGACACCGAACGTACGGTCGTAGTTGCACGCAACGGTCGACGTCACCGGCACCGAGAAGTAGGCCTCGTCCGGGAATACCATGTTGGTCGACAGCGTGTCGGCGAACATGACGTATTCGGCATCGGAGTAGGTCTTCGTATCCGAGTTACACCCTGTGGCGAGGATTCCGGCCAGACCGGTCGCACACAGTATTGCAGTAATTCGTTTCATGTCTGATATGTCTCTTTGAAATCGGTGAATGCGTTAGTTGTTGCTCTCGTTGGGAGCGATCTCGGCGCCGGGCGATTCGAGTTCGTGGCGCGGGATGGGCCATACGAAGCGCGGGTCGTCGGCCTCGATCTTGAGCGAACTGCCTTCGGCGAGCGAGCAGCTCTGGGGGGTCCGTTCAAATCCCATGTGCCAGCGTTTGAGGTCGTTCAGGCGGAAGCCCTCCATGTAGAGTTCGCGCACGCGCTCCTTGGAGATGGTTTCGAGCCAGTTGTTGGCGCTGACGGTGATGGCGCCGGCGCCGCCCGAGTAACGTTTCTGACGCAGGGTGGTCAGATCCTTGCTTGCGGCCGAGAAGTTGGGCGACGGAAGGTTGCAGTAGGCTTCGGCGCGGATCAGATACTGCTCCGAGAGCCGGAACAGCTTCGGCATCGACACCATGTAGATGTTGGCGGCCGAGATGAACGACCGGTTGCCGAAGTACTTGATCAGCAGGGGCCACGTCAGACCGTTCGAGTATCCCGTGGTGTACTCGTAGAAGTAGGCGTCGTAACGCAGGTCGGTGTCGTCATAGGCATCGAGCACCCACTGGGCCGGCACGTAGTCGGGATACGTGTAGGTGTAGTCGCGATTTGCATTGAGGAACACCTGGCCGAGGGCGCCGCCGTAGGAGGTGGTCGTGAAGCCGATCTTCCAGATGATCTCGAAGCTCGAATCGTAGTTCCACATGTAGGTCAGATAGGTGTCATCCGAGGAGTACTGCGAGTTGGCGTCGGCCAGCTGGAACATGTCGTTGTCGATGACCTTCGTGGCGTAGTCGACGGCCGTCTGGTAGTCTTGCATGTAGAGGGCCACGCGGGCGTGGAGGGCCTGGGCGGCTGCGGCCGTGGCGTAGATGGTGTTGTACTGGTCGTTGTCGTTGTCCAGGAGCTCTTCGGCCTGTTTCAGGTCGTTGAGGACGAACTCATAGGAGGCCTTCAGCGAGGCGCGCTTCATGGGTTCGGGCACGGAGTACTTCGAACGCAGGACGACTCCGAGTTCGTTCTCGGCCGTTGCGGGGTCATAGGCCTTGCAGAAGCACTCGATGAGTTTCGAGTAGCAGAGGGCGCGGATGGTGTAGACCTCGCCGGTGTAGGCATCGAGCATGTCGATGTTTTCGTAGTTGGTCTCCTGCTGTTTGACGGCATCGACGCGCTCGAGGAAGAAGTTGCAGCGGCTGATGACGCCGTAGAGTGCGGCATAGACGGCTTCGACATCCTGGTCGGTCGAGAGAATATTCCAGAGCCAGGCGGGGCCGTAGACGTTCGTGAAGTTCTCGACGGCGTAGGCCAGGTCGGCCTGGATGTCGGGCATGACGGTAAGCGTGCCGCTGAAGAGCGAACTGCTCATCAGGCCCGTGTAGATACCGGTCAGGAGCTGTTCGGCATCATCGAAGGTCTGCATGGCCTCGCCTTCGCGGATGGACGATTCGGGCAGCTTGTCCAGACACGATGTGGTGCCGGCTACCAGAAGAATCGCGGCGATGAGTGACTTGATATTTCGTAACATATTCATTGTCTAACGATTAGAACGTGAGGTCGAGACCGAACGTAAATTGGCGCGACATGGGGTATTGAGCCTGATACATGTTTCCGACGCCTTCGGGATCGAGACCCGTGAAGCTGGTAAAGGTCAGAAGGTTCTGGGCCTGGGCGTAGATTCTCACGCCGCTGATGAAGCGCGTTTTGCGCAGCAGATTCTGCGGAAGCGAGTAGCTGAGCATGAGGTTTTTCAGTCGCAGGAACGAGGCATCCTCCAACAGACGGTCGTCGAATTCGGTGTAGACGCCGTGACGCGGAATGTCGGTGATGTCACCCGGTTTTTTCCAGCGGTCGAGGAGCTTGCGCGACTGGTTGTAGGCGCTGTAGCGGCCGTTTGATTCGTCGAAGTAGCGGTCGTTGTTCATCACCCAGCGGTCGGCCACCCACGAGAACTGGGCCGAGAGCGAGATTCCCTTCCACGAGAGGTTCGTGCCGAAACCGCCGGCCCAGGGGGCGTACATGCTCTTGCCGACGAGCACTTTGTCTTCGTCGCGCATTTCGGTGGTGATTTCGCCGTCCTTGGTGTACCAGAGGGCGTCGCCGTTGGCGGGGTTGACGCCGGCGAAGCGGTTGACGTAGAATTCGCCGCAGTCGTGTCCGACGACAAGTTTCATCGACGTGGCGGCCATTTCATACTCCTGCACGCCGTTGTAGAGTTCGACGATCTTGTTCTTGTTGTAGGAGAAGTTGGCGTTCAGTGTCCAGTTGAAGTCCTTCGTGGCGACGACCGTGCCCGAGAGGTTGAGTTCGACACCGCGGTTGACCATCACGCCGATGTTGTCCCAGTAGTATCCGTAGCCCTTGTCGGCGTAGGACTGGGGCACCTGCATGAGCATGTCGGAGGTACGCTTGTTGTAGAGTTCGAGGTCGACGTTCAGGCGGTTCCAGAATCCGACGTGGAAGGCGAGGTTGGTGGTCCAGGTCTTCTCCCAGCCGAGATCCTCGTTACCGGGCTGGCTGGGGGCCATGCCGGCATCGCCGTAGTAGTCCAGGCCGCCGCTCACCAGTGCAAGGTGCTCGTAGTTGGGGATCGACGAGTTGCCCGAGGTACCGGTGCTGAGCGAGATCTGGGCGTTGGTCAGCCAGCGGCGCGAATCCTCCATGAAGGCTTCGTTGCGGAGGTTCCACATGAAGCCCACGCTCCAGAAACCGCCCCAGCGGCGTCCGGTACCGAAACGCGACGAGGCATCCGTACGCAGCGAGATGTCGGCGTAGTAACGCTGGTCGTAGTTGTACTCGCCGCGGCCGAATACCGAGACATAGGCATAGTCGTCATCGGTCGTATCGCTCCACGACGTGACGCGCGTACCGGAGGTGATGTTGACCAGTTTGTCGTTGTTCTGGCCTTCGGACAGAAGGGTAAATCCTTCGTAGTGGTGGTTGACACCCTCCTGACCGAGCAGGAAGTTGAACGCGTGCTTGTCTTTCTGGAACTGATAGTTGAGCGTGTTGGTGACCGAGAGGGTCAGCGCGTCGCTCGACAGGCGCTGGGCGCTGCCTTCGCCCAGGTTGGGGGCGTAGCTCGGGGTCGAGGTGCTTTCTCCGGCCAGGTGCGTGAGGTCGACGTTGAACTGCGACTTGAAGGTGAGGCCTTCGATGATGGTGGCCTCGGCGAAGAGGCTCGAAACGAGCTTGTACTTCTTGTAGGAGCGCTGGTTGTTCTTGATCCACTCCAGGGGGTTCTGTCCGTCACCCTTCCAGGTGCCGTCGTTGACCGATGCGAGCGAGCCGTCGGGGTTGTAGGGGTTCCAGTAGGGGAGCATGAAGCGGGCGGCCGAGATCGGGGTGACGAGGGTGTATTCGCCGTCGTCGGCCTGTTCGAAGGCCTGGTAGTTGAGCATGGTGTTGGTGCCGATCTTGAGCCACTTGGCGGCGCGCTGTTCGATGTTGGCGCGGATCGAGTAGCGGTCGAAGTCCGATCCCAGTGCGATACCCTCCTGGCTGTAGTAGCCGCCCGAGACGTAGTAATTGGTCTTCTCGTTGGCCCCCGAGACGGAGAGTTCGTAGTTCTGGAGCATGGCGGAGTTGTTGTAGACCTCGTCGAGCCAGTTGACGTCGATCTGGCTGAGACGGTTGTAGTCCTTGCCGGTGGTCAGGCCGATCTCCTTTTCGTATTGGATACGCTCTTCGGTGTTCATCAGGTCCCAGTTGCCCTTTGCGATCTGCGAGAAACCGAGTTGCATGCGGTAGGAGATGGTGGGTTTTTCCTCCATGCGGCCGCGCTTGGTGGTGATGACAACGACACCGTTCGAGGCACGCGAACCGTAGATCGAGGTCGAGGAGGCGTCCTTGAGGACGGAGATCGACTCGATGTCGGCGGGATTGATGGCGTTGAAGTCGGAGCTCGAGATGGGAATACCGTCGAGGATGTAGAGCGGAGAGGTACCCGAGTTGATCGAGTTCGTACCACGGATGGTGAGCGTGGCGGCGACGCTGGGCTCACCGGTGCTCGACATGACCGACAGACCGGGAACCTGACCCTGGAGGGCCTGATCGAAGGCTGCCGTGGGGGTTGATTCGACCTTTTCGGCCTTGACGGTTGATACCGAGCCGGTGATGGTACCCTTTTTTCGGACACCGTAGGCGATGACCACCACATCGTCGAGAGCCTGAGCTTCGGGCTGGAGTTCGACGTTGTGAGTGATTTTGGCGGTTCCCTCGGGGACGGTGAATTCGGCGATCTTGAAGCCGATGTAGTGATAGGAGAGAACCGTTCCGGGAGCAACGGCAATGGAGTAGGAGCCGTCAGCGAGCGTGCTGACGCCGCTGGTGCTACCGGAAAGCACGTGGACACCGACCAGAGGCGCATTGTCCTCCGCCGATGTGACGACACCGCTAACCGTGATGGTTCCCCCCCCCTGGGCCAGGGCGGGTAATGAACACAAAAGGAAAGCGAATTTCAGTAGTAGAATTTTTGATTTTTGCATAGCGAAATTACTTTCTGTCGCTGCAAAAAAAGGAATTATAAATGATTAAAACAAGTGTGCCTTTGGACTGAAATGTAATTTCGATGGACTGAAACGTGTCTTGCGGGCGTTTGTCAAATTATTTAAAATATTGATTAATAGCTGATTGTTTCCATGTAACGATTTGTAACTTAAAGGGCGAAAAAAATATAAAAAAAATTTTTTCATAACTCGGAAACCGGGTGAAAAAAGGGGGATTTTCTACAAAATCGAATGGGGGATGACATACGTCAAAGAGGGTTGTCCGGCGAATTTCTCCAGGGTCCGTAATGTACTAAAAATGGCCTTATATACGCTTTAGGGGACTTCTATAAATTAAATCCCTGATTATAAGTTGCATAAGCGGATAAAAT
>OLWA01002885.1_pt1 | contig 14199 bp, 11 predicted proteins | sample 1673251 | NCBI WGS metagenome assembly OLWA01 (sample SAMEA3178937, study PRJEB25190) | human gut metagenome | biome: human gut; feature: human-associated habitat; material: faeces | place: Austria | collected 2013
AGCGCACCGCAGGCCGCCGCCCCCGCTCCCGCACCCGCAGCCGCGCCTGCTCCCGCCGCCAAGCCTGTCAGCAAGACGGGTCTTGAGCTGATGGAGGGCGACACCGTTGCCAAGCTGGCCGGTATGCGCAAGGTGGTGGCGCAGCGCATGCTGCAATCCCACACCGAGATCCCGCCCGTCACCCAGAACACCAAGGTGGACGTGACGGAGCTGATGAAGTTCCGCAAGATGCTTATGGCCGAGACGGGCAACAAGTACTCCGTCAACGACCTGATCCTCAAGGCCACCGCCAAGTGCCTGCGGCAGCACCCGGAGGTGCTGGTGAGCCTGGACGGCGACCAGGTCATCCAGCGCGCCCATGTGAATCTGGGTATGGCGGTGGCGCTGGACGCGGGACTGATCGTCCCCGTCATCCGCGACGCCGACCGGCTGGGTCTGGACGCCCTGTCCGCAGCCGCCAAGGATCTGGCCTCCCGCGCCAAGAACAACAAGCTGACGCCGGACGAGTACAAGGGCTCCACCTTCTCCGTGTCCAATCTGGGCATGTTCGGCATCGAGACGTTCACCCCCATCGTCAACCAGCCGGACGCCGCCATTCTGGGCGTGTGCGCCGTGCAGGACGAGCTGGTGATGGACGACGAGGGCAACATCTCCAAGCATCAGGTCATGCGCCTGTCCTTCACCTATGACCACCGGCTGATCGACGGCGCGGTGGCCGCCAAGTTCGTGATGGTGCTCCGCGATCTGCTGGAGAAGCCCATGAGCATCATCCTGTGAGCAGGGAGGATACAAAGATGGCTTTTGAACTGAAAATGCCCCAGCTGGGTCTGACCATGGAGGAGGGCACCCTCTCCAAGTGGATCAAGCACGAGGGCGATACCGTAAAGGCCGGCGACGTGGTGGCAGAGATCACCACGGACAAGCTGACCAACGAGCTGACCAGCGAGCAGGACGGCGTGCTGCTGAAGATCGTGGCGCAGGAGGGCGACGACGTGCCCGTGAAGGGTACGCTGGCGTGGATCGGACAGCCCGGCGAGGCCGTCCCCGGTGCGGTGCCCGCCTCCGTCGCGGCGGCTGTGCCGCAGGCTCCTGCCGCTCCCGCTGCACCCGCCGCAGGCGGCAAAAAGTCCGTCATCGTCATCGGCGGCGGCCCCGGCGGTTATGTGGCCGCCATCCGCGCCGCACAGCTGGGCGCTGACGTGACCGTTATCGAAAAGCAGTATCTGGGCGGCACCTGCCTGAACGTGGGCTGCATCCCCACCAAGTGCCTGCTGCACTCCGCCGAGCTGGTGGAGCAGATCAAGACCCAGGGCAAGGACATCGGCGTAGAGGTCGAGGGCGTGAAGGTCAACTTCCCCCAGGTCATCGCCCACAAGAATGCCATCAGCAAGCAGCTGACCAGCGGCGTAGCCGGTCTGCTGAAGCTGAACAAGGTCAAGAAGGTGGACGGCACCGCCAAGTTCACCGGCGAAAAGCAGCTGGAGGTCACCAAGCCCGACGGCAGCAAGGAGAGCATGACCGCCGATGCCATCATCGTGGCTACCGGCTCCGTCAATGCCCAGCCGCCTATCCCCGGTCTGAAGGAGAACCCCAACTGCATCGACTCCACCGGCGCTCTGTCCCTGGAGAAGCTGCCTGCGACCATGGTGGTCATCGGCGGCGGCGTGATCGGCCTGGAGCTGGCCTGCGCCTATGCAGCCTTCGGCACGAAGATCACCGTGGTGGAGGCCATGGATCACATGCTGCCTATGCTGGACGGCGATCTGACCAAGATCGGCGTGGCGCACATGAAGAAGATGGGCATGGAGTTCCATCTGGAGTGCCCGGTGCAGTCCGTGGAGGACAGCCCCGTGGGCGCAAAGGTTGTCTGCAAGGATAAGTCCGGCAACACCGTCAGCTTCGAGGCGGAGAAGGTGCTGGTGGCCATCGGCCGCAAGGCCAACACCGCCGCGCTGGATCTGGCCGCCGGCAAGATCGACAACGATAAGGGTCGTATTCTGGTCAACGACAAGATGGAGACCAACGTCCCCGGCGTATACGCCATCGGCGACTGCGTGTTCGGTCACGCACAGCTGGCGCACACCGCCTCCGCCATGGGCGAGGTGGCGTCGGAGAACATCTGCGGCCATGAGGCGCACTACTGCGAGAAGACCAACCCCACCTGCGTGTATATGGAGCCGGAGGCGGCCTCCGTTGGTCTGACCGAGGAGCAGTGCAAGGCGCAGGGCATTGCCTACAAGGTGGGCAAATTCCCCATGAGCGCCAACGGCAAGGCGCTGATCCTCAACGGCGGTGAGGGTCTGGTGAAGATCATCGCCGGCGCCGAGTACGGTGAGATCCTGGGCATGCACATCATCGGGCCGCGTGCCACCGATCTGATCGCCGAGGGCGCGCTGGCCATCGAGGGTGAGATGACGCTGGACGAGATCATCGACACCATCCACTCCCACCCCACCGTTACCGAGACCATGCGTGAGGCGGCGCTGAACGCCGAAAAGCGCGCCATCCACACCAAGAACTGATTTCGTTACACTTCTCTTCCCTCCGGGAGCTCCTCTCTCACTCCCGGAGGGATCCTTTTCCCAACAGGAGGACATATGATGCAACACGCTGTACGCTATATGGAGACTCACTCCCAGAACCCGTACTACAACCTCGCCTTTGAGGAGTATGTGCTGACGCATCGCACCGAGGGCGACTACCTGCTGCTGTGGCAGAATGACAACACCATCGTGGTGGGGCAGAACCAGAACACCGAGGCGGAGATCAACCGTCCCTTTGTGGAGGAGCATCACATCAACGTGGTGCGCCGCAGCACCGGCGGCGGCGCCGTCTACCACGATCTGGGCAACCTGAATTACTCCTTCATCACCGATGCCGGGGATAAGGAGAGCATCAGCATGGCGCGTTTCACCCACCCGGTTGTCGAGGCGCTGAAGGGGCTGGGTCTGCAGGCGGAGGCCTCCGGCCGAAACGATATTCTGGTGGAGGGGCGCAAGGTCTCCGGCACGGCACAGCGACTGTGCGGGAACCGTATCCTGCACCACGGCACGCTGCTGTTCGATGCCAATCCCGATATGGTCGCCGGCGCCCTGCAGGTGGATCCGGAGAAGTTCCGCTCCAAGAGCACAAAGTCCGTCCGCAGCCGTATCGGCAATATCCGCAGCTTCCTGAAGCAGGATATGGATATGCCCGCGTTTTGGGCGTATCTGAAGGATACTCTGGCCGGCAGCGGCATGGTGTTTGACGCGCTGACGCCGCAGGAGCTGGGAGAGGTGGAAAAGCTTAAGGCCGAAAAGTACGACACGTGGGAGTGGAACTACGGCCGCTCTCCGAAGTTTGATATGACCGGCAAGCGCTACTGGGATGGCGGCTGCCTGGAGGTCGGCGTCTCCGTTGCCCACGGCGTGATCACCGATGTGCGCTTCCACGGCGATTTTCTGGCGGTCTGCAGCATGGAGCCGCTGGTGGAGGCGCTGCGCGGCGTCCCCTTCCGCCGGGAGGACGTGCGCCGCGTGCTGGACAGCCAGCCGATGTCCAAGCTGTTCGGCGGCATCACGGAGGAGCAGGTGCTGGACACAATGTTCGGCAGCTGAACGGCTCCCGGAGCGCCTTCCGCTTGGAATAAAGCGGGTCGCAGGTCATCCTGACGGCGCATCATTCCGACCGGTTTTGCCATTTTATGGTAAAAGAACACGGCAAACAAAGTGCGGCAGTTCACCGTGAACTGCCGCACTTTTTCATCACCGTGGGGCAACGAGGACACCCAGACGCTGATCGATATTCTGGCGCAATACGACGTCAAGACCACATTTTTCGTGGTGGGCGACTGGGCGGAGAAGTATCCGGAATCCGTCAAGGCGCTCCACGCCGCAGGGCACGAGGTCATGAGCCACTCCAACCACCACGACCACTACAACAGTCTGTCCACGCAGCAGATCATCGACGACGTGACCGCCAGCAACCAGCGCATCAGCGCCGCCACCGGCGTAACGCCCACGTTGATCCGCTGCCCCTACGGGGAGTACGACGACCACGTCATCGCCGCCATCCGCTCCATGGGCATGGAACCTATCCAGTGGGATGTGGACTCCCTGGACTGGAAGGACTACGACGCGGAGACGATATGCAAGCGGGTGACGTCCAAGGTGCAGCCGGGGAGCATCGTGCTGTTCCACAATGCCGCGCTCCACACGCCGGAGGCTCTGCCTACGATTCTGTCGTACCTCATCAACGACGGCTACACGGTGGTGCCCATCAGCCAGCTGATCCTGCCTCCGCCCTACACCATCGACCACACCGGTCGGCAGTTTGCGGCGGAGGGGTGAAAGAGGAAGCCCTGTCGGGCTTCCTCTTTTCCGGCTGGTCGGGGCAGTCTCCCCTGCCGGCCATCGGTTTCTCAATGACCGGAACGTGCCCGTAGGGTGCGCGTTTGTGGGCGGTGCACAGATTTTCCATGGTAGTTGCGGGATTTTTCCCCGTTCCGGGGGTTGCTTTTTTGGGCGGCAGGCGTAGAATAATGCTGTATCACGACATTTTTCGCCGGACGGTGGGACGCCTGCCGCCGGCGGCACATAAGGAGGCAAACGCTATGACATACCAGGAGATCCTCGCCAATGCCCGCACCTGCATGGGTCCCTACTGCAAGTCCTGTCCCGTCTGCAACGGCGTGGCGTGCAAGAACACCGTTCCCGGTCCCGGCGCAAAGGGCATCGGCACCGGTTTCATCCGCAACTACCAGAAGTGGCAGGAGCTGTGCGTGAACATGGACACCATCTGCGAAAACGTGCCGGTGGACACCACCTATGACTTCTTCGGCAAGAAGGTGGCGATCCCCGTGTTTGCCGCGCCTGTGGGTGCCATGCAGCTGCACTACGGCGACAAGTACGACGATCTGACCTACAATGATATTCTCGTCACTGCCTGCGCCGAATCGGGCATCGCCGCCTTCACCGGCGACGGCACCAACCCCGCCGTTATCGAGGCGGCGGCCGGTGCGCTGAAGAAAAACGGCGGCTGCGGCGTGCCCACGGTGAAGCCGTGGAACATCGACCTGATCCGCGAGAAGGTGGCTCTGGTGGGCGGCGCAGACCCCATCGCCATCGCCATGGATATTGACGCGGCGGGTCTGCCCTTCTTGAAGAATCTGACGCCTCCCGCCGGCAGCAAGACGGTGGACGAGCTGAAAGAGATCGTGAAGCTGGCGAACGGCAAGCCCTTTATCCTCAAGGGCATCATGACCGTCAACGGCGCGAAAAAGGCTCTGGACGCCGGTGCCAGCGGCATTGTGGTCAGCAACCACGGCGGCCGCGTGCTGGATCAGTGCCCCGCCACAGCGGAGGTACTGCCCGCCATCGCCGACGCGGTGGGCGGCAAGATGACCATTCTGGTGGACGGCGGCATCCGCACCGGCATGGACGTATTCAAGGCTCTGGCTCTGGGTGCGGACGCGGTGCTCATTGGCCGCCCCTTCGTGAACATGGTCTACGGCGGCGGTACCGAGGGCGTGCAGGTCTTTGTGGACAAGCTGAAGAGTGAGCTGGCGGACACCATGGCCATGTGCGGTGCCCACAAGCTCAGCGACATCAACCGTTCCATGCTGTTTGGTTATTGATTTTCCCGCGAGAAAGCGGCACCCATCGGGTGCCGCTTTCTGCGTGTCGATAAACCCCGCTGCGCGTGCAGTCTTTCTTTCTCACAGGGGGAGCTCGAGGGGGCAAAGCCCGCCTCGAATCGGATCAAATGCCGCGCTAAGCCTTGCTCTGCAAGGCGTGCGTGGAGCGAAGCGAATATTTTTGTGCCGCTTCGCGGCACGAAAATAACGGCATTATTTCGTACCTTGGCGGCGGCAGGCACATATACTGGTTTGCAGGCTACGCCTGTAAATTGAACACAGGAGGTCATCCCATGGCAACCTTTACCAACCAAGCCACGCTGACCTATAACGGTCAGACCACCACTTCCAACGTCACGGTGGGCGAGCTGGTGCAGACGCTCACCGCCACCAAAACCGCCGTCGTGCCCACCTATGAGCCGGACGGGCGCGTGACCTACGTGATCTCGCTGGTGAACAGCGGCACCGCGCCCTTCACGGGGCTGACCGTGGAGGACGATCTGGGCGGCTACACCTTCAACGGTGCCACCGTCTATCCCCTCGCCTACACCGCCGGGTCGGTGCGGTACTACCAGAACGGCGCGCTGCAAACCGCACCCGCCGTCACCGCAGGGCCTCCGCTGGCATTCAACGGGATCACCGTGCCCGCCGGCGGCAACGCCGTCATCGTCTATGAGGCCGCGCCCACCGCCTTCGCGCCGCTGAACGCGGAGAGCACCGTGGTCAATACCGTCCGCGTCACCGGGGCAGGGCTTGCCGACGGTGTCACCGCCACGGCAACGGTGGCTCCCACCGCCGCGCCGAGGCTCGCCATCAACAAGTCCCTTTTCCCCACCACCGTGACGGAAAACGGGCAGCTGACGTACACCTTTACGGTGCTGAACAGCGGCAACACGGCGGCGGACGCCGCCGCCGGCGCGGTCATCACCGATACCTTTGACCCCCATCTCACGGGGCTGACCGTGACGCTGAACGGCACGGCACTGACCACGCCTGCACAGTACACCTACGACCCCGCCACCGGCGTGTTTTCCACGGTGGCAGGTGTGGTGACGGTGCCCGCCGCCACCTACACCCAGAACAGTGCCACCGGCGCGTACAGCGTCACACCCGGCACCGCCGTGCTGACCGTCAACGGTACGGTGTAAAAACCGCGACCCCCGGCAAAGCCGGGGGTCGTTTTCTTTAGTCCAAAGCGTCGTGGCTCTCGAACACGTCGTTGATGGAGCCGTATCGGTCAGCAGGCTTGTCCTCCGCCGCCGGAGGGATACCCTTTGCCATCTGCAGCTCCTGCCACTTCTCGCGGGTGATGAGCAGCTGACGGGGCTTGGAGCCCTCAAAGGGGCCTACATAGCCCCGCTCTTCCATCTGATCCACCAGACGGGCGGCGCGGGAATAGCCCAGCTTCAATCTGCGCTGCAGCATGGAAACGGACGCCTGTCCCGTCTCCAGCACCACCTCCACAGCGGCGGACAGCAGCTCGTCCGCCTCGTCGCCGTCGCCGGAAGCATCGGCAGGGGCACCCTTGGCGGTCTTGTCCGCCTTGGCGTCCACCGCCTGCTGGATCTTCTCGATAACGTCCTGGTCGTAGCGCGCCTCGCCCGCCTCGTCCTTGACGAACTTCACCACACGGTCGATCTCCTCCGGGGTGATGAAGCAGCCCTGCACGCGGGTGGGCTTCGTGTCGCCCAAGGGGAAGTAGAGCATATCGCCCTTACCCACCAGCTTCTCCGCGCCGGTGGTGTCCAAAATGATGCGGGACTCCATGGCACTGGCAACGGCGAAAGCAATGCGGCTGGGGATATTCGCCTTCATCAGACCGGTGATCACATCGGCGGAGGGTCGCTGTGTGGCGATGACAAGGTGCATACCGGCGGCACGACCCATCTGCGCCACGCGGCAGATGGATTCCTCCACCTCCTTCGCCGCCACCAGCATCAGATCTGCCAGCTCGTCGATGACCACCACCACGGTGGGCAGCTTCTTCACGTCCTCGTCCGTCTCCGACAGGGCGTTATAGCCCGCCAGATCCTTGACGCCCTTCTCCGAGAACATCTTGTACCGCTTCATCATCTCGAACACCGCCCATTGCAGGGCACCGGCGGCCTTCTTGGGGTCGGTGACTACAGGGATAAGCAGGTGGGGTATCCCGTTATAGGGTGCCAGCTCCACCATCTTCGGATCCACCATAATGAACCGAACCTCGTCCGGGGTGGACTTGTAGAGCATACTGACAATGAGGGAGTTGGTACACACGGATTTGCCGGAGCCGGTGGTGCCGGCGATCAGCACGTGGGGCAGCTTGGCGATATTGCCCACGATGTTGCTGCCGCCGATGTCCTTGCCCACGGCGAACGCCACGGGGGACGGGTGCTGGAGGAACTCGCGGGATTCGATAACGTCACGGATACGCACGGCGGTAACGGTGCGGTTGGGCACCTCGATACCCACGGCGGAGATCTTGTTGGGCACCGGCGCGATACGCACACCGCTGGCACCCAACGCCAGCGCGATGTCATCGCTGAGGTTCGTGAGCTTACTGAGCTTAACACCCTGATCCAGCATGAATTCATACCGGGTGACGCTGGGGCCGTGAATGACCTCTCCCGCCTTGGCGTCCACGCCGAAGGAGCGCAGGGTGTCCGCAAGACGCTTGGAGTTGTTCCGCAGCTCCGCGCCTACCTCGGTGTAGTTGCCGCCGTGGTTCTCCTCCAGCAGCGTAATGGGCGGATAGCGGTACGCCTCCTCTCCCTGTGCCAGCTCCTGCTCGATAGCGTCGCTGACCTCCTGCGCCGCCGTCTCCACCTCCTGCTGCAGCTGGGCTTTCTTCTGCCTGTCGCTGAGGGGCTTAGGCGGGATGGGCGCAGGGGCGGCGGGCTGCTCCGGCGCGGAGACAGCCTCCGTCTCGCCGATAGGCTCCGGCGGCGTGACCGGCGGGCGCAGCACCTGATCGGGTGTACGCACGTCGTCGCTGCGGCGGGGGAAAAAGGAGTTGGCGGGCGGGATGTACTCGCCGTCTCTCTCGCCGTCCAGCGGTATATCGATATTCGGCTTTTTGCGGCCTCTTGCGGCTCTCTTGACGGGCGCAGCCTGCGCCGCCGGAGTAAAGCCCTCCGGCGATGCATCCTCGTCGTAGTCGTCCTCGTCGCGGCGGAGGCTCTCGCCATAGCTGCGGACGCGCTGGGCGGCCTCCTGCGGCGTCAGATGCAGCGCACCCAGCAGTGCCGCCAGCAGCAGCACCACGAAGACAATAATGGACACCACCTTGCTGAGCAGCGTCTCACCGCCCACCGCCAGCCCGCCGGAGAGGACGCCGCCGCAGTGGAGCGTCTGTCCGTCCGCCCAGAGGGTCTTGACCATCTCCAAATTGAATGTATACGCCGTGCGGCACAGTGCCAGATGGCACAGTGCGCCCACCAGCAGCGGCAGAACCGCCACGCAGACGGTACGCAGGATCACCGGTCGCCCCTTATGTCCCAGCTGGATCACCGCCACGGCAGCCAGCACGGGAGCCGTCAGATAATAGCCGTAGCCCAGCAGCCCGCGGAGTATCTTGGCGATCCACGTCAAAAGCACCGCGTCCACGTGGAAATAGCTCACCAGCACGCAGAGAGCCAGCAGCGCGCAGACGATGCCGCCCACCAGCCGCGCCGTGGCGTTGTACGCCGGGGGCGGCGGGGGAGCCGGTGTTTTCTTGCGGGTGTTTCCTTTCTTTTGTGTTGTTGCCATAGTCTAATAACCTCACTTGATGCCCTGCAAAACGAGGGTCAGTACGCCCACCGCCCAGCAGTAATACGCAAACGCGCCGAAGCGTCCCTTCTCCGCGATAAATTTCAGCAGGCGGATGCACAGATAGCCTGTCACCGCCGCCACAGCCACGCCCACCAGATACATGGGCACCTCCGCGCCGTTGATACCGGCTGCCGCCGCGTCCTTGATGGACAGGATGTTGGCACCCAGCACGGCGGGGATGCTCAGCAGGAAGGAAAAGCGCACGGCGAAGCGGCGTTCATAGCCCACGAAGCACCCGGCGGTGATGGTCATGCCGGAGCGGGACACGCCGGGAAGCGTCGCCACCGCCTGTCCCACGCCCACCAGCAGGGCGTCCGTCCAGCGGGCGTTGCGCTCGGTCTTGTGTCCCTTACGCACGCGGTCACACAGAAACAGCAGAATACCGGTGCAGATCAGTGCCGCGCCCACGAAGTACATATTGTCCCCCAGCCCCTGCACCGCCTTGCGGATAGGCAGCACGGCAAAGAGCGGCAGCGTGCCAATGACGATCAGCAGCACCAGACGCCGCGCCGGAGGCACCGGCGTGGGCGTGGAGTGGCGGGCAAGATCGCCGATACCATGGAAAAACTCCACCACCATGTCGCAGATGTCCCGCCAGTACGCCGCAAACACGGCGATCAGCGTGCCCAAATGGAGCAGCACGTCGAAGAACTCCGGGATGGCTCCCGCGCCCTCCATATTCAGCAGATTCCGGGCAATCGCCAGATGACCGGAGCTGGAGATAGGCAAGAACTCTGCCACGCCCTGTACCAGCCCCATCAGTATTGCTTTCAGATATGTCATTCCGCACCTCACGTCCTGTTTGTCGCAAAAATCCGGAAGGTGCCGCCCTTCGGCGGCCGATCCTTCCCACGGAGGGAACACGCTCCCAATATAGAAAGAGTATACCACATACGGCGGAAAAATGCTACTTTTTATTTCTGCCGGCATAGCGCAACGGAAAAAGGAACCGCGCGGCGGTTCCTTTTCTTCTCACTTTTTCCACTGTGCCAGCGCGCTGCGGGCGGCGGCCTGCTCCGCCTCCTTCTTGCTGTGACCGGTGCCCTGCCCGATCTCCGCGCCGTTCAGCGTCACGCGGAAGGAAAACTCCTTGGCGTGGTCGGGTCCGGAGGATCCGGTCAGCTCGTAGCGCAGGATCTGGTCGCTTTTGCGCTGTACCAGCTCCTGCAGCTCCGTTTTATAGTCGCGGCGGCGTTCCTCCACCTGCTCCTCCCGCTCCTTGTCCAGCAGTACCCGGTGGATCAGGTCGCGGGCAGCGTCCATGCCGCCATCCAGATAGACGGCGGCGAATACGGATTCCGTGGCGTCCGCCAGAATGGACGGACGCTGCCTCCCGCCGCCCTGCTCCTCGCCTCTGCCCAACAGCAGATGGCTGCCCAGCTCCAGCGACTGCGCCACTTCATAGAGGCTGTCCTCACAGACAAGCGCGGCGCGGATGCGGGTCAGATCGCCCTCCGGCAAGTCGGGGTGCTTCCGGTACAGGTGCTCGGCGGTGACAAAGCCCAGCACCGCGTCCCCCAGAAACTCCAGCCGCTCGTTGCTGGCGATATGCTGTCCCCGGTGCTCGTTGGCATAGGAGCTGTGGTACAACGCCCCCTGCAGCAGCGACGGGTCACGGAAGGTGTAGCCCAGCTTCTTCTCTAATTCTTCCATTTCTGCCTCCTGAAAAAATACGACCCCGCGGGGTCGTATTTTTTATCGTCACAGGTCGGTCTTTATACCGCTCAGCCCAGCTTGCTGCTGAGATAGCGAACGCAGTCGCCGACAGTCTTGAGACCGGACAGGTCCTCTTCGTCGATCTCGCCGATGTCAAATTCCTCTTCCATCGCCATGACCAGCTCGACCAGATCCACGGAATCTGCACCCAGATCGTCCACGAAAGAGCTGTCCATGCTGATCTCATCGGCATCAATAGCGAACTGCTCCGCGATCAGATCCTGCATAGTTTTGAAGATCTCCTCCATTGTCACGGGGTATTCCTCCTTCTTGCTTGTTTTCTCCGAAAATAATACGGCAATCGCACAGCAGTGTCAATACCTTTTTTCTAAATTTATGCGGTGGGAAGCTGCATTTTGTCTATATGCTCCGCAATGGCACCGGTAATGCCGCTTTCCGCCACCTGTATCGCCTGCCCCACGGCGTTCTCGATCGCCTCCGCGTTGGAGCCGCCGTGAGCCTTGATGACCGGCTTGGAGATACCGATAAAGGCGGTGCCGCCCACCTTATTGGGGTCAAGGCGCGCCTTGAACTCGTTCAGCCCCGGCATGACCAGCAGAGCCGCCAGCTTCGTCAGCAGGTTTTTCTTGAACATGGTCTTCAGCGCGGAGCCGGCAAAGGAGCCGACGCCCTCGATGCTCTTGAGCATCACGTTGCCGGAGAAGCCGTCCGTCACAATGACGTCGCAGCCGCCCTTGATGGCGTCCTTCGCCTCGATATTGCCGATAAAATGCAGGTCGCCCCGTCCGTCCGCCTCACGCAGCAGCGCAAGCGTCTGCTTTTGCAGGTCGGTGCCCTTGCTGTCCTCCGCACCGATGTTCAAAAGTCCCACGCGGGGTCGCTCCATGCCCAGCACCCGCTGGGCGTAGAAATTGCCCAGATAGGCGAATTGCAGCAGATACTCCGGCGTGCACTCCGCGTTGGCACCGCAGTCGATGAGCACGGCACTGCCGGTGGTGGTGGGGATCACAGGAGCCATCGCCGCACGGCGGATGCCGTGGATGCGCTTGGTGATCAGCGTCGCGCCGGTGAGCAGTGCACCGGTGGAGCCGGCGGACACCGCCGCGTCGCCCTCCCCGTCCCGGAGCATGGTCAGTGCCACGCCCATGGACGTATTCTTCTTCCGGCGGAACACCGTGGCGGGATCGTCGCACATCTCCACCGTCTCGCCGGTGGGAACGATGGTCACACCGGCGGGCAGCTCCGCCGCACCGCACTGCTTGGCGGCGTCCCGGATGGCGGGCTCGTCCCCGGTAAGCACGATGTCACAGCCGAAGCGGTCACGGGCACTGAGCGCGCCCTTGACGATCTCCAGCGGGGCGTTGTCGCCGCCCATGGCGTCAATGATGATCTTCACAGGGAGAGCACCTCCTCCTTGATGGTATCCAGTATCGCCAGCGAACGCTGGCTCAACTCGGCGTTTTTGTTGCGCTTGCCCTTGACCCGGTGATCCAGCGGCGGAATAATGCCGAAGTTCACGTTCATGGGCTGGAAGTCCGCCACGCTTTCGTTGCTGACGTACAGCCCCAGTGCGCCGATGGCAGTCTCTCGGGGGAAGTCAATAGGCGTCTGCCCCTTCAGCCGGCGGGCAAGCTCCACCCCCGCCAGAAAGCCGCTGGCGCAGGACTCCACGTACCCCTCCACGCCGGTCATCTGTCCGGCGAAGGCAAGGCGCGGGTCGCTCTTGAGCCGGTAGTACCGATCCAGCAGCCGCGGGGAGTCCAAATACGTGTTGCGGTGCATAACGCCGTAGCGCACGTACTGCGCGTCCCGCAGGGCGGGGATCAGCGAGAACACCCGCTTCTGCTCGCCCCATTTCAAGTGGGTCTGGAAGCCCACCAGATTGTAGATGGTGCCGTCGGCGTTGTCGCGGCGCAGCTGCACCACGGCGTAAGGCTCCCTCCCCGTCTTGGGGTCGATAAGCCCTCTCGGCTTCAGCGGCCCGAACCGCAGGGTGTCCTCCCCCCGCCGTGCCATGACCTCCACGGGCATACAGCCCTCGAAAACACCGCCGTCCTCGAAGCCGTGCACCTCCGCCTCCTCCGCCTTGACCAGCTCCTGCCAGAAGGTCAGATACTCCTCCCTGGTCATGGGGCAGTTGATATAGTCCGGCGTTCCCTTGTCGTAGCGGCTGGCAAAATACGCACTTTCCATGTCCACGCTGTCGAAGGTCACCAGCGGTGCGGCGGCGTCGAAAAAGTTCAGGGTGGTGTCGCCGCCCAGCTTGGCGGCGATGGCGTCCGCCAGCGGGTCGGACGTCAGGGGGCCGGAGGCGATGACCACCTCCCCCTCCGGGATAGAGGTCACCTCGCCGGGTACGAGGGTGATAAGGGGATGGGACAGCACGGACTCCGTGACCATACGGGCAAAGCCGTCACGATCCACTGCCAGCGCGCCGCCGGCGGGCACCGCCGTGGCGTCGGCACAGCGCAAAATCAAGCTGTCCAGCCGCCGCAGCTCCTCCTTCAGCAGTCCCACGGCGTTTTCCAGTCCCGCGCCCCGCAGGGAGTTGGAGCAGCACAGCTCCGCGAAGTATCCCGTCACGTGGGCGGGCGTCTTTTTCTCCGGCTTCATCTCCCGCAGCACCACGGGTATACCGCGCTGTGCCAGCTGCCACGCGCACTCGGAACCGGCCAGTCCCGCGCCGATCACAGTTACACTTTCCATTTATTCTTCCGCTTTCTTCGTGGTTTTCTTAGTCGTTGTCTTTTTGGCGGCGGGCTTCTTCGCCGTTGTGGTCTTTTTCGCCGCCGTGGTCTTTTTCGCCGTGGCAGACTTCTTCGCCGCCGTTTTCTTGGCGGGTTTCTCCTCCGCGGCGGGGGCGGCGTTCTCCGCGCCCTCAGCAGCCGCGGCTGCGTCCCCCGTCTTGCGGCGGCGATAGCCCCGCTTGTCTTCCGGCAGGAAGTTCGGGCACTCCGGATTGGCGCAGAAGGGCTTGTTGAAGCCCTTACCCGCTTTCTTGAACATGGTCTTGCCGCACACGGGGCAGTCGTCCTTCACCGGCACGTCCCACGTCATAAAGTCGCAGGCGGGGAACTTGTCGCAGCCGTAGTAGGTATAGCCGTTGCGGGAGGTCT
>OLWA01002903.1_pt1 | contig 14111 bp, 13 predicted proteins | sample 1673251 | NCBI WGS metagenome assembly OLWA01 (sample SAMEA3178937, study PRJEB25190) | human gut metagenome | biome: human gut; feature: human-associated habitat; material: faeces | place: Austria | collected 2013
GGGTGAGCGGGGCTCCGCTGATGCGGCCGCTGCCGATCTTCTCGAGCGACAGCCGGCTGGTCTGCAATCCGTCGCGGCGGTTGGTGCCGTTCGTGGCGACGATGCCGTCGAGGGGTGTTTCGAGCAGGATGTCCGTTACGCGGTCGATCACCTCGTCGGGCATGTCGGGCGAGACCTTGAGCATGATCGGGCGATACTGGTTCTGGCCGCGGCGGAAGTCGAACAGCGGTTCGAGAATCTTCAGAATGTGATCGCGCGTGTAGGCCGTTCCTTCGCGGCAGGCGTTGTCGCAGTTGATGTTGACGGTGAAGTAGTCCGCATACTGGTAGAGGTTTCGGAAGACCTTCAGGTAGTCGGCCGGAGCCTGTTCGGGGGGTGTGGCGGTATTTTTGCCGATGTTGCAGCCGATGATTACGCCTTCGTGCGGGCGGCGCAGGTGGCGGATGGTGACGGCCAGGCCGCGGTTGGCCAGGCCGATGCGCTGAACGATGGCATGGTCCTTGGGCAGACGGAAGACCCGCGGCCGCGGATTGCCGGACTGGGGCTGCGGCGTCACGGTCCCGATCTCGACGAATCCGAATCCCAGGGCGCCCAGTTCGCGGCAGGCTTCGCCGTTGCGGTCGAATCCGGCGGCGAGCCCCACGGGGTTCGGAAAGTGCAGGCCGAAGACTTCGCGTTCGAGCGAGGGGTTTTCCACGGCGTAGCACTTGTGCAGCAGCCAGCGTCCTCCGGGGATCAGCCCGACGACGCGCAGGAACAGAATGACGACCCGGTGAGCCCGCTCGATGGAGAGCGAGAACAGCAGGGGTTTTATGAACTTACGGTACATATCGCGGGCAAAGGTAATGAAAAAACGAATACGCTGAACGGGTCGTTAAGTCAAAAATACTCATGCCGATAGGCATAGTTGTCGCGCAGGGCCTCGAACGTGTCGGGATGGTGCTTCAGACGGGAGCTTTCGCCCTCGATGTCGTAGTGCTGCGGCATGGTGCGGCAGAGCTCCGGCCAGCTGATCGGACGGGGGGCCGAACGTTCGACTTCGGGCGGATACCACCCTTCGAGCGGGAGCTGGAAGCGGCGGCTTACGGCGGCTACGGCCATGGCCGTGGCGTTGGCCTTGCCCTGCTGGGAGTATCCGGCGATGTGGGGGGTGGCGAGCAGGGCGCGTTCGAGCAGTTCGGGGTCGAGCTCCGGTTCGTGCTCCCAGACGTCGAGAACCCATCGCTGACGGCTGCGGCGAAGCGCCTCGCCGTCGACCACCTCGCCGCGCGAGGAGTTGATGAGGACGGCCCCGGGCTTCATCCGGTCGAAAAGCGGCTGCGAAGCCATGTGGCGGGTTGTATCGTCGAGCGGCGTGTGGAAGGTGAGCAGATCGGCCTGGCGGGCCACCTCCTCGAGCGGAAGGAATCCGACGTGTTCGCGCTCTTCTCGCGGCGGGTCGCAGCACAGAACCCGGAATCCCCACGCTTCGGCATAGCTTTTGACCAGCGAGCCGACGTGTCCCACGCCGATGATGCCGAGCGTCCGCTCCTCGGGGTGCCATCCTTCGCGGCGTGCGAGCGTTGTCAGCACGGCGGCCACCCATTGCAGCACGCCGCGGGCGTTGCATCCGGCGGCCGTCGCCACCTCGATGCCGTGGGCGGCGCACCACGCCCGGTCGATATGGTCGAACCCGATGGTGGCCGTGGCGATCATCCCGACGCGGGAACCTTCGAGCAGGCGGCTGTCGCAGTGTGTCCGCGTGCGGATGATCAGAGCGTCGGCCGTGCGGACCTCCTCGGGCGTGAACTCCCGCCCGGGGCGGTAGCAAACTTCGGCGAAGGGCTCCAGAACACCCTTCAGAAAGGGAATGGCTTGATCGGCAATGATCTTCATGAGATTCGTGAGGCCGCAGAATAAAGATCCGTCGATCTTCCTGCGGGCGCGCAAAGATAGTGAAAAAACGGGTTTGCGTGCTGTTTTTTGCACGGATGCTCCCGCTGGGACGTTAAATATAGGTAAAAATTCATACCTTTGTGATTCAAAAACAGGCTATGGAACAGAAAACCTTCGATCCGGACGGCGTAGGCGTCGCCACCGGGACCTATTTCGGACTTCCGTTCGAACCCGAGAATGCGGCTCTGGTGCTGATCTCGGCACCGTGGGACGTGACGGTCTCCTACGGCGCAGGCACGGCCTATGCGCCGGATGCCGTCATCGAGGCCTCCACGCAGCTCGACTTCCACGAACCGCTCGCTCCCGGAGCCTGGCGCCGGGGAATCGCCACGGCCGACATCGACTATTCGATCCAGGAGCAGTCGCAGCGGCTGCGCAGCGATGCCGAACGCGTGATCGACCACCTCGAAGGGGGCGGCAGCATCGACGACGACTATGTCGTGCGCAAGATCCGCCGCGTGAACGAGGGGTGTCGGGCCATGAATGCCAACATCGAGGCGCAGGCCGCGCAGTGGCTCGACCGGGGCCGGCTGGTGGGGCTGGTCGGCGGCGACCATTCGACCCCCTACGGACTGATCCGTGCGCTGGGGGCCCGCCACAAGGCGTTCGGAATCCTGCACGTCGATGCCCACCGCGATCTGCGCTGCGCCTACGAAGGATTCGAATACTCCCACGCTTCGATCATGTACAACGTCCTGCGCGACGTGGCGTCGGTGCGCCGCCTGGTGCAGGTTGCCGTGCGCGACTTCAGCGCCGGCGAGGCGGCACTGGCCGCAGCGGACGAGCGTGTGGTCTCGTTCGAGGATCTGGAGCTGGCCGGCGCACGCTTCCGCGGCGAGACGTGGGACGAACAGTGCCGCCGCATCGTTGCGGAACTGCCCGACGAGGTCTATGTGAGCTTCGACATCGACGGCCTGAGTTTCGACAACTGTCCCCATACGGGTACGCCCGTCTGCGGCGGGATGAGCTTCAACGAGGCCGTCTGGCTGCTCCGCACGCTGGTTGCGTCGGGCCGCCGGATCATCGGCTTCGACCTGGTGGAGGTATGCCCCTCGCCCGAGGGGCGCATCGATGCCATCACCGGTGCCCGCATGCTGTGGAAACTCTGTTCGCTGACCCTTCATTCAAACGATCCCGAAAGCCGGAAATAAGACGATGAGACTCTTTTCGATGTTCCGCTGGGTCCGCCGGCGACACCTGATGAGCCTGCGCGGACAACTGATTCTCGAAGCCCCCTGGGCCGGCGGGGCGGTGCTGCTGGTCTGCGTGGTCGTGGCCATGCTGCTGGCCAACCTCCCGGCCACGAAGGTCTACTACCACCACCTGCTCGAGACCGACCTTTCGCTGCTGGTCCGTTCGCCGGACGGCGTGATCAACTGGCTCTTCCCGCGCGGAATGACCGTCGAGAAGTTCGTCAACGACGGTCTGATGGTCATCTTCTTCTTCGCCGTGGGGCTGGAGATCAAGCGTGAGGTGGTCTGCGGCCAGCTGTCGAGCTTCCGCCGGGCGATTCTTCCGGTGGTGGCGGCCGCGGGCGGCATGCTGGCCCCGGCGCTCATCTTCCTGGCTTTCAACCACGGTACGGCGGCCGTCAACGGTTGGGGAATCCCCACGGCCACGGATATCGCCTTCGCCATCGGCGTGCTGTCGATGCTGGGCGACCGGGTTCCCGCCTCGCTCAAGATCTTCCTTACGGCATTGGCCGTGGCCGACGATCTGGGCGCCGTGCTGGTCATCGCACTCTTCTACGGCGGGCATGTCGAGCTGACGTGTCTGATCCTGGCCCTGCTCATCATGGCCGGCGTCTATCTGATGAACCGGCTGGGCGAGAAACGTATCTTCGCCTATCTGATCCCGGCCATTGTGGTGTGGGGTCTCTTCTACTATTCGGGCGTGCATTCGACGATCTCGGGCGTGGCCATGGCGCTGCTGATCCCCATGCAGCCGCGTTACAGCCGTGAGTACTTCGCCCACAAGATGCGCTGGCTCAACGCCCGGGTGCTGCGGGCCGCCACGCACGAGGATTTCCCCAACGAGGAGCAGCGCTTCTACCTGCGCCGCATCCACGACCTGACAACCCGCTCGGTCGGCATGAGCTACCGGCTCGAACATGCGCTGGCTCCCTATGTCGCCTTCGTGGTGATGCCGGTCTTCGCCCTGGCCAATGCCGGTGTGGAGATCTCGTCGGCGGAGTATCTCGACATCTTCCACCGCTCGGCCGAGGCGGGATCCGTCGGCATGGGCGTCTTCTTCGGACTGCTCGCGGGCAAACCGCTGGGTATCTTCCTCGCGAGCTGGGGGGCCGTGCGTCTGGGACTGGCCGAACGCCCCGAGGGAACCTCGTGGAGGATGCTGCTGGCGGTGGCCTGTCTGGGCGGCATCGGCTTCACGATGGCCATCTTCGTGGATTCGCTGGCCTTCGACGATCCGGCGCTCATCGATCGCGGCAAGATCTCGATCCTCATGGGTTCGGTCGCCGCAGCCGTCGTGGGCTCGCTGCTGATCCTCCTCTTCTCGAAACGACAAAAAAATGGATAATACGATGAAAAACCTGTGGCTGATTCTCCCGGCGGTGGCCCTGCTGGGGGCCTCGTGCTCGAAAAAGTCGGGCGGCGGGGACGTGAAACTCAAGAACGACGTCGATTCGGTGGCCTACGTGATCGGCATGAACGTGGGACAGAATCTGCTGCGCATGGATTCGACGCTCAACGTCGAGGCCGTGTGCGAGGGGCTGCGCGATGCCTTCGAGGGGCAGACCCGCCTGACGTTCGACGAGGCCGAGACCTTCTACCTGAGCTATGTGAACTATACCCTCCCGGAGAAGGCCCGCGCCTACGAGGAGCAGTTCCTGGCGGATATCGCCAAGTCGAACCGCTCGTATGCACGTACGTCGTCGGGCGTGACCTATACGGTCGAGGAGGTCGGCGATCAGGAGCGCATCCCGCTGTCGGAGCGCGACAGCGTGGCGCTGCGGTGGTTGATCCGCACGGCCGACGGGCAGCAGATCACCTCCTCGTACGAGCGCGGCGATACGGTGCGTTCTGTCATGCGCGACCTCAACCGGGGCGTGCAGGAGAGTCTCAAGCTCATCGGCGTGGGCGGCCGCATCAATGCCTGGATGCCCTCGTCGGTGACCTACGGCGCCGATGGCGACAAGAAACTCGGAATCGCCCCCAACACCACGCTCTACTACGAAATCGAACTGCTCGATCTGGACAAATACTCGAATCGGTTCCGCCGCCGGTAATTTGCCGAAATAAAATCAAGGGTTTATACAATATTTTACTATCTTTGCGCGTACGAAAAAAGCAAACATCTAACATACTCAAAAACAACCATGAAAAAACTCTTTTTTGCCGCAGCACTTGCGGGTGCAGCCATGCTTGCCTCCTGCGGAGGCAACAAAACCGGAGTTCAGATGGGCAGCCTCTCGGAGTTCGACTCGTTGTCGTACGCCCTGGGTGCCAACATCGGCTACGGAATCAGCTATGAGATGAAGGACATTCCGTTCGACTTCAAGGCCGTGGATCAGGGTATCCGCGAGGGAGCGCTCGGCAAGGCCTCGCAGCCGCATGACGAGTCGCTGAACATGCTGCGCGAATACTTCATGTCGAAGCGCGGCGAACGTGCCCAGACCATCGCCAAGAAGCGCGCCCAGGCCGACAGCGTGCGTCTGGCCGGCGGCGATTCGACGAAGGTCGAGTATCCGGCTGCCGATCCCGAGATGTTTGAAACCGAAGAGGAGCGGACGGATCTCTCCTATGCCTTCGGTAACGACATCGGCTTCAACATCGCCCAGAGCGGCATGCCGATTCAGCTGGTATGGGTTTGCGAGGCCATGCAGAACGTCCGCGACAAGAATGCCAAGATGGACGAGGATGCCGTCAACCAGTATCTGCAGTACTATTTCATGGTAAAGCGTCCGGCCGAGAATGCCGCCGCTTCGAAGGCCTGGCTGGAGAAGATCGAGAAGAAGTCGGGCGTGAAGAAGACCGAGTCGGGTCTGCTCTACAAAGTGACCAAGATGGGTGATACGACGGTCATGGCCAAGGATCCGCGCGACGTGGTGAAGGTTCACTACACGGGCCGCACGCGTGAGGGCAAGGTCTTCGATACGTCGAAGTTTGCCAACCGCCCGAAGGAGCAGCAGGAGATGCTCAAGAAGCAGCGCCCCGACAGCTACGACAAGGACGAACCCGTCGAATTCCCGCTCAATCGCGTGATCCCCGGATGGACCGAGGGCATGCAGCTCGTGGGCAAGGGCGGTACGATTACGCTCTGGATCCCCTCCGACCTGGCTTACGGTCCGCGTGGTGCCGGTCGTGATATCGGTCCCAACGAGGCTCTGGAGTTCGAGGTCGAACTGATCGACGTAACGCCCTATGTGGAGCCGGCTCCCGCCGATTCGACGGCTACGGCCGAGACTCCCGCCGTCGAGCCCGCCAAGTAAGCCGACGCTGAACAGCAAATACGAAAAATCCCGGAATGCCGCGGCATTCCGGGATTTTTCGTTTGTCGTCGGGCGCCTCTTCCGTCGGACGGATGGGATTTTGGCGGATCCGGGTCTTGAGGACGACCGGCTCCCTGCGGTCGGGGAACCTCTTGATTGTGGCGGGTTCCCGACGGATTCCGGCTCTTGAGGACGACCGGCTTCCTGCGGTCGGGGGCCTTAGGCCCTGTCGGATTCCCGATCCCCTTCCTGCTTTTTCGGGCGGATCTTTCCCGGCAACGGGGCCTTCAATGGGTCGGAGACCGATCAGAAGGGCAGATCGTCAACCTCCTGCGAGGGAGTCGAGGCGTATGCGGGCTCCTCGACGATGGGCGGCATCTCGGGTGCCGGAGCCGGAGCTGCCTCCTGCTTGGGCTGAATGCGCCAGGCGCGGACGTCGGTGTACCAGCGCCCGTTGTACTCGCGCGACTCGATGTTGACCGAGACGTTGTAGGCGGCACCCTCCTTCAGGCGGGCCACATCGTCGGGCTTGTTGAAGAACGTGACGCAGATCTTGCGGGTGAACGAACCTTCGTTCATCTCGAAAACCACATCCTGACGCTGCCATTCACCGCGGGCCGAAGTGCCCTTCGTGACCGGCAGTATTTTGTAGACGGTTCCTTCGAATTCCATAGTGACGTATCGATTTTTTGGTGATTGATTCCTTCGCGGGCGACGGATCGTTTCTGCCGCCGTTTTCCTGCAAAGATAGGGAAAATTTGCGATTCCGGCAGCCTGCGGATCGAAAAATCACCTTTCGGGCGGGGATCGGAAGGCCGTCCGGAAGGTCAGGAGTGGCGGCGGGCCAGTTCGCGCTCGAGATCGGCGATCGAACAACCGGTGGCCTCGAGCAGCACGAGCAGGTGGTAGATGAGATCCGAGGCTTCGTAGATCATGGCGTCGCGGTTGCGGGCCACGGCCTCGATGACCGTCTCGACGGCCTCCTCGCCGACCTTCTGGGCAATCTTGTTCACGCCGCGCGTGAAGAGCTTCGAGGTGTAGGAGCCTTCGGGCATCTCGGCGTGGCGGCCCTGGATGATGCTCTGCAGGTAGCGGATGAACCCTTCGCTCTCGGGGATGGCCGCCCCGAAGCAGGTTTTCGATCCCGTGTGGCAGGTCGGGCCGTGGGGGATGACCCGCACCAGCAGCGTGTCGGCGTCGCAGTCCGCGGCCACGGAGACGATCTCCAGCCAGTGACCGCTGGTTTCGCCCTTGGTCCAGAGGCATTGCCGCGTGCGGCTGTAGAAGGTGACGCGACCCTCGGCGAGACTCTTCTCGTAGGCTTCGCGGTTCATGTAGCCCAGCATCAGCACCTGCAGCGTGCGGTCGTCCTGGATGATGGCGGGAACCAGCCCGCCGGGGAGTTTTTCGAGGTTGAGGTCCGTAAACGGAATGGCTTGAATCTTCATGGTATGGATGAATTTTTGAGTTTTGCTTTCTTTTGTCGCCGGGGTTGCCGGGTTCAGAGCCGGACCGGAATGCCGGCACGGTGGAGTTCGCGCTTGAGCGTCGGGATGGGGATCTCGTCGTAGTGGAAGATGCTGGCGGCCAGTGCGGCGTCGGCGCCTCCGCGGGTGAGGACCTCGGCGATGTGGGCCACCGTGCCGGCGCCTCCCGAGGCGATGATCGGCACGGGCAGCTCGGCCAGCCGCGCAAAGACCTCGCACGGATAGCCGTTCTTCGTGCCGTCGTGGTCCATCGAGGTGAAGAGGATCTCGCCGGCGCCGCGCTCGACGCATTCGCGTGCCCAGGTGAAGAGTTCGCGGTCGGTGGGGCGGGTGCCGCCGTGGGTCGTGACCACGCGGCGTCCGTCGACGAGCCGGGCGTCGATCGCCGCCACGACGAACTGCGAACCGTAGCGGGCGGCAATGGCGTCGATCAGCGCGGGGTTGCGCACGGCGGCGCTGTTGACCGTCACCTTGTCGGCGCCGGCCTCGAGCAGCCGTCCGGCATCCTCGACCGACGAGATCCCGCCGCCGACGGTGAACGGAATGTCGATGCGCGCGGCGATGCGCGTGACCAGGTCGGTGAAGGTGCGGCGCCCCTGCTGCGTGGCGCTGATGTCGAGGTAGACCAGTTCGTCGGCCCCCTGCGCGGCGTATTTGGCGCCCAGTTCCACGGGGTCGCCGACCCGGCGCAGCCCCTCGAAGTGGATGCCCTTGACGGTCTGACCGTCGCGGATGTCCAGACAGGGTATTATTCGTTTTGCAAGCATCGTTCGAGTTCCTGGAGGGTGATACGTCCTTCGTAGAGCGCCTTTCCGACGATGACGCTCCGCAGTTGCTGTCGGTCGAGGCGGCGGATGTCGTCCATCGACGAGATGCCGCCGCTGACGGTGATTTCGACCGTGGGGAACTGTCGTTGCAGATCGGCGTAGAGTTCGGCCGAGGGGCCGCAGAGCATGCCGTCGCGCGAGATGTCGGTGCAGATGACCTGTTCGAGGCCGTGGGGCAGGAACTGGCGGATCAACGCGTCGGCCGTTGTCGGGGAGGTTTCGAGCCACCCCTTCACGGCGACCCGGCCGTCGCGGATGTCGGCGCCGAGGATCAGCCGTTCGGGTCCGAACTCCGTCAGCCAGGCGGCGAAGAGTTCCGGGCGGCTGACGGCGATGCTGCCGCAGATGGCACGTCGGGCTCCGGCGTCGAAGACGCTGTGCAGCGCCTCGCGGCTCTTGATGCCGCCGCCGTACTGTATCTCGAGCGACGTGCGGGTGGCGATGCGCTCCAGCGTGCGGAGGTTGCACGGCTCGGAGGCCTTCGCACCGTCGAGATCGACCAGATGCAGGCGGCGGATGCCGGCCCCCTCGAAGCGCAGCGCCGCCTCGAGCGGATCCCGGTAGTAGATCGTCTGTCGCGCGTAGTCGCCCTGTGTGAGGCGCACGCAGTGGCCTTCGATGAGGTCCGTGGCGGGTATGATGGTGATTTTCATGGGTAAAAGTCGGTTGTTTGTCGGGGTTGGGCCCGGATTGTGCGACGGGTTTCCGGCGGGTTGTACTGCGGAGTTTTACGGCGCTTCCGGGCGGTGGGTTTGTTACAGGTTGAGGAAATTCTGCAGGATCCGGGCCCCTACCGCGCCGCTCTTCTCGGGGTGGAACTGGGTGCCGAAGAAGTTGTCGCGGTGGAGGGCTGCACTGAAGCGGCGGCCGTAGTCGGTCGTGGCGATCGTCGCCGGACAGGGGTCCGCCGCGTAGGAGTGGACGTAGTAGACGTAGCTCTGTTCGGGAACCCCCTCGAAGAGCGGCGAGCGCAATTCCTCGATCGTGTCCCAACCGACGTGGGGAATCTTCAGCCGGAGGCGTGTCGGGGACTCTCCGGCCAGACCTCCGCCGCCTGCGGGAAGAGGCCCTCCGGCGAGAAGACCGCCCACTGCGGGAAAGGTCTCGGCGGCGAGAAGACACCCGGCCGAAGGGGAGCCGCCGATCTCCTCGACAGCCCGGATTCCGGCCTCGGTTCCAGCCCCCGATTCGGCATCGGAGGGCAGGCGTCGGACCCGCGTGGGGAAGAGCCCCAGACATTCGGCATCGCCCTCCTCGCTCGAAAGGCACAGCAGCTGCATCCCGATGCAGATTCCCAGCACGGGGCAGGTCAGCGTCGGCAGCACTTCGTCCAGCCCCCGCTCGCGGAGCCGGGCCATGGCACTCGACGCTTCGCCCACACCCGGGAGGATCACCCGTTCGGCCCGGCGCAGCAGCGCGGCATCGGCCGTGAGCGTGAACTCCGCACCGGCCCGCCGCAGGGCATTGGCAACCGATCGCAGGTTGCCCGTGGCATAATCGACGACGGCTATCATAGGACTCCTTTGCTGCTGGGTATGTCGTATCCGAAACCTTGCCGCATGACGGCCATCCGCAGGGCCCGGGCAAAGGCCTTGAAGATGGCTTCGGCCTTGTGGTGGTCGTTCTCGCCGCGGGCCGCGATCCGCAGATTGCAGCGTGCGGCGCAGCAGAGCGACTGGAAGAAGTGGCGGAACATCTCGGTCGGGACGTCGCCGATCCGTTCGCGGCGGAACGCGACCTCCCATTCGAAGTCGATCCGGCCGCCGAAGTCGAGGAGCACCAGCGCGCAGCTGTCGTCCATCGGCAGGGCGAATCCGTAACGGGCGATTCCGGCCTTCGAGCCCAGCGCCCGGTCGATGGCCTCGCCCAGCGTCAGGGCCACATCCTCCATGGTGTGGTGCTCGTCGATGTCCAGATCGCCCTGTGCCTCGACGGCCAGCGATACGCCGCCGTGGTGGGCGATCTGCGAGAGCATGTGGTCCAGAAAGCGCAGTCCGGTCGAGATGCGGTCGTTGAAGTCGCCGCGGCCGTCGAGGTCCAGCCGTACGCGGATCTGCGTCTCGCGCGTCTGGCGCCGCAGGTCGACACACCGTTCTGGACGGCGGATAAACTCGGCCGCTTCGGCCCACGAATCGGTCACCAGAGCGCAGACGGCCTCCAGTCCCGCCTCGGCCACCATCCGGCGGCCTTCGTCCGACGGACGGAGCAGAATGCCGCGTGCACCGAGGTTGCGGGCCAGTTGGAGATCCGTCACGCGGTCGCCGATGACGTAGCTTGCAGCCAGGTCGTACGACCCGTCCAGGTAGCGGGCGAACATCCCCGTGCGGGGTTTGCGCGTCGGGGCGTTGTCGTGCTCGAAGGTGCGGTCGATGAGCTGGTCGTCGAAGATGACGCCTTCGCCGCGCAGCGTCGCGAGCATCTTTTCGTGGGGCGGAAGGAACGTCTCCTCCGGAAAGGCGGGGGTTCCCAGTCCGTCCTGGTTCGAGGCCAGGACCAGCTCGAAATCGAGCGCCGAAAGGGCCTTGAGCGCCGAAATCACCCCGGGGATAAACTCCATTTTCTCGAGGCTGTCGATCTGTTCGTCGGCGGGTTCGGCGATGATCGTGCCGTCGCGGTCGATGAAGAGGGCTTTTTTCATAATCGGAAGTTTTTGACGGTTTCTATCATCCGGGCGTTCTCCGCGGGGGTTCCGACGGTGATGCGCAGGCATCCTTCGCAGCCCGGGATGCGCGAGCGGTTGCGGACGATGACCCCGGCCGAGATCAGCGCGTCGTACATGCGGTCGGGATCGGGGGTGCGGACCAGGATGAAATTGGCATCCGAAGGGTAGACCCGCTCGATGGCGGGGCAGGCCGCGAGCTGCGGCGCGAGCCGGTCGCGCTCGGCGCGGATTTCGGCCACCTGCGGGGAGATGTCTTCGGTGAGCCGTTCGGCGACGGCCTGTTGTGCGAGGCTGTTGATGTTGTAGGGATATTTCACGCGTGCGAAAAGTCCGGCGACGGCTTCCGACGCGAATGCCAGTCCGAGGCGAAGCCCCGCCATGCCCCACGCCTTCGAGAGGGTTTGCAGGACGATGAGGTTCCCGAATTCGCCGAGGCGCGCGAGGAATCCCGGCCCGGCGGCGAAGTCGATGTAGGCTTCGTCGAGGACGACCATGCCGTCGAATTCGCGGAGCAGCCGTTCGATGCCGGCCGCCGGGAAGGCGTTGCCCGTGGGGTTGTTCGGGGAGCAGAGCCACAGCAGACGGGTGCGCTCGTCGGCGGCCGCCAGCAGGGCGTCGGCCGGAAGCGAGAAGTCCGCGCCGAGCGCGACCTCGCGCATCTCGACGTCGTTGATGTCGGCGGCGACGCGGTACATGCCGTAGGTCGGGGCGATCGAAACGGCGTTGTCGACGCCCGGACGGCAGAAGATGCGGTAGCAGAGGTCGATGGCCTCGTCGCTGCCGTTGCCGATGAAGACCTGTTCTTCGCGCACGCCTTTCAGCGCGGCGATCTTCTGTTTGAGGAGCTTCTGATGCGGGTCGGGGTAGCGGTTGACTCCGTTGTCGTAGGGGTTTTCGTTGGCGTCGAGCCACGTCGTGATCTCTCCGCCGGAAAACTCGTCGCGGGCCGTGGAGTAGGGTTTCAACGCCCGGATGTTGGGGCGCACCAGTTCTTCGAGCGGTTTCACAGCACACCTCCTTTCATGCGGACGCGCACGGCGGCGGCGTGCGCCCCGAGACCCTCGGCCTCGGCCATGGCGATGACGGTCGGGGAGAGGGCCGCAAGCCCCTTGCGCGAGAGTTCCTGATAGGTGATCTTGCGCAGGAACGAGTCGGTGTTCACGCCGCTGTAAGCCCGCGCCCAGCCGCCCGTGGGCAGCGTGTGGTTGGTTCCCGAGGCGTAATCCCCGGCGCTTTCGGGCGACCAGGGGCCGATGAAGACGCTTCCGGCGGCGGTGATCTGCGCCGCGACGTCCCAGGCGTCGCGCATCGAGATGATCAGGTGCTCGGGGGCGTAGGCGTTGGCGAAGCCGATCATCTTTTCGCGGCTGTCGAGGACCACGATGCGGCTCTGGCGCAGTGCCTCGCGGATGGTCTCGCCGCGGCGCAGTTGGAGCAGCTGTTCGCCGACGGCCCGCTGGGTGTCGCGGGCGAACTCCACCGACGGGCAGACCAGCACCGCCTGGCTGTCGCCTCCGTGTTCGGCCTGCGACAGCAGGTCGGCGGCGGCGAAGGCGGGCGACGCTTCGTCGTCGGCCAGCACCAGCACCTCCGAGGGCCCGGCGGGCAGGTCGACGGCCACGTCGTTGGCGCCGACCAGTTGCTTGGCCTTGGTGACATAGCGGTTGCCGGGACCGAAAATCTTGTCGACGCGCGGGATGCTCTCCGTGCCGTAGGCCATGGCCGCCACGGCCTGCGCCCCGCCGACGGAGAAGATGCGGTCGACGCCGCACAGATCGGCGGCATAGAGGATTTCGGGGGCTATCGTGCCGTCGGGGCGCGCGGGGGTGCAGAGGATGACCTCCCCGCAGCCGGCGACGCGGGCCGGGACGGCCAGCATCAGCACCGTGGAGAAGAGCGGCGCCTTGCCGCCCGGGATGTAAAGGCCCACGCGGCGGATCGGCACGGCGCGCTGCACGCACCGGACGCCCGGCATCGTCTCGATGTCGACCTCGGGCGGCAGCTGGGCGCGGTGGAAGGTCTCGATGTTCGCTTTCGCGGCGGCGAGGGCCTCTTTCAGCGCGGCGGGGATGAGCGCGGCGGCTGCGGCGCGCACGTCGGCCGGAATTTCGAACGTCCGGGGATCGCGCCCCTCGACGCGGCGGGTGACTTCGCGCAGCGAGCGGTCGCCGCCGGATTTTACGTCGGCGAGGATTTCGGTCACCTGTCGCGTGATCTCCTCCTCTTCCCGGGTGAAGCGCTCGGTGAGGGCGGCCCACTCGGCGCCTTCGGGATTGTTGTGGATTTTCAGAATTTCCATGACGGTTCCGGATTTTTAGCGGATCATGTTTTCGAGTGCCAGGATCAGGATGCCTTCGGCCCCGATCTCCTTGAGCCGTTCGATGCGCTCCCACAACTGGTCCTGGGAGATGACGGCGTGGATCGAGCACCACCCCTCCTGCGCCAGCGGCAGCACCGTCGGGCTGCGCATGCCGGGGAGTATCCGGATGGCGTCGCCGAGCCGCTCCTTGGGGAGGTTCATCAGCACGTATTTCATGCCGCGGCTGTCGAGGATCGAGTTGAGGCGGAAGGTCAGCTGCTCCGTTTCGCGGCGCTTGTCGCTGTCAAGCCCCGGGCAGGCGATGAGCACCGCCTCGGAAAAGAGGACCTTCTCGACCTCGACCAGCCCGTTGGAGATGAGCGTGCCGCCCGAGGAGACGATGTCGAAGATGCCGTCGGCCATGCCTACCGCCGGGGCGATCTCCACGGAG
>OLWA01002913.1_pt1 | contig 14074 bp, 7 predicted proteins | sample 1673251 | NCBI WGS metagenome assembly OLWA01 (sample SAMEA3178937, study PRJEB25190) | human gut metagenome | biome: human gut; feature: human-associated habitat; material: faeces | place: Austria | collected 2013
CAAGCCTTTGTTTGATTGAATGATTTTACTTTTACACAAAATATTTTGGGATGCCTGGAAACTTTCCGGCTCCCTTTTTTATTACTATTCTTATCGGTTTAATTCTGAGCTGATAAGTATAAGCTAATATACAGCTAAATAAAGTGCTTTTTGAGATTGTTCAAGGCATAAGAAAACCGCCTTTTTACGGGCGGTTATTCCTCAACTATTTCAAATTCTTCTACGGGATATAAATAATCTTCGTCTGTTTCATCTATGACCCTGTATCTGTCCTTTTCACGCCCTAAACATTCATAAATCTTACCATTTATAAGTTCCATAGGGTCACTGATTTCACCAATGTACTTAACTTTCATCTAAATACCTCTTTACTTTAATCTTTATCTTCGTTCTGTCTGCTTCATACCAATGTAACTCTGCACGTCTTCGTTTTCCATTTTCGACTATTATGGCTTCACCTCTGACCTTTTGCCACTTATCAGCAGGAATACCATAATCATTTTCAAGATAAACAGCATTGCGTATTGGTACATCTGTGCCATTGCCGGCAAATACTTTTATTTTAGTAATTGTTGAACCCTCAGCAAATTTAGCATGGTTCCCGTCCGGAAGTCTTACGGGATAATTTTTAGCAGATGCTCCAACGCTTCTGCCTATAACTTCGTCTTCTCTTATTATACCATTTCCGCCCGATTTGTCAACAGCCTTTGCTTTTATCTCAGCAATTTTACTCTTTTTATCTGTCGGGGTAAATCCTGCAACAGATTTCCTGTAATCCACAACGGATATTCTGTCAGGCTTATATTTCAAATCGTTATCGGTGCAATATCATTTCGGTATTGACATTGACGGTGAACGATTCGTTCGCCGTGCCTAAGCTGTTAGTCTTTTTTGGCTAATAGCCTTGAATTTATAGTCTGAACCAGTCCCCCCGATTCGGGGGTAACGTTTCGCTACTCCCTTTGTGTAGCTGACCCCATATTTGGGGTTAGTATAATACCGTCACGAATTGCGACCCTATTTTTGAGCGAAAGCTATATAAAATTGATATGAGGTTTTATGAGGTTCTGACATGGCATTTCACCACCTCAGACATCTCCCCAATTTTGGAGAGTTCTCTTTGTTCGCTCTTTGTTCACGGGGGAATTCTCGACCGCTTCTCGACCGCTTCGGGCGTTTCTCTCGGATTATCTAGGATTCTTCTTCGTCTATGGTGGGCTGTTTACTGCTTATAATTTGGTGCGCTGCGAGTGCGCCATAAACGACTAAAAGCCACAAAAGGCAGAATGTCCGCAAATCACGCATTTACGTCGTTTATTAAAGATTATAAAAAGTCGTAAAAAGCACGTTTGCTCTTTGGTAAGGAAGAGGTCGTCGGTTCAAGTCCGATAAACAGCCCCATTTAAACCACGTAGATACGCCGTTTGCAGTGATGCTGGCGGCGTTTTGTTGCACAAAAATAAAAAAGCCATGGAATAAACCACAGCTTTTATAAGTTATTAAAATGCAACGAGTATTTCATAAGAAGGAAGTTCAATTTCTTTTCCATCATACGGAATGCAAATACCCTGAGCAAGATGAGTTCCTACCTTTCCGGTAATAAGCATATTCTGATACTCCGTTCTTCCTATGTAAAGCTTTTTTCAGTCTGACTCATGACCGGCAACAATAGCACCGTCCGGAATCTGATGATTTGTACACTTTACCCATTTTACACTTCCGGTATAATATTCAAAATCCGTCACGCTATATTCCTTTCCGCCGTATGAAACATAGCATCCAAAGTTTTCAACAAACTTACAAGGGTGAACTCCATCCTTAAAATTTGTTCTTGCAATAAAAACCGCATTTTCATTTTCGTAACCAGCCATAGTTGCATCTAATGGCTTGACTACTCCTTTAGCATTTTTCCACATAATGATCCTCCTTTAAATAATATAGTGTCTTTTAATTTCTGTGATTTTATTATATACCAACAATTACCAAATTTCAATACAATCGCAGAAAAGTAATTAAATGTTTACACTATGTTTATTTTGCCATAAATATGCATAAAATTCATATATGGAAAATCATTCATTTACATTCCACTGATATTTCTTTAAATCCACACAGCCGTTTTCTTTAAACCCGACACATTCATTTTCAAGCAGTTCTCTTTGCTCTGCCCAGCCGGGTGCAGTACGTCCCATATGATTGACAACACGGTGACAGGGATAGTCTCCATAATAATCTGCACAGCTAAGAATCCTGCCGACCAGTCTGGAATTCCTGTCCCTTCCAATAAGTTTTGCAATCTGTCCATAGGTTGCAACTTTTCCCGAAGGTATTTTCCCGACTACTGATAGTACGCTGTATATAGTTCATCCATTATGTGCTCTCCATAATATTATGTCACATATCTGTATCTGAATCAATTCCAAGAAGTTTCTGTGCTTTGTCAGCATCGTCCATAGTTCCGATATTTGTAAGCTTTCTGTTAATTGCTCTTGTTCTTGTTCCTATGAGTTTGTCTATGCTGTCTCCGGCACTCTGAATCTGTTTCTGTGCCTTATCAAGAACGTCCTGGAATGTACCGAATTCTTTCTTGACCGCACCAAGTACCTCCCACACTTCGCTGCTCTTCTTCTGAATGGCAAGTGTCCTGAATCCCATCTGGAGAGAATTTAGCATTGCCGCCATTGTGGAAGGACCTGTGATATTGACGTGATAGGTTCTCTGGAGTTCTTCTATAAGACCGAGGTTTACAACTTCTGCATACAAGCCTTCAAACGGCAGGAACATGATTCCGAAATTGGTTGTATCCGGCGGAGCAATATATTTGTCGCTGATATCTTTAGCACATGATTTTATACGGCTGACAAGATTTTTCTTTGCATTTTCAATCGTTGTCTTATCCCCTGTATCGTATGCATTAAGCAACTGTTCGTATGTATCTCCCGGAAATTTGGAGTCGATTGGCAGATATACGCTTTTGCCCTCTGTACCTCCCGGAAGTTTAACAGCATATTCAACTCTTTCCCTGCTGCCCTTAATCGTTGCAACTTCCGTATCATACTGTTCCGGAGCAAGTATTTCTTCAAGAATGCTTCCCAGCTGAATCTCGCCGAGAATACCTCTTGTCTTGACATTACTGAGTACACGTTTAAGGTCGCCTACTCCCGAAGCAATTGACTGCATTTCGCCAAGTCCCTTATGTACAGTTTCAAGCTGTTCGCTTACAAGTTTAAATGACTTCTGCAGCTGACTTTCAAGCTTTTCATTTACAGTATTCTGAATTGAATCAAGTTTTTTCTGGTTTTCCTCCTGAATGCTGGTAAGCTGTCTTGACATGGTTGTTCTCATGTTTTCAAGTTTCTGCTCGTTGTTCTGTTCAAGGGATTTAAAACGATTCTCAAGATTTTTAAGAGATTCATTTATAGATTTTCCCGACTGTTCCTGTTTATCGGAAATTGCCATATTCATGTTGTTAAGGTTCTGGTCAATCTTTGATGACATTTCCTGAATGTGCTTGTCCTGTGCATCAGATGCCTGTTTCTGATTGTTGGAAAGCATCTGTCCGAATGTATTCATCTTTTCATCAAGTGCATTCTGAAGCTGTTCATCAACAGTTTTACGAATTGAATCAAGCTTTGCTGAAGTATCATTTTTAAGTGCAGACACTTCCCTGTTCATCTGTTCCCTGAAATCATTTATTTTCTGATTCAGCTGATAATCGATATCATTAAGCTTGCTGTACTGCGATTCAGAACTCTGTTTCTGGAGATTTGCAATACTATTTCCCATATTTCTTACATTTTCAGCAATATCAGCCTTCATGTTTCTTTCGCTCTGATTCAGAACATTTCTGATGTATTCAGCAGTCTTGTCCCTGTCAGAACTGTTTTCATGTTTTGAAGCAAGAAGCTTTGCAAGAGCAATCAGCATCAAAGCAACTATAACAATTTCCAGAATTATAATTACAATATCCATAATTCACCTTCCTGCGGAGTATATTTTTCGTTACCGCCTTCAATATTATAAATTATTATATCATGTTTTGAGGTTTTGAGCAAGTAATAATTTTACGGTAAATCCATGCTTGACATTCCGCAGAAATTTATGTTATAATAATTTAAAATAAATATGGGAATGATGTTCTCCCCGGGTCAACCCAAACCGCTTATCCAGCTGATGACGTCTGCATTTTTACGCAGAAGTTGTCGGCTTTTTTATTTTCAGGAGGAATTCAGATGAAAAAAATATTCACGCAAAACATATTACCCACAATTATGCTATGCATTTTTGCTGTTATTTCCGGAGCAATAACAGGTGCTTTGACCGCCGGATTCGGACGGGTGCTTCTTAAAATCGGAACAGTCCGCACAGAGCATTTGCTGTGGTTTCTGCCGCTGTTGCCACTGTCGGGAATGCTGATAGTATGGGTATACAAAAAGTATGGCGGAGAAAGCTCAGGGGGAATGGGACTTATCTTTGAATCCGCTTCACAGAATGACAGGCATATACCGCTCAGGCTTATTCCGATTCTGACAATAAGCACATGGATCACGCATCTTTGTGGAGGAAGTGCGGGACGTGAGGGAGTTGCGGTTCAGCTTGGTGCGGCAGTTTCAGACAATATCGGAAGGCGTATCAGAATGTTCAGAGAAATCCCCGATGCTGTTCGTATACTCACCATTTCGGGTATGGCGGCAGGTTTCAGCGGTCTTTTTCATGCACCGATTGCCGCTGTATGCTTTTCACTGGAAGTACTGGCTGTCGGAAAACTTGAATATTATTCACTTCTTCCCGCCTCTGTTGCCGCTGTTACGGCAAATCTTGTTTCTTCGGCTCTGGGACTCGGAACATTTAGCGTTACTTTTCCGGAACCGGATTTCAGTCCGTTGTCCCTTTCAGTTATAGCTCTGGGAATATTATCGGGACTGACAGGAGGTCTGTTTACATTCCTTATGAAACAGGGGAAAAAATACTCAGCTGAACTGATAAAAAATCCGGTCATACGAGTCAGTGCAGGAGGTATCGTACTTGCAGTCCTGCTGTACATATGCGGTCATGGAAGATATACAGGGCTTGGAACAGACCTCATTTCACTTGCCTGTTCCGGCGGAAAAGTATATTCTTTTGATTTCATATTGAAACTGCTGTTTACGGTTTTCACTTTGTCAATAGGATTTCAGGGAGGAGAAGTCACTCCGCTGTTTGCAACAGGGGCTTGTCTGGGAGCATTTACAGCACCATTATTCGGTATTCCGTCTGTTGCCGGTGCGACACTTTGCTATGCGGCAGTTTTCGGAAGTGCGTCAAATACACTGCTTGTACCTGTCTTTATCGGTGCGGAAGTATTCGGGTTTTCATCAGTGCCTTATTTTGTCGTGGTATGTACTGTCGCAAGACTTTGCAACGGAAACCGTTCTATGTACGGAAAGCAGAAAGGTTCGCCTTTATTCCTGAAAAATCAATTATAAAAGCTCAAAAAACTTCCTCCGGAACATGTCAGAGGAAGTTTTTATTATATATATTTATTTCTGAGCTTCTATTTTTTCCATCATGGAGCTGAATTCAGGTGCTTCAAAAAGGTCGGTAAGCCTGAAAGAAACGCTGAATTCCTCCTCAATTTTTTTACAGAACACAATTGCAAGAAGTGAATCGCCGCCGGAAATAAAGAAGTTATCCGACAAGGTTAAATTTTCATTGCTTAACGTATCACGGGCAATGGCAACAAGTTTTCCAGCTTCTTCCGAGGTTTCTGTTTCACCGGAAGATGTTCTGACAGTCGGGTCAGGAAGGAGTTTACGCTCAATTTTATTTGTACGGCTGAGAGGGAATTTTTCCATTCTCGTAAATGATTTCGGAATCATGTACACAGGAAGTGACTCAAGAAGCTTATCAACAATTTCCGATTCATTCAGCTCACTGTCAGCGATATAGTATGCCCATATCTGCTTTCCGTCATGCGAAACCTTTGCGGCGGCATCAATTACTCCGCTGCACTGTCTCAGACCATTTTCAATTTCACTGAGTTCAATTCTCTTTCCGTTTATCTTAACCTGGAAGTCATTTCGTCCCATGAATTCAATTTCACCGTCCGGAAGATATTTTCCAAGGTCGCCTGTGCAGTACATTCTGTTTCCGTTTTCATCTGTTGTGTATTTTTCAGCAGTTGATTCAGGGTCGTTATAATATCCCTTTGTAACGCCCACACCTGTGCAGTACATAAGTCCTGTTACGCCGTAAGGAGCGATTCTTCCGTTTTCGTCACGAATGGTATATCTGTTGTTTGCTATCGGGTGTCCGTACGGGATCTTATCTCTTGACATATCTTCATCAGTTATAATATGGTAAATATTCCAGAGGGTTGTTTCTGTCGGGCCACCTACTGATACCAGCATTGCAGACGGCATGGATTTTCTAAGTCTGTTCATCAAAGGAACGGAAATATAATCTCCGCCTGTAAAGACTCTCCTTATGCTTTCAAGTTTTTCCACGCCTTCCTGCTCCATAACCTGACTGAGCATATTCAGCATAGCCGGTACGGAATTCCATATCGTTACATTTTCAGAGATGATATATTTTATCCAGTATACAGGGTCTTTTATATGCTTTTCGTTTATGACAACTATTTTTCCTCCTGCAAAAGCCATTCCGAACAAATCAAACATTGACATATCATGTGAAAGATTTGTAAGTGCAATTGCGGCATCATCAGAACCTATCTCAAAATTTTTCAGAGTATACTCAACAGAATTCTTTATTCCCTTCTGGCAAACCATAACAGCCTTCGGCTTTCCTGTTGAACCTGATGTATGGATTATAGCCTGTACATCTTCATCATTTTTATATACATACTCTGCATCTTCTGATTCATAATTCAGAGTATACGGAATATTTACAGCTTTGATATTTTTCGTAACCCTTGATGCATTAGAAATAATAAATTTGCAGTCGGTATTGTCAACGCAGTATTCCAGTCTTTTCTGCGGAACATCCTCCTCAAACGGAACATACACGCCACCTGCACAGATTACAGCCAGTGTGCATACAATCTGTTCATATGATTTTCCGATTACAACTGCAACATGGTCGTCTTTCTGCATTCCGGCTTTTCTGAGTTCATTTATTTTTGCATTAACAGACTTTTCTGTCTGAGCATATGTATATTCCTTTCCTTCTTCGGAAACGAAAACCTTGTCCGCATACTTTTTAAATGAATTCTTTATTTTCTCCTGAATACTTTCGGCGGAAATCTCCATTTCATCTATAACAGCCTTATTGATGAAATTTCTGTCCCTTTCAGGAAGTTCCAGTTCCTGTCGCTTATCCCACTGGCTTTCATCATCTGCAAGCTTGTTTAAAAGTTCCATCTGGAGATTTGTCATATCTCTTATCATGTCCTTGTCAAAAAGACCTTTTGTTGTGTTCCAGTTAAATGCCATTATATCATTGATTATGCCGGCATCTATATCTATCCACACCTGACTTGTATTTGTTTCCCAGAAATCAGCTTTAAGGGCTTTTCTTACTCCCTGAGGAGTGTCAACAAGAGTTGAAAATACAATTGGTGCAATATTGTTTCCGTATGAATCGTTGGATTTGTATATTTCACGAAGCAGTTCAACACCGGTAAACAGGTTATTGTCTGTTGCGTCCCATATCTGTTTCTGATTACGCAGGCAGGTTTCAAAGAATGTTTCTTCCGATCTGCTTTCAACTTCTGTAAGGATAAATGTTGCTGTTTCACCAACCATATTCACTATATCCTTATGGAAGGTCGGACGGTTTGATATCGGAACATTAAGAATAAATTTCTTTTTGAAGTTCCATCTTGCTATGACTTCTGAGAATGCCGTATACAGAACAACAAATCCGGTAATGCCTCTTTTTTCTGCAATATTCTTTATTTTCATCCAGTTTGCGATACTTATATTGCATTCGTTTATATCACACTGAAGTGAAGTAAGATTTTCAGGTTCAGTCTTGAAAGGAAGTGTTACAGGGTCGGCAAAATTCTCAATCCGCTTCAGCCAGTAATTCTTTGCCTTTTCATATTCCCTGCTCTTTTTCTGATTTTCAAGGCACTCAATATAATCCTTGAAAGTGAAATCATGAGAAGCCAGCTGAGCATTTTCATTCTCATACAAAGCTTCAAATTCATTGTACAGAATTCCATAGCTGAATCCGTCGCAGATAAGTGCATCAAAATAGAACTGAATAACTGCACGGTTTTCACCAAGAATATTTACATGGATTCTTGCAAGAGGAACATCGTTCAGATCAAGTCTGTAACGAATCATTTTTTCTCTTATATATCCGATATATTTCTTCTGCTTTCTTTCTGAATATCCTGAAAGGTCTGTTACAGGTATCTTCATTTTCGGAACATCTTTTACAAATCTCTGTGTTCCGTCCGCTGAAAGCTTCATACGGAATACTTCATGACGCTTTGCCAGTTTGTCAACAACCCTTAAAAACTTCTCATTGTCATAACAGTTGCACTCATATTCAACAAATACATGGGTTACGATATCCAGAGTCATCTTATTCTCTCTGCCGACAATATAAGCCTGCTGAAGCTCGCTGAGTCCAAAAGGTTCCCACTTTGATGATTCGTCAGCTTCTGATTCAGACACTATCTCTGTGCTGCTTTCAGCAGTACCTCTTTGCTCTTCCTGTAATTTTTTCACATAGGCTGTAAGTTTTCTGAGTGAGGAATTTTCAAAAAATCCTGCCATACCTATCTCAATTTTATATTTTTCCTTGAGAGCATATATCATCTGTACGGCTTTAAGGGAATTTCCTCCTGCTATCAGGAAAGGGTCATCAGGAGAATATGAATCATTATCTATTATAGAATCATAAAGTTCCTTCATTTCCAGTTCGTCTGCTGAAAGGTCATTAAAGGCTGATTCTGTCGCTACAGTATACGTTCTGGAAATTTCAATAAGCTTTGCCCTGTCTGTTTTGCCGTTTGCAGTAAGAGGGAAAGCATCAAGTCTTATAAATTTTGATGGTATCATATATTCCGGAAGATATGAAAGAAGTACCTTTATAAATGAATCCTTTTCTATTTCCGAACCGGCAATATAGAAAGCGTAAATTGTTTTCTTTTCAGTATCTGCCACAGCATATGCTGACTTTACACCGTCACACTTCGTAACAGCTTTGGCAATCTCTTCTGTTTCAATTCTCTTTCCGTTTATTTTAACCTGAAAGTCCTCACGTCCCATAAACTCGATTTCGCCGTTATCAAGATATCTTCCGAGATCACCTGTATTGTACATAAGTACATTAAAGTCAGGATGTTCAATAAACACTTCCTTTGTCTTTTCCGGATTGCTCATATATCCCTTTGAAACGCCGATACCGGAAGCGTACATATAACCAGTAACACCGAATGAAACAGGTCGGAGGTTTTTATCGAGAACATAATATCTGTTATTCGCCATTGGTCTGCCATATGGTATAAATCCCTTTGCAAAATCTTCAGATTCAACTTCATGATAAATATTCCATACTGACGTTTCAGTAGGGCCGCCTACGCTTACTATTCCGGCATCATGGAAATTGCTGTAAAGGAACTGTGCTACCTCCGGTCTGAAATAATCACCGCCATGAATGAACAGTTTCATCTTATAATTAGGAGTTATCATATTGTTGTTAAGCGTTGTGATGTACATTTCCTGCATTGCAGGGACGGAATTCCAGATATTGACTCCGCATTTCTTTATGATTTCAAGCCAATGCAGAGGGTCTTTCCTTTTTTCATGTACCGGAACTACTATCTTTCCTCCTGTTGTCAGCATTCCCACAACATCAAATACAGACATATCATGTGCAAGATTTGTAAGTGCTATTGCCGCATCGCCGTTACCGATATTGTATCTGTTCACAACATACATAACATTGTTGTATACAGATTTGTTCATTATCATAACAGCCTTAGGAACGCCTGTTGAACCGGAAGTATGTATAATTACAAAAAGGTCATCTTCTTTTGTTTTCGCCGGAATCAGTTCATTACTGCATTCTTCCACATTCTCCGCAATAATGACATTCCTGCATATTGATTTCAGCTCATCTGCCCTTTTTCCGTTGCAGATAATTGTTTCGCATTTTGTATTGCTGATACACATTTCAAGTCTTTTCAGAGGGATATCTTCCTCCAACGGCATGTATGGGACACCAAGAAATATACAAGCTGTTACAGCAATAATCTGTTCCGGACTCTTTTTCATGAATATGCATACAGGCTTGCGGTCAGGTACTTTCTCAGAAATCACCCTGCAATATCCGGCCACTTTGTTTCTGAGTTCGGAATATGTAATCTTTTCATTTTCATTTTCAATTGCAATACTGTCCCCGTATGCTGAAATGCTGTTATTTATCATTCCGGCAATACTCTGATACTGCATATCAGTATCTGTGGTGTTTACTTCTTCCCATACCTTTTTGTCATGTTCGGATATATCTGCATGAATAACATTTTCCCATTCAGCACTTCCGGAAACAAGCTTGTCTGTGATGTTTCTGATATTTTCTTCTATCTGTCTGATTATGTCAGCATTCAGCAGCTCTCTGACATAGTTTACAGTCAGCCACACTTTGCCTGAAATTTTATCAAGAACGAATTCAAGCGGTATGTTTGAGGAATGTGATTCAAAGTAACGCTTTTCAAACAACTGTTCACCTGATTCATCAAATATTATTGATGTAAACACGACCGGAACAATACCGTTTCCGACTTCTCCTGTTTCAGCACCAGCTTCACGAAGATTTTCTGTTCCGGAAAACAGATGGTGTTTCTTCAGTTCCAGAAGCTGTTTCTGATTAGCTTTTACTTTGTCAGTAAATCTGCCGTCTTCACCGTCAAATTCAAAGAACATGAAATTTGAAAATACTCCCATTTCTTTTTTATACTCACCTGTTTCAGGGCGTGAATCCTCCGGAATACATATCAGATATTTATTTTCCTTTGTCAGTATTTTAAGAGAAAGTCCGAGAATGGTCAGCAGTGTTACAAAAGTTGTAACGCCATTTTTCTCCGCATACTTTTCGAGTGCAGACCATTTGCTTTCAGAAAATTCAATATGACTGCTTGCACCGGAAACTATGCCGCTGTATTTATTTAAAGGCAGTTCGATATTCGGAGCAAGACTTTTTCGTCTTTCGTCCCAGTATTCCTTATCCTTTTTATACTCATCAGAATCTTTCAATGCTTTTCTGTATTCAACATAATCTGCATATCTTGTTTCAGCTTCATCGGAAAGAGCGTCAATATCGGCATAAAGAATATTTATCTCATCTGTAAGAATCATAAGACTTCTTCCGTCCATGACAAGACCGTCTGTATGTATTCCGACAATCGACTTTTTCTCAGAAAGATACTGAACGCAGATTCCCAGAACAGGTGCTTTGGTTATATCAAGCTTTTTGTCCGCATATTCCCTGCGTTTGATATCTGCTTCAGAAATATCAGAAATAGTTACTTCTTCAATCTCTGCTTCCGCATTTTTAAGAACGGTCTGTGTTCCGTCCTCATTGAATACAGTTCTTAAAATATCATGTCTTTTTATAATCTTGTTTATAACTTTTCTGAACCTGTCAATATTAAAATCATTGCAAACAAGTTCCCTGTAAGATGATGTGCAGAGCGTTTCACCGTTTTCATTATATTTACGGTCAAAGAAGTATGAAAGCTGTATATCTGTAAGTTCATAGGTATCAGAAATATTTGCAGCTGTTTTTGCTCTTGATTCAGTATTCTTTCTCTTTTCAAGAATCAGCTTTTCCATGTTTATAACAGTAGAATCGTTAAGGAACTCAGCTGTGGATATTTTAACGCCGTACACTTCATATATATTTTCGAGAAGAGTCATCATACCGAATGAATCTCCGCCCATTTCAAAGAAATCAACATCAGGCAGAATTCTGTTTTTGATTATATCAGCATAGCTTATACAAAGCATTCTCTGAAGCGGAGGCAAATTCTGAACGGATACCTCTCTGCTCAGTTTCCTGTTTTCAAGAAAATCTGCTATCTGTGATTTTCTGTCTTTTTTACCGTTAGGAAGACGCATAAGCTTATCGGTAAAGCAAATCTTTGCCGGAATCATATAAGTAGGAACATTTTCCCTTAAAAATCTTCTTACTTTTACTTCTGCATTTTCAATATCCTTTGTCATTTCAGCAAAAAGAACTATCTTGTTTCTGTCATTTCTTCTGTAAACTCCGGCAATGGCTGCACTTATGAAATCTATCTTTTCACTATGCTTTTCAATTTCTTCAAGCTCTACTCTGTTGCCGTTTATCTTCACCTGATTATCACATCTTCCGCAATAGAAAAGAAGTCCGTTTACACGTCTTACAAGGTCACCCGTTTTCATGACCTTTTCTCCTGATGAAAGTGTAATATAGTTTACTCCGTCATTTCCGCAGTATCTGCTGAGGAGAGGTGATTTACCATAACAAAGTTCCCCGACAGTTCCATCTGGAACTTCATTTGCATTTTCATCAATAATTGTATATGATCTGATGCAGTCAATTGGTTCGCCTATCGGAACGGAATCGTCATCATATTCCTTTTTGAAATCGAACATGAATGATGCTCCGTTTGTTTCTGTCATACCGTATGCATTGAACAGAACAGAATCAAATCTTTCACGGAATTCATCAGCAAATTTCTTATCAAGAACTTCTCCGGCACAGAATATTTTTCTGATATTTGAAAAAATTTCATCAGCATTTTTCTGTTCGGCAAGTTTTCTCAGTACCGCCGGAACAACGTCAAGGAAATCAACTTTATTTTTGCAGATGCATTCAGCAAGCAGTGACGGATTCTTTTCACTGTGATTTTCCGGAATTACAATAGTACCGGCAGAATTGAAAATCAAAAATGTTTCATGAAGTGCAAGAGCAAAGTTTATAGGAGTTTTCAGGATTGATGTATAACTGTCATGCATATCCATAAATCTGACTGCACTGTCAATGTACATAAGTATAGATTCTTCCCTTACAATAACTCCCTTTGGATTCCCGCTTGAACCTGATGTAAACAGAATATATATTGCATCGCTGTATTCTTTTCTTTCATAGTCCAGACTGCTCATATTAAAATTGTTTATGATTCTGTCGCAGCCTGCAATTTCAGCAATCTGAAGAAGTCTGTCCTTCGGGTAATCGCTCTCGACAGGAACATAGACAATGTGATTTTTAATAAGAGCATATATAGTTATCAGATATTCTTCTGACTTGTCCATATATACAGCAACAGTATTGTTCATTGTTATATTTTTCTGTTTCAGTTCCTCTGATTTTTCCTCAACCTTTTTAAGGAACTGACTGTATGTATAACTGCCGTTTAAAGATATGACAGCTGTTTTATCGGGATACTGCCCGGCGTTTTCAAGCAGTTTTTCATATATACCTTTCATACTTCTCAAACCTCATCTTTCTCTTTCTTCTCTGTACCATATAGTTCGCATCGGCTAACCCTAAAGCAGATTAAAGCTTCCCTGTTCTTTCCATGATATCATGGCATATTTCATCTAAATTATCATCAAGATAGAAATGATCTCCGGAATATTCCTTATAGTAAACCTTTGCGTTTGTGTACTTTTCCCAGTCGTGCATTGTTTCAATAGTTTCGGAATGGTCATCAGTACCGCACATTGCCGCAACAGGACAATTTATTTTTTCATCTGTCTGTTCATACGATTCAATGACATTGAAATCCGCTCTGAGTACACGCATATAAATTTCACGGATTTCCGGATATTTAAGCAGTACATTGTTTTCATCAATGGCTCCGAACTGTGAAACCATATCAATAAATTCGTCATCATTCATATCATCTGTCTTTTTTTCAGCATATCTTATTTTTACATATTCGCATATTGAAGTACCCGAAATAAAGCAGATATCCGGAAAAAGATTTCTTTTTTCAAGTTTTTTTACAACCTCAAATGCAAGAACTCCGCCCATGCTGTGTCCGAAAACAGAAAAATTTCCGGACTGAAGATACGGTGCTATTTCATTTACTATCTTTTCGGTAAGTTCCTCACTGTTTCTGTAAGGCTCG
>OLWA01002918.1_pt1 | contig 14048 bp, 16 predicted proteins | sample 1673251 | NCBI WGS metagenome assembly OLWA01 (sample SAMEA3178937, study PRJEB25190) | human gut metagenome | biome: human gut; feature: human-associated habitat; material: faeces | place: Austria | collected 2013
CGACCCGTTTTATGGCGGAGGATTCCAAGTATAACAAAAAGGCGGCAGACTATGCTGTCTCCTTTATTGAGTGCCTCAGCCACACCAAAGGCACCTGGGCAGGAAAGAAATTCGAACTGCTGGACTGGCAGGAGCAGATTATCCGTGACTTGTTTGGCATTCTGAAACCGAATGGTTATCGGCAATTTAATACAGCATATATTGAAATTCCGAAAAAAATGGCAAGAGTGAGCTTGCAGCTGCCGTCGCTCTGCTATTAACTTGTGGTGACGGAGAACAGCGAGCGGAGGTCTATGGTTGTGCCGCAGACCGACAGCAAGCCTCGATTGTTTTTGACGTTGCCGCAGATATGGTTCGTATGTGTCCGGCCTTGATGAAAAGAGTCCGGATACTTACTGCACAAAAAAGAATTGTATACACACCAACAAACAGCTTCTATCAGGTGCTTTCGGCAGAAGCCTATAGTAAACACGGTTTCAACATTCATGGGGTGGTGTTCGATGAACTACATACGCAGCCGAACCGAAAGCTGTTCGATGTTATGACCAAAGGTTCCGGCGATGCGAGAATGCAGCCTTTGTATTTCTTGATCACCACAGCTGGAACGGACACCAACAGCATCTGCTATGAAGTTCACCAAAAAGCAAAGGACATTCTGGAAGGCAGAAAGCATGATCCGACTTTCTATCCTGTTATTTATGGTGCAGATGAATCGGAAGATTGGACTGACCCGAAGGTTTGGAAAAAGGCAAATCCAAGTCTGGATAAGACCATCGGCATGGATAAGGTGGTGGCTGCGTGTAATTCTGCAAAGGAAACTCCCGGCGAGGAAAATGCGTTTCGGCAACTGCGTTTGAATCAGTGGGTAAAACAGGCGGTACGTTGGATGCCGATGGAGAAATGGGACAAATGCAAGGTGGCTTTTGATGAATCTGAACTGGAAGGAAGAATCTGCTACGGTGGACTCGACCTTTCCAGCACAACGGATATTACAGCATTTGTTTTGGTGTTTCCGCCGACCGATGAAGATGATCATTACTACGTTCTGCCTTACTTCTGGCTGCCGGAAGAAACGCTGCCCCTCAGAGTAAGGCGTGACCACGTTCCTTATGATGTATGGGAACGGCAAGGCTACCTGAAAACCACTGAGGGGAATGTGGTTCACTACGGTTTTATCGAAAACTTCATCGATGAACTGGGGCAGAAATTTCACATCAAAGAGATTGCTTTCGACCGTTGGGGTGCGGTGCAGATGTCACAGAATCTGGAGGGGCTTGGTTTTACGATGGTGCAGTTCGGGCAGGGTTACAAAGATATGTCACCACCGACCAAAGAACTGATGAAGCTGACCTTGGAACAGACGCTTGCACACAACGGACATCCCGTTTTGAGGTGGATGATGGACAACATCTTCATCAGGCGTGACCCTGCCGGAAACATCAAGCCGGACAAAGAAAAATCCACAGAGAAGATTGACGGAGCTGTTGCCATGATTATGGCTCTTGACCGTGCAATCCGCTGTGGATGCGTTTCTGATGATTCTATTTATGATTCGAGGGAGATGCTGATTTTATAGTTGATGTCAGTTCGGTAAAATGGAATTTACTGCAATACCCAATCTTCTCTTTTTAGAATGGTTACCTCATTTTCTTCCGTTGTACCGAATGCCGTCTCATAGGTATCAAATGCATAGTGTTTGAAACCATTTTTTTCCTGAACTCTATGAGATTGCTCATTCCACAAGAAGTGACCACAGAAGATTACATCAAGATTAGCGTTCTCAAAGAGAAAACGAATTACTTCTTTCAACGCTTCCGGCATCAAACCTTGTCCCCAATATTCTTTGCTCAGAACATAGCCTATCTCACGGCATTTCTTATTTTCAAATTCCGGGAAGTGAGTTTCATTGTATTTTTCGATCCCAACAGAACCTATTACTTTGCCCTGATATTCGAGTGCAAATGTTTTCTTATGGCTAATGAACATATCAAGAATAATCTTAGATTCTTCCTTGCTTTCATGAGGCTTCCAACCCGCCATTTGTCCGACTCCATCTACTGAAGCGTAGGAATAAAAGTCATCAAGATCGGATTGCCGCCACGGGCGAATCAGCAAACGCTCTGTTTTTAGGGTAACATTACTTATATCTATTTCAGGATTCATAGTATTTTGCTCCTCTAAATTCTGATTTGTAAGGCTGATGCCCTACATACTGTTAAGCATATTATACCACACCCATACTCTCAAAGTCAAGAAAGGAGCTGATTCTCATGGGTATTTTCAGCGGACTATTTAAGTCCAGAGATAAGCCTCAAAACAGCTATGACAGCCCGTCCTACACATATTTTTTCGGACGAGCGAACAGCGGCAAACGTGTCACCGACAGAACAGCTTTGCAGCATATCGCGGTTTATGCCTGTGTGCGTGTACTGTCGGAAGCGATTGCTCAGCTGCCGCTTCATGTGTACAAATACAATGACAAAGGAAAAGAGCGAGTGCCAAAGCATCCGCTCTATTTTTTGCTTCACGATCAGCCAAATCCAGAAATGACTTCTTTTGTTTTCCGAGAAACCTTAATGTCCCATCTGCTGATTTACGGCAATGCCTATGCACAGATTATCCGAAATGGCAGAGGTGATGTATTGGGACTGTATCCTCTGATGCCTGACAAAATGAAGGTTGACCGTGATGAAAAAAACCGCCTGATATACATTTACAGCCGTTACGATGAGGCAAATCCGAATTTGAAAGAACAGGGCGACATCGTTCTTTATGCTGATGAAGTTCTGCATATTCCCGGACTTGGATTTGACGGACTGGTTGGATATTCGCCGATTGCACTTGCAAAAAATGCAATCGGCATTTCTATTGCCTGTGAGGAATATGGAGCATCGTTTTTTGGAAATGGTGCTTCACCAAGTGGCGTGTTAGAACACCCTGGGGTAATCAAAAATCCGGAACGTGTGCGTGATGCCTGGCAAAGAGCCTATGGCGGAAGAAATGCCCACAAGGTCGCAGTTTTGGAGGAGGGCATGAAGTTTACCCCCATTGCAATTCCGAATAATGAAGCACAGTTTCTGGAAACACGAAAGTTTCAGATTGAGGAAATCGCAAGAATGTACAGAGTGCCGCTCCATATGATCGGTGACCTTGACCATGCAACATTCAGTAACGTAAAACATCTGTCGCTTGATTTTGTCAAATACAGCCTTGATCCTTGGATCGTTCGCTGGGAGCAGTCTTTGCAGAAAGCACTTCTTTCTGATTCTGAAAAGGGGCAGTATTTTGTGAAGTTCAATGTAGATGGGCTTTTGCGTGGTGACTATGCTTCCAGAATGCAAGGCTATGCTACCGCAAGACAAAACGGCTGGATGTCGGCAAATGACATCCGAGAACTTGAAGATATGAATATGCTTTCAGACGAAGAGGGTGGAAACCTGTATCTCGTAAATGGCAGCTTTACAAAACTCGCTGATGCAGGAGCATTTGCAAATCCAAAAAAGGAGGAGAAAACCAAATGAAGAAATTTTGGAACTTTATCCAAAACGAAGATACATCAGAAACAGAGCTTCTGTTTAACGGTCCTATCTCTGAAGATACCTGGTGGGGCGATGAAGTGACACCTGCCCTGTTCCGTGATGAACTCGCAAAAGTCAGCGGAAACTTAACAGTCTGGCTGAACTCGCCGGGCGGCGATGTATTCGCTGCAAGTCAGATTTATTCTATGCTAAAAAATCACAAAGGCAAGGTTACCGTAAAAATTGATGGCATTGCTGCCTCCGCTGCGTCTGTTGTAGCAATGGCTGGTGATGAAACTTTGATTGCACCGACTGCCCTAATGATGATCCACGACCCCAGCACTTGTGCTATGGGAAACAAGGCGGATATGGAAAAAGCTATCATCCTACTTGATGAAGTCAAAGAGAGCATTATTAACGCCTATGAAACCAAATCTCACCTTAGCAGAAACAAGATTGCGAAACTGATGTCCGATGAAACATGGCTCAATGCAAAAAAGGCTCATGAGATGGGATTTGTGGACGGAATTCTGTTTGCAGAAAAGAAAATGCCTGTTGTTCCTAAAGAGGAAGAACCGGATGAAGAAGAAAAAGAAGATACACTGACCGCAATGACCTATTCAAAGTCAAGGAATCTATCTGCATTCTTATCCAAAGTATCTGCATCGGCAGAATCCGTTACAGGCACACCCATTGACCAGCTTGAAAAAAGGCTGGCATTACTGAAATATTAAGGAGGATTTTAACTATGGCTATGACAATTCAGGAACTCAGAGAAAAGAGAAAGAAGGCTTGGGACACTGCCCGTGATTTTCTCGACAGCAAGCGAAATGCAAACGGCGTGCTCAGCGAGGAAGATTCCAAGACCTACGATGCAATGGAACAGACGATTGTAGACCTTGGAAAGGAAATTCAGCGTCTGGAAAGGCAGGCTGAAATTGAAGCTGAAATGAACAAGGCAACCTCAACACCTGTTCTCGGAAAACCCGCAACTCCGGCTGTTTCTGAAAAGACAGGTACAGCGAGCGATACTTACAAGAAAGCTTTCTGGAACAGCATCAGAAATCGTAACTGGATCGATGTACATGACGATTTGCACATTGGCACAGACGCAGAGGGCGGCTATCTTGTTCCGGATGAGTTTGAACGAAAACTGGTGGAAGCGTTGGAGGAAGAGAGCATTTTCCGCCAGATGGCAACGGTCATCAAAACTTCCAACGGTGACCGCAAGATTCCGATTGTGACTTCCAAGGGTGAGGCTGTCTGGATGGACGAAGAACAGCAGTATTCTCTTTCTGATGATACGTTCGGACAGGCATCGCTTTCCGCATATAAGCTGGGAACAGCAATTAAAATTTCTGAAGAACTACTCAATGACAGCGTATTTGACCTGCCGTCCTACATTGCAAAAGAGTTTGCACGCCGTATTGGTGCAAAGGAAGAAGAGGCATTCTTTGTTGGTGATGGCAAGGGAAAACCGACCGGCATTTTTAATGCTACAGGCGGTGCGGAAGACGGCACTTCCACCACAGGTGCAAGCATTACATTTGATGATGTGATGGAACTTTTCTACTCCCTCAGAAGTCCGTACCGCAAGAAAGCGGTGTGGGTGCTCAATGATTCTACGGTTAAGGCACTTCGCAAGTTGAAGGACAACACAGGCAATTACATCTGGAATCCGTCTGTGCAGGCTGGTGTTCCGGATACCATTCTCAATCGTCCTTACAAGACATCCAGCTATGTGCCGGAAATCAAAGCAGGCAATAAGTGCATGGCATTCGGTGACTTTAGCTATTACTGGGTGGCTGACAGACAGGGACGTTCTTTCAAGAGACTGAATGAACTCTTTGCTATGACCGGACAAGTTGGCTTCCTTGCAAGTCAGAGACTTGACGGAAAGCTAATTCTTCCGGAAGCGATCAAGACACTTACCATCAAGAAAGCGTGATGCTATGATTACGCTGAGAGAGGCGAAAAATTATCTGCGAGTGGATTATGAAGAGGACGATAGTCTGATTCAAAATCTGCTTTCTACAGCAAAAAATCTGGTAATGGACGTTGGCAGAATGGACGAGGACAATTTTGCAAAAAACGAAGATACTGTGCGGACTGCGATGCTTTTCGCACTTGGGTATCTTTATGAAAACAGGAGCAATCCTGATTACAAAAAGCTGACATTAAATCTTCGTTCAATTCTGTTTGCACAGCGAGAGGGTGTGATGTAATGGAAATTGGGACTCTGAATCAGAGAATCACCATTTTGGAACACAGAACAGTTGTGGACGAGATCGGTAACCATATTACAAAATGGGAAGAAACCTTTTCATTATGGGCAAAAGTTACGGTAAAGACGGCAACAGAAACAACAGATGCAGGAGTTATCAAAGAAGTACAGAAGTTGGAATTTCTCGTCCGTCAAAGTCCTGCATCGCTGAATATCAACAGCACCAATTTCCGTATTCTTTTCAGAAACAGCATCTACAATGTCACCGGAATTACTCCTTTATACAATCACAACAACTACATGAAAATCGAGGGTGAAATACGAAAGGCAGGTGTTTCCGATGACTACAGTTGATGCAATGGCTGATGAAATTATGAAAGGTCTGACGGAATATGCAGACCTTGCAGATACTGCCATGAAAAAGGCTGTCCGGAAATCCGCCACGCAAGTGAAAAACGAGATTTCCGCCAATGCTCCAAAGCGAACAAGGGCGTATGCTAAGAGCTGGACTGCCAAAAAGACAAAGGAAAACAGCCATTCTCTTGAGATGACTGTCCACAGTAAGAATCGTTATCAACTTGCACATTTATTGGAGAAAGGCCATGCCAAGCGTGGCGGTGGTCGGGTATCCGGCAAACCGCATATTGCTCCTGCGGAAGAAACCGGTGTACAGTTGCTGGAGCATTTAATCAAGGAGGCTTTATCATGACCTACGAACAGATCGCAGAAATAATGGAAGAGATGGAACTGCCTTTCGCCTACCATCATTTCGCCGAAGGCGAAAGTCCTGCACCGCCTTTTCTGCTGTTTTTATCTCCCGGAGAGAATACATTTTCAGCGGATAATTTCATGTATTTCAGCTTTAAGAAACTGGATATTGAACTTTATACAGACGTTAAGAATCCTGAACTTGAAAAGCAAGTTGAACAGGTTTTGAAACGTCATAAAATCTATTACACAAAATCGGAAGTATGGATAGAGTCCGAAAAACTCTATGAAGTACTGTATGAAACGGAGGTATAACCAATGGCGAACAAGAAGAACAAGGTTAAATTTGGTTTGCAGAATGTCTACTGGGCAAAAATCAATGAATGGGGTGAAGACCCTGACGGCAACAAAACTGTCCCTGCATATGGTCCGTCAAAGCATCTCCCCGGTGCTGTATCGCTTTCTATTGACGCAAACGGCGAGGCGGAGAACTTTTTTGCAGACAATGGTGTTTATTATGTCATTAACAACAATGCAGGATATACAGGTGACCTTGAAATCGCCCTTATCACAACCGAATTTGCAACTGAAATCTTAGGAGAAATCCTTGATAATAACGGTGTTCTGGTAGAAAAGAATGATACAGAACTTGCACAGTTTGCATTGATGTTTGAATTTCTGGGTGACAAGCACCATATCCGTCATGTGATGTATTGTTGCAGTGCGTCACGTCCTGCGACAGAATCTGCAACCACTGAAGAAAGCACAGAAGTCAAGACTGAAAAGCTGTCGCTGAAAGCTACTCCTTTGCCGACAGGTCTTGTGAAGTCGAAAACTACTGAAAGTACCACAGATACGGTGTATAATAACTGGTTCAAAATGCCGTATAACCCTGATACGACAGTTAAGTCTTCTGCGAAGACATCATAAGGAGGTACACAGCTATGGCTATTCAGAAAAACATTACAATTGACGGTATTTCCATTCCTTTCAAGGCAAGTGCTGCTGTGCCACGTCTTTATCGTCTGAAATTCCGCAGAGATATTTATAAGGACTTTGCAGCACTAAAAACTGAAGTCACTGAAGGTGATGAAAACAAAAGCGAAATTGGTATTGAAAGTCTTGAAGTTTTTGAAAATATCGCATACATTATGGCAAAACACGCTGATCCGGAGAATGTTCCTGATAACCCTGACGACTTTCTGGAACAGTTCAACACATTCAGCATTTATGAAATTCTTCCACAACTGATTGAACTCTGGGGACTGAACACAGCAACGCAAGTAGAGTCTAAAAAAAACATCGCCAGACTGACCGCCCGATGACAACCCCTCTTTTTCTCCTGAGATGCAAACAGCTCGGTCTTTCTATGACCGAGCTGGATTTGCTTACTATTGGATTAATAAACGACATGTTCACGGAACGTGAAAATGACGAGTATTCAGGGTGGAATGAACTTGCTTCTCAAAGCGATATGGATATGTTTTGATTACAAGTCATTTTCCTGTATTCTTTTTTGAGCAATGCCATACACTTCTTCATCGGCTCTGGCACCAATTACAATAATTAACATCTTATCATTTTGCTTGACAACTTTGTATACGACTCTAAGACCTGCACTTTTCAGTTTGACTTTCAGAAAGCCTGTTAGGTCATTGCCGTTTTTGTTTCCAAGCGGTTTTCCATATCCGCCCTCAAAAATCGGGAGTGGATTTTGTTTTACTTTCTTAATTGCTTTTAAGACCAGTATTCGTTGACTTCCGTCAAGCGATTTCAAATCATTTTCGGCTTCCGGCAGATATTCTACTTCCCAATTCATTCAAATTCTACCTCATCAAAGTCGGTTAAATCATCGTCTGTGATTCCGAGTTCTTTCATAACTTGTTCTTCCGGAATTGTTTCTTCCGGATTGAATTTTTCCATTCGTTTTACAGCCAGAGTGAGTAAGCGGGCATCATTCACTTCATCCATCAGGCTGACATATTCATCCGGAGAAAGAAGTACACATTCCGGTGCATTGTTCTTCATAACAACTTTTGCACCGCTGTTTTTGACATCCTGAAAAATTTTTCCTGCAAGTCCACGATTGAACTGCGAAATAGAAATGGTATTTTGAATTGCTGCAATAATGTTCATACGCTACACCTCCACTTATAGTATACGTCATTTTTGCAGAAATGTCAATAGATTTGCTGATAAAAAAACTGATTATTTTATTTGAATCGAGGTGAAACCACAGTGGCAAACAGAATCAAGGGCATCACAGTTGAAATCGGAGGAGATACCACTAAGCTGTCCAAAGCATTAGAGGGTGTAAACAAGAATATTAAAAACACCCAATCACAGCTAAAAGACGTAGAGAAACTCCTGAAACTTGACCCCAAGAACACAGAACTGCTCTCACAGAAACAAAAACTTCTCGCTGACAGCATTTCTGCTACAAAGGATAAACTTGCAACGCTGAAAGCAGCGGCTGAACAAGCAAATACTGCTCTTGCAAATGGCGACATCTCACAACAGCAGTATGATGCCTTACAGCGTGAAATTGTCGAAACAGAAAATGAACTGAAAAGACTTGAAGCAGAAGCCAAAAATGCAAATTCTGAACTTGCTAAAATCGGTGAGGCAGGACAAGTCCTCCGAAATGCAGGCGATAAAATTTCAGGTGCAGGTGAAAAACTTCTTCCTGTTACCGCAGGTGTGACGGCTCTTGGAACTGCTGCTGTGAAAACCGCCTCTGACTTTGATTCTGCAATGTCAAAGGTTGCTGCTGTATCAGGTGCAACGGGTGATGATTTGCAGGCTTTGCGTGACAAAGCAAGAGAAATGGGTGCAAAAACAAAGTTTTCAGCGTCAGAAGCTGCCGAAGCTATGAACTATATGGCAATGGCAGGATGGAAAACAAATGATATGCTGTCAGGTATTGACGGCATCATGAATCTTGCAGCAGCCAGTGGTGAAGACTTAGCGACAACATCAGATATTGTAACAGATGCACTTACAGCATTTGGTCTGACAGCACAGGATAGCGGTCATTTTGCTGATGTGCTTGCTGCTGCAAGTTCTAACGCAAATACAAATGTATCTATGCTTGGCGAGTCGTTCAAATACTGTACTCCGATTGCGGGTGCTTTAGGTTTTTCTTGCGAAGATACAGCCGAAGCACTTGGCTTAATGGCAAACGCCGGTATCAAGTCTACACAGTCCGGCACTTCCATGCGTTCCATTATGACTGCACTTTCAGGTGAAGTCAAATTCTGCTCTGAATCCTTTGGAGAAATGGAAATCGCAACCACCAATTCAGACGGTTCTATGCGTAGCCTTTCTGATATTTTAGCGGATTGCAGAGTAGCATTTGACCAGATGTCCGAATCCGAAAAAGCAAGTACCGCACAATCCCTTGTTGGCAAAAATGCAATGTCAGGTTTTCTTGCTTTGATGAATGCTGCTCCTGCGGATATTGAAAAGCTGTCAGGAGCAATTGCAAACTGTGACGGCACATCTTTACAAATGGCAGAAACCATGCAGGATAATCTTGCAGGACAGCTTACCATTTTGAAGTCACAGCTTGAAGAACTGGCTATCTCTTTTGGCGAAATTCTGATGCCTGTTATCCGTGACATCATCACCAAAATACAAGGATTTGTGGACAAACTGAATGCCCTTGACCCTGCAACAAAACAGACCATTATCAAAATTGGTCTTATGGCAGCGGCTTTAGGTCCGCTTTTTATTGTGGTGGGCAAAACGATTTCTTCTATTGGAAGCATGATGACATTCATTTCAAAAATTCCGACAATGATTGCAGGTGCTAAGACTGCATTTTCAACGCTTGGTGCTACTATCGGCGGTATTTCTGCTCCTGTGGTGGCTGTCGTTGCAGTTATTGCAACGCTGGTTGCCGCTTTTGTGCATTTGTGGAACACCAATGAGAACTTCAAAAACAGCATTCTTTCTATTTGGGAACAGATAAAATCCACATTTGAACGTCTGACATCAGGAATTGTTGACCGAATCAATGCTCTTGGATTTGATTTTCAGAATTTTGGTGAACTGCTGAAAGCGATGTGGGATGGATTATGCAGTGTGCTTGCACCTGTATTTGAGGGCGTATTTCAGCATATCTCGGATATTTTCACCTTTGTGACGGATACCATTCTAAGCGTGCTTGATGTATTTATCGGCTTATTTTCGGGAAACTGGGAACAGTGCTGGAACGGTATCAAGGGCATTTTTACAGGTATCTGGGATTTTGTAGTCAACCAGTTCAGCAATATTCTGAACACACTGACAGGTGTGGCAGATGTATTTCTCGGTTGGTTCGGAACATCATGGAATGAAGTGTGGACATCAATTAAGGACGTCTTTGTTGGAATCTGGGATAGCATTTGTTCCGCTTTTCAGGCTGTTGCTGACTTTTTCACAAATATCTGGAATGCAATCTCCACGTTTTTTACAACGATAACGACTGCGATCTATACCACAGCAGTCACGATTTTTACTTCTGTATATGACTTCTTTGCTGGAATCCTGACAAGCATTCACGCCTTTTTTTCAAATATTTTCAATGCGATATGGACGGTTATTTCAACTGTCTGCACCACCATTTATGACACGATTTCAAGTATCTGGAATGCAATTTACAGCTTTATTTCTCCGCTTTTGGAAGCGTTTAAATATCTGTTTGAAATCATTTTTCAGGCAATTCATATCATTATCAGCAATGTGATGGATTGGATTTCTGAAAAGATACAGACCATATGGAATGCAATTGTTACATTTCTCACCCCTTTGCTTGAGGGCATTAAAGCGTTTTTTGAAACGATATGGAATGCTATTTATACAGCAATTACAACGGTTTTAAGCACCATTTCAAGCGTGATTTCTACCGTCTGGACTGCAATTTCAGGTTTCATTTCCGGTGTGATGAACACGATTCATTCCATCATTTCAAGCGTATGGAATGCAATCAGCAGTGCAGTTTCAAGTATCGTAAATGGAATTAAAAACATCGTATCTTCCATCTGGAACAGTATTTCTTCCACAATTTCATCGGTGATGAATACAATTCATTCGACTGTGACAAACATCTGGAACAATGTGAAATCTTCTGTTGCAAGTGTCATCAGCGGCATTTACTCCACGATTAAAGGCGGATTTGACAATGCGGTGAACTATGTCAAAGGGCTTGCATCAGATGCGTGGAACTGGGGACGGGATATTGTTTCCAACATCATTGACGGCTTGAGAAGTATGATCGGCAGTCTTGCCGACAGCGTTTCCGGAATTGCCGATACGATTCGCAGTTATCTGCACTTTTCCGTTCCTGATGTAGGTCCGCTGACAGACTTTGAAAGCTGGATGCCTGACTTCATGAACGGCTTGGCAGACGGTATCAACAAAAGCAAAAAGGTTGTAGCAAAGGCAGTTTCGGGCGTTGCGGATACCATGAAACTTTCGCTCAATTCCGAGCAAAACTACAACCTTGACGGCATGACGGGGGCAATGATGAACGGCACTTCTGAAAATTCGGTGGTCAACAATTACTATCAAAACGACAACAGCCGCACAGTGAATCAGACCAACAACAGTCCGAAATCACTGTCACGGCTGGAGATTTACAGACAGACAAGGAATGCGGTTAAAGCGTAACTATTTATTTTTCGGATAAGTACATCCTTTTACATTTATCGGGAATCTGTTTTCTGCCGCAAATTTCACAAAAGCTTCAATTTCGGTATCCATTAACGCATAACCGCTGAATTTATCAAATAGCATGGATACAGACAGAACCTGGATTCCGTCCTCAGCATGAAAAAATGTAATGACTGCCTCACGACCATTCAAATAGACTTTATCGTCCTTAACCTCAAACTCTGCGTTTATTGTCTTAAATTGACTTTTTCGATATTCAGCAGATTTTTTACGGAGGATGATAAATATCGGTATAATCATCACAAAATTTGTTATCATCAGCAAAACAGTAGCCATAGCGATTGTTTGTGGAGCGTTGCAGACTATTGCCAATAAAACAAAATTGGAAATCAACCATATAAACACAGGGTTTAACATTTTCAGTATTTTTCTATCATCAATCTGACGTACTTGAAATTTGAATATATATTTTTTCTCATCATCTTCATCTTCTACTTAATATTCATCATAATAGTAATATTTTGCCACGTTTGAATTTTCATAACTGTCGGCGATATCTTTTGAAAGAGCTGTTAAGAATTCGTCGAATGTTAACGTTTTGTCAATTGGAATTGACATTTTATCTGCACTGTACTTCATAAATAAATCAAGTTCATCATCGTCATCGTCGTAATCTCTTCCTGTAGAGCAGAGCTCATCAATAGACAGTTTGTCATGGCTACATACTTCCTCCATGTAACGGAAAATTGCATCTGCATCGGCTGTATCGGGTAGAACGGCGTCTCTTATCAAGAGCAATGATTTTTCGCCCTGATTACGCTTACTAAAAACCAGAAAAACAACACCAAACAAAACACCCAAAAGCATAACGCCAAATGCACCGATAGTATCTATGCTGTATCCGTTCGCCTTGTCATAATCTTCTATTAGCATTAAAGATGATGTGTTGCTGAAAAATCCAATCAATGCGTATCCTATACCAACCATCCATATTCGTCTTTTATATTTATTTTGCAGGACAGCATATTTCACCAAGCTGATTGAAATTAATAGTATTGCAATAAAAATAAAATCCACTGTCATTAAACCAAAATCGAACTTTTCATCAAACAGCAGACTGCCTATCGGCAAAGCGAGGCACATCATCAAACTAAAAAGCCCCATGAGAATACCTATGACACTCAGAACAGCAGTTTTCATCTTGCTGTAACGCTTTTCTTTTTTATTGTTGTAGCCTTTTAGTTTTATGTATATATCGGACAATTGGTTTATTGAAATTTCCTTGTTATAAAGACCGGATAGCAAATTATATACATTATCGCAGTCCGGTGCTGTGAATGGATACTCATATCCTTCGTAAATAATAACTACATGAAACACTTTGCCGATTTCGTAAACCTTTACAGAATATTCTGATGCGTTGTATATAATCGAATTGGTGTCTGAAATATATTCGACTCCTGTCATGGAGCTTTGATGCAACCTGTTATATATATCGTATGTTGTTTTCATAATATCACCTGTTCCTCAAAAATGACAATGTCATTATACCACACAGCAACTGTAGAAGTCAACCAAGAAAGGAGTGATTTCCGATGTTCTACACTTTAATCCTCGAAAACGAAGCAGGTCAAAAAATCGACCTGTTCAAAACTGCAAACCGATATATGTTCTCCAAAATAAAAGGACTTGATCCGCCGACAGGAACAGTCAGCACTTCAAGCTATGCAGGAATGAACGGCTCATATCTAAACAATGCTTTTATTGAAAAGCGAAATGTTGTCATTTCTTTTGAAATGCGTGGGTTTGATGTGGAACTCCGCAGACATGAACTCTACAGAGTAGTCAAGCCGTCACGCTACATCAAGATATACTACTCCACAAAAAATATTTCTGTGTATGCTGAGGGTATCGTGGAAACCTGCGAGGTGGAGAACTTTGAA
>OLWA01002936.1_pt1 | contig 13969 bp, 7 predicted proteins | sample 1673251 | NCBI WGS metagenome assembly OLWA01 (sample SAMEA3178937, study PRJEB25190) | human gut metagenome | biome: human gut; feature: human-associated habitat; material: faeces | place: Austria | collected 2013
GGTATATTCTACGACCTTGCTCAGGTCAAAATTCTCCCGCACGGTGCCCAGTTCCGGTGCGGCGAGCTGGCCGAAGGTGAAGTGTTCGCCGTGTTCGTCCGCGGCGTACTGCCCGGTCAGATCGCCCAGCGAGGCCTTGTCGCCGTCGGCCTGCAGGTTGCCGAGCAGCAGGGCCCCCACCGTGCCGGCATTCCGTCGCGGAATGAAGACGTGCAGGGATTCGGCCGCCCGGGTCAGGGCGACGTAGAGCAGGTTGATGTTGTCGACGTGGGCGTAGACCAGTTCGCGGAAATACTCGGCCGAGAACTCCGAATCGGCCATGGCCTTGCGGTAGCGCACCGGGAACTGCCCGATGGCTTCGGCTTCGCCTTCGCGGGCCTCGGCCCAGACGATGTTCTGGATCGATCCGCTCGATTTGGGATCCAGCGTCCACGAGCAGTAGGGGATCACCACGGCGGGTTTTTCGAGCCCTTTGGCCTTGTGGATGGTGGTGATTTCGATGGTGGTGGTGCTTTCGTCGACGCTCAGCGAGCGGTTGCAGCCCGTCTCGTCCCACCAGCGGAGGTAGAGGGCGATGTCGGCGATCTTCGTGGCGCAGAAGGCAATGATCTGTTCGTGAATGGCCTGCAGATAGGCCGTCTGCCGGCGGTCGTGCTGCAGGTCGAACTTCATGACGATCCATTCGAAGGCCTCCTCGGGCGAGAGCAGCCGGATCGAGCGGAAGAACTGCTTTTCGTCCTCGCTCAACGGCGTGTCGAAGGCCCGTCCGAGGTAGTGGTTCAGGATGGCCCGCGAGAGCGAATCTTCGGGATTCAGCGCCAGGCGCAGCGCCGCGATGAGGAACGAGCTGATCGGCGCATTGCCCACGATGAGGGCCTCCTGCGTCATGACGTCGAAACGGTAGCGGGGGTCTGTGTTGCGTTGTTTGAAGTCGAGCAGTTCGGCGGCGACGCGGGCTCCGTCGGTGGCTCCGCGCACGAGGATCATGATGTCGCACGGCCGGTATCCGAGGTCGAGCAGCGTGCAGATGCGCTCCACGACGGGCGGTTTTCCGTCGAAGGTCTCCACCGAGACATACCCTGGATGCGAGCCCTTGCGGCGGGGTGTCTGGGCCTGTTCGCGGTAGGCATCGGCCAGCGTGTCGCGCAGCGGTGCGGCCTCCTCCCCGGGCATGGCGCCGCTTTCGACGGCCGCACCGAGGGCCTGGTTGAGCGAACGGTTGTCGGCGGCGACGATGCGTTCGATGATCCGGTTGTTGAACTCCACGACGCAGGGCAGGCTGCGCCAGTTTTCGCGCAGGATCTGGACGACGGTATTCTCCGGACCGAGTGCGCGGAGGGCCCGGTCGTGGAGGATGCGCCAGTCGCCGCCGCGCCAGCGGTAGATCGACTGCTTGATGTCGCCGACGATCAGCACCGAGGTCTTCTCGGACTGCGACATGGCGTTCTGAAGCAGCGGGAGGAAATTCTCCCACTCCTTGACCGAGGTGTCCTGGAATTCGTCGATCATGAAGCGGTCGAAGCGGTTGCCGACCTTTTCGTAGATGAACGGGGCGTCGTTGTGGTCGATGAACTCCGAGAGCACGTATTTGGTTTCGGAGAGCAGCATGAGGTTCTGCTCCTCGCAGATCTGCTGTACGCGGGCGTAGAGGTCGGCCAGCAGGGCGAAGCTGCGGAAATTCTCGCGCAGCAGGTTGGCGGTGTTCCAGATGCGGAGGTTCCCGTCGTAGAGGCGCACCATCTCGGCCAGCAGCGGGCGCAGCTGCGGAGCCAGCTCGCGCGCGGGGGAGCCTTTGCGGCCCCATTTGGCCTCGTCGGCTGCGGCTTCGGCCACACGTCCCTTGTATCCCTCCAGCGAGCCGTCGGCCACCGTATAGAACCACCGTGCGAATCCCGTGCGCTTGTAGGGGAAGTCGTCGATCGTAAGGCCTGCGGCCGCAATTGTCTCCACGGCCCGGCGGGCCGTCTGCTGCAGCTCCCGCTTCGAGGCGTCGGCCTGTGCGGTGATGCGGGAGACGATCCGTTCCAGCTCTTCGCGCGAGCCGGCCCGGTTGAGCGCCGACTTGTTCTTCTCCTTGAAGATCTCGCCGGCCAGAGCCAGGATGCCGTCGCGTACGTCCCACTTGAGCCCCTCGTCGATGCGCTCCTGGACGAAGGCCGAGAGCCAGCGCTGCAGATCCGGGTCGACGGTGATCTGTTCGATCAGCGCGTCGGCGCTCTTCGAGAGTACGGACGAGGTTTCGATCTCGACATTGTAGTTCAGGTCGATGCCCAGCTCCTTGATGAAGGCGCGCAGGATGCGCTGGAAGAAGGTGTCGATCGTCAGCACGGTGAAGCGCGAATAGTCGTGCAGGATCTTCGAGCGGGCTTCGGCGGCGCGTTTGCGCACCGAGGTTTCATCGAGCGACAGTTCGCGGCAGAGTGACGTCAGATAGGGGCTGTCGTCGCCCGCAGCCAGGCGGTGGATCTCCTTCAGAATACGGAACTTCATCTCCTCGGTGGCCTTGTTGGTGAAGGTCACGGCGAGAATGTGCCGGTAGAGATCCGGCTCTTCGATGACGTCATGGACGTATTTGTAGGCCAGCTGGTAGGTTTTGCCCGAGCCGGCACTGGCGTTCAGGATCTTCGCTCTCACTGTTCGGAATGTCGTTTGGTACGGGTAAAATTACGAAACAAAACCCGAAATTCATAAGAAATTCGTAAATTAGCGGAACAAAACCGAATCGACACATGAAGAAAATGGCAATGACCCTGCTGATGCTGACCCTGTTCGGGGCGACGCAGGCACAGACCCCCGCAACGGACGGCGGGCAGCGCGAATGGCTCACCTCGTTTACGGCCGTGGAGGTCACGGCACCGCTCGACATCCATTTCGTGCGGGTTCCCGATACCGAAGCTCCGAAGATCATCTACGATACGAAAGGTTCCACGTCGACGCGTTTCCGCTTCGAGGTGCGCGACCGGGTGTTGACCGTCTCGGAACGGCCCGATGCGCGGCGCGCCGAACGCACGCAGGTGACCGTCTACTACAATTCGCTGGAGCGGATTGCCATTGCCGATGCCGCGGCGACGTTCGACAGCACGCTCGTTGCTACGGTGCTGGATCTGACGATCGGCGGAATGGCACGGGTCAAGGCGCCGCTCGAGGTCAAGGACCTCAAGCTCGAACTGACGGGCAAGAGCCATGCCTCGCTCACCGGTACGGTGCGCTATCTGTCACTCTACCTTTCGTCGGGATCGCTCGATGCCGGGACGCTGGAGGTGATGTCGGCCGAAGCGAACGTGACGAGTTCGGGATCGGCTTCGCTGTGGGTGACCGACCGCTTCGAGGGGCGCACCTCGACGGGCGGCAAGATCGCCTACCGCGGCAATCCGACGATCATCCGCGGCGGCGAGAAGTTCATGGGCGGCGACATTACCCGCATCGGAGAGTGATCCGACCCGTCAAAGAGGCACTCACATGAAAAGTTTTCTGCAGGAGGTTGCGGCGGATCTCTATGCGCGCTACGGGGATTCGCTTTCGGAACGGGCGATGCTGTTTCCGTCGCGTCGTGCGCGCCTGTTTTTCGTCGATGCGCTGTCGCAGATTGCCCGGCGGCCGATGTGGCAGCCGGCGTGGACGACGATCGACGAGTTGATGAGCGAGATCTCCGGACTGCGGAGCGGCGACCGCGTGCGTCTCATCACGGAGCTCTACAAGATCTACTCGGAGTATCATGCCGAGCCCTTCGACAAGTTCTACTTCTGGGGCGACATGCTCCTGACCGATTTCGACACGATCGACAAATACGCCGTGGATGCCGACCAGCTCTTCCGCAACATCACCGACATCAAGGAGCTCGAGGCCGACATCTCGTACCTCACGCCCCGTCAGCTGCAGATTATTGCACAGTTCTGGTCGACGCTGGGTGCCGAGGCGGACCTTTCGGCCGAGAAGCGGCGCTTCCTGGCCATCTGGAAGACGCTGGGGCCCGTCTACCACCGGTTGCGCGACCGCCTCAGCGAATTGGGCATCGCCTATAACGGCATGATCCAGCGTGCGGCGGCCGAACGCCTCCGTGCCGGGGAGTTCTCCTTCCCGGAACCGCGACGCTATGTCGTGGCGGGTTTCAACGCCCTCTCGGAGTGCGAGAAGACGCTGTTCCGGTTCCTCTCCACGGCGGCCGAGACCGATTTCTACTGGGATTACGACACCTATTACAAGGATGCGCCGGAACAGGAGGCGGGGATGTTCGTGCGGGAGAACGTCGTGCAGTTTCCGCCGCGGGGCGGGGTGACGTACGACAACATGGCCTCGGAGAAGGAGCTGACGGCCGTGGCGGCGGTGTCGAACGCCGTGCAGTGCAAGGCTGCGGCTGGGATCCTGCGCCGGCTGGCCGTCGAGGAACCGTTGGACAAGCGTACGGCCGTGGTGCTGACGGACGAGAATCTGCTTGTGCCGCTGCTCTACGCCCTGCCGCCCGAGATCGGAGCGGTCAACGTCACGATGGGCTACCCGTTGCGGACGACACTGGCCTATACGTTCATCGAGCGCCTCGTCGAGTTGCAGAACCACCGCCGCCGCAAGGGTGACGGCTGGACCTTCTACCACGTCGATGCAGCCGGAATCCTGGCCCATCCCTACGTTTCGGAGAGCGATCCCGACGCGACGCGGCAGATGCAGGAGGAGATCGTCCGCGAGCGGCGCATCTCGATCGATGCCGCGTGGCTGTCGCGCAACGAACTGCTGGCGGCGATTTTCACGGCGGCCGAGGGGTGGCAGGCGCTTTCGGACTGGCTGCTGCGCGTGGTCGAGGCCGTGGCCCGCATCCCCTATGAGGGAGACGATGCCCGCCAGCGGGTGGAGTTTCTGGCGGTGATTGCCGACGAGATCACCAAACTGCGCAATTCGCTCGACGAGTGCGGTATCGACCTCACGCCGGAGATCTATGCGTCGCTGCTGCGTCGCCATCTCCAGACGCAGCGCATCCCCTTCGAGGGCGAACCGCTCGAGGGAATCCAGGTGATGGGAATCCTCGAGACGCGCAACCTCGACTTCGAGAACGTGATCCTGCTGTCGATGAACGACGACAACTTCCCGGGCAACCACATGGCCCAGGCCTCGTTCATCCCCTACAACCTGCGCTCGGCCTACGGGCTGCCGACACCCGAGCACCACGAAGGGGTCTATGCCTACTATTTCTACCGGCTGCTGCTGCGGGCCCGGCGGGTGTGGATGCTCTACTGCTCGCATGCCGACGACAAGTCGACGGGCGAGCCGAGCCGTTACATCTACCAGCTGGACTACGAAAGCGGCTTCCCGCTCCGCCGCGTGGAGGTGGGGGTGGATGTCAATCTGGCGCGTACCGAACCGATCGAGGTGGCGAAGGACGCCGAGGTGATGCGCCGTCTGGGCCGCTTCACCGATCCGGCATCGAAGGCGACGCTCTCGCCGACGGCCTTCTACCGGTATGTGGCCTGTCCGCTGCGTTTCTACTTCCACTCGGTGGCCCGTCTGGAGAGCGACGACGAGATTTCGGAGGAGGTCGATGCGCCGATGTTCGGAACGATCCTCCACGCCGCGCTGCAGAAACTCTACCAGCGGATCGTCGGCGAGCATCACCCGGGCGAGACGCTGCGGGCCCTGCTCCGTACGGGGGAGGTGGCGGCGGCCGTCGAGGCGTCGATCAACGAGAATTACCTGAACGATCCGCGGGCCTCGACCGATGACTATACGGGTAACCTGCTGCTGGTCAAGGATATTGTCGTGCGTTATCTGCGGGGCGGCGTGATGCCCTACGATGCGTCGCACGACGGTTTCACGGTGCAGGGCCTTGAAGAGGAGGTGGCCTACGGGTTCGATTTCCAGGCCAGAGACGAGACGCTGCGCATGAAGTTCGCAGGCATTGCCGACCGCATCGACCGCCTGGACGACGGGACGCTGCGCGTGGTGGATTACAAGACCGGAACACCCCATCTGGAATTCGCCGGACTGGAGAGCCTCTTCCGCGGCGAAGGAAAGCAGCGTCTGTCGAACATCCTCCAGACGCTGCTCTATGCCATGATGCTCTACCATACGCGGGGGCTCGATGCCGAACCGGCGCTCTATTACGTGCGGGCAATGAACCGCGAGGGGTATCAGCCGACGCTCGACGATCACGAAACGGGAGTCCGCGGCGGACGTTATACGCTCTATGCGGGGCGTTTCGAGGAGCTGGTGCGCGAAACATTGGTAGAAATGTATGATCCGTCGGTACCGTTCCGTCAGTGTGCGGATGCCGATACCTGCCGCTTCTGCGACTTCAACGTCATCTGCAAGCGGTAGCTCCGCAGACGGATGATTCTCCGCGGGGCAGACGGTTTTCCGCGGGGGAGCCGAATGGCGGAATCCGGATTTGGAAAGGATTTTGCATTCCCCGGGAAAAAACGTAACTTTGTCTACGAATCCTAATACCTCACCGACGATGAAAATGCGACAAATCCGAAGCCTGGGGCTGCTTGTGACGCTGCTTGCGGCCCTGTTGCTCTCCTCGTGTGCCGTACGGCCCGTGGGGCCGCCCCGCCAACCCGTGCCGCCCCGCCAACCCGTGCCGCCCCAAAGACCCGGGAAGCCCCAAAGACCCGGGAAGCCCGGAAAACCCAAAAAGCCCAGGAAACCCAGGAAGCAGAAACCGTCCACGCCGCCCAGACCGTATGACGATCCGCGTTTCTGAGTGGACGAATCCCCATGCAAAGCCCCGAGCGTCAATGCCCGGGGCTTCGTTGTGGAAGGGCTTCGTCTGCATCGTCAGAGTTTGACGATGAAGTAGCCGGCGCCGCTGCGGCGAGCCGCTTCGATTCCGATCGGGGAGTCTTCGAAGATGAGGGTTTCGCGCGGCGTGCAGCCTTCGCGGCGCATCACCTCCAGAAAGCAGTCCGGTGCGGGTTTCGGACGTTCGATGTCGAGTCCCGAGAGGATTCCGTCGACGCATCCGAGCGGGGCTTCGGCGGTTGCCGCTCCGGGACCTCCGATTCCGAGGTGCCGCATCACGTTGTCGATGTTGGCTCGGCTGCCGGTCGAGACCACCCATACGCGTCCGCCCGTGCGGCGGAACTGGCAGCAGAACTCCCACAGCGGACGGTTCAGCCGCACCGTGTCGAAGAACGTGGGGTAGAGGGCGATCTTGCGCAGCCGCAGCCGTTCGCGTTCGGCGGGGTCCGTGATGCCGTAGCGGGTGAGGAACTCCTCGCAGCGCATGCCGAAGTAATTGGCCGCATACTCCTCTTCGGTGAGCGGATAACCGGCCTCGCCCAGGGCTGCGACATAGGCCAGCGTATTGGCCCGACGCGTGTCGGCCAGCGTCCCGTCGAAATCGAGCAGCAGCAGGCGGATCCGGGTGTTGTCTTCCATCGTCAGTCGAAGGATTGCATGCCCGACTGAGCCAGCCGCATCAGCCGTTGGTATTCGCTCGGGGTAAGCTCCATGAAGAAGTAGTGGATCGGGTCGACGCGCATGCCGTCCTTGCGCACCTCGTAGTGGAGGTGGGGAGCCAGCGAGAGGCCCGTATCGCCCGAGAGGGCGATGATGTCGCCGCGGCGGACGCTCTGGCCCTTGCGGACGTTGATCTTCGAGAGGTGGCTGTAGGAGGTTTCGTATCCGTTTCCGTGGTCGATGACGACGGTCTGGCCCTGGGTCGAGTTGCGTGACGAGGCGTCGCGGACCACGCCGTCGGCCGTGGCGAAGACGCGCGAACCCTCCGGGATGGTGTAGTCGACACCCTGATGCGACTGCAGGGTCTTGAAGAAGGGATGGATGCGCATGCCGTAGGAGGCGGTCAGCAGCGTGAGCTGCTTGTTGATGACGGGCTGGATCGAGGGGATTCGGTCGCAACCGCGGCCCACGGTGTCGATCCGGGCCTGGAGCTCGCTGTAGGAGTTGTTCAGTTTGACCATCTGCTGTTCCATTTCGAGAACCCCTTCGCGCAGTTCGCGTTTGAGCTGGCGGGTCGAACGTCCGACGATTTTTTCGTAGGTTGCGGCCTGACGTTGTTCGAGTTCCGCATCAAAGTCGTAGGGCTCCGATTCGAAGAGGATGCGGAAGACGTTTCGGTCGCGCTCCGAGAGGTTGTCGAGGACCGTCGAGAGCGAATCGTAACGCTGTTCGAGGGTGCGGTATTCCGTGCGGAGACGGTCGGTCGAGTGTTTGAGCTGATACTCGAACGGCGTGTCGAAGAAGATCGAGAAGCCGATGTAGTAGAGCACGGCGACACCGAACCAGACGAACAGATGCACCGTTGCGCTGATGATGCGCTGTTTGCGCCGCTTGCGCCGTCGGAGGCGTTCGAGATCTTTTTTTCCGGCCATGGTCAATACTTTTCGAAGTTGGTTTCGCGCAGGTTCTCCATCAGACGTTCGTACTCTTCGGCCGTCATGTCGCGGTTGAAGTAGTTGATCGGGTTGACGGGAACCCCCTTGTGGATGACCTCATAGTGGAGGTGGGGGCCGGTCGAGCGGCCCGTGTTTCCGGTGCGGGCGATGATCTGGCCGCGGACGACCGAATCGCCCGGTTTTACCAGCACGTCGCTCAGATGGGCGTATCGGGTTTTGTAGCCGAATTCGTGGTTCAGGAGGACCTGATGTCCGTAGCCGCCGTTGTATCCGTTTTCGGAGGCGATTTCGACGACGGCATCGCCCGTAGCGTAGACGGGTGTACCGCGGTCGCAGCCGAAGTCGACGCCCGTATGGGCGATCACGCGGTGCAGTACGGGATGGAACCGTCGTGGTGTGAAGGCTCCGATGTGGTTGTTGTGCAGCTCCTTGCGGTCGATGGGCCAGATGGCCGGCACGGCCATGGCCAGCTGCTCCTTGTTGCGGGAGAGTTGCTGGAGTTCGTCCATCGAGACCGATTCGAGGTAGAGCGTGCGGGCCAGGGCGTCGATCTGTCGCCAGGTTCCGACCATCAGCGGGGCATAGTCATCGTCGGCCATTGAGGCGTATTTCGAATCGGGATAGGGCCTCCACACGCCGGGGATCGAGATGGTGTCGGTCGAGAAGAGCGAGCGGTAGACATAGCTGTCGCGGTGGCGGATTTCGTCGACGCGGCGCTGGGCCGTGCGGATGCGGTCCTGGAGGATGCGGTAGCGGATGACCGTTTCGCGGTTGTCGCGCAGGATGCGGTACATCTTGGGCGTGTAGAAGAAGTAGGAGAAGAGGACGTTGGCGATCGACACGAGGATGAATCCGATGAGGATCTTGCGGATCAGGCGGTAGGTTTTCAGCCGGAAAGGGGCCGTCACCACGTCGCGTGTGAGGACCTGGGCTTCGTGCGTCAGCTCGTCGGCTCCGTGGCGGAGCGCCTCCTTGTCGAATCTGTGACCTTTTTGACCCATTGCGGAAAAATCTCTTGCTGCGAGGTGCAAATTTAGTTTAAAATGTGTAATTTTGCAACCCGAAACAGGAACGCGAAAATAGGATAAATCGATATATGATGGAGTCAAATAAAATCAGACAGGCTTTTCTCGACTTCTTTGCGTCGAAGGGCCACGTTATCGTCCCTTCGGCCCCGATGGTGGTGAAGGGCGACCCCACGCTGATGTTCACCAATGCGGGCATGAACCAGTTCAAGGACATCTTCCTGGGCAACGCCCCCCGCAAGTATCCGCGTGCGGCCGATACGCAGAAATGTCTGCGCGTTTCGGGCAAGCACAACGACCTGGAGGAGGTCGGCCACGACACCTACCACCATACGATGTTCGAGATGCTGGGCAACTGGTCCTACGGCGATTACTTCAAGAAGGAGGCGATCGAGTGGGCCTGGGAGCTGCTGCACGACGTCTACAAGCTGCCGGCCGAGCGGATGTACGCCACGGTGTTCGAGGGCTCGGAGGAGGACGGTGTGCCGTTCGACCAGGAGGCTTACGACTACTGGCTCCGGTACCTGCCCGCGGACCATATCATCCGCGGCAACAAGCACGATAATTTCTGGGAGATGGGCGAGACGGGACCCTGCGGACCCTGCTCGGAAATCCACTTCGACCTGCGCGACGAGGCGGAGATCGCCGCCAAACCGGGCCGCGAGATGGTCAACGCGAGCCATCCGCAGGTGATCGAGATCTGGAACCTCGTCTTCATGCAGTTCAACCGCAAGGCAAACGGCTCGCTGGAGGAACTTCCCGCGCGCAACGTCGACACGGGCATGGGCTTCGAGCGCCTCTGCATGATCCTCCAGGGCAAGAAGTCGAACTACGACACCGACGTTTTCCAGCCCACGATCGGCCGCATCGCGGAGATGTCGGGCAAGAAATACGGCGAGGACCGGAAGGCCGACGTGGCCATGCGCGTGATCGCCGACCACCTGCGCGCCATCGCCTTCTCGATCGCCGACGGCCAGCTGCCGTCGAATGTCAAGGCGGGGTATGTCATCCGCCGCATCCTGCGCCGCGCCGTGCGCTACGGCTACACCTACCTCGGCTTTACCGAGCCGACGCTCTGCCGCCTGGTTCCCGGACTGGTCGGGCAGATGGGCGGCCAGTTCCCCGAGCTGAAGGCCCAGCAGGGACTGATCGAAAAAGTGATCGAGGAGGAGGAGTCCTCGTTCCTGCGCACGCTCGCCACGGGCATCAACCTGCTGGACGGCGTGATCTCCAGAACCAAAGGCGAAGGCAAGGAGCTTATTTCGGGCAAGGACGCCTTCGAACTCTACGATACGTTCGGTTTCCCGATCGATTTGACGCGTGAGATCGCACTGGAAAATCACATTGATATTGATGAAGAGACCTTTGAAAAACTCATGAAGCTGCAAAAGGAACGCGCAAGAAATGCCCGTGCCAACCTTTCCGGCTGGAGCAATGCCTCCAAAACGCTGTTAAGCTCGCTTCCCAAAACCGAATTTACCGGCTATGACGCATTCGAGACAGACGGTGCAAAGGTGCTTGCCATCATTGACGGCGACGACAGCCTTGACAGCATTAACGAAGGCGAATTCTCGCTTGTACTCGATAAAACACCGTTCTACGCCGAAAGCGGCGGACAGGTCGGCGATGTCGGCATCATCACCGGCGGTGACGCGGCTGTCACGGTTTTGGATACCAAAAAGACCGACGGCGTAACCATTCATTTCTGCCGCATGGTTAACGGAACGCTCAAGAAGGGCGACACCGTTCGTGCCGAAATCAACGAAGCTAAGCGCGTTGCCACCATGCGCAACCACTCGGCGGCGCACCTCTTGCAGGCGGCACTCCGTACCGTTCTCGGCAAGCACGTTGAGCAGGCCGGTTCGTATGTGGATGAACATCATGTCCGCTTCGACTTTACGCATTTTGCCGCTGTTACGCCCGAAGAGCTGCGCGCGGTTGAATCGCTTGTCAACTCGCACATTCTGCTCGGCGAACCGGTAACAACCACGCTTTCGGATATCGAATCCGCCAAGAAAATGGGCGCGATGGCACTGTTCGGCGAAAAGTACGGCGATGTGGTTCGCGTAGTCAAAATGGGCGAATTCTCGACCGAACTTTGCGGCGGTACGCATGTAGACAATACCGCAAAACTCGGCTTATTCAAGATCACGTCAGAATCCTCGGTTGCGGCCGGCGTCAGACGTATTGAGGGCGTGACCGGTATCGGCGTGTTGGCGCTGCTCGGCGAAAAGGACAAGCTCATCAAGGATACGGCAGAGGTACTCAAAGCGCCTAATGCCGAAGACCTTGTCCAGCGCGCTAAACAGCTGACCGAAGATTTGAGGAGCGTTCGCCGTGAATTGGAGGCCGCTTCCGAAAAGCTTGCCGCTTCCAAGGCAACTTCGCTCGTCGAAAGCGCCGAAAAGGTCGGAAATATCCGCCTGATCTGCGCGAAGGTCGAGATGAAGCCGGATGCTATGCGTGCGCTCACCGATAAATTTAAGGCGGAATATGCGGATGTTGTCTGCGTTCTCGCATCGGTCAACGACGGAAAAGTAAACTTTGCTGTTTCCTGCGGCAAAGATGCGGTTGCAGGCGGTGCGAATGCCGGTAAGATCGTCAAGCAGATCAGCACGCTTTGCGGCGGTGGCGGCGGCGGCCGTCCCGACAGTGCCAGTGCCGGCGGCAAGGATGCGTCCAAGCTCGACGAAGCTTTGGCACAGGTCAAGACGCTTTTGGCATAATGGTGGGTAGTCATAAAACAGTTAACTGCGGTACTCGAATGAATGTCGAGTACCGCTTATTTTTTTTGAATGCAAAATGAACCTTTCGATACTTGAACCCGTCTATATAAGTGAAACCGGTTTTAATCGCTCATAGACCAAAGGAGGTGAGGATATGGATGAATTTGAAAAGTTGTTGGAAGCAGAGCGCGTGTCTGTGGAACGTTTTGTGCGATTTCGTTTGAACGCCAAAGCGGATGCAGACGATGTTTTGCAAGAGGTTTTCCTTGCTGCTTGTCAAAAGTTCCCTCAATTAAAAAACAAAGACTCTTTCAAGGCATGGATTATCAGCATTGCAAAAAATAAATGCAATGACTACTTCCGTAAGAAAGCAACGCAGTATGAAATCCCGATTGATGAAATAACAGAAAGCGAATTGTCAGACGGCAGACACGGCGTTTCCATTGTTTCCACAGTAAGAGAAACGTTGAATCTGCTTGGTGATAAAGACAAGCAAATCCTGTATCTTTATTTTTGGGAAGAGCTTCCGCAAGCCGAAATTGCCAAACGACTGAACATTCCTGTTGGAACCGTAAAAAGCAGACTTCACACGGAAAAACAAAATTTCAAAACCAAATATCCATATAACACCGAAGTATCGAAAGGAGAAAGCACTATGAAAAAGTTGCCCGAATTTATTCCCGAATACAAAATTGAAACAAGTGCCAAAGCCCCCTTCTCAGTAAAATGGGAAGAACTTATGGGATGGTTCTTGATCCCTAAGCTTGGCGAAAGACTGTCTTGGGGTATGTATGATATTCCTTCCCGCAAATGCAGCCGTGTTTTTGATATGCAAGTTACAGGCAAAGCCAAGGTACACGGTATTGAGGGAGTGGAGCTTACCGCAAGAGAAGCATCATACTCAGATAAGAACGACGTAATCCATCGTACTTTTGTAGCACAGCTTACAGATACACATTGTCGTTACCTTGCAACGCTCCGAAATGATGGAGATGTTCGCAATTACATCACGTTCCTTGACGGCGATGAATTTATGCTGAACTGGGGATTTGGAGAAGATAATTGCGGAAACGAAACGAACCTTTCCGTTAAAGGTGATATTCAAAGAGTTGGAAACTCTGTTACGAGCGCAAATAAAGATTTTCTCCTTGATGTTGTTGGCAGATATACCGTTACCATTGGAGGCAAAAGGTATGACACCGTGTGCGTAATGGATATTGAAACCTATAACTGTGGTGTTGTTTCCGAGCAGTTCTTGGACAAAGATGGAAAGACGATTCTGTGGCGCAGATACAATCGTGATGATTGGGCTGTCAACCGATACAAGAAGCTTTGGAGCGAACAGTTACCCGAAAATGACAGACTTATCGTAAATGGCACAACCTACGTTCATTGGTACGATTGCATTACAGATCATATTCTCTAAAACACAAGATTTTCAGATTGCGAATGGCGCACTTCCATACAGGATCAATTCCTGTGTACGTTCTGTAAGGCAGGCAGCCCGACACTTGAAAGACCGTGCTGTTTTTACGTCACTTCGTTCTGAACAAGGGGCTGTACCTCTTGCGCCGCTTCCGGCTATCCGAAGCAGAAAATCTTCGCATGGTTGCTTATGCGGAAGTTTTAACTGCTTATCGAGCACCTGCCAAAAAGGCGCGGCTTTATAACGTATAGCAGGACTGCTGCCTTCGGGCGGCAGTCCTTTTTTGTTGCATATGGCCAAAAACAACACGTTCGTTTTGTCAAACTTGACAGAATGGTCAAAAAATGTCTTTTGCAAAAAGAGTTTTGTCTATTTACCTTTTTTTTGGTATGTGTTATAATGCTCATGTAAAGAGGCGTACTATCGCCTTGCAACAGAAATTCTTAT
>OLWA01002942.1_pt1 | contig 13925 bp, 10 predicted proteins | sample 1673251 | NCBI WGS metagenome assembly OLWA01 (sample SAMEA3178937, study PRJEB25190) | human gut metagenome | biome: human gut; feature: human-associated habitat; material: faeces | place: Austria | collected 2013
GACCGAAACCGAAGTCGGACTGGGTGTAGACGCCCGACCGGTTGGCCGTGTCAAAGACCGACGTGCGCGTCGAGCTGTTGTTGATGCACCACGGCAGCGAACGCATCTCGAAACCGCGCTCCCCGGTGGCGGCGTTGACGGCTTCGGTGTAGTCGCTCCACGTCGCCCCGTCGGCCGAGGTGGCGTACTCCACCTTCCAGTAAACGGGGTATGAGCTGGCGTTGGTCCACGAGCAGGCGGCTTCGTTGGTGCTGTGCTTGCCCGCGGCGGTCGAGAAGCTGACCGCAGCGGCCGAGCCGCCGACGCCCGCCGTCGAGAACTCCATCACGATGCCGTTGGTCTTACCGGTCCATGTATCGCCGTTCCACTCGTACCAGCCGGCAACGTTGCCGAGGAAGCCCAGCATCGTGTATTTCGACATGCCCATCGTCGTGCCGTCGCCCGGCACGTAGTTCGAGACGTTCAGCCCGCGGTAGCCGTGGACGATGGCGATGGGGTACGAACGGTCGGCGGTAACCGTCTGATTGAGCATGCGGTTCTCGCTGTAAAGCCGCGCCCCGCCGCCCGTGTTGTCGGTCGTGGCGTGCATCCGGTTCTGGACGAGCTGCGTGGCCGAATTGGCCGCCGAGCCGACCGTGTAGGTTCCGTTGTCGTTCCACTTGTAGGCGCCGACCGAAATCACGGCCTTGTCCAGCCGCCACTCGACGAGCGTCGCATAGGCCGACGCCGCGGCGCGCGGGATGTCGATGTCCGCCTCGTCGAAGGGCCGGATCGAATACGTTGCCGCCCCAGCGTTCCATCGGCGTGTGGACCACGATGCCGCTGACCGTGCCGACGCCCTGCGGCACGCTCCGTCCCGTGCGGCGCCAGCCGCAGTTCATGTTCATGAGCATGTAGATCGCGTCGTTGTCCCCGTCGTAGAGCAGATTGGCCGCGCCGTCCTTGGCCTTCTGGGCCTGCGTGCCGCCGGCGAACGAGAGGTTCGCATTGCAGGGGTTGCCGATGGCGTCGTACTCGCGGACATTGGTATAGGCGCCCTCCTTGACGGAGAACTCCAGCCCCGAAAGCGCGCAGTAGGTGTAGATGTCGTCGTCGGTGAGCGTCGCGATGGTCCGCGCCTTGGGCTCCAAGGCGGAGGCTTCAGCCGCCTTTTCGATGTTCCCGGCCTTCAGGCCGCGCAGCGTGTAGCGCATCGGGTCGCTTTCGCGCGAAAGGGTCACGCCGTCGAGCAGAATCTTCACCTGCTCCCCGCGCAGGCAGACGTTGTCGGCCGGGGCGGCGAACTTCAGGCGGAAGCCGTAGCGGCCGTCCAGGCTCTGCACGTAGTTCGTACAGTCGTTCTCGTCGGTGGTGATGCTGTTGGGACCCGTATTGAGGTTCTGATCCATGTTCGGGTTCCCGGCGTCGCCGATGACGCGGCACAGCAGGTAGTCGATATGGTCCTCGTCGCTGGCGTAGGATTTGTCCTCGGCCGTGAAGAGCGCCCGCAGATCGGCGGACGACACTTCGCGCGGCTGGGCCGTCACCCGCTGCGTGATGTTCGAAGAGGCTGAAACCACACCGCCCGCAAGGTCGGCGCAGGAGACCGTGATCGTCGCATAACGCTTCTCCACGCCCTCGTTCGCCGTAATCGCGTAGGTCAGCTCCCCGGCGCCGAGTTCGACATCGGAGATAAAGTCCGCGACAGCCGGATCGGCGTACGTGACTTCGACCTTCATCTCCGCAAGCAGCGCCCCGAGATTGGTCGAGAAGGCCACGGCGCGCCGGCCGCCCTCGATGGGAGCCACGTCGTCGGCGAGCGTGATGCGGGCCTCGTCGGCGCTCTGCGTCACGGTGAACGAGTCGCCGAAAACATTGCCGTCGGCATCCGTCACCGAGAAGCCGACCGTCGCCGTGCGGGGTTCTCCCGTGGCGTTGGCAGCCGTGGCGAAGGTGATCAGCCCCCGGCGGGCCAGCGGAATTTCGGTCTCGCCCGCCTCCGCGTCGTCGGCATGGTAGACGACATCGGAAATCCACGCGTCGCCCTCCGCGGCATAGGTCACCGCGGGCACGACATCGCGGAGAAGCTCGTCGGGCAGGTTGGTTTCGAAAGCCGCCGTGCCCTTGTAGGCGCCGTTGGCGAAGGCGAGGTCCTTCGAAAGGAAGATCAGTTCGGGGGCGGTGATTCCCGCCTTCTGAACCACGGTGACGGTCTTTTCAAGCCCCGAGCCGCGCAGCACGACCCCGACCGAACGGGTCAGTCCGGGGTTGTCGGCGTAATTGAGGCGGATGGTCGTGATGCCGCTGCCGGCCGTGCGGTCGAGCGTCGCCCACGCCGACTCGGCGGTGAGTTGAGCGGTCCACGCCCCCGAGCAGTAGACCGTGACGGGGAGTTTGCCGGCCTCGGCCGTGACCGAATACCGGTCCGTATTGACGGCCAGGTCGTAACGCTCCTCGAAGGTGTCGGCGCACGCGACCGCGAAGAGTCCCGCGAGCGCCAGTATCAGGTTGTTGATTCGTTTCATCGGTTCTGGTTTTTATAATCCGTCGGCAAGGTATTCGTCGTTGGTCAGCACGTAGCCCGAAAGGGCGCACTGCGCGTCGGGAATGGGATAGTAGCGGTGGCAGGGGCGCATCTTGCCCTTGAGCGTCGCGTTGTTGGTATAGGCGTAGGTCTGGTCGTACCAGATGCCCCAGCGCACGAGGTCGAACTTGCGCTGGAACTCGCCGCCCAGCTCCCGGGCGCGCTCGCAGCGGACAGCCAGCGTGAGGTCCTCGAAGCCCGTGAAGTTGGTGACGGGATCGACGCCCGCACGCTGGCGGACCATGTTCAGGTAACGCATCGTCTCCTCGGCGTTCTCCAGGTTGCAGTAACATTCGGCCATCATCAGAATGGCGTCGGCATAGCGGAAAATGCGGTAGTTGTTCGAATCGTAGTTCTGCTCGATGTCCGGACACCAGAATTTCGGACCGGGCCAGGGCACTCCGTAGTTGTGCGTGATCTTGAAGGTCTCGCCCGCCTCCAGGTCGCCCAGGCCGAGGAAGTACTGCACGCGGCGGTCGATCTTCTGCCCGCGGATCTCCCCGGCGGCCAGCGCCTCGCGGTCGATCTTCACCGTATAGCGGTTCAGCGTCGCGTCGTAGGTGTCGTAGGTCAGGGGCAGGGGGTTGAACAGCGCGTCGACGTAGGCCGCATTCTCGGTCTGCGTATTGCCCGTCGCGGGGCGGAAGATCGCATAGCGGTTGTTGGCCCGCAGCGACGACCAGCCGGGCATCGACGTGCCGTAACCCTTCAGGGGTACGCCGTCGAAGACCCCGTCTCCGTTGTGCGTGGGCATCATGATCGCCGCCACGTTGCCGTTGTACTGCGTGCCGGTGAGCGACCAGGCGTGCTGGATCTCGAAGATGGACTCCGCAGGGTTCTTGTAGCGCCACTGGGTCTCGGCCAGCGGATAGTTGCCTTCGTTGAAGTCGCCGTAAAGCTCCTCAAGGGCTTGCAGGGGGACCAGCGCCCCGTTCCAGTCCTCGTTCCACATGGCGAACTTTGCCATCAGCATCAGCGCCAGCGCATAGCCCGAACGGTTGTCGACGGCCTCCGAGGCGCGGCACTTGCGCCCGTTCTCGGCGGTGAACCACGGCAGTGCGTTCCGCTCCAGGTCATCGTACAGCTCCTGGCGGATTTCATGGGCCGGGGTTCGGGGCAGGCGGCGGATTTCGGCCAGCCGCTGGTCGGTGTCGACCATCGTGGTGTAGAACGGCACGTCGCCGAACATGCAGGTCAGCACATAGTAGTAAAACGCGCGCATCACGCGGGCTTCGGCCGCCAGAGGCATCTTCACCCCGTCGGCCAGGTCGGCGGACGAGATGCACTCGACGCACTCGTTGCAGTACATGACGCCTTTGTAACCCTGCGTCCAGACGTTCTTGCCGTATTGCGGCTTGGCGGGAGTCACGTCGAGGCAGGCGTCGACGGTCGTCGAGGAGGAGTACCAGATGTCGGTGCAGGCCTCAGTGACCAGCATGAAGTTGGCCGTATAGATCGCATTCGCAGGCATGTAACACGAATTGAGCGCCGCAATGCACTGCGACTCGTTCTTGTAGAACGATTTGCGGTTGACGAACGAGGTCGGCTCCTCCGTCAGCGAACAGGAGGCGAGCAGTCCCGCCGCGAGGAGCGTCAGTATGAATTGATTGAAGTTTTTCATCTTCTTCGGAAATTGTCGGGTGGATTTAATAACGCAGCTGGATGCTGAACACGAACATCCGCGAACGGGGATAGGCGCCCATGTCGACGCGGCGCAGGGTCGAACTGGTCCCCTCGCTCGAAACGTCGGGGTCGAAACCGTTGTACTTGGTCCAGAGCCAGAGGTTCTCGCCCGTGACGGCCAGCGTGATGTCGCGCAGCAGGCGGGTTTTCTTCCGCAGGTCGAACGTATAGGAGACCGTGGCGTTCTTCAGACGCAGGTACGAGGCATCGTGCACCTGCAGCGAACTGGGAACCAGTCGGTCGTCGGTTCCCGCACGGGGCAGGTCGGAATCCGGGTTGCGCACGGGATGCCACGCGTCGAGCATGTAGCGGTACTGGTTGGTGGCGTAACCGCCGGCCATCGCAAGCTCGGAGTAGTTGTAGATCTTGCCGCCCAGCGAATAGGAGAAGTAGAATCCGATGCGCAGACCGCCGATGTTGAAGGTGTTCTGCAAACCGCCGTAAAGCACGGGGTCGGAGTTGCCCAGATAGATCAGGTCCTCCTCCGACAGAATGCCGTCGCGGTTCTGATCGACGTACTTGGGATACCCCAGCATCAGCTGGGCGTCGCTGCCCGTCGACGAGGATATATAACTCTTGGTAAAGCGATTGCGCTCGAACTGGTCGGTCGTCTTCCAGACCCCGGCGTACTGGAATCCCCAGAGTGCATTGAGCGGATAGCCCGTCTTGTAGCCATACATCATGTAGTTGGTATTGCCGCCGCTTTCGAGACACGAAACGTACTCTTCGTGGCCGATGTCATCGACCATCTGCTTGTTGTGCGAAAGGGTGAAACTCGTCGTCCAGCCGAATTTCGGCTTCACGATGTTGCGGCTCTCGACCGAGACCTCGACGCCGCGGTTCGACGTCTTGCCCAGGTTCGTGAAACGGCTCGTGTAACCCGTCGTATGGATCGTCTGCAAGGAAAGCAGCAGGTCGCGGGTGGTCGAATAGTAGCCGTCGACGGTGATGTTCAGGCGGCCGTCGAAGGCCGAAAAATCGAGACCCGCATTGTAGAGCGTGGTTTTCTCCCACGTCAGGTTGGGATTGGCCACACGCGAAGGGAAGAACGACGCCGACTGCGTGCCGCCGAACAGATAACCGTTGGTGGTCGTGCCGTAGGCTTCGAGCGAACGGTAGGTCGCGATGGCGTCGTTACCCGTGCGTCCGGCGCTCAGGCGCAGCGACAGTTCATCGAGCCAGCGCACCTGCTTGAGGAAATTCTCGTTCTTGGCGTTCCACTTGACGGCCGCCGAAGGGAAGAAACCCCATTTGTTGTTCTCGGCGAAGTTCGACGACCCGTCGTAACGCCCCGTGAAGGTGAAGTAGTAGCGGCTCTTGTAGTTGTAGTTCAGGCGCATGAGCACCGACTCGCGCACGACTTTGTTCGAGCTGGTCGAAGCGTTGTAGTTCTCCTTGCTGCCGATGCTGTTCATGTTGTTCCACTTCAGGTCGTCGGTGAGCAACCCTTCGGCCTTCAGCGAGAAAAAGTTGGCCGTTTCGTGCGTGGCCGAGAAGCCCGCCATCGCATCGAAATAGTGCCCCGAGGCGAATTTCTTCGAATAGGAGACCGTATTTTCCGAAGTCAGGCGGCGTGCGTCGCCCTCGTAACGGTAGGCATCGGCCCCTTCACCCTCGGTGCGCTTCGGCAGATAGCTGGGCCAGAACTGGTAGTCGTGACGCTGGTAGACCATATAGGAGTTCTGACTCTTGATGATCAGCCCGCGCACGGGCTTGATCGTGAACTCCAGCACGTCGGTATTGGTCATGCGCTCGCTCTCGTTCTCGTTGCAGTCGATCTTGGCGCGGGGCGTATCAATGCGCACGCCGTTCTCGTAGAGGGGGTTGATGTAGTCTTTGGGACCCATCGTCGGGGCCAGGTAGACGGCGCCGTCCCAGATGTTCGCACCGCCGATGGTCGCCCGGTTGGGATTCTCGTCGCGGAAGGTATAGCTGCCCTTGAAACCGACGGTCAGCCACTTGGCGAAGTCGTACGAAAGATTCAGACGGGCCGTGATGCGGCGGAATCCGCTGCCGTCGACGATGCCCTGCGTATCGTTGCCGCCGAGCGCCGCGAAGTAGCTCGACTTCTGACTGCGGCCGCTGACCGAAAGGTTATAGTTCTGATAGAGAGCCGTGCGGGTGATCTCGTCGATCCAGTCGGTCCCTCGCCCGTACTCCGAAGGGTCGAAGCGCGGCGGACGCTGCGGATCGCGCGAGGAGAAATAGTTCCGGTCGTTGAGGTAGCGGACGAACTCCTGCGCGTCCATCAGATCGAGGTCGCGGGCGAGTTTCGAGACGCCGAATTCAGCCTTGGCCGTGACCGACGGCTTCGAGGTGACGCCCTGCCGCGTGGTGACGATAATCACGCCGTTGGCGCCGCGCGAGCCGTAGATGGCCGTCGACGAGGCGTCCTTGAGGACCGAGATCTGCTCGATGTCGGCCGAGTTGATGTCGTTCAGGTCGCTCACGGCGTCGATCACGCCGTCGACGACGATCAGCGGTTCGTTCGACGCCGAGATCGAACGCGTGCCGCGCACGCGGATCGAAGTCGTGGCTCCCGGCGCACCCGAAGTCGACATGATGTCCACACCGGCGATGCGGCCTTGCAGAGCCTGGTCGACCGACGTGTTGGGCACGTCGCGGATGTCGGACATCTTCACGTTGGAGACCGAACCCGTCAGGTCGGATTTCTTCACCGCGCCGTAACCGATGACCACCACCTCGTTGATGGTGTTTTTGGCATCGGGGACCAGGTTGACGTCGACCTCCGTACGGTCGCCGATGACGATCTGCCGGGTGACGTAGCCCAGGTAGGAGACCGAAATCAGAGCGTCGCCGGCGCCGAGCGTCAGCGAATAGCGGCCGTTGCTGTCGGTGACCGTGCCGCGGCGTCCGTCGGGCGTGGCGACGGCGGCGCCCACCATCGGCGCTCCCGTTTCGTCCAGCACCGTGCCTGTCAGGGTCTTACCCGTCCCGGCTGCGGGGGGGGGAGTCGCCGACGCCTTGTAGATCACGATCATCTTGTCCTTGATCGAATACTGGACGGTGCGGTCGAGCACCTCGCGCAGCACCTGCGACACGGGCGTGCGGTCGAACGAAGCCGTGACCGGACGTTCGAGGTTCAGCTCCCGGGTGTCGTACATGATCGACAGCCCGGTCTGGGCCTCCACCTCCTTGAGCACGTTTTTGAGAGGCGTTTTCCGGAAGTTCTTCGTGACGGGCTGCATCTGCCCCCACGCCGGGAGCGTCAGCAACACGAACAGGCACGGCAGAAACGCCCGTTTCAGATTGGAGAATTGCTTCATTTGTTTAAGGTATTGGTTGTTTTAAAGTTGTTTCGGGATGCGGCGTCACTTGGCCGAGAGACGCACCGAAGGGCCTTGCCGGTGGACCGAGACCGGAACGATCAGGTCGAGGGCCTTCAGAACGCTGTCGAGCGACTCCTGGTTGCTCAAGCGGATGGTGATGAAAGTCCCGTCGGCGCGCAGGCGGTCGTCGAGCGTGATTTCAACGCCGTAAAGGCTGCTCAGGCTCTCGCACAACTGCACGATCGTCACGTCGATGAACTCGATGCGCCCTTCGATCCAGGCCAGGTACTGCGCCGTGTTGACGTGCGTGATGGCCGTGGTCTCGGCGAAACGGTCGTAGGTGAGCGACTCGCCCGGGCGGAGCAAGGTCTCCCCGCGCGGCGCGGTGAAACCGACGGCCCCTTCGAGCAGCGTGGTGGTGATGAGCGAGTCGTCGGGATAGGCCGTCACGTCGAATTTCGTACCCTTGACCACCACCGAACAGTTTCCGACCTTCACCTCGAAACGGTGCTTTTCATCGGGCGAAACGTCGAAGTAGGCGGCCCCCGAAAGCTCGACGGAGCGGTTCGTGGCGTTGAAATTGGCCGGATAGGTCAGCGTCGACGACCCGTTGAGCCGCACCTGCGTCCCGTCGGGCAGGCAGACCGTGCTGCGGTCGCCGCTCTTCGTGGTCACGGTGTAGCGCTCCGTGGCGCGCTCCAGCAGCAGGCGGTCGTAGAGCCGCGCGCCGAAGAAGGTCGCGCACACCACCGCCACGGCAGCCGCGGCACGCCATACCGCAGCGAACCGCCCCGGACGGGCGCTCCTCGCGGACCCCTGCAGGCGGATACGCGACCGCAGGCGGCGCCAGTCGCGGTCGGTCGCGGCGTCCGATGCCGGCATCGCCTCCCATTCGAGCCGCCACGCAGCGAACTGCCTGCGGCACGCAGCGTCGGAGGTGACGAAGCGGAACAACTCGCGCTCCTCCTCGGCAGCGATCTCTCCCGCAAAATAGCGTCCGGCCAGACGCCGCATCTCTTCCTGATCGAATTTCATCTCTTCCATTTCCGTTACATATTTTAAAACAACCGAATTTGCCTTTCCCCAACCCTCCCGATCACAAAAAAATCAAAAAAAGTCGCAAAAAGAAAAAAAACGACAACAGCGGAGAGAGAAATCTCCGCTGCCGGGTCAATGATCGTCTATCCGATTTTACAGGTAATTCGCCAGCAGGCACGAAAGCACGGCCACCGAAAGTTCGAACGAACAGCTTCGCCGCAAATGCTCGCCCAGCCGGCCGACGGCACGGGCCAGGTGTTTCTCGACGGCCGTCTCGGAGATGCCCAGCCGCGCGGCGATTTCGCGGTTTTTCAGCCCTTCGAAGCGGCTCATCCGGAAAACCTCGCGGCAGCGGTCGGGCAGCGCGTCGACAGCCTTCTGCACCTCGCGCTGCAACTCCTCGTAAAGGCAGGGCTGCTCGGCGTCGCTCAAAAAATCGTAGCTGTAAATCCGCTCCTCACCCCGCATGCGGGCCGTGTACTCCAGTTCGTGACGCGCCACGACACCGTTGTGTTTCAGATAATTGAGACAGGCATTGCGCACCATCGTGAACAGCAGCGAGGCCAGATCCAGCTCGCGCAGTTCACACCGCCGCTCCCACAGGCGTGCAAAACTGTCCTGCACCAGATCGCGCGCCGTTTCATGCCCGGCGACGAACCGGGCGGCATAGTTCACCAATCGGGGATAGTAACGCCGGAAGAAGCATTCGAAATCGGCCTCGTTGCCGAATCGGATGCCTTCGAACAACCGCTGGTCTGACGGCGAGGGTGTGGGCATGGCGGAATCTGGACTTTTGCCACAAAAGTAACGTTTTTTTCCACGCCGCAAAATTTTCGGCCGTGACAAAAACGTGACACGACGCGCCGGGCGCAAAAAAAGGCGCTGCCGTGCAGCGCCGCCGGTTTTCAGGCCTGACCCATCTTGGGACCCGCGTCGGGCGTGGGCTGGGGCGAGGGAATCTCGATCTTGCCCACGTTGCTTTCGTAGCGCACGATGTTCTCCTGCAACGAGCGCAGCAACCGTTTGGCATGCTCGGGCGTAAGAATGATGCGGCTCTTGACGCGCGCCTTCTGCACACCGGGCAGGACCGTCGCGAAGTCGATGATGAACTCCGAAGTGGAGTGCGATATGATCGCCAGGTTCGAATAGTGGCCCTGGGCCACGGCGTCGTCCAGTTCGAGGTCGATGCCGAATTGTTTCATCTCTGCCATTGTGGAGTACTGTTTCTGCAAATTTATTCATTTTCAACGAACGATATGCAAGCCCGGGGCCAAAGTTTTCGATATTTTATCAACATATCCGACCCGCGGGACAACCCGCCGCACCCTTTTTTTGCCTTTTCATAGGCGGATGTCGGAGCTTTTTTGTATCTTTGCTTCGCAAATACGGAAAGCCGCCGCAGAGCCGAAGACAACGCCTTTTTCCGGGCCGTCTTCCGCGCAGGGGCGATAGTAAGTAACAGGTGCGTCGCTGACGCGCAGCAAACCGAAAAAATGGCATTTGAAATCGTCGAAACCCTGTTCCGCGGCATCTGCGTAGGCGTCGCCGCTTCGATCACGGTAGGTCCCGTGGCAGTGCTCTGCATCCAGCGCACGCTGTCGAAAAGCCGCCGCTCGGGCATCGTTTCAGGCATCGGCGTCGCCTGCGCCGATACGTTCATGGCCATGGCCGCACTGTTCTTCTACTCGATGCTCCAGACCCAGATCGAACAGTACAACACGCTGCTGCGGGTGATCGGCGGCATCTTCGTGGTGATCGTCGGCGTTTTCATCTTCGCACAGAATCCCGTGCCGCAAATCCGCCGCAACCGCGCGGGCAAAACCTCGCTGTGGCAGGATTTCGCCTCGATCTTCGGGCTTACGATCGCCAATTTCATCATGGTCATCCCCTACATCCTGGCCTTCTTCGCGGTGTTCAAGATTTCGGGCGGCGACATGGCCGACCACACCTTCGGGGGCTTCATGCGCTCACTGTTCGTCATCGCCGGGTTCTTCGGCGGCGCGGTGGCGTGGTGGACCCTGCTGGCCTTCGTCATCAACCTCTTCCGCCGCCGCTTCCGTCCGCGGCACATGCTCACGATCAACCACGTCGCGGGACTCATCATCGGCATATTAGGCATTTACACCATATTATCGACCTTCTTTGATATATTCCCCAATGTCGGACACTAAACACAGGATCATCATTGCCGTCGACGGCTTTTCGTCGTGCGGAAAAAGCACCTTCGCCAAAGCCATCGCGGCCCGCCTGGGCTATATCTTCATCGACACGGGCGCCATGTACCGCGCCGTGACGCTCTACGCCCTCGAGCACGGGGCCATCCGTTCGGGCATCGTCGACGAAGAGGCCGTCGTGAAGCTGCTGGACCGCATTTCGATCACCTTCCGCTTCAACCCCGAGCGCGGGGCCAGCGACATCTACGTCAACGGCGATCTGGTCGAGGGCAAGATCCGCACCATCGAGGTCTCGAACTGCGTGAGCCGCGTGAGCGCCATCCCCGAGGTGCGCCGCAAACTGGTGGCCATGCAGCAGGAGATGGGCCGCCGCCGGGGCGTGGTGATGGACGGCCGGGACATCGGCACGGTGGTGTTCCCCGACGCCGAGCTGAAACTGTTTATGACGGCCGACACCGCCGTGCGCGCCTGCCGCCGCTACAAGGAGCTGACGGGCAAGGGCATGTCGGTGACGATGGAGGAGGTCGAACGCAACATCCGCGAGCGCGACAAGGCCGACATGAGCCGCGCCGTATCGCCGTTGCGCCAGGCCGACGACGCCATCGTGCTCGACAACAGCCACATGAGTGTCGACGAACAGATGGCGTGGTTTATGAACGAGTTCCAATTAAAAATGAAAAATTAAGAATTAAAAATCCGACGGCACAGGTCTCGGCCTGCAAGCCGGAATCGGTTCACAACCAATTTTTAATTTTTCATTCTCAATTTTTAACTACGCAGTTATGCGTGTTGAGATCGACGATAAATCGGGCTTCTGCTTCGGCGTTGTCCGCGCAATCACGGAGGCCGAACGCGCCCTCGGGGAGGGCGGCACGGTCTACTCGCTGGGCGACATCGTCCACAACCGCATCGAGGTCCAGCGCCTCGAACAGCTGGGGCTGCGGACCGTGACCCACGCCGACATGCCGCACCTGGCGGGCTGCCGCCTCTTCATCCGCGCCCACGGAGAACCTCCTACGACCTACGCCGCCGCCCGGGAAATGAACATCGGGATCATCGACGCCACCTGCCCGGTGGTCGCACGGCTGCAACGCCGCGTGAAGGAGGCCCACGAACGGATGCGCCCCACAGGCGGGCAGGTGGTGATCCTCGGCAAACGGGGCCACGCCGAAGTGGTGGGCCTCACGGGGCAGGTCGCGGACCCGACGATCGTGATCGAACGGGAGGAGGACCTGGAGCTGATCGACTTCTCGCGTCAGGTCTATTTCCTTTCGCAGACCACGCAGAGCATCGGGCTGTTCGAACGGCTGGGCGCCGAAATGCGCCGCCGGGCCGCCGATGCGGGGCAGGTGTACATCGACGACACGATCTGCCGGCAGGTATCGAACCGCGAACAGCACCTCACGGAGTTTTCCGGACGGTTCGACGCCGTGGTGTTCGTCTGCGGGCGCAAGTCGTCGAACGGCAAGGTCCTCTCCGAGGTGTGCCGCCGGGCCAACCCGCGCACGCACGTCGTCGAGGAGGCTTCGGAAATCGACCCCGCATGGTTCGAAGGGGCCGCGACGGTGGGCATCTGCGGCGCCACGTCGACGCCCAAATGGCTGATGCAGGATGTTGCCGACGCAATCGGCAACCTCAATTCAGAATTCAGAATCCAAAATTCATAATTATCGCCCGCCATGAAAAAGTATATCGTCCGCTCGTTAAAATATTTCTTCGCCCTGTGCGTTCTCTGTATAGCCCTGATGGGGCTGATGCTGATGACCGGGACCTCGGCGCTGTCGCTCGACGACACGCTCTACGTCATGCTGCACACCGACCGCTACCTGATGCTCTTTGCGGCGATCGTGGCGCTGGCGGCAGTCTACCCCAGATTCGGGTTCGTGGTGCGCCGGGTGGAGGGCGACATCGAGGAGAACCGGGAACAGATCCTGAACGCGTTCCGCTCGGCAGGCTTTTCGCTGCGCTCGGACGAGGACGGGGTGATGACCTTCCGCGCCGACAATTTCGGCCAGAAGCTGATGCTGCTGGGCGAAGACGAGATAAAGGTTTCACAGTACGGACAATGGATCGTGCTCGACGGCATCCGCCGCGGCGTCGCCCGGGTGCAGTACCGGCTCGATTCGTATATACACATGACACGCAATGATTAGAAAATACCGTTACCTGCTCACTGCGGCGGCCGCTGTCGGCGCCGCGGGACTTCTGACATTCGCCGCCCGCAACGACTTCGGGCTGGGCCGCAACATGGAGATCGCCGTCAACATGATGCGCGAACTGTCGGTCTACTACGTCGACGAGGTCGACGCCGACCGTCTGATGACCGACGCCGCCGAAGGAATGGTGCGGCGGCTCGACCCCTATACGGTCTACATGCCCGAAGAGGAGATGACCGATTTCCAGTTCCTCACCACCGGCAAGTACGGCGGCGTGGGGGCGTTGATCCGCAAGAAGGGCGACGGCGTGGTCGTCGCACAGCCCTACAAGGGCTTCCCGGCCGACCGCGCCGGATTGCAGATCGGCGACCGCTTCGTCGAGATCGCGGGCAAGGACGCCCGCGGCATGACCACCGAACAGGTGAGCGCGCTGCTCAAAGGTACGCCCAACACCAACGTCACGATCAAGGTCGAGAAGCTGCTCACGGGCCAGGTCGAGGAGGTGAAGCTGCGCCGCGAGCGGATCGCCATTTCGGGCGTGGGCTACGCCGGCTTCGTGGCCGACAGCATCGGGTATATCCAGCACCGCGACTTTACGGAGGGGTGCTACGAGGATATGCGCGCCGCATTGGAGGGGTTGCAGAAGCAGGGGCTCAAAGCGCTCGTGCTCGACTACCGCAACAACGGCGGCGGCATCTTGCAGGAGGCCGTGAAGATCGTCTCGATGTTCGTGCCCAAGGGCACCGAGGTGGTGACGACCAAGGGGCGCACCGAGCATACGGTCTACCGTACGCAGCTCGACCCCGTTGCGCCGACGCTGCCGATCGTGGCGCTCGTGAACGACGGGACGGCTTCGGCCGCCGAGATCGTCACCGGCTCGTTGCAGGATCTGGACCGTGCGGTGCTCGTCGGCCAGCGCACCTTCGGCAAGGGACTGGTGCAGACGACGCGCCCGCTGGGCTACAACAGCTTCCTGAAAGTCACCACGGCCAAATACTACATCCCCTCGGGCCGCTGCATC